>Ga0182027_10004235_pt1 | contig 22341 bp, 22 predicted proteins | sample 712E1DmetaG_FD_121300 | JGI IMG/M metagenome (GOLD analysis project Ga0182027, IMG submission 121300) | Permafrost microbial communities from Stordalen Mire, Sweden - 712E1D metaG (Illumina Assembly) | ecosystem: Environmental > Terrestrial > Soil > Wetlands > Permafrost | place: Sweden... | reverse complement strand
TTTCACACCGGTGAGACCGGTCACCTGGACAGGAGATTCGACGCTGGTGCTGCCCATAGTCGATACTCCGCCGTGGCTGCCGTTTCCCATCTCGCCAAATTGATCGTAGCCAAAAGCCCAAACAGTGCCATCCGATTTGACGATCAGACTATAACTATTACCCGCAGCAACAGCAACAACCCCGGTAAGGCCTGTCACCTGGATAGGGGTATGGCTGTCTGTTTCAGTGCCGTTGCCGAATTGGCCGTCATCGTTATAGCCCCACACCCAAATCGTGCCGTCAGAGGCAAGCGCCAGACTGTGCGCAGCGCCTGCAGTGATCGCAATTATTTTGGGAAAGCCGGTGCCCAGGTCACCGGTGATATGGGCGGGAGTGTTGCCGCTGACGGTAGTGCCGAGCCCCAATTCGCCAAAGGTATTATTTCCCCAGGACCAGACCGTGCCGTCTGACTTAAGCGCCAGACTAAAACCGCCGCCGGCGCTGATGGCAGTGACGCCGGTGAGGCCGGTCACCTGAACGGGAGTGGTACTCTGATTATTGCTGCTATCACCAAGTTCTCCATAGGTGTTATCACCCCAGGCCCAAACGGTACCATCCGATTTGAGGGCCATGGCGTGGGTTTGTCCCACTGCGATGGCGGTAATCCCCGTAAGGTTACTTACCTGAACAGGAACATTAATGCTCGCGGTAGTTCCGTTGCCTAATTCCCCCAAACCGTTGTTACCCCAGGCCCAAGCTGTTCCGTCTGACTTAAGCGCCATTGTTGAGTTCTGACCTGCAGCAACGCTGATTACTCCGGTCAGATTGCTAACCTGGACGGGAACGTTAGTATCGGCCGTGGCCCCGTTACCTAATACGCCGGAAACATTAGATCCCCAGGCCCAGGGAGTGCCGGGAGTAGTATTAGTGTATATGGTGATCGGGCCTGAAGCTGACGTTGTGGTAGTCTTTAGCCCGGAATCGGAACAGCCGACCAGATTTAAAATAATCGCAAATATGATGAAAACAACGCCGACGGTATTGATAATTTTTTTCATTACGCATCTCCTTCAAACTTAATAGCTGTATACGAATTCCATGTTCAGTTAAGGTTATTCTTGCCAATGAATATCTATTTGCTACAGGGTACGTAATAAGTTATGATATTTGATATCTAACTGTAAAATTTATCGTCAGTATACTATCCGTATGATACTTTGTCAACTACCCGATGATATCAAAACAGGATTGTTACCCGAAACAACCAAACCGGACAACAGCGAAACCGAATTTCATTGAATTTCAGTATCAGCACAAAGGAACGGCGGCAGTGTTTTTTCAAAACACTTTTTTAAGAATAAATTAAACAAAGGAGCAGCCAGATGACAGCAATCAAGCGCGTATTTCAGGTGAATGGAGAGCCATTTTATCCTATCGGAAGGCACCGTATTTATATGGCAGGATATCATGTCCGTGACGATTCAGAAATTGAGGCAAATTTTAAAGCGTCAAAATTGTGTGATGCCAACACGGTATGTCATGCCATTTTTTGGGACCAACTGGAACCCGAAGAAGGAAAATTCGACTTCTCCAGCATCGACACGACCATCTCTCTCGCCCGGAAATACGATCTCAAATTAATCTTTCTTTGGTTTGCTACCTGGAAAAACGGGGTGATGGATTATGCCCCCGAATATATGAAAGCGAATCCCAGGAAATATAAGAGGGTAACCGGTCCGTCCGGCAACAGTATCTGGGTACTGACTTCCCATTGCAAGGCGAACCTTGAAACAGATAAAAGAGCTTTCGCAGCGTTGTGCAAACACCTGAAATCAGTGGACGGCAAAGAGCAAACGGTTATAGCCTTGCAAGTAGAAAACGAGCCGGGAATTTGCGGCAGCGACCGCGATTACGGGCCGGAAGCTCAAGTCGAATATAATCATCCGGTGCCGGGTAAATTAATATCCGCAATGAAAAAGGCCGGTAAAGGCAAGGTATACGAAATCTGGCAGAACGCCGGCGGCGGCAAAGAAACCGGGACCTGGCCGGAATTGTTCGGATGGGAAGGCGGCGAGATAATGACAGCGTTGAGTATCGCTTCATTCATTAACGAAGTTGCCAAGGCGGGAAAAGCTGTCTATAACATTCCGATGTTCATCAATGTAGCTTTAGGCGCCCTGGGGATTCCGGGCGAACGTTATTCTTCAGGCGCAGCTGTGGCGAAAACCATAGACATCTACACCTGGTTCGCGCCTTATCTGGACCTATTCGCGCCAGATAATTTCGGGGCGGATAACAGGACCCATGAACTGGCGAACGCGCCGTTTGCCACGGAAAGCAACCCGCTATTAATCGTGGAATCCCATCCTAACCTGAACGGGATGTTCGATGACATCGCTAATTTCAACGCCATCGGTTATTTTGTACACTATGACCAAGACAAGGATGGTGTAATTCCACAGGAACATGCCAGAAGGGTTTTACTGACGCGCAGCGTGGCGGCGGCTGTTCCGCTTTTACTCAAATATCAGGGGACCGGTAAAATCCAAGCCGTCAACGAACCGCCGGTGCGCAGTATCCGCGGCAGGGCAACACAGGACATGGACCTGGACGGATATTGGGCGACTATCATGTTCGGGGACGGGCACTTGAAAGAAATGGCAAATGAGTCGGGAACCGGTCTGGTAATCCAGGCAAACAAACACGAATTTTATCTCGTTGGTTTCAACTTCCGGTTTATGCTGCGGCCCAAACCGACATTGGAAAATATGCAGTTTACATTGCACGGCCACGATATGGATCACCCGAGCTACATCAATTTTGTGCTGCGGGTGGATGAGGGACGTTTCAATAAAAAAGGAAAATTCATATCCGAGCGCCGGATCAATGGCGATGATTTACGCGGCGGTATCTGGTGCGCGACCGACGACAATATCATCAGGATACTTACCTGCAACTGACCAAATAGTATTTTATGTAAAGAGGCCGGGATACCCCGGCCTCTTTTTTTGAGTATTGTTTTTTCTTAAATGCGTTTCAGGAACTTTTTTGCTGACAAACTTGCACAAACCGGGCGAAAGAGCGGTCATAAGTTTTTTCCACGTCGGCCTGGAAAAAACAAGCGGGTATCTGTTGTCTTTGACGATGATGTTCGACACATTCACAGCACTTACCCCGGCGTTTACAGTTATAGGTGCAAGTACAATTAACCTTATTGGCTTCGAGAGAACATTCTAACATTTCAATGTTTGCTCCTTTAAATAATTCAGAAGGGTTAATGCACGAAGCTCTTTTTCAATTTGCCGTCGATCCAGAAGCGCGACAGATAGAAGCTGGCCATAACAGGACCGCCGCCGTTCATCCAGATAGAATGGGCTTGGCCGTTATACCCTTTAAACCAGGGCTGATAGAGAGCGTACCCCTGAGGCTGAAGAGTGGAGATGGCAAAATGCTGGCGGAGGGCGCGTTCGTTCGCTTCTTTTAGCAATTGCCGCAATTCATCCTCACGCGTCGCAATACCGGCTTTCTGAAAAAGGCTATTAGTAACCGGGTCAAAGCGGAATTTTCCGATCTGCCGCTGCGGTTCATAAGTATGACCAAACGGCCCGTAAGGGCGATAAATCAACTGGTCATGTTTGTGTTCTTTTTCCACAAAAGCAATCCATTCTTCGGGGTCTTTTTTCCGAATCTCCAAATCAATACCGATATTCGTAAAATAGAATTTGATTATCTGCAGCATATTCATATCTGCGGCAGTGTTGGCAATGACATTGGTTTTGAACCCATGCGGATAGCCGGCATCGGCCAGGAGCTGCCTGGCGGCTACCGGATCGTAAGCGTACTCGTCCTTTAAGTCCTGAGGCCATTCCTCATATGGGAAACCCCACCCTTTCATCGTTCTTGACGTAATAGTCGCAGGGTAGGGATCAACAAGACCGCCGTAGTACGATTTGGCGATGGCCGGCAAATCGAGAGCCATCTGCATGGCTCTCCGGACTCTGATATCGCTAAAGGGCGCCGCCTCAAGCCTCATCTCCAAACTGGGAGGAGGCGCTATGCCGGCCGGGATTTGCAAGATTTCGGGATTTGTTTTTTTCATTGCGTGCGCAGGCACGGGCGAAAGGACAAACATCACATCCAATTTTCCGGCGCGCATCAATTCCAGGGCATCAGTTTCTTCGGGGATGATCAGATACCTGACACCATCCACATAAGGAAGCTTATTTTGCGGATGACGTTCATCATATCCCCAATAATTGGGATTTTTAATCAGGGATGCAGACTTATGGGGAATGAAATCCTTGAGAATAAACGGCCCGGTCCCGATGGCATGATGCCAATCTCCGACGTCTCCCCATTTTTGCACGGCCTCGGAGTTTTCCATACACTGTGCAAGGCTAAAATTGTAGAGCGTCCACAATACAGACGCCTGATTTGCTGTTTTAAACTGGAAGACAACCGTATACCGGTCGGCGGCCGTGACCGAAATCAGATCAGGGAAGGCGTTAACACCAACATGATTGGGACTCGGCTGGCTAAAGTCACCCGCCGGACCATATAACCGTTTAAAGTGAAATACGACGTCATCAGCAGTGAACTCGCGGCCGTTAGCGGGCGGAATATCCTGCCAGTGCACTCCTTTGCGCAGATGCACCACGTGGGTGTGAGGCCCGGTAAACTCCCAGCTTTCCGCCAGGAGGCCTTTCTTCACTTGAGGGGGATGCCAGCCCAATTGGGTATCCCAAGCCGAAGGATCCAGCGTCCAATCATCGCAGGCCAGCCTTTCCATCCATGCGCCCTGTATGCTGCAAAGATTCGATTCGTCAAAATACGGGTCGAAATTCTGAATGTTGCGGTTAGCCCTGATAGTAATTTCACCGCCGTACTGCGGGGCGCCGAGCTTATCCCACCATTTTCCGGTATTATTATCCAACTTAAATCCTTTTTACGGTTACGATCAAATTAACGTGCGAATACAGGCAGAAAAGACTGTCACGGAACCGCATGAACGATAATAATACTAATATTACCACGTTCCGGTGTTATTCAGGCACATAATTTGCCGAAAAGGGATTATATTGAAGCAACTATGCGTCAAATTATTTCGTAGTCGTAGTGCTTTCCAACAGAGGCATAATGTCTGCCGGATTGATTAAATCCTGAATCGAAAGCCATGAGTTAGCCGCACTTACCTGAACATTATTCAATAAAGTTTTTTCGATCGAATCCTGGCTGGTCGCTTTTTGCGACGAGATAAGACTATTGACAGAATCTTTAGCACTTTGTAACGAACCTTCATCCGGGAAATGGGCATCGACACGGAAACTCAAACTAAAATTCGGCTGGTTAAAAGCAAAACCGATATAATCTGCATCCTGCAAGGATTGGAGTGAGGACGTATTCTGTTCGGCACTATCTTTACTCATCTGATTAAACAAACCGCCAACGGCAACAGAGGCACCGGCAATCAGGGCCGGGTTAAGACGGTTTAGCGTGCTGATGACATTACCGCTTAAGGCCTTTTGACTGCCTTTGGCAACATCAATAACATCCTGCACCGCTTTTAATGAGCCGAAGACGAATTGGTTTTTACTTAAAAATACGATAGCGGACCGGTCCTGCGCTTCAGTGTAAATGGTGAACCCTTTATAAACGGAAGTAGTCAGGGTTTGCTGCGTCTGCTGTTTTATTTTGGCGATTGAAGTTGTTTCGTTGAAGTTACCGGAAGCGATTACGCCCTTGTAGGTATTTTGTGTCTGATCGTTTGATTCAATATCTGCGAAGAAAACCGCCGTAGAAACCCCGGAGAGATCCAATCCGGTTTTGAGTAAAATCTGATTGACGGCGGCGTCTTCAGTTTGCGGCCAAGAGGGATTATTTTGGGCCAATCCGGAATAAACACCCTGCAAAACCATGTCGCTGAGTATTTGCCCGACCTGCACTTCGACTATGGTATTGGCAGTTTGAGGAACCAACGCGACCCCGGAATTTCCTGTCCCTGTACAAGAGATTAACAAAGGCAGGATAAGCAATAAAACCAGACTTAAAGCCAATAATTTATTTCTCATAATTTCACTCCCCAGCAAGACTGTCAACGGCAGACTAACCCAATATTTCCCCTCTGCTGATTATTAGACTACAAATAAGACGATATTGGCATCACCCATTCGCGCTTATCTGAAAAACTGTAGTACTTCGGTATAAAAGAGCCAAGGTATTTAAAATTATCTCACCGGCGAGAAATTCGCCTTACCTTCAGACTACCCCCAAAGTTATCATATACCAGATGGAAAACCCGTGCTACGAAAACAGCGGCGTTTTGCTATAATCAAGAAAATAATTGAAACGGAAGTGAATTATACACCAAAATAGCGTAATTTATGGAGGTTATCAATATGAAACTATTAGGGATTTCATGCGGCCGCAGGATGGGAAACAGCGAGATACTACTGCGTGAAGCGCTGATGGGCGCAGCAGAATCGGGAACGGAGACGGAGGTATTAAGCTTATTGGATGTTGACGTCAAACCCTGTATCGGCTGTAAGGTTTGCCAGGCGGAAATAACAGGCAAGGAATACTGTGTTATCAAAGATGACGCTGTTTTCGTCTGGAACAAAATTATGGATTGCGACGGACTGATTTTAAGCGGCCCCGTATATTGTTTGACACCCCCGGGTTATTTGCTGGTAATACGAGACAGGCTGTTCGGTTCCAAGTCTGATGTTGCCTGGATGATGGAACGGAAAAAGCTGAAAGAACAGGGCGAAAAAGTATTTGTGGATGAAAGGTGTTTTAAAACACGGCCGGGCGCTTTTATTTCCGTGGGTGGTTCAGTTACGCCGGATTGGCTTTCTTTGGGCCTGTCAATATTCCAGACGATGACTTTTTCAATACAGTTGGAAGTTGTCGACCAAATGATGGTAATGGGTACCAACATCGTCAAAGGCCAGGTTTTATTGGACGATGCGGCGATGGCCAGAGCGCGCAAATTAGGATACCACGTGGCGGAAGCGATGGGTAAACCGGGGCCGGAAATGAAATGGCGCGGCGATGAGACCGGGACATGTCCGGTCTGCCATCAGAACGAAATAACCATTAAGGGGAAGAATCCCGTGCAGTGCCCGATTTGCGGAATTTACGGAGAACTTAAAATAGAAAACGGCGAAATAAAAGTCGTCTTCAGCGAAGCGGAGCAAAAGAGATCCCGCCTAACGCTGGCCGGAAAAATGGAACACTGGAACGAGTATCACCCGGCAGACCCGGAAAAGGCGTGGAAGTTAAACCAGACTTCGACCATGCCGCCGGCGAAACAAGCTCAATACATGAACGAAATAACGAGGAAAATGGCAAAATACAAAGCGGACAAACCCTGCACTAAACCTTAAAAAATGAGAGATCCCCTTATCTGTGTTTTACCCGACGAAGCTAATTTATTTTGATTGGGCAGTTCGCACGACCATCACGGGAATGGTTGCAGTCTTCAATATCTTTGCAGCGATGCTGCCGTGGGTCAATCTTGACAAACCGCCCCGGCCATGACTGGAGATAATAATCAGCTCGCAATGATTATCATTGGCGTAGAAGACAATCTCCTGAGCGGTCTTGCCGCAGATAACTTCTTTTGTTATTTTAATTCCTTTGCCTTCCAACCCTTTGGCTGCGTAGTCAAGATATTTTGCGGCCTGCTCTTCCATGGTACAGGTGCCCTGAGGGACCAATCTGACCTCATCCGGTTGGCTGGCGTCTTCAAAAGGCCAATAACCCTGGACGCGATTGGTGATGCTGATAAAAGCCAATTCGGCATCTAGCTTGAGGGCTAATTCTTCTACGTACGGAAGAACATTTTCTGCCAGTTTAGAACCATCAAGCGGAACTAAAATCTTTTTAATCATACAAGCCCTATTATAACGGACGTAATATCGAATAAATATAAAATAATGCCGGAAATAATGACAAAATTATAACATCTTTTTACCGAATTAATGCCAGTCGGCATTTTACCATCAGAAAAGTTTTTACATCCGGTGTATTGATTAGTTAAAAAAGGTAGAATATAATCATTTTCAATACTCCAACTGATAGAGTACTAACAAACACGATTATCCTGGTCAGTTTATGCTAAAAAATGGAGAGAAAAATGAAAAGGGCTTATACGGATATTCCGGAAGGACAGATTCATTACAGGATTGAGGGCAGCGGAGAACCGATATTGCTGCTGCATATGGCGGTATCGTCCTCAGATGAGTTCTCAAGAACAATGCATTTTCTATCTAAAAAATATCGCGCCATTGCCATAGATTTTCTGGGAGCAGGCGATTCTGACCAGGCGCCTTACGCATACCAGATTCCCGACCATGCGCGGACGGTAATCAGCTTTATGGATGCCTTAGGTCTAAAAAAAGCAAATATCGTGGGACACCATCTTGGTTCGATAGTGGCGGCGGAAACGCAAATAACCCATCCGGACAGGGTAAGTAAGCTGGTTTTGTCCGGCCTGGGGTACAAGCCGGAACCGGGCGAGGGCGCTCCTTTTGAGGAACCGCCAAATTTCATGAGCCCGGTTGAAATCAAACCAGACGGCTCTCACCTGATGGAATGGTGGCGGCGCACCACATTATGGGGAGACTACACGCTTGAGATACTGGAAGAACGGATGCTGGAATACATTAAAGCCGGTCCGAGGGGTGAGGAAGAACACGTGACAGCGATGGCCTATGATTTAAAAAGCAGGTTGCCGCTGATTACATGCCCGACCTTGGTGCTCACTGCGACATATGATCCATTCTTCTCCGGGGCAGCGAAGGTTAAAGATTCAATTCCCAACAGTAAGCTGGCAATTATCAAAAACGGGCCGATTTATCTCGACCGGGCCATGCCGGAAAAATTTGCGGAAGCGATACTTAAGTTTTTATAAAGCGGCGGCGCCTAATATTTTTATGATTACGTGGCCCCGAGGTAAGCCCTCTTTACTATCGGGTTGTTCATAATATCAGCCGATTTCCCTTCAAGTACCACTTTTCCCAGTTCCAAGACATAAGTCCTATCAGCTAATTTAAGCCCAAGGTTAGCGTTCTGTTCCACCAGCAGGATAGTCTTTCCCGCATCTTTCATCGATTTGATGATATTGGCAATCTCCTGGACCATTATCGGGGAAAGCCCGAGCGAAGGTTCATCCATTACCAGCAGCTTTGGTTTACACATCAGCGCCCGCCCGATGGCCAACATCTGCTGTTCCCCACCGCTTAAGCTGCCGGCGCGCTGGCCGAGCCTTTCTTTCAACCGCGGGAAATGTTTAAAGACATCATCCATCAGCGAGTTAACTTCAACGCGATTTTGAATGGTGTAAGCTCCGGCGCTCAAATTTTCATGTACTGATAGTTGGGGGAAAAGTTTTCTGCCGGCGGGAACCTGGGCAATACCCATTTTCACAATCTGGTCAACGGGAGTCTTATCGATCCTTTTTTCGTTAAATGTTATTTCCCCGGATGTTGCCCTGAGCAGACCGGACAAGGTTTTCAGAATAGTTGTCTTTCCCGCGCCGTTAGCACCGATAATGCTGACCAATGTGCCCTCTTCAACATAAAAAGATACGCCTTTCACAGCTTCAGCTTTTTTATAATATATTCTAAGGTCTTTGACGTTAAGTAACACTATTCGCTCCCCAAATACGCTTCTATTACCCGTTTGTCATTAGCAATTTGAGCAGGAGTCCCTTCGGCAATTTTTTCGCCGAAATTGATGACGACGATATACTCGCAATTTTCCATAACCACTTTCATGTTATGTTCGACCATAATAATGCCAGTGCCCCTTTCCTGCCGGATAGCCTTTACCAGCCGTAAAAGGGTTTGGATTTCTTCGGCATTGAGACCGCTCATCGGTTCATCCAGGAGCAGCAACTCAGGATCGCCGGCCAGGGCAATGATCACGCTCATCAGTTTTTGGGTACCGCCGGGCAAGTTTCCCGCTCTGATCTCTGCCATCCCGGTCAAACCGGCGATATTGAGCAATTTCATAGCTTTTTCCCGGACCGCGCCATCTTCTTTGTGTTCCATCGCCGGCGGCTCGAACAAAGTTTGTAAAAAACCTACTCCGGACTTGTAATGCAGGGCTACCCGGATATTATCCAAAACGGATAAGTCCTGAAAAACCGAAGCTAACTGAAAGGTCCGGATAATCCCAAGACGGGCAATAATGTGCGGTTTAAAACCGGTAATGTCTTGCCCTTTATAAATTATTTTACCGCTAGTGACCGGCAAAACACCCGAAATCAGGTTGAAGGCAGTTGTCTTTCCGGCGCCGTTAGGGCCGATCAAGCCTAAAAACTGTCCCTTATTCACAGACAAATCCAGATTCGTCACGGCCTTGAGGCCGATAAATGTCTTCGTCAGTTTTTGAGTTTCGAGTAAAGCCATTGCTACGCTCCGTATTGCTATCAAATACATCTATGAGGTGGTCGTTTTATCAACCTCAGCCGGCGTTATCTTTTTACCGGTTAATTCCCTGATGCTGTTTTTAATTCGTCCGTATAAACCCAGGATGCCGGTCGGCATGAATAATAATACCAGCACGAGGATAAGGCCCAGAATCATCGGTTGATATTGAATTGTCTGTTTGGGAAGGTAAGTAAATAACAGGTTCAATACTGCCATAAAAACAGTTCCGATAATGGCGCCCAGCGGACTATAAATACCGCCGACCAACACTCCCAGTACAATTGTTATTCCCTGCCAGAGCGTGAATTCCGATGGAGTTACAATAGTGATATACGGCGCCCACACGGCCCCGGCCAAGCCGGCAAAGAAACAGGAGAGGGCGAGGGCAATCTGTTTTTGGGTAAAAACAGATATTCCGGTGTTCGCCAAGAGGTCTTCGGTTTTACCGATACTCTCCCAAACCCGGCCCAGGCGCGAACCGTACAGTTTGAAATAGACAAGGCAGGTCAGGACGGCTAAAACCAACGACAGATAATAATACGGCGTTCTCGATGAGACAAAATTAATATCATATCCAAATATATGGATTTCAGGGTGCGGGACGGGGAAAATACCGAGCATGCCGCCGAACAGACTTTTCCAACTGACCAGCAGCCAGGAGATTAAACCATTCAATGCGATAGTAAGGAACAGGAAATACGCGCCTTTCATCTTCAACCCGACGAACCCGAACAACAAAGCAACTATCGCCGGAATAACGCCGGCCAACGGAAAGGCGATCCAATAGGGGAAATGCGAACGTATCATGAGCAAGGTAACTACATAAGCCCCCAAGCCATAAAAAATCGGTTGGGCCGCATTAATGAATCCGACCGACCAGACGGAATAAACCCCCATCGCCAAAACAATGCCCAGAAACAACTGAATAAGAAGATTGATATAGCGGGGCGAATTCATAAACACCGGAATTACGAACATAAATATTATTATTAAAAGAGGAAGATAAGTCAGCCATTTTTGTGATTTCTTCATCGCTTCCCCATTAAGCCCTGCGGTCTGACAATCAAAACCAGCATGATAAAAGCAAAGGCAAACATGTAACTGTAGGAGCCGAGATAAGTCTGTCCGAAAGAATCAACAAATCCGAGGACAAAACCGCCGATGAGCGCACCGGGAATACTGCCTAATCCTCCCATGATAACAACCGCAAACCCTTTCAGCAGGTAGCCGCTGCCCATCCAGGGAGTAACATAAGTGGTCGAGGCCAGTAAAACCCCGGCGACGGCCGCCAGGCAGCTGGCGACCACCCAGATAACTATACGCGTGCTGGCGATATTTATTCCCTGGAGGGCTGCCGCATCCTGATCCTGCTGAAGAGCCCTTATGGCCAGTCCGAGTTTGGTCTTTTGAACGAACAGGAAAAGAAGAGCAATCATTAAGAAACCGCCGACAATAATCGGAATATTGTTGTTGGGCACTGAAGCCGAACCCAGCTTGAATTGCCCGTTCAAAATCTGCGGTACACCCAGAGGCATGCCGCCAAAAAGAATTAGCGCGGCAGTTTGCATGATGCTGCTCGAACCGAAGGTGGCCAGGGCCGGTTCCAGTCCGCCCCGGTTTCGCATCGGGTAGAATATCCCTTTTTCGAAGATTACGCCGATAAGACTGACGAGAACCATTGCAGCGAAAGGCGCGATGATGTAAGGCAATCCCCATTTGCCTACCACGAAATATGTGACAAAGCCTGCGGCCATAACAAACTCACCGTAGGCGAAATTACAAACGTCAAAGATGCCCATAATCAGGGTTAAGCCGGTGGCGAACAAGATATAAATAAGACTTAACGATATCGCGTTTACAATGACTTGAAATACTTGAGCCATGCCTGATTTTTACTCCGTTCTATAAACAGTATCCCGTTAAGAGAGTATTTACGATCTTTTTGAGATATTAATTTCCCGTAATAAGCGGTAAATCAGATAACTCCGTGTAATTCCGTGGATCTTTCTCTCACGGATTGCGTGTGAAATTTTTTGAGCTATTTACCGTCAGGGTAATGAGGCCAATATGCCTCACTACCCTGATTTTTCATTCAAACATTAACTATGTGGTATCTTCGCTATAACATACTATTTCGGATTGATGATAGTGCCGATGGTATCCGCACCATTTTTAATGACATCGATGGGCCAGGAATTAGTAACCTGATGGGCACCGACCGTAGCACCAAAAACAGAATCGGAGGCAGCGGAACCAAAGGTGGCGATACCGTTATTGATGGCAGCGTAGTTAAACTGAGCACCGGGCTGGTCAAGTTTTGCTTTGACTACAGTCGGGTCCACACTGCCGGCTTGCTTTATTGCATCCAGCATAATGCCTGCTTCGCTATAGAAGTCCCAGGTGCAGCAATAATGGGCGCCCCACTTGGCATCTTCTCTAGCCGGTAAACCTAAAGCAGCGGCGGAAATCTGTCCACCGGCGATTAACGGCATATTAAGGGTTAACATGCCCTCGATGGCAGCTTGTCCGGCGATGGGTAAGAGGTCGGAAGCGCCGACGATACCGGTAGCATGAATACCGGTAAAACCTAACCCTTTGAGGGTCTTCGCGATAACGCCGACATCACCGGTCGGGTCGCCAATGGTTAAAATAATATCCGGCTTTTCAGCCAGCATCTTAGTTACAAAAGGAGTGAAATCGGTGGTACCGGGATCATAAAAAATGGGGGCGAGGTAAGTGAGGCCGGCCGCAGCGGCGGCTGTCTTGGCATATCCTTCGGTCACAGTTCCGTTCGTATCATTGGTGGTAAGAACAGCCAGACTATGTGCGCTGGGATAATTCTGCTGCATCCATTTAATATAATCATTAGCCTGGACGGAAAAACCCATATACGTTCTATAAGTATACGAATCTGTCGGCTGTGCGATAATGCGGTCGTCATTTACAACGGTAAAGTTCAGAATTTTTCTGCGTGGTTAAAGCGGGGGCAAGGGCCAATGAACCTTCAGTCTGGAAGGTAAACATGAATTTGATGCCGTCAGTATAAACCATCTGGTTGATATTATTAGTAGTTTTGGTGGTATCATAGGCATCATCCAGAGCTTCAACCTGGAAAGTGTAATGGGTATTCCCGACTGTAAGGCCGCCGGCTGTATTAAAATCATCACAGGCCAGCGTGACACCGTGCATTTCGGATAATCCCCAAGGAGCGGCACCGCCGGTTAACGGGGTGTCGACACCAATTGTAATTGTTTTTTCCTGCAGGGCTTGGGTAGTAGTAGTCGAAGTCGTTGTAGTCTTTGAGCAGCCTACGAGGGAGGTACCGATCAGACCGACTGCTAAAAGAAAGGCAAATAAAACCATAAATGATTTTTTCATTTATTCACATCCTTTTAGAGTATTAATTCCCCCAGTGATGGTTTGCTTCTATATTCTATTAATGACTTGCGGACTATTGTTTGCGCCTGCACCTCCTCAGAATGTATTAAAAGACTAGTGGATGTACACTCTTAATTTTGATTCTAAATTTATTATATTCACTGATGGAATATTATAAATTTGAAATGAATGTTACCACACGCAAACAAACTTGTCAACATCACCGAACCATGCTAAAACTCAGAACGGATGTAAAATTAACGTAAATAAGGACCCTTTATTTTCCAGATAAATTGATTTATCGAAAAATGATACTTGATGCGAAGCGATTGCATGTTTGATCACAGCGGTTCGATTCCGCAGCAGTAAATAACTAATTTCCGATTGTCCACAGCCGGTATGATATAATTTACCTAACCGTGTTGCTGTATTTATGTTACAGGCAGCGCACGAAGGAAATATGAATTGAAAAAGATAATTATAACCCTATTGGCTTGTCTGTTACTGGTATCAGCCCTGACAATCATCGATACCAAACCGGCAACAGCCTGAGCGGCTCCTCCTTTTACACTGACCGTGATTGTCAGTGGAAGCGGCGGCACCGTAACAGTAAATGGGTCACCCGTGACATCGGACTTATCCTACTACGTTTATGACACTTTGCAACCAGTGAAATTGGAAGCTATTCCGATTCAGGGATACCGTTTCGTGTCCTGGAGCGGAGCGGAATTCGACAGCGCGAGTTCCATCACCATCGAAATGAACTGCAATATCAATCTACAGGCTAACTTTAGTCCGATAATTCCCATTTTGACGATGGACAAACATGGACACGGCACAATATTGCCCGCGCCCGGCCTGTATCCTTATCCCACAGGAACCGTGATAGATGTTAAAGCCACGCCGGACAAAGGGTGGAAATTTGACAGATGGACCCCGAATGTCAGCGACCCGAATTCTGCGGAAACGTCGCTGACATTAAATTCAGATACGAGGGTAACGGCCAGTTTTTCCCTGATATGGACCGTCTGGATGATTTTGGGAATAGTTATAGCTTCGCTGATATTGGCAGGAATCATTGGCTGGTTGGTTTGGCTGGTATTCAAACACCGGAAAAAATTAAAAACTAATCTCCCCGTAATTTTACGCAGCGATTATACATCTCTTGTATTTCGCTTAATATTAGGCGGTATTTTCATATTTGCCGGTTTTGCCAAGATACACAACATCAGCGCACTGGTAACCGAAATTAATGAGTATCAAATTTTGCCGCCGACGTTAGCCTCGATGTACGGACATATTTTACCGTATGCCGAAATAATCATCGGGACCCTGTTGGTATTGGGGATTATCCTGAGGATAACCACGGTTACCGCCAGCCTGATGCTGATCAGTTTTACAGTTTCGAAAATCGTGGCAATGATTCTAAATCTTAATATCAAGACATGCGATTGCTTTGGCATCGCCAGACCATTATTGAGTACCCAAAGCCTGGCAATAGACCTGGTAATGCTGCTGCTCGCGGCTCAAATCATCGTTTTCAGAAAAGAGCTATTTTCAATACCGTGGCCCAAATTTCGCAAGAAAAGCAAGAGTTGAGCCGGTCCGGTGAAAACAAAATCTCCGATTATGCCTATTTCCCGGTGACCGGATTTTTATAATGATAGGGTAAAATATATCCCGACGGGTACGGCGCAAAACGGGTATTTGTCCCCGAAGGTGGACCGTAGCGGTGCGGCGGATTGAGGATCGATGGTTTTTTCACCCAACCTTCTTCCAAGGGGCTGCTGATAATCTCGCTCCAGAAAAGTTTCTTAAATTTCCAAATTCCATTTTCTTTGACGTATTCATTTTCCCAAATCCCGCAGCCAATCAAAGCCCTGGTCTGCCCTTCGCGGGGCATCGCTCCCAGGAAATATCCATACCAGCGTCCTTTGGCATTTTTACCGTCCGGGTCAACATCAACAATGCCGGCCAGGGGAATCAAAATATGCAGATATTCGGGCGGTGCTTTTTTCGCATGCCCATAGGCGGGATAATGGTCTTCAAAATGGAAACAGCTTTGAACTCCTTCCCATCCCTTAAACAAGCCGAAATCATTTATCTCGACGGAAATATCAGGGTCGTGCGACCACAGCCCGATCAGCTCTTCTTCCTGCCAGTGTTCCAGATAATAGCCGTAAGCCCGCTGCAGCTTTTTAATGGCTTCGATATCTTCCGAGCGGCGGATTTTTGCTTCCAGTTGCCTGACAGTTTCTCCCAGAGCCGTAATTTCGGTTTCTAAATCATTCGATTTCACAATCAGCCTCCCGAGCTCAAGAAGTTAAAAATGGCCCCGGCGTATTCTTCGGGCATGGCACGGTCACAGTACATGGGACCGTTTTCTATGGTGGTCAGTTTGCTGTTGGGGATCAATTTTTGAATAACTTTCGACCGGGAGTGCAGAGGAAAACCGGTGGCATCAAGGATAAGCGTCGGGCGTTTGATAAGCGGTAATCTGTCCTTCGAATTGTAGTTTCCCCCAGCCCAGTGTGCTTCTTCACCGCGCGACCCTGCTTTGATATATTCAATTACCCGTTCCTCGAGTATATCCAACGGATAATCCCCCCAAAGGCATGCCCGCCGCCACCATTCCAACAGATGAGAACCATCTTTTCTGATTTCGACGGTGGTGGTAAAATTATCAGGCTCTTTCAAATCCACTGCCTGGCTTTGTTCCCAAAATTCAGCGCCGGCCAACACCAATTTGTTAACCCGCTGCGGCCAATTTACCGCCAGTTCGACCGCAATTTCAGCCCCGAAGAATTGGCCGGCAACATGCGCCTGCTTGATTCCCAATGAGTCCATGAAGCTGATCACTGTTTTGGCATGATCGATTATTTGATACTCGCGGGGCGACGGGTCGGAATCGCCAAAACCAATGAAATCCAGAGCAATCGCCCGGTATTTCTTCGACAAAATATGCATGACACGGGTGAATTCATCGGAAGATGCCACCGCCATGTGGAGCAGCAATACCGGTTCACCCGTTCCTTCCATACGGTAGTGCATTTGTCCTTCCGGGATATCTGTAAAAGCTCTTTTCATATTTCCCTCTCAGATTGTTTTTTCAACCCTCTCCAATGATGGAAATAACCGGCGTTATAACATTATGTTAAGTTTTATTTGCCGGTTACCGGGTTCTTGTAGTGGTAAGGGAGGATAAATCCCGAGGGATAATGCTGAAAATGATAATCAGGACTGGAAGCCACGGTTTTCATAGGGTGTCCCAGGAACGGGTTCTTGATCCACCCCTCATCCAGCGGACTGCAGAAAATATCATTCCAGAAGAGTTTTTTAAACTTCCAAATCCCGCCTTCTTTAACATACTCGTTCTCCCAGATACCGCACCCGATAAGAGCTTTCGTTTCCACGGGTCTGGGCATAGCTCCCAGGAAATAACCATACCAGCGGCCTTTGGCCGTTTTTCCGTCCGGAGCCAGATCGACAATACCGGCCAGAGGCATCAGGATGTGCAAAAACTCGCCGGGCGCCTTTTTCACGCCGTAGGCGGTATAATGGTCGGCAAAATTGAAACTTTGTTTGATGGCTTCCCATCCCTTAAACAGACCGGTGTCGTTTATCTCGAGAGATACATCCGGACTGCGGGAAAACAGTTCGACTATTTCATCTTCCTGCCAATGCTCGAGGTAAAAACCATAAGACCTTTGTAATTTTTTAATGGCTTCGATGTCTTCCTGAGCCTGCACCTTCGCTTCCAACTTCTTCACTGTTTCGGTGAGAGCCTTTACCTTTGTTTCTAAATCTTCTGAGTTCATGATTAACCTCCTTCACTGAATAATAATTATTTGACCGGCAATATATTTCTTCTGAGGAGTTTGGGGAAAACCGGAAAACAGATGCGGGTGTAAATTTACGTCCAGTGTAGCATCGGGTTTGTCCCTTGTCAAATAACCGCCGGACTAAAATTGAGACTAAAAAAGGTGACAATTTCAAGCGGGGCAAGCAGGAACCAATTAATCTGTTTTTTTGTTTTTATTAAATCGCAATCCTAAAGACGGAATGATGGCGAACAATGTAATGATACCGAGGATAAAACAGGCATGATCGATTGCCCTTAGAAAAACGGGGCCTTCATTGGAACTCAGAAGCTGAGAACTACCAACTATCTGCGAAAGTTTGGCGTACGGCATTACCAATGTCATCAGCAGCAAAGAAAAGGGCACACTGAAAACGTTACCTGTTTGGTTAAGGGTCATTCTAATTCCATTTGCGATGCCGCGTTTTTCGGCGGAAACGGAACCCATGACCGCACTGGAATTTGGCGGAAAGAACAGAGCCATTCCGAATCCGAACAATACTAAACTACCAAGAACGGCACCGTAGCTCGAACCTTTGCTAAAAGAGGCAAACCAGAACAATGCGGAAGCGTTAAGGAATAATCCCAGACAACTTAGAACTTTGGCGCCATATTTATCAGAAAGTTTTCCGCTCAACGGGCTAATGGCGAAGATTATGATTTCCATCGGGATAAGCAAGAGACCAGTTTTGGCCGCGCTGTAACCTAATATCAATTGCAAGTATAAAGACCTTAAAAACGGACCGCAACTGAAGGCGATTGCATTCAGAAAACCGGCGATGTTACCGAGGGCAAATTGCCGGATATTGAAAAGAGTTAAGTCAAGCGTCGGGAATTTTTGTCGCAGTTCAACAAATATCACGGCGATAAAAACTGCAACTCCGACACCAAAAATAACCAGATTACGTATTGAAAGCGGGTCTCCGATGGTCAGGGCAAGCAGAATAGTAGCGAGGCCGACACAGTATAAGATCGAACCGGCAAAATCAAATTTTTGGCCGACGGGTTTGCGGCTGATTTCCTTCAAATTCAAATATCCCCATATGGTCCCAAAAATTCCTATCGGTATATTTAACCAGAATATTGATTGCCACCCGAAATAGCTAATCATCACTCCGCCAAGCGTGTAGCCGGCGATAGCGCCAAGATTCACAGACATGACATTGATACCAAGGCCCATACCAAGTTCTTCAGGAGGGAACGCATCGGTGATAATCGCCCCACCGTTGGCATATAGTAATGCCGCGCCCGCACCCTGAAGAAATCTGAACCCGACTAATTCCGCACCGGTTTTTGATAAAGCACAAAGCAGTGAACCGACGGTGAAGATGGCAAAACCAAGGTTATAAAGCCTGACCCGTCCATACAAATCGGCTAAACGGCCGAGAAGGACCAGAAGTATCGTCATCATGAGGGTGTAGCCAGTAATAATCCAGATACCATGAACCAATGTCGCGTGCAATTGCTGTAATATAGTCGGCAAGCCGATAACAACGATGGTTAAATCGAGATTCGCCATGAAGGTACCCAGACAGGTGACCGATAAGGCCGTCCATTTGTATTCCGTTTTCCGTTTCATCTAAAACAAATACCTGAAATTAGTTTTTTAACTAAACAACGGGAAATTTTTACTACTTAAAATGGCGGTATAGGATTACGGGTACGGGAAATAATTTGAAAATAAAAATCGTGGATTTACGAATAGATTCAAGAGCTTAGAACGAGGGAACATGTACTAAGTATAGTACGTTTTTTGCGATATATACAAAACCGGGTTGATGCCCCGATTATTTTTTAGGCAGGTAAAATAACGGGTTGCCCTGACCGAATGCGTTGATTGTGGTGCCGGTGATCGCCCGCCCCTCTGCGGAAGCGAGAAACACTGCGACTGCAGCCATTTCTTCCGGCGGCATGGGAGTATTGGGGATGGCCACGGTTTTTTTTGTTTCCCGCAGCATATCCGTTTCCACGACGCAGGGACAGATTGTATTTACATCGATACCGAATTCTTTAACCTCGGCTGCGAGGCATTCGCTGAAGTTGATAATCGCGGCTTTAGTAGCGCGGTATGGAGCCCTGCCCGGAGCTCCGGACAATCCACCTATAGATGAAAAATTGATTATTTTACCGAAATGCTGTTTTTTCATCTGCGGCAATGCGCCTTTGCAGCATAGGAAAATACCGGTCAGATTAACCCCAATCAGCCAATTCCAATCGTCAAGAATTATATCACCCACTTCACGATACGGTAAATTCACCGCGGCGCTGTTTACGAGCAAGTCGATACTGCTAAATTTGTCGATAGTTTGGGATATCATCCGGGTAACATCAGCTTCTTTGGAGACATCCGCGGCAATGCCGACAGCGGTGCCTCCGCTCTTGGTGATGAAAGCCGCGGTTTCGTCACAGGTATCTTTATTTCTGCCCACAATGGCTACAGCAGCCCCTTCACCGGCGAAGGCAATAGCCACACCGCGTCCAATTCCGCGGCTGCCCCCGGTGATGATGGCGACCTTATTTTTTAACCTCACGATATATCCCTCTTATCGCTTTTTGTTAACGAACACCAATAATGTTGTAATTCTATTATAAAGAGACAAATAAAAAGCCGGAGTAAGGACGTGAGAGAATTGAATTTCCTAGCGATATTCTACCACTAAACACCGATTAGTCAAATCAGCAGGTTTTGGTTTTGGAAACGATATGTTCAATGATTCCAGCTCCAACGACGGACTCATTCCGATAAAACACCGCGGTTTGACCGGGCGTAACGGCCGATTGCGGTTCTTTCAGGGTAACCTGAACATGCCCATCATCAAGCGGAGTGACAAGCGCCTCTGTTTCTTTGTGTGCAGAGCGGATTTTGACATTCATTTCAAGAGGCTGATTTAAATCCACAATGGCGATCCAATTCAGGTTGGAAACGACGAATTGGTCACTAAATAAATCTTCTTTATCACCAACGATTACGGTGTTTTTAACCGGGTCCAACTCAGTAACATATAATGGTTTTGGCGCTGATATCCCCAGACCTTTGCGTTGCCCGATAGTATAAAATTGGATTCCTTGATGTTGTCCCAATACATTTCCCGATTGATCCAGAATCGGTCCAGCGTTGGAGTCGGTTACAAGTAAAGAAGTATAATCTCCACAAATAAAATTCTGGCTGTCCGGTTTAGCCGCAATGTCCAGCTTGAAACGGTTGGCCATCTCCCTTACTTCTATTTTGGTATATTGCCCTAGCGGAAATATTAGCTGAGCGAGTTGTTTTTGAGAGAGAAACGATAAAAAATATGACTGGTCTTTAGTGAAATCCTTTGCCTTCTTGAGTAAATAGCGGCGTTCTCTTTCGTCATATTCAATTCTGGCATAATGACCGCTGGCGATGTAATCAAAGACAAGCCCGCTCCGGCGCGCTTTTTCGATCAGCGCTCCGAATTTGATGTTTGGATTACATCTGACACAGGGGTTTGGCGTCCTGCCGGATAAATACTCACGGGAAAAATAATCTAAAACTTCGGACTGATACTCACCAGTAAGATCCAAAACATGAAACGGAATATCGAGTTGCTGTGCAACACGTCGGGCATCCTCGATATCTTCTTCCTCTCCCGGACCATAACAACCGTGATGAACAGAGACTTCCGAAGAAGGTTGCCCGCCCCAGATTTTCATCGTCACGCCGGTGACATCATAACCTTGTTCTTTAAGCAGTGCAGCGGCGACAGAAGAATCCACGCCTCCACTCATTGTGATTAATACTTTTTTCATAATTTGTTTAAGTCGTAACCGGACTCATCCGCCCTCAAAAATAGGGACTATCGCAACTTTATCTCCCTTTTTAAGCTTAACATCTTTGTTTTCGAAGGGATTAATAATTTGCCCATTCACCGCCAATACTCCCGGGTTGGCCATAAGGTTCAATTCCACAATCAATTGACCGATAGTTTTTTCTTCCATGATTTCGAGCTCATTCATTCTGATTCTTCTTCCGAATGTGCGTGCTGGGTTTTATGTAATTTGCGCAGCGCATCGGTATTTTTATCCGGGTTTTTAGCCAGATAGTCATCAATTGCAGAGCTTAATGCTTCCTCGGCCAATACAGAACAATGCATTTTCACTGCCGGCAGCCCGCCCAAAGCTTCGGCTACGGTTTTGTTCGAAATTTTTAAGGCTTCTTCCAGGCTCATGCCTTTTACTATTTCCGTGACCATTGAACTGGTGGCAATGGCTGCCCCGCAGCCGAATGTCTTAAATTTAACATCGGTAATGATATTATCTTTGACTTTAATGTAAATCTCCATGATATCGCCGCAAACCGGATTCCCGACATGTCCGGTCCCGTCCGGATTGTCCATTTCCCCGACATTACGCGGGTTATGAAAATGGTCCATTACCTTGGCACTGTACATGATAAAACCTCGATTTTGTTTTCAACGTTCTAGTTTTTGTAAAGGGGCGACATCGCTCTGAGCTTGCCGACGATGCGGGGCAAGGTCTCCAGAACCTTATCGATTTCCGCTTCGGTAGTCCATTTACCCAGAGTAAAGCGCAGGGAGCCGTGGGCTTTCACCGGATCAAGGCCGATCGCCAACAGGACATGGGATGCTTCGAGACTGGTTGAACTGCAGGCTGAACCGGTGGAAATACAAATCCCGGACATGTCCAGATTGAGGCACATCGCTTCG
>Ga0182027_10004233_pt1 | contig 22350 bp, 21 predicted proteins | sample 712E1DmetaG_FD_121300 | JGI IMG/M metagenome (GOLD analysis project Ga0182027, IMG submission 121300) | Permafrost microbial communities from Stordalen Mire, Sweden - 712E1D metaG (Illumina Assembly) | ecosystem: Environmental > Terrestrial > Soil > Wetlands > Permafrost | place: Sweden... | reverse complement strand
CGGACTCCAGATTGGCGGCGGCATCAACGCGCAAAATGCGCGCGATTGGCTCGACGCCGGCGCGTCACGCGTCATCGTCACAAGCTGGGTCTTCCGCGAGGGCCGCGTGGATTGGGAACGGCTTGGCGAATTGGTTAAGGCCGTCGGCAAAAACCGGCTGGTGCTCGACTTGAGTTGCCGCAAACGCGGCGAAGATTATTTCGTCGTCACTGATCGCTGGCAAAAGTTCACGGAATTGGCCATTACGCCGGAGACGTTGCGTAAGCTGGCTGAAAGCTGCGCCGAATTTTTGATTCATGCGGCGGACGTGGAAGGCTTGTGCCGCGGCATTGACCGTGAACTGGTCGAAAAGCTTGGCCGCTGGACGCCGATTCCAACGACCTACGCCGGCGGGGCGAATTCGTTAAGCGATTTAGAGGAAGTCACGCGACTGGGGCAGGGGAAGATTGACCTGACCATCGGGTCGGCGCTGGACATTTTCGGCGGCAAGAGTGTTCGTTATGCCGATGCGGTGAAATTCAACCGCCGCAAGAGCGTGAACTCCGGCGGCGGTTCGATGCCAAAACTCTTTCCCAAAAATTAAACGGTCAAATTATTTGACCGGTGCAATTTTTGTCGGTGTCAGGATTTCCTTGCCATCCTTTTCTTTGACAGTGCCGGTGACGGTCACTTTTTCAGAACTGCCGCCACAAACGGCGGCGTGCGCGCCTTTGCTCACGTCGTTGTGCGTTAAAAAGTAGTTGACCGTTTTGCCGTCCTTGGTGACTTGGACGACATTCTGGCATGTTTTGGTCAAGTGCAGTGTGCATTTGCCACAAACCATCGAACCGGTGATGGTGACTTCGTTGGTCGAAGCATCCGCAGCAAGCAGGCGGGAGGTTGAGACCGCCAGCAAAAGGCCGGCGACGACAGCGAGAAACAATATGGATTTTTTCATGGGTTATTTATTTTTTGGTTTAAAGCCAGGTTAGCTCGACTCCGATTTAATTCAAACAATAATTCGTGGAGTTAATCCGCCTCCGGCTGCGCGGCAAATAATTCGGCGACGGCGATCTGGAATTCAGGAATCAATTTTTCCGTCAACGTTTCACTGCTGGCCAGAATGCCTTTGAGGGCCAGCCCCCACTCTGTGCTGTGATAAATCTCCACGTTGTCGTACCGGGGATCAATCATCCATAACCGGGGCACCCGGATGTCTTCGTAAAGCTGTTTTTTGAGGACTGTGTCGGCGTGATGGTCTTCCCGGCTGATAATTTCCACTGCGAGCCAAAGCTTGCCGGTGGACACCATCACGAGGGCGAGGTCGGGACAGATTGCGGTCGTTCGTGAAATATGAATTTTTGTGCGCGGCGCCAGCAGTTGTGTGCTGGAAAGATTTGAGACGCTTGCAATCATCGCTGCGTGCAGGCGTTCGCAGATCATTTCATGGCGTTCACTTGGCGCGGAACGCGGAAAGGATTCACCGCCGAAAATTTCCTCATACGACCGGCTCATTGGATTCAGTTTCAAGTTTCAGGTTTTCAATTTCAAGCTGTTAACGCATAACTTTTTCCGGCACTCGGAACTTGACAGTCGGCGCTCCGACAGCTACTTTTTGCACTCTTTTGAAAAATTTATGGCAGTAAGAATTCGCATGAAACGCGTTGGAGCCAAAAACGCTCCATTTTTCCGCATTGTAGTCGCCGATGGCCGCAGTCCGCGTGACGGCAGGTTCATCGAGGAGATCGGCTCGTATCAACCGTTGAGAAAGAATGACAATTTCCGGCTCGACCTCGACCGCGCCAAATACTGGCTTAGCAAGGGCGCGCAGCCGAGCGAGACCGTCGCCAGTTTCATTAAAAAGGCGAGCAAGGCGGCGCCCGCGGCCTGATTTTGATCTTTTGACGCGCGATGCAGGAGTTTTTGGAATATGTGGTGAAAGGGCTTGTGCAGCATCCGGATGCGGTGAGCATCACGCCGGTGCAGCGCGACAGCATGACGATTTATGAATTACGGTTGCATCCGCAGGATGTGGGGCAGGTGATTGGCCGGCAGGGCGCGACGATCAAGGCGATCCGGTCGCTGTTGCTGGCTGGCAGCGCCAAAGAAGGGCTGCGCTGCTCGGTGGAAATTATTGAAGACAAACCCGCCGCGTGAGCAATGGCGGGAGAAAATTCCCGGCATGAAAATTGATGTGCTCACTTTGTTTCCGGCGATGTTTGCCGGGCCGTTCGATGAAAGCATTGTCAAACGGGCGCGTGACACTGGTCTGGTGGACCTAAAGATTCACGACCTGCGCGATTGGACGCACGACCGGCATAAAACGGTGGATGACCGTCCGTTCGGCGGCGGGCCGGGGATGTTGCTGAAGCCCGAACCGCTCTTTGAAGCGATTGAAAGTTTGAAACGCGAAAAAACGCGCGTGATTTTAATGTCGCCCGCCGGGCGACCATTTAATCAGGCCATTGCGCGCGAGCTGGTACAGCAGAAAGAGCTGCTGTTTGTCACGGGCCATTACGAAGGTTTTGACGAGCGCGTGCGGGAAAAACTCGCGGATGACGAATTGTCCATCGGCGATTACGTGCTGACGAACGGCGCATTGCCAGCGATGGTGGTGATAGACGCGGTCGTGCGGTTGCTGCCTGGGGCGCTGGGCGACGATGAAAGCTCGCAGGACGAATCGTTCAGTCATGGATTGCTGGAATATCCGCAATACACCCGTCCGGCGGAATTTCGCGGGATGAAAGTCCCGGAAGTATTGCTGTCCGGCAACCATGCTGAGATTGAAAAATGGCGGCGTGAACAGGCGAAGTTGCAGACAAAAAAACGAAGACCGGATTTATTAAAATAGTTTTTAGTTTTTAGTGTTAAGTTTTGGGTTGAAGAGGTGGCAACTAAAAATTAAAAATTCAAAACTTAAAATTGAATATGAACCAGGCATTGTTGGAAAAGATTGAGTCGGAACAGTACCGCAAGGACAAAGCTGATTTTGCGGTGGGCGATAGCGTGCGTGTGCATACCAAGGTCGTCGAAGGCGACAAGGAGCGCATCCAGATTTTTTCCGGCGTCGTCATTGGCAAACGCGGTCACGGTTTGAACAAGACCTTCACCGTCCGGCGCATCAGTTATGGTGAGGGCGTGGAGCGCGTGTTCCCGCTGCACTCGCCGCGCGTGGACAAAATCGAAGTTGAACGCGAAGGTTCCGTGTGCCGCGCCAAACTTACCTACTTGCGCAAACGCCTCGGCAAAGGCGCGACCCTTGTGCGCGAGAAGGAAGAAAAAGCCGCCGCTGAAAAGAAGGAAGAAAAAGCCGCCGCTGAAACTGTGGCGAAGTAATTTTCAATCAAAACCGATTTGCACAAAGGCGAAACTCCAGTTTCGCCTTTGTTTTTTTTGACTGATTCAATTCTTTAAACCGCGGGCCACCGCGGCGGCTGCGAGTTTATCTTTTACAAACTGCCCGAAAACAGTCGGTTCATATGTCCAATCTTTAATCAATGCCGGACTGGCTTTGGGGTGCAAATCCCAGGCCGTCCAGGACAGATTGTGCTGTTGGGCATAATCCATCAGATTCTGCGCGTAGCTTAAAACATTCGTGTCATCCTTGCCGTAACCCCACTCACCGATGTAAACGGGGTATTTTTTACTGACCTCGCCAAAACATTTGTCCCATCGCTTGCCTTTCTTCGGGTATGGATGCGTTTCATACAAATAATTCGAACCTTTGATGGCATAACCGTGCAGCACGCCGCTCAAATCATAAGCCCAATCCAGTCCGCCGACCGTCACAAGATTTTCCGCGCCTGTGGAACGGACGGCATTGTAAAGTTTCTGCGTCCCGACGGCCTTGTAAGTGATTTGCTGTTGACTGGGATTCCACTTTGCCGGTTTGTCCTTTACCGATCCACCCTCCAGCCAGACCGGCCAGGGCACATTGTGCGGTTCGTTGTAGAGTCCGAAAATCACATTGGGATGATTTTCGTAGCGCGTCGCGACATCCTGCCAGAATTTAATCGAGTTTCGATCCGGCATGTTGTGCTGGCCGAGCTTGCCGCCCTTGTTCACCCACTTGCCGCAGTCCGACCAATGCAAATCCAAATCAATGTAAACCCGTGCCGCCGCGCAGGTGTCCACCAGCCTGTCCACGATGTCGTGATAAGCGGTTCCACCGTCCGTCTGATTCGTCATTTTACCAAACCAACGGTCTTGTGCCAGCGGCAGGCGGATGAGGTTCACCTTCCAATCCTGAATGGCGCGATTCACGGATTCCTCGATATGTTCGCCGTTGGTGCTCCATTCGAGCGAGGCGACGTTGACTCCGGTCAGCAGAACCGGTTCACCGCGCGGGTTGAGGATTTTGTTTCCGTCCGTGTGCAAGGTCATCGTGGCGAGACTCGCGTCGAATGGGCGGGTTGGGCTTGTGGTCTGTCCCCTGTTCCCAAGCGAACTGCACGATGTGGCCAGCACAAGTGCCGCTGGAATGATTGCAAAATATATTTTTTTCATGAAAAAGTGCTGCAACGTGAATCGTCTGCATCGTTTTGTCAAATGCCAACCACCCGCAGCGCGGCGCAATTTCACTGCTGGGAAATATCGCGCAGAGCCGTCTTGTAAATTTCCAGCGCGCTTGCGCCGAAGCAGACTAAAATCACCTTCTCGACCGACTGGTTCCGCTCCAGAAAACTTTTCGTCTCGCGCACGGCGATACGCGCCGCGCGTTTCATGGGAAAACCATACGCGCCGGCGCTGATGCACGGAAACGCCACGGTTTTGATACCGTGCCGTTCCACCAGCGCAAAGCAACTCCGATAACAACTCGCGAGCCATTCATCTTCGCCATGGCTGCCGTCATGCCAGACCGGACCGACGGTGTGAATGACCCATTTGGCGGGCAATTTGTAGCCGCGCGTGATTTTGGCCTGGCCGGTGGCGCAACCGCCGAGTGTGCGACATTCCGCCAGCAATTCCGGTCCGGCGGCGCGATGGATGGCGCCGTCCACACCGCCACCGCCAAGCAACGTTGTATTAGCGGCATTCACAATCGCATCCACGCGCTGCTGCGTGATGTCACCGGCGATGACGGCGATGCGATTGGAGATGGATACGTTGTTCATGGCTCAATTCTTAAATATAATTCGTCTTTGCCACAACCGGCAAAAGAGAGTATAAATATTTATATGAAAAAGTTCACGGCCATCATTCATCGTGGTGAAACGGATGAAGGCGGTTTCTGGGCTACCTGCATGGAAGTTCCCGGTGCAAACGGTCAGGGTGAAACAAAAAAAGAATGTCTTCTTAATCTTAAAGGGGCCGTTCAACTCGTTCTTGAAACTGAACGAGAGGAAGCTTTCCGGCTCGATCCCAAGGCGGAAACCACGGAACTTTTGCTTGCATGAAACGCCGGGTATTGCTCGGCCATCTTCAGGAACATGGGTGTGTGCCGGTTCGCGAAGGCGGGAGCCATTCGATTTGGAGCAACCCGCAAACCGGTCGCAAGGAAGCCATTCCCCGGCATAACGAAATCAAAAAATTTCTGGCTCGTTCCATTTGCCGTAATCTTTCCGTGCCGGTTCCACCGGGGAATTAACATTCGCGCTGCTGCGTGATGTCACCGGCGATGATGGTAATGCGATTGGAAACGGACTCGGTGGTCACGACCATTCTTGAGCGCAAGCAATTACGCGAATTGGCGCAAAAGCGTAGCGACTTCGGTTGAGGCAACTGATTTTTCGTTACGTGTTTTGAGATTGCGGACTTTTACGGTTGAGTCGCTTTCAAGTTTTGCGGTGAACGCAGCTTTCAATTCCTGCGCGCGTTTGAATTGTTTGTCCGGCTTGGCGGGCGTGATCGGATATTCCACGGCAAATCCTCCGGTGCGCAAATCCTGAACCAGTTTCAACGATTGCGGTCGGAATTTTTCGTCTTCGATCAAAACAAAAACGTCCACGTTCGCATCGAATTTCGGGAGCAGGCCGCGCGCTTTGAGGAGTTCTAGCAGCACGACGTCGCCCATGCCGAAGCCGAGCGCAGGCAAATCCACCTTGCCGCCGCTGATGAGCTTGACGAGGTTGTCGTAACGCCCGCCGCCGGCAATGGCGCGGAATTCGCCTTTTACATCAAAGGCTTCAAAAACGACGCCGGTATAATAGGCCAGCCCGCGGATGACGTGGTAATCCACTTTCACGAAGTCGCGCAGGCCGCGCGCGGCAAGATTGTCGAGAATGCTCTGCAAGTCCGCCGTCGGTTTGCCGGATTCGATGAACCGGTTCACGGCGGCCAGCGAAAAACCGAGCGCGGACAATTTCTTTTCGCTCTCCTCTGGCGATGTGCGTTCCAATTTGTCAATAATTTGGAAGAATTCGTATTCACTGGATTCTGGGGACGGCGACACGCCATCCCTCCCACGTTTGTAAAATTCATCCCATGCATTCCGGCTGCTCAAGCGGATGACGAAATCTTTTTCTGTCAAACCAAACGACCGCAACGTGTCAATGAGCAGCGCAATCAATTCCGCGTCCGCCGCCGGATTGGTTTCGCCGATGATGTCGGCGTTGAACTGGAAGTGTTCGCGTTGCCGGCCTTTCTGCTGGCGTTCGTAGCGGAACAATTGCGGGATGGCGAACCATTTGAGGGGTTTTTTGTAACTGCGCTCGTGCGCGGCAACCATGCGGGCGAGCGTCGGCGTTATTTCAGGCCGGAGCGCGACGGCGCGTTCGCCCTTGTCAACGAAGTTGTAAAGTTGCCCGACAATTTCATCGCCGCTTTTGGTGGTGAAGAGTTCGAGTGGTTCAAGCGGCGGGCCGTCGTATTCACGGAAGCCGTAGCGTCGGGCGGTTTCACGCCATTTGCAGAAAATGAACTGGCGTGCGTCGGCGCTCCAGACATCGGGATGCGGCAATGGTTCGGGATAGAAGTCGCGGAAACCGGGTAATCGTTCCATAAGTCAGCCGCAAAAAAGCACAAAATCCGCAAAAGTTAAACAACAAAACTTTTTAAAGCACAGTACATCGAAATTTAACCACGGATGGACACAGATGAACACGGATTAAAACGGATGAAGGAGCACGGCTCTGTGACCCGCAGCAGAGCCGAAGCTATAAACTTAATCTGGGAGAGCTGCGATTCGCAGAGTCGCGCTCCTGACAAATGCCAAACGGCGTTCAAGCCTTGGGCGGGAGCTTGAGCACTTCGGCGCGCATTTCCTTGCCGGCCTTGAATTTTACGGTCGAGCGGGCGGGGATGGGCACGTCGGTCTCCGGTTTGTTCGGGTTGCGGCCCACGCGCGCCTTGCGGACCTTGACTTCAAAAACGCCGAAGTTGCGGAGCTCCACCTTGTCGCCTTTGGAGAGCGCTTCCGAGATGTAGTCGAGAGTTTTTTGCACCACGCTGAAGACCTGCTGCTGCCCAAGACCGGTCTCATTGCTGATGCGGATGACGAGGTCACGTTTTGTCAGAGTCATAGTTTTTTGCCCTGTTAAGGTGATTAAATCACTGAACCACACGGATTGTCCAGAAATCACTGGCTAAATTTTCATCGGTCAAATAGGCATAGGGCAGGGTGAAATAACCCTTCATTCCCCATTGGTCGCCCCAGGAATTGCGGATGATGAACCATTGCTTCGCATCGTCATAGCCGACAGCCATGACCGCGTGGCCGCCGATGGCCTGTTCGCCCGGTCGCGGCAATGAAGCATGGCCGGTCTGTGCCACTTGCTCGTCTTCAAAACTTTCATAGACGGTGAACCCGAACACAAATGGATAGCCCGAGGCGAGACAGCCTTTGAGCTGGCTCAACATTTGTATCAGGCGCTGGTACGAAACGACCCTGTATTTGCAGGCATCGGCGTAGCACTTCGTCGGCGGCTTGGTTTTGAACTTGGCGATGACGTAAGGCCATTCGGGTTCCGGGCAGTCGCCCTGCGCGTTGACGCTTTTGATGCCGTCGCGGATTTGCGCGCCGCTGTCCGAATCCACCGTGCGTTCGATGACGCGTTCGTTGTAATAAATGAACAGGCGTGACGGTGTGAAGTCGGGCAGCTTTTGTTTCAGCCGGTCGAACTCAATGGCCGCCGCAATGGCGTTGGCGGTGCAACTGCCAAGTTGTCCCTGGTCATAGACTGTCGGGCAATTCGGACTCAAATCCGTTCTGGCCGGCAACATGGCAAGCATTTCCACCGGCGCGGCGTAGAGATGGTCGCGATGATCCGGCAAATCGGGCAGCCAGCCGTAGCGGGAAATTTTGTAGTTCACAGGCTTGTTCCGTTTTAGGGATTCAGCGCTGATTCTCAACTAGGGAAATTTGCCGGATTTGTCCATCATAAAAATTCCCATTGGTAGGGACGCCCCGCCGGGGCGTCCGACTAAAGTTACATTTCCCCAACGGACGGCTCGGCGAGCCGTCCCTACCAAAGACTTGGCTCGTCAGTAGCCTCGCCCCACCCGACTAAAAACTTTACAGGTTCAAGCCAAGTTCGCAAAATGTCCGCATGTTGAGCGAAAGTCAGTCGCGGATTCAGCCGACGCTGCCGTTTTCGGCGGCCAAGCCGCAGACGGATTTTGCGAAAGGGCTGGAAACCTCGATTTTGCGGTCGCAGGAGAATTTACTCGGTCTCCAGAAACCGGAAGGTTACTGGGTCGGCGAATTGATGGTGGATTCCACGCTGGTTTCCGACACGGTGGCGTATCATCACTGGAATGGAAAAGTAGACGCCAAGTGGCAGCGCAAGGCGGTCAATTACATCCTCTCCATGCAACTGCCGGACGGCGGATGGAACATTTATTCCGGCGGTCCGGTGGAGGTTAACGCCACCATCAAGGCCTATCTTGCGCTCAAACTCGCCGGAGTGCCCGTCACCGACCCGCGAATGTTGGCGGCGCGCGAAGTTGCGTTGCAACTCGGCGGTGTGCCGCGCATGAACACCTTTTCCAAGCTGTATCTGGCGTTGCTCGGACTTTTCCCGTGGGAATACGTGCCGACGATTCCGTGTGAAGTGCTACTGTTGGGCAAGTGGTTTCACGTGAACTTTTGGGACATGAGCAACTGGTCGCGCGCCATGCTCGTTCCACTGGCCATCATCAATCATTTCAAACCGACACACCCGGTGGAAGTGAATTTGGACGAGCTTTATCCCGATGGCTTTCACGAACGCGATTTGGCGCCTGCGCCCGACCCGGAAAGCTTTTCGCTTCGGAATTTTTTCCTCTGGCTCGACCGGCTGCACAAGCTGGCCGAGTGGTTTGCCGAGCATAAAATCCACCCGTTCCGCAGGGCCGCGCTCAAAAAAGCCGAGCAATGGATGCTCGAACGCTTCGAAGGTTCGGACGGTCTGGCGGCGATTTTCCCCGCAATGCTCAATTCGCTCATCGCGCTCAAGGCGCTCGGCTATGCGGACGACCATCCGGAGGTCATCCGGGCGGCGCATGAATTGAAAAAGCTCGAGCACGAAACCGCCGACAGCGTGCGCATCGAACCCTGTTTCTCGCCGGTTTGGGACACGGCCATTGTCACCGTCTGCCTGCACGAATCCGGCATTTCGGAGAATCATCCTTCACTGAAAAAAGCCGCCGAATGGCTGATGGAAAAGGAAATTCGCTTTTACGGCGACTGGATTCACAAGAATCCCGCGAAAGTGGAGGCCAGCGGCTGGGTTTTTGAGTATAACAACAAGTGGAATCCCGACGTGGACGACACTGCGATGGTGCTGCTCGCGTTGCGCAAAATCCCGACGAGCCATCCGGCGAAACGCGACGAATGTTTCCAGCGCGGCCTCAAATGGATGCTGACGTTTCAATGCAAGGACGGTGGCTGGGCGTCGTTCGACAAGGACTGCACGAAAAACATTTTGGAAAAAGTCCCGTTTGCCGATCACAACGCCATGCTCGACCCCGAATGTGCCGACATCACTGCGCGCATTCTGGAATTGCTCGGCTACGAAGGCTGGAAGCTCGACCACCCGCAGGTGCAGGAAGCATTGCAATTCGTGCGCGGCTATCAGGAAGCCGACGGTTCATGGTACGGCCGGTGGGGTGTGAATTACATTTATGGCACGTGGCAGGTGCTGCGCGGTCTGCGCGCGATGAATTACAACATGACCGAGCCGTGGCTCTTGCGCGGGCGCAACTGGCTCGAAAGCGTTCAGCACGACGACGGCGGCTGGGGTGAGCGCTGCAACACTTACGACGATCCTGTTTTCAAGGGGCGCGGTCCAAGCACCGCTTCCCAGACCGCATGGGCTGTCATGGGCTTGTGCGCGTTCGATGATCCGGAAAATCCCGCGCTCAAACGCGGTATCGAGTATTTGATCCGCACACAAAATCCCGATGGTTCCTGGACGGAAGACGAAACGACGGGGACCGGTTTCCCAAAGGTTTTTTATTTGAAATACGACATCTATCGCAACGCCTGGCCGTTGCTGGCATTCGCCACGTATCGCAAACTTCTCGAACGCGCCAACAAAGTGGACGGCCATCCGCATCCGGGAATGGAAAATATGCCAAACGCCGTTCATTCCAAGAGATGATAAACCACGTTTGGTTAGAGAACTGTTAGTCCGCTTACGTATGCACACATTCGCACTACTATCGCCAGATTTTTGGACTAGCTTTATCATCGTGCTTTTCTTTGTTGGCATCTGGCTGCTTATTTCTTTTATCACTCCACAATATTCGGGTTGGCGTTCATTTTCGGAACACTATCCGGCGAAGACTCGCCCAACTGGCAGCGCATACACCGCCTCAACGTATTGGGTTGGCAAGAGGCCATATTACAATAATCGTGTTCGAGTCGTATTCACTGACGCTGGCATTTATTTTTATATGATATTTTGGTTTCGTCCGTTCCATCCGCCGTTTCTCTTGCCGTGGGAGAGTGTGAAGCGCATTGAGAAAGTGCATGGAGTTTTTAGTAATCACTACTTGCTGGAAATTGAGGACGCTGTCGCAAGAGTTCAATTGGAGTTGCCGGAAAAGGTTGAGCATGATTTGGCGAGATACCAAAAGATAGCCTAACGGTGTGTCAGATTTTTCGTGGTTTGCGGGCATTTGAATATTCTTTCGTCATTCGGGTTCAACGGGCTGGATAATTCCGTTCTATTTGCAAATAACCATTACGAACTGCCGATAGGTTTTGGACTGCGGCGGCCATGACGCCGCTTTGGTTCCGAGTCAAAAAGCGGTGACATGTCACCGCACTCCAAGACGCTGGCGCGCCTTCGTTGCGTTTGCTGAATATTCTTTCGTCATTAGGGTTTTAGAAATCCTGAAAGGATTGCCATCATTCAGCCCGGTGTTGGTCCCGCGAAGCGGGAACTACGCTGGGTGAACATCCCAGCAAATTCATCAACCCTGAAGGGGTTGGATTAGGTAGGGCGCGCAGTCCCTTGCGCGCCGTGTTTTGCATTCGAATGAGCGGCGGGCAGCGGAGTGCCCGCCCTACCTTAACGGCCATTGAATATTCTTTCGTCATTCGGGTTTTGGAATTAGGATGTTCACCCGGATGCTTGAACAAACCGTCCAGATTGTCTCCAACGAGCGCGATACCGATTCCTATTTCCGTCTCGTTATGCGTGCGCCGCAAATTGCGCCGCTCATCCAACCGGGACAATTCGCTCATATCCGCGTGTTGCCGATGAAGGACGCGCTGCTGCGGCGGCCATTCAGCATCTTCCAAGTCGAAGGTGACACTTTTTCCGTCCTCTACAAAACCGTCGGCAAAGGAACCGAAGTCCTTTCGCGGATGCGCGTGGGTGAGGAACTCAATGTCATTGCGCCGCTCGGTCATGGATTCACCGTGCCGAAATCCGGCGGCGAAACGCCGTTGCTGGTTGCGGGCGGTTACGGCATGGCGGCGTTGTATCTGCTGGCGCAACGTTCGCCGCAAAAGGGCATCGTCTTCGTCGGCGGCCAGCAGCGCGTGGATATTTTGTGCGAAAAGGAATTTCGCGCGCTCGGCTGGGACGTTCGCGTGACCACCGAAGACGGCAGCCACGGCGAAAAGGGAATTGTGACAAAACCGCTCTTCGTCGAATTGGGGCGCAAGGAGCCCAATCGGAAGGTGTTTGCGTGCGGCCCGACGCCGATGCTCAAGGCTGTTGGCGGGATTGCAAAAGAATTTGATGTGCCGGCGGAACTTTCGATGGATGAACACATGTGTTGCGGCGTCGGCGTTTGCCTGACGTGCGTGATTCCGGTCAAGACCGGCGATGGCTGGGAATACCAGCGCAGTTGCACCGAAGGTCCGGTGTTTGATGCGCGAAAAGTTGCCTGGGAGCTGCTCTAATGAATTTACGATTTCAAAAGGTAGGGACAGCGCGCTCGCCTCGGCGTAGTCTGGGCTGCGCTGTCCGGACGCCGCAGCGCGGCGTCCCTACAACCAATTTATGGCAGGAGGCGCATTCATGAATTTATCCGTCCAAATCGGCACATTAAAACTGCAAAACCCGGTGATGGCGGCTTCGGGTACGTTTGGCTACGGCGTCGAATACGCGCGGCTCGTTGACCTGAACCAACTCGGCGCTGTGGTCGTAAAAGGCATCCGGCTTGAGCCGGTTTCCGGAAATCCCCCACCGCGCACGGTCGAGGTTGCCAGCGGTCTCATCAATGCCATCGGCCTGCAAGGGCCGGGCGTGGACGGCTTCATCAAAAAATACTGGCCTTTCCTCAAGGGACTGAAGGTTCCGATCATCATTAACATCTGGGGCACAACGGTTGAGGAATACGCCGAAGTCGCGCAGCGTTTCGACGCTCTGGGTGGCGTCGGCGCGCTGGAACTCAATGTTTCCTGTCCGAACATCAAGGAAGGCGGTGCGCAATTCGGGACGGATGTGGAACTACTCGCAAAAGTCGTGGCTGCATGCCGCAAGGTGACGAAGCTGCCGTTGATTACAAAAATGAGCCCGAATGTGGTGAGCATCGCGCCGTATGCCAAAGCGGCGGAAGATGCGGGCAGCGACGCGTTGGCCATCACGAACAGTTATCCGGCCATGGCGATTGATATCGAGACGCGCAAGCCGAAGCTGGCAAACGTCACCGGTGGTCTGACGGGTCCGTGCATCAAGCCCATTGCGGTCAAATTGGTGTGGGAAGCGGCCAAAGCGGTGAAGATTCCCATCATCGGCATGGGCGGCATCCAAAATGCGGCGGACGCGATTGAATTCATGATGGCCGGCGCTACGGCGGTGGCGGTGGGCACGGCAAATTTCTACGAACCACAGACGGTCCTGCAGGTGATTACCGGTATTCGCGAGTTCATGCAACGCCAAGGCATCAAGGATGTGCGGAAAATCGTCGGCAGCGTGCAGGCCGCTAAATGAGCCGATTCCATGTTCGAACATCGTTCAAAACCGTTGTTGCCGCGCCGGCAATTTTACGCGCGCATGGCGCGAAGCGCTGCGGTGGCTCTGCTGGTCATTTCGCTCGCGCTCGGTATCGGGATGATTGGTTACCGCGCTTTTGAACCCATGTCCTGGGTGGACGCCTTCGTCAATGCGGCAATGATTCTGTCTGGCATGGGGCCGGTGTCGTCGCTGCAAACCGATGGCGGGAAAATCTTTGCCGGCTGCTACGCGCTGTTCAGTGGCCTGGCGTTTCTTACGAGCATCGGAATTGTTTTTGCGCCGGCCTTCCACCGGTTCCTCCATAAATTCCACTCGGAAGAGTCGAAGGGCGCAGACAAAACGGGCAAATAGCACCCTGATTCTATTTTACGCTTCGCGGGCGACGCGGTATTCTTCGTTCATGCTTTGGGCATTCACCAAATATCATGCGTTGGGCAACGACTACATTGTCATTGACCCGAAGAACCTACCATCGCCATTGACGGTTGCGCGGGTCAAAATGATCTGCCATCGGAATTTCGGCGTCGGCTCGGACGGCATTTTGCTCGGACCACTCCCGTCCAGAAAAGCCAGGTTCGCGCTCCGCATTTTCAATCCCGACGGCAGCGAAGCCGAAAAAAGCGGCAACGGCCTGCGAATTTTTTCACGATATTTATGGGACAGGAAACGGGTTCGCAACAATGAGTTTACCATTGAAACCCTTGGTGGTGTCGTGAAGGCCACGGTTGTGGGACGCGGCAGAACCGTGCGTGTTGAAATGGGCAGGGTCAGTTTCTGGAGCGATGAAATTCCCGTGGCCGGCCCGCGCCGCGAAGTCATCAACGAACCGATTCACCTGTCCGGGCAGCGATTCAATTTTTGCGCGGCGACGGTGGGCAATCCGCATTGCGTGCTGCCGCTGCCGAAAATCAGCGCGGAACTGGCGAGGAAATACGGGCCGCTGTTGGAAACGCACCTCCGTTTTCCGAACCGCATCAATGTGCAGTTCATGAAAGTGCTCGACCGCCGGAATATTCAGATTGAGATTTGGGAGCGCGGCGCGGGTTACACGCTGGCGAGTGGCAGCAGCAGCAGCGCGGCGGCGGCTGTGGCGCACAGGCTTGGGCTGTGCGACAACGAGATTTCCGTGCACATGCCCGGCGGAAAAATTCAGATCGAGATTGGCGATGATTTTTCGATTCAGATGACCGGCACGGTGACGAAAGTTTCCGAGGGGATCATGGCCAGGGAAATGTTCGGCGTTTCCAGCGTCTGATGCGGCCGTCGGAAGTCATGGGCGTTGTCTCCAACTTTACTGGCTGGCGTAGTAGGCGTCCACTTTGACGGCAATATCCTTGTAACCGATGTCCATTTCGTAGATGAGTTTAAACTGTTCGATGGCTTCCTCTTTTTTGCCCATGCTTTCGAGCACACAGCCGAGATTGTAAACGAGGTCCTTTTTCTCGTCGTCGAAAACAACCTTTTCCTTGATGGCGTTCCGGAGCGTGCGCGCGGCGAGGTCGAACATTTTGCGTTTCGCGTAGCATTGTGCAAGGCAGCTCATTGCCGCGCTGCGTTTGTGCGGATTGCCCTGCGCTTTCTGAAATTCCTGAATGGCCTCGTTGATTTTGCCCGTTTGGAAATAAAACTGCCCCATTTCAAAACGAAGCGACATATCTGTTGGATATTTTTCAACGCGTTTCTGGCAGTCGGTCATCTGAAAATTCAATTTCTCCGCCTGAACCTTCGTGGATTGTGCCGCGTAATCGGGCGAGGCTGGATCGAGTTGTTCCAGCTGATAATCGAACCGGCGCACGATGGTGTCGGAAATGGAGCGTTCCAGCGACGAATCATTGCCCATTTCGGAATTTCTGATGCGCTCGTAAAGCTCCAGCGAGCGCTCAAACTGTTTTTTCTGCGTGTAAAGTTCCGCGAGTGAGCGCACGAGCTTGAGATTGTTTGGTTCGGTTTTCAGGCGCGTTTCGTATTCTTCAACGAGTCGCCCGGTGACATCCTCCGTTTTTTGGACGCGCTTCTCTTGTTCGAGCGAGACAGCCTCTTTTTTGTCCTTCAAAATATCGCGATATGAACCCTGTCCGCCTTCGAGCGCGGCATAGCCGCCCTCGTCGAGTGTTTTGCGCGCGGACAAATCCTTAAGAGCCTGATTTAATTCCCCGTCATTGGGCGTTTCTCTCAACAAATCCATCAGGATTTTTTCACCGCGGTTATGTTCTCCCACGCTGACGTCGCCGGCTGCGGCCAGCGCGCGGGCAAATGCGATTGCCAAATCCCTGTCCTTCGGCGAGTTTTCCGACAAGGTTTCGTAGGACAAAGCCGCGGTGCGCGGCAGATCCAGCGCATTCGCCGCCTCCACGATGAGTTTGTGTGCGCCCGAGTTGTTCGGGTCGCTGTTCAAAATTTGCTCGGCAATGGCCAATGCGTTGGCTGGATTGCTGCGCAAGGCGATTTGTCCTTTGGCCACAAGTGGCGAAGAACTGGCGCCGCTCCACATCTTTTTGAAAAATCCGCTGCCTTTATCGCCGGCTTTTTTGAACTGCGCTTCGCGCAACGCCTTGCGGCACTCAAAAAATTCCGGCTCCTGTTCGAGCACCTGGTTGAACAGTTCAATCGCGTAATCCAGATTTTCCCGTTGCACGGCTTCGGTGGCTTTGGTGTAACGCCTCCGTGCGTCGGCGGAAATCCCACTAATACTTTTTTCTGCCATGTGATTAATCGTTTTAAGTTAAAATTACCTCTGTCATGTTTAAAATCAACGTCGAGCTTCTTTGATCTCAACCACATTGCGCCTTGTGCCGCAGCGCGTGATCCACAAGAACAAGCGCGGTCATCGCCTCGATCATCGGCACCGCGCGCGGCAGCACGCACGGGTCGTGTCGCCCACGCGCCTTCAGTTTCGTATTGTGAAACGCCATGTCCACCGTGTCCTGCTCGTGCATGACGGTCGCCACCGGCTTGAATGCAACACGAAAGAATATCGTCTGGCCGTTCGAAATGCCGCCTTGGATGCCGCCGGAAAAATTTGTCGTTGTGAAAACCTTTCCATGCTTTGCGCGAAACGGGTCGTTGTGCTGGCGGCCTGTCAGCAGAATACCGCCGAAACCGGAGCCGATTTCAAACGCCTTGGACGCGGGCAGGCTTAACATGGCCTTTGCCATGTCCGCTTCGAGCTTGTCGAACACCGGTTCGCCCCAGCCGGCGGGCACGCCGCGCGCGATGCCCTCGATGATGCCGCCGACGGTGTCGCCCGCGCGCCGCATCTTCTCGATGAGCCGGATCATTTTCTTTGCCGCCGTTTGGTCTGGACAACGGACGATGTTCGACTCGACGTCCTTGAGTCTGACCTTGTCCGGGTTCACATTCGCGACGAGGCGCTGAACTTGTTTAACATAAGCCAGAATCTCGACACCGAACCGCTCGCTTAAAATTTTTTTCGCAATGGCCCCGGCGGCCACACGGCCGACCGTTTCACGCGCGCTGGCGCGCCCGCCGCCCTGCCAGTTGCGGATGCCGTATTTTGCAAAGTAAGTGAAGTCCGCATGCGACGGACGGAACTTCGTTTTCGTTTCCGTGTAGGCTTCGGGACGCGCGTCCTGATTTTTAACCCAGAGGCAAATCGGTGTGCCGAGCGTTTTACCGCCGAATGTGCCGGAAAGAATCTGCACCGTGTCCGATTCCATGCGCTGCGAGACGATCCTGGATTGGCCGGGACGGCGGCGGTCCAGATCGGGCTGGATGTCCGCTTCGGTGAGTTTCAGCCGCGGCGGACAGCCATCCACGACCACACCCACGCCACCGCCGTGGGATTCGCCCCACGTCGTGATGCGGAACAGTTGACCGAAAGTGCTTGCCATGCTGGGATAATGCCAAAAACCCGTTGCGCGGTCAACTTATCCACGGATTCCGCAGATTGGAGGCAAATAACCGGCAAAATTTGAGTAATTTGCGGATTAACTTGAAACTTGAAACCTGAAACTTGAAACTCCGCGCAAATGAACCGCATTGAGGAATGCTTCGCGCGGCTGAGGCGTGAAGGGAAAAAAGGTTTTATTGTGTATATCGGCGCAGGGGATCCGAATCTGGATGCCACGCGCAAACTAGCTTTGGCTTTTGACAAGGCTGGCGTGGATATTCTGGAACTCGGCGTGCCGTTCAGCGATCCGCTGGCCGACGGTTTGGTGAACCAGCTCGCCGCGCAGCGCGGTTTGGAATCCGGCGCCACGCCACCCAAGGTGCTGGAAACCGTCGCTGCAATCCGCAAGCAATCGCAGATTCCAATTGTTCTCTACATTTATTTCAACCTTATTCACCGCGTCGGCATGGAACAATTTATTCAGAAGGCGGCCAAAGCGGGCGTGGATGGGTTGCTCGTGCTCGATTTGCCGCCGGAGGAATCGGAAAATTACGAATCGCTGATGCGCCGGGCTGGTTTGTGTCACATTTATCTCGTCGCGCCGACCACGCCCGAAAAGCGCATGAAATTCATTGTGAAACGTGGTGCGGGTTTTATTTATTACATTTCGCGCGAAGGCGTTACCGGCATGCAGACGAGCGTTGCGTCGAATCTTGCGTCGCAGGTCGCCAAAATCCGCGCGCACACGGATTTGCCGGTCGCCGTCGGCTTTGGCATCTCGAATTCCAAACAGGCGAAACTCGTTGCGTCGTCGTCAGACGCGGTCATTGTCGGCAGCGCAGTGGTGAATCAAATTGCCATGCACGGTAAATCGCAGGAACTCGTTGCCAAAGTCAGCGCGTTCGTGAAATCGCTCGCAAACGCTGTGAAAAGTATTTAGCAACCACGGATGAACACCGATGGACACAGATAAATTTGCTTTCATCCGTGTTTATCCGTGTCCATCCGTGGTTAAAAATTTATGAGCGCAAAAATGAAAGCCGATATCAAAGACCGGTTCGTCATCATCATGGCGGGCGGGCGGGGGGAACGGTTCTGGCCGTTGAGCCGTGAAAAAATGCCCAAGCAATTGCTCACGCTGTTCGGTAAAAAGTCTTTTTTGCAGGAAACCGTTGACCGCGTGCTGCCGCTCGTTCCGGCCAAAAACATTTTCGTCATTACCAACGGGGCGCAATTGTCGGAAGTCCGCAAACAGCTTCCCAAAATTCCCAAACAAAATCTCATCGCCGAACCTATTGGCCGCGACACCTGCGCCGCCGTCACGCTTGGCGCCGCGCTCGTGGGCGCGCGCTCCACGACCGGTGTCATGGCGGTTTTGCCCGCTGACCACGTCATTCCTGACGGGAAACAATTCCAGCAGGTGTTAAATGACGCCTTCGATTTGGCTTCACGCGGCCAAGCCATCATCACCATTGGCATCAAGCCGGCTGGGCCGGACACGGGTTACGGTTATATTCAGGTCGGCCAGCAATTGCCTCCGGCGCAAGGCGCAAAAAAAACCAAGACGGCTTTTTATCGCGCGGAACGATTTATCGAGAAACCGTATTTTGATCGCGCGCTCGAATACGTCAACAGCGGCCAATACCGCTGGAACGCCGGGATGTTTGTCTGGTCGTTCGTGAGCATCACGGAAGGTTTGCAGAAACATCAGCCGGAAATGTATGCCGCGTGCCAGCGCTGGTTCAAAGTGGCGAACAACCCGGCTAAACTCGCCAAGACACTGGCGAAGGATTATCCCGGCATCAAAAAGGTTTCGATTGATTTTGCGCTGATGGAAAAAGCCCAGAATGTTATCGTGGCCGACGGTGCGTTTGAATGGGACGATGTCGGTTCGTGGACGGCGCTGGCGCGGCATCTCAAGCCAGACGCTGAAGGCAATTGCGTGGTGGCGGACTTTATCAACGTGGACGGCGCGCGGAACATCATTTTCGATGCGCGGACGAAAAATCGCACGCCGATTGCCGTGGTCGGCCTGCGCGATTCCATTTTGGTTCAGACGGACGATGCGGTATTGCTGGCGCACAAAAGTCAGGCACAAAAGGTCAAGGAGTTGGTCAGGAAATTGGGTGAGGACACGAAACTGAAGAAACTTATTTAACCGCAGATTACGCTGATGCCGAAGTCACGAAGTGACGATCGAAAATAGCCCGCCGTTTTAACGGCGGGAAAACGAATTTTTAAAAATCGAGTCCCGAAAGGGACAAAAGAAAGATTTCTGCCGCCCCTTCCGTCTTCTCCTGCAATGCGGGATTCGCCGAGACAAGCCGGGGCTTGAAATTATTTTGAGGACGTTTACCCACGGTTGAAACCGTGGGCTATTTTCTTTCAGCCCTACCGGGCTTTTGTTTGAAATCCGCGTCATCTGCGTAATCTGCGGTTTCCATCTTCGCTACGCCACGCCGCGATAAGAAACTCGTAAATTTGGGACGGCATCATGCCGTCCCTCCCAATATAATTCCTGTGAATCCGTGGAATCTGTGTCTTGATTTTCTCATACGCGGCTTGACCTTTCCCGCATAAAAGGCAAACTGTCCGGCTCGGTTCGGACGAGTTTTGAGTTTTTAATTTTGAATTTTAAGTTGGGCGAATTACCAGCGCAGATTCAACTCAAAATTTAAAACTAAAAATTTAGAATTTAATAAAATGCAGCACATTCGGAACATCGCCATTATCGCGCACGTTGACCACGGCAAGACGACGCTCGTGGATTGCCTGCTCAAGCAGTCCGGCACATTTCGCGCCAATCAGCACGAGTCGCAGGATGAGCGCATCATGGATTCGATGGATCTCGAACGCGAGAAGGGCATCACCATCCGCGCCAAAAACGCCGCGTTCAAATACAAGGATTACCATATCAACATCGTGGACACGCCCGGTCACGCCGATTTCGGCGGCGAGGTCGAGCGTATCATGAACATGATTGACGGAGTGCTGCTGGTGGTGGATGCCGCGGACGGCCCGCAGGCGCAGACGCGCTTCGTGCTGCGCAAGGCGCTCGAAGCCGGCGCCAAGCCGATTGTTGTCATTAATAAAATTGACCGCGAGAATGCGAATCCGAAAAAGGTTCTCGACCAGGTTTTTGAACTGTTCATTTCGCTCAACGCCACGGATGCGCAACTGGACTTCCCCTTCATTTATTGCTCGGCCAAAGACGGCTATGCGAAACTCGATCTTGAGCAGGCCAGCGACTCGATGAAGCCGCTGTTCGATGCCATCATCAAATTCATTCCGCCGCCCCGCGCCAAGGCTGGAAACGGTTTCAAGATTCTCGTTGCGAACCTGGATTATTCGGATTACCTGGGCCGGATCGCGCTCGGCAAAATCATGGCGGGCAAGGTGAAAGTCGGCGACGCCGCCAGTTGTCTGCACGGCCATGGTAAAATTACACCCGGCAAAATCACGATGATTTACCATTTTGAAGGCTTGAAACGCATCGAAGTGCCGGAGGCGCACGCGGGCGACATCGTGGGCGTGACCGGTTTTGAAGACGTGTTCATCGGCGAGACCATTGCGGACTCGCCCGAACGCCGCGCGCTGCCGTACATCCCGATTGATCCACCGACAATTCAGATGGAATTTGCCGTGAACGACAGCCCGCTCGCCGGCAAGGACGGCAAACTCGTCACCGCGCGGCACATTTGGGAACGGCTGCAAAAGGAAATCCGCACGAACGTCGCATTGCGCATCAAGCAGACCGATGATCCGAAAATTTTCGAGGTCGAGGGCCGCGGTGAAATGCAAATCGCCATTCTCGTCGAGCAGATGCGGCGCGAAGGCTATGAAGTTTTGGTTTCGCGCCCCGAAGTGCTTTACAAAAAAGGGACGGGCGACCAGCTTCTGGAGCCGATTGAAAAATTGTTCCTCGAAGTCCCGCAGGAATTCATGGGGGCAATCATGGAAAATCTTTCCGGTCGGAAAGCTGAAATCACCAGCATGAGCCATCACGGCGAGCAGGTGACCATCGAGGCGTTGATTCCCACCCGCGGTTTGATTGGATTTGAGACCGACCTGGTGAACCAGACGCGCGGTCTTGGCGTGATGAGCCATCTGTTCCACGAATACGGTCCTGATCGCGGGGAAATCGCCGCGCGCAAGAACGGTTCGCTCGTCAGCATGGAAAGTGGCCAGGCGATGGCCTACGCGCTGAACATGATTCAGGAACGCGGACGGCTGATGATCGAGCCGGGCGACGCCATTTACGCCGGCATGATCGTGGGCGAAAACGCGCGTGAAAACGACATTCCCGTGAATCCCTGCAAGGCGAAAAGGCTGACGAATATGCGGTCTGTGGGCGATGGCAAGGGTATCCAGCTCACCTCGCCGTTGAAATTAAGCCTCGAACGGGCCTTGGAATACATTGGTTCGGACGAATACGTGGAAGCCACGCCAAAAAATCTTCGGTTGCGCAAAAAAATTCTCGATGAAACAAAGCGCAAGCGCTCTGAAAAATCGCGCGTGATAAAAATTCTGGCGGAGTAGCAACCCGCATTAGCTTTTCAAGCGGGCTTTCCGGTGTATTCCATTCCGACGAGGCAGACGTCATCGTCGAATTTGTGGTCAACGGAGAAGTCACGAACGGTTTCCAGCAATTTGTCAAACAGTTGGCCAGCCGGTTTTTTGAGCAGGTTTTTCACGTCCGCCATCAACCGCTCCTGCGAGTAAAGTTCTTCATTCTGATCTTGTACTTCGTAAAGGCCGTCGGTGAAGAGCATGACGAGGTCGCCGGGTGTGATGGCGGCCTCACTGGTTTGATAAGGCGGGTCTTCGAACAGACCGAGCGCGGGCTGGCTTTTGCCGGAGGCGTTGGCAAGCGGTTCAACGCAATAGGCCGAGCGGCGCACGAGCAGGGGCTTGGGATGCCCGGCATTGGCAAAGCGCATCTGCCCGGTGCGCCAGTTGGCGACGAGATAGAACGCGGTGGTGAGCATTGGCGAGCCGGTGGTTTTAAGGATGATGCACAAGTCGGAGTTGAGCTTGCGCAAAAACATTCCCGGATCGTGCGCGAGCGGTTTCAATTCCTCGACGAGCGCGCGAATCATGGCGGTGACGAGCGCGGCGCGGACGCCGTGGCCGGTGACGTCGCAAATGAAAACGCCCGCTTCGTCGTCTGAAAGCGCGGACAGGCTG
>Ga0182027_10004232_pt1 | contig 22350 bp, 19 predicted proteins | sample 712E1DmetaG_FD_121300 | JGI IMG/M metagenome (GOLD analysis project Ga0182027, IMG submission 121300) | Permafrost microbial communities from Stordalen Mire, Sweden - 712E1D metaG (Illumina Assembly) | ecosystem: Environmental > Terrestrial > Soil > Wetlands > Permafrost | place: Sweden... | reverse complement strand
GGAAGGTTCATAGCTCAAACATCCTTTTCATTTTTATAAGTGGTTTCGTCGGAATTAATTAAACCGTCTTTCAAGTGTATTGTTCTGCTGGCATAGTCGGCAATGTCTTTTTCGTGAGTAATAAGTACGATTGTGTGCCCCTGTTTATTTAATTCTTTGAAAAATTCCATAATTTCATGCGATGTGACACTATCAAGATTTCCGGTCGGTTCATCGGCCAAAATTATTGCCGGATTCATAATTAGGGCTCTGGCAATAGCTACCCGTTGAATTTGACCGCCGGAAATATTATTGGAAAGATTATCTGCTTTATCTTCGATATGTACCAGTTCTAAGGCATCCAAAACCCGTTTTTTACGTTCAGCTTCAGGAATATTGGCATACATCATCGGCCGTTCAACATTTTTGAAAACCGTGGTACGAGGTAAAAGATTGAAAGATTGAAATACAAAACCTATATCTTTGTTTCTTATATCAGCCAATTGGTCTTCCGTATATTTGCTGATATCGGTATTTTTTAAAAGATAAGTGCCGGATGTCGGAGTGTCGAGCGCTCCCATGATGTGCATGGTCGTGGACTTGCCTGATCCGGAGGGACCAACTATGGCGACGAATTCTCCCTTATTAATTGTAAGCGTAATTCCTTTTAGTGCCTGATAAAGAGTATTGCCTGTTTTATATGCTTTCGTTATATTTCGGAAAACAATGACTGGTTCTTGTTTCATACTCATCGTTTTTTTTAGTTGCTCGGTGCGAAAGATGCTACGGAGGAGCTGGTTTTTGTATTGCCGATAATAACTTTTTCTCCTTCTGTCACTCCCGAAGTAACCTCCGTGCGGTCTAGCCCTTTAATTCCGATTTTTATCGGCACATATTGGGCTATACCATTCTTGATGATCTGAACCGCTTTGGCTCCTTTGTAGGGTCTGACAGCCGCATTTATTATACTTAAGACCTGCGGATGAACATTGGTCTCAATCGTAAGATTGGCAGTCATGCCCGGCTTGATTTGAGAATTGCCGTTATCGACTGAAACATAGACGCTGTAATTTATCACTCCCTGATTGTTGGTTCCAAACTCATCGGCTTGAATAATTGAGCCATGGAAAGTTGTTCCCTGAACCCCATCGAAGGTTATATCAGCCTTATTGCCGATCTTAATTTTATCAATATCAACTTCATTTACTGACGTTTCAATTGTATAGGCGACTCCGGTTGTAAGGATTAATACGGGTACGGTGTTGCCGCCTAAAGTTGATGGTGTGGTAGAGACGACTGATCCGACTACTCCATTCAGATTATGCACTGTTCCGGCGACGGGAGAAGTGACGGCGGAGTCTTGAGTTGCCTGGTAGGCAAGATATGCGTTATTAGCTGCAGCCTGGGCTCCGGCTATTACGCTTTGTTGGTTTTTATAATTCGCTTCGGCCTGAAGCCAAGTTGCATTTTCCTCAATATAGACCGGGTCATTTTTTTGATCAGTGGACGGATTGATGACTCCGCGGTCATTAACAAATTTCTGATTTGTAATAAACAGAGTTGATTGTAGGCTGAAAAGCGCAGAGTTAGCGGCATCAAGATTGCTCTTGGCTGCTTCATATGCGGACCAGGCTGCCGCTTTTTGTTGTGGTGTAGCCGTGCTTGTCACCTTAAAAAGTTTTTGTCCTACCGTTACCTTTTCACCGTTTTGGACTTCAATTTCGGCCAGTATCCCATTCGATGGGGATGGGATATCGTACTCTCCGGCGACGGTGACATTGCCGGTTTCGGTTACAACTTCCGTAATTGCTTGGCGTGTGACGGCATCGAAGGCGTAGTTGGTGGTATTTCCTCTGATAGTTTTATAAACAATTCCGATTACAATTAATAAAATTACTACAAAAAAGGTTTTCTTTTTCCAAGAAAGTTTTGAAAACCAGCCCTGGACATTTCTGAATAATTTCATCTTAAACTACTGCCCTGATATAAATATAGCATATTAGCAGCCCGAACTGAACAAGGGGAACTATTAGTCCGGGGAGATCTTTTTCAAATTTACGCTTTTTAATTTTTCCAAGAGTTTTGGGAAACTATTTAATTTGGGAAATATTTTTTCCGCCTCTTTTCTTACTTTTTGAATCAAATCAAAATCGGAAAAACTGGCTATTTTGAGCATTTTTCTGCCATGTTGCATTGTGCCATAAATTTCTCCCGGTCCTCTTAATTTTAAATCCAATTCTGCCAATTCGGCTCCGAAATTGTGTATTTCCATTGCCTTTAATCTTTCTAGTGTTTCCGGATTTTTTGATTCCGTAAACAGCAGACAATATGATTGCTTGTCTCCCCTGCCCACCCTGCCTCTTAGCTGGTGAAGTTGTGCTAAACCGAAGCGTTCGGCGGCTTCGATTACGATAATCGTAGCATTGGGTATATCAATTCCAACCTCGACAACCGGTGTCGCAACCAAGATATCAATTTTGCCCGTTCTAAATTTTTCTAAGACAGCTTCTTTATCTTTGCTTTTCATTTTCCCGTGCAAGAGACCTAATTTTAATTTTTTAAAAACATTTTTTTGCAGATTCTCAAATTCTTTGCTGGCAGCTTTGACCGTCTGCATTGTTTCGGATTCCTCAATGAAAGGACAAACAATAAAAACCTGGCTTTTAGTTTCATTAATTTGTTTTTCTATCCAAGAATATCCACTTATTCTCTTTTCATCGGGTACTAACCAAGTTTTGATTTGTTTTCTTCCATGTGGCATTTCATCCAGGATTGATAAATCAAGATCTCCGTATAGGGTTAGGGCAATGGTTCTAGGAATCGGAGTGGCGGTCATTGTGAGTAAATGTGGATTTTTGCCTTTGCTTCTGATCAAAGCCCTTTGTTCGACTCCGAATCTTTGTTGTTCATCAATCACGACCAAACCTAATTTGTCAAAGCTTATTCCTTTTTCCAAAACCGCGTGTGTACCGACCATAACGTCAAAATCTTTAAATTTTGTTTTTTGACTTCCGGTTGCAAAGCCAATTTTAATTTTAAAAGGTTGTAAAAGTTTAGAAATCGTTTGATAATGCTGTTGGGCCAGTATTTCCGTTGGGGCCATCAAGACTGATTGAAAACCGTTAAGAAAAGTTAAATACATGGCAATTGCACTGACGACTGTTTTTCCTGACCCGACGTCTCCCTCCAGCAGTCTATTCATCGGTTTTTCCAAAGCCAAGTCTTTGAAAATTTCGTCAATAACTCTTTTTTGAGCATTGGTAAGAATAAAAGGTAATTTATTAATAAATTCATTTATTTTATCTTTAAATTTATCAACCGAAAATGGATTGCTGATCAAATTTTTATTCCAATTCAGTTTCCTGTGCATAGCTGAGAGTTGAAGCAAGAAAAGCTCGTCAAAGGCCAGTCTTTTTCTAGAGTAAAAAGCATTAATTGGAAGTTTTGGAAAATGTATTTCTTCAACAGCTTGATTAAAAGAGAATAATTCTTGATCTTTAATTGTTGATTCGGGTAGGTATTCTATGAATTGATGCTTATTGTCCCTGATTAAGTTATAAGTTTGTCTGCGTATCCACTTGGAGGTTAAGCCTTTCGTTTCAGGATAAACCGGCACCAATCTTCCCGTGTGAATGGCCGGTGAATCGGTAATTATTTCATAATCCGGGGATTGCATCACTATTTTTCTTAAAAACCAATCAATTTTGCCGGAGATGGCGATTCTGTCTTGAGCATGAATAACTTTGGTCAAGTACGGTTGGTTAAACCAGATAACCTCAATTGTTCCTGTCTCATCGGCAATTTCCGCCTTTTGAATTCTTTTAAAATTCTTGGTGAATTCGTTGGTAATTTCGGAAACGGTGCCTTGAATGGTGACCACTTCTCCGGGTTGAACCCTGTTAATTTTTGAGATTAACGAGAAATCATCATAACGGGAGGGGATGTGGTACAAAAAATCCTCGAATGTTTGAATTCCTAATTTTTCTAGTCTTTTAGCGTAAAGTTTGAAGACGCGTCCCTGAGTTGCCACCGGCGTTTGCAAGTTCATAAACTTAACGAAGGGTCAACAATGGAAGGACAGACGCCATGATAAGAGCGAGTGATGAAATAATGACAATCACTTTCCAAATCCATTCATGTTTTCTAAATAAATCCATAACTACATTATATCAATTAATATTTTATTTTTATAAATCTTCTTTTTCCTATTTTAATTAGCGATCCATTCACCACCTTGAAACCAGGATTATCCTTAATATTTTTATTATCAACAGTTATGCCACCCTGCCCTATTAAGCGTTTTATTTCAGAACGCGATGATCCTATGCCAATTTTAATAAATAAATCGTAATGATCAGTAAAGCTTTTTGGCAGACCAACTATTTGAATATCTGTGGGCACTTCTTTCTTTTGAACTGTGTTTTCGAAATTTTCTTTAGCTTCCTGGGCGCTTTTTTCATCATAAAGTTCTTTGACGATTTCAAAGGCCAAATCCTTTTTGATGTTTATCGGATTCTCATTGGTTTTTAGTCTGTAGTCAAACTCAAGGTCCTTTTCTTTCAAAGGCCAGTTCGTCGCTAAAGCAACATACTCAATTATCTGTGCGTCGCTGATTGCCATAACTTTGGCAAACATATCGTTGGGATTGTCATCAAGCCAGATGGCATTTCCCCAGCTTTTGCTCATTTTTCTTCCGTCGGTTCCCATCAAAAATTCCGTAGATAAGACAAAAGATTCTTTGTTTTTAATTTCTTTAATAAGCGTTCTGCCGGCTTGCATGTTGAAAGTTTGATCAGTACCACCCAATTGAAGATCTGTGTCCAAAGTTAAACTATCGAAACCCTGCATGATGGGATATAAGAATTCATGAAGACCAACCCTTTTTCCATCGTTCAAGCGTTTTTTGATTAATTCCCGGCTGACAAAATCTCCAACGGAAAATCTTTGACAAAGTTTTACGATTTCCTGAAATGATAATTTTTTCAACCATTCGGAATTATATCGGACTTGGATTTTTGAAAAGTCCAAAATTTTCTCAGCCTGTCTTTTGTAGGTTTTGAAATTTTCCTGAATTTCTTGAGGTGTCAATACGGGACGTTCGGTATCTTTGTCGGAAGTGTCCCCTATCAAAGCCGTGAAATCGCCGATTAGAAATGTGACATTATGTCCTAATTTGGCAAATTCATTAAGTTTTCTTAAAGCTACGGCGTGACCTAAGTGTATTCTTGTGGCCGTAGGGTCAATTCCCAAATAAATGTTAAGCTTCTTGCCCGATGATAGAAGTTTTTTCAGTTCATCTCTGCCGGGGATGATATTTGCGACTCCTCTGGTTAATAATTCTTCAGTGTTTGCCATAGCAAAAGTATAGCATATTATGTTCCAAAAGTTGTATAATTTGGCTATGGTTCTGTTCGGAAGATCAAGGCGAAGATTGAGGTATTCTTCAAACATACTACTCTACAGTAAGATCGCAAAAATGGTTTTTTTTGGCCTGATCGGTTGTTTTGTTTTGGGACTAATAATGTTTTTTTGGTTTAGCCGAGATTTGCCTACTCCGGGAAAATTATCGGCCAATAACTTTTCCCAATCTACAAAAATTTTCGATAGAAATGGCATTTTGCTTTACGATATCTATAAAGATCAAAATCGTACCTATGTAACTTTGGATCAGATCGCAAAGACGGTCCAGCAGGCTACCATTTCGATTGAAGATAAAGATTTTTATAATAATCAAGGATTCTCAATCACGGGTTATCTAAGGGCGTTAAGGAATGCAATTTTCAGCATGCATATCTCCGGAGGAGGCTCAACTCTTACGCAACAATTGGTGAAAAATACTTTATTAAGCTCTGAGCAAACTATAGCGCGTAAAATAAAAGAATTTATTTTAGCAATCCAAGTGGATAATAAATATACCAAGAATCAGATTTTGGAACTCTATTTTAACGCCACTCCCTACGGCGGGGCTACTTTAGGAGTTGAGGCGGCTGCAGAAAGATATTTCGGTAAAAAAGCCAAGGATTTGGATTTAACAGAGTCGGTAATCTTGGCCGGTATGCCACAGAGCCCTTCATATTATTCTCCGTATGGACAAAATCCAAAAGCCTATATTCAAAGAAGCAAAGAAGTTTTGACAAGGATGCGGGAAGATGGCTATATTACGCAGAAGCAAGAAGATGATACGGTAAAAAAGTTGCCAACTGTTGCGTTTCAATCGCAGGACCACAATATTAAAGCTCCCCATTTTTCTTTGTATGTCAAAGATTTATTAGTAAAACAGTTTGGAGAGAGCGTGGTTGAGCAGGGAGGATTGCAGGTAACGACAACGCTGGATTACAAACTAGAAGAAAAGGCGGAAGCGATAGTTAAGGAGGAGGTAGATAATGCCAAAAGTCTTAAGGTTGGAAACGGGGCCAGTATCGTTTTGGATCCAAAAAATGGAGAAATTTTGGCCATGATTGGAAGCCGTGACTTTTTTGACCAGACTCAGGGAGGACAATTTAATGTCATAACTCAGGCGCTTCGCCAGCCGGGTTCGTCAATTAAGCCTGTTACCTACGCCACCGCTTTAGAGAAAGGTTATACTGCGGCTACCCTTTTAATGGATACACCAACGGCATTTCCGGGAGGAGCGGATCAGAAAGATTATACGCCCAAAAATTATGATGGAAAATTTCATGGTCCAATGCAGTTAAGATTTGCTTTGGGAAGTTCAATAAATATTCCGGCAGTAAAATTGTTAGCTCTTGTCGGGATAAAGAATATGCTGTCAACTGCCTATGATATGGGAATAAGTACCCTCTCGCCAACTGATGACAACGTAAACAAATTTGGTTTGTCTCTTACTTTGGGAGGAGGAGAGGTAAGGCCGATAGAATTGGCGGCTGCCTATACTGCTTTTGCCAATCAGGGTTACAGATCGGAGCCAATCGCGATCCTTAAAGTAACTGATCCTAAGGGAAAAATTTTATTTGAACAAAAAGAGGTTGTTAAAAAGCAGGTTCTAAGTCCAGAAGTTGCTTTTATTATTTCTCATGTGCTTTTGGATAATAATGCCAGGCTAATAACTTTTGGTGTAAATAGCTATCTGAATGTTTCAAATTATACGATTGCAGTAAAAACGGGTACAACGGATGATAAAAGAGATAACTGGACGATTGGATGGACACCAAGTATCCTGGTGGCCACGTGGGTTGGAAATAACGACAATAGTCAGATGGGAAATGTGGCGTCGGGAGTAACGGGTGCGGCACCAATTTGGAGAAGAGTAATTTTGGAAGCACTGAAGGGAAAATTAGCTGAAGACTTTAAGAAGCCCGATGATGTTATCGCGGTGTCAATTGATGCTTTGGGCGGCGGCTTACCTGTTGATGGTCAGGCTACCCGCACGGAATACTTTATTAAGGGCACAGAACCACAGGGTCCAAGTCCAATCTATAAGTCAATTAAAGTTTCCAAGGCTGATAATAATAAGTTGGCCAGTCAAAGCGAGATTGATCATAGCGAGTACGATGTTAAGAAATTTATTGTTTTCCATGAGGATGATCCGACTTCCTTTGATGGCAAAAATCGCTGGCAGGAGGGTATAGATCAATGGGTAAATGATAATCACAAGGATGATTCATTGTATCATCCGCCTACTCAAACATCTGACAGGATTATTTCTGACACTCCAAGCCCGACAGACACACCTACTCCAAGTCCGACACCGACTCCATGAGGCTTATTTGATGCCCAAGATCTTGGCGTAGTCCTGAAGTTCTGGGGCGGGAATATCTACTACCTTTGCATTTAATCTTTTTGATGAATTAATTCTTGCATCAAAGGGAATTCTTTGTTTGCTTTTGTAGTCTTCAAATAATTGAACACTTACCAATTTGCCTTTCTCATCCTTTCCACTTAGTACGAAATGTTCTTCCGTTATATTACCATTTTCAATAGTGCGTTCATATTTTGCGACATGCTTTTCATCTTTTGATTTGGCAATATTTATGAGCCCATTGGGTTTGCCTAAATGTTCAGTCATAGTTGTTTCTACAACTGCTAACTCATTTTCTGTTGAGCCGATTTTATCTTTGTCAATTCCATTAAAATATCCAAGCACACTATTTTTTATGTTTGCTTCTGTTATTGGAAGTTGATCGCTCTTTATTTCTGTTTCCATATCAACATCTGAAATAATACTATATTAAAATCTGTTTTACAATACTTAATTTGCTATTCTTTTAATTTGGCGTTGAATTTTTCTTCTAACCTTCTTAAGATTTTTTCCCTTATTATTTTTACTTCATTCATGGTTAAGTTTCTATCTTTATTTTGATAAATGATATGGAATGTTCTTGAGTTTTCAAACTGATCCATAAGAGATACGTCTGTAACTATTGGGCTTTGATTTTTAATTTCAAGGATTAGATCATTGGTTTTAATATTATCAGCAATTATTGATAAATCTTCAACGATTGGCGGATATTTAGGTAAGGGTTTAAAAACTTTATCTTTTCTTATTCCCTTCAAGAGTGAAGATAAATCCAATTCAAAAAAGATTCCTTCATTCAATATTTCAATATATTTTAACGCTTCATCTATAATTTCCAGGTCTTCAAAGATTTTTTCCAATAACCCCTTAATTTCAAAATATGATTTCGAATTTGAAATTCCTGACAAAAAATATATTTCTTCTACTTCGTCCAAATTTTTTCCAAGGTAGACCTTACCTAATTCAAAAAGATTAATAATTTTGAAATTTGATTTGTTCTCCGACAAGGCTTTTATTAAATTTATTTTGAGTGTCGGGCGCAAATATTCGAAATCCCGACTAACGGGATTATCAACTCTCAAAATATCTTGTGAATTAACTTCGTGCGGTAAATCTTTTTCTCCAATTAGACTATTGGTGTAAACTTCTGAGAATCCGTCGGCCTTCATGATATTTTTTATCTTTTCATCCAGTCGATAATCTTTAAAGTATGGGATTTGAGCAGTCGGGATTACTCCTTCAGGCATAGTCTTCGGGAAATTATTGTACCCGTAAATTCTAGCTACTTCCTCGATCAAATCTTCTTCGATCTTCAAATCATTCCTGTAGGTAGGCACGGTAACTTGAACTGAATCATTAGTCAGGGCGGGGGAAAGGTTTAGTGATTCCAAAATTTCTGTAATTTTTTTAGTTGGTATTTCTATGCCCAAGATTTTATTAAGTCTGTTAATTCTTAATTTTAGTTTCCAAGGTTTGAAATCGGTTTCTTTAATGTCATAAACATCGCTGGCGATTTCTCCGCCCGCCAATTCCAAAATTAAACCAACCGTTCTTTTCAGAGTATCAATTGTACCGCCGGTATTTACACCCCTTTCGAAAATACTTGAGGCGTCGGACCTGAGTCCCAATGTTTGAGAAGCTCTTCTGACTAAGTTTGGGACTTCAACCGGCACCCTAATAAAAATCGTTTTTGTGCCCTCATATGTTCCGGAATTTTTTCCACCTTTAATTCCGCAAAGATCAATAACATTTTCTTTATCGGAAATTATCACCGCGTCTTTTGGTAAGTTATATTTGATTGCGTCAACGCTTTCAAATTTTTCTCCACCCTTGGCTTGAGAAATAATCATAGTTTTTCCGGTTATTTTATCGTAATCAAAAGCATGAATTGGATTTCCTAATTCCAGCATCACATAATTTGTAATATCAACAATATTATTGATTGATCTTTGATTCATTTTTGCCAGTCTATCCTTGAGCCATTTTGGCGACTCCCCTACTTTAATTCCCGTAATAATAATTCCGGTAAATCTCGGATTAATTTTAGAATCGGTTTTAATAATAATGGGTAAAGTTTTTTTTGGTTTAATCAAGTTTCCAAGTCTGGGAAATTTAATATTTTTATTTTCAATAGCCGCTATTTCCCTGGCAATTCCGATAATTGACAGACAGTCGGGACGGTTAGGCGTTATCTCTAATTCAAAAATAGTATCGTCGGCAGTTTTAATTATTTTTTCACAACCCAAGCCGACCTCGGTTAATTTTTCTCCCAATTCTTTGGGAGTCAAGGTTATGTCAACATATTCTTTAAGCCATGATAAGGGTGCAAACATATTTAAAATTGTTCCAAGATTCTCATATCGGGATTAGTCAATAATCTTAAATCGTCCATTCCGTAACGCAAGGTTACCAAGCGCGACAAACCAATTGCGAAAGCAAATCCGGAAACTTTCTGGCTGTCATATCCAACCGCTTTTAGTACATTTGGATGGATCATTCCTGCCGGCATAATCTCGCTCCAACCGGAATACTTACAAAAGCTGCAGCCTTTTCCTTTGCAAACCGTACATTCAATGTATGTGTCTACTCCCGGCTCAACAAAAGGGAAGTTTGTGGTTGCGAATTTTAATTTTATCTTGTCCCCCATTAATTTTCTGAGGACATATTCAATGGTTCCGAATAAGTCTGTCAATTTTACATTTGAATCAACCATAAAGCCTTCGACTTGCCAAAATTCAAATCCGTGAGAAGCATCAACTTGTTCATACCTAAAATTTTTTCCAGGTACAATTACTCTGACCGGAGGTTTAATTTTCTCCATGATACGTCCTTGCATCGCAGAGGTTTGTGTTCTGAGAATGATTTCTCCGGGATTTATTTTGCTGTTTCTGGTATCTAGATATAGCGTTTGCTGCGTGTCTCTTGATGGATGATCTTTGGGGATATTTAAAACTTCGAAATTGTAATGGTCGGATTCTATTTCCGGTCCGTCTGTCGCCTGAAATCCAATTTGTTTAAATATATCAACGACATCATATAAAACTTGCGTCATAGGGTGAAGATGTCCAATTTTGGGTAGTATGCCAGGATTTGTTATATCAATGCCTTGTTTTTTTTGATCGGAAGCTTGGTCTTTGAAGGCAGACATTTTTGTTTCAAGAGTCTCCTCAATAACCCTTTTAACCTCATTTGCCAATTGTCCGACAATGGCTCTTTTTTCAGACGGAACCCTGACTATCTCTTTCAGGGTGAGGGTTAACTTTCCGGATTTTCCCAAAAATTGAAGTTTTATTTCCTCCAATTCTTTCTGATCCTGCGCGTCAATTATCATTGAAACGGCAGAATTCTTAACCTGCATTAATTCTTCTTCCATATAATTAAGAATACCATATTGAGGCTTTTGGGGAAAGGTGTTATTTGGTTTTTACGCTCTCAACGATGTGCTTGAAAGTCTCAGGATCTTCAGAAACCAAATTGGCTAAAATTTTTCTGTCCAATCCAACATTTTCTTTCTTGAGTAAATTTATGAAAACATGATAAGTCATATCTTGCAATTTCAAAGCTTCGGAAATTCTGACATTCCACAGGGCTCTGAATGTTCTCTTCTTTGTTTTTCTGCCATGAAAAGCATACGCGCCGGCATGCAAAACGGCCTCCCTAGCCTGTTTAACATTCCTGCTTCTGTTTTGCCTATAACCTTTCGCAAGGCCCAATAATTTTTTATGCTTTCTTCGGGATACCATCCCGCGTTTTACGTGTGCCATATTATTCTCCTAACATTTGTTTAATCTTGTGTGCAAAAGCACCCTTCAGGATTCCGGGTTCTTTTTGTCTTCGAAGCCTCGAACCGGATTTGTTGATCTTTAGATGTGACTTATATTGGTGCGAGAACATTACCTTACCGTTTTTGGTAACTTTAAATCTTTTCCCCACCGAGTTTTTTATTCGTTTCTTCTGATGTTTCATTTGTTTTCTTCCTTTCCGGCGATAAAATCGCAATTAATTGTTTCCCTTCAAAGTGAGGGTCTCTTTCTAGTTTGGAAAAACCTTTCAATGCATCAATTACTTTTTGCATTGTGTCTTTCCCAAATTCCGGATGGGCAATTTGCCGCCCCATGAATTTGACTATTAACCTTACTTTGTCATTGTCCTTTAAAAATTCGGTTCCTCGTCTTATCATTGTCTCCAGATCATGCTCATTCATGAAAGGACCCAACCGAATTTCCTTAGTCTCTGAAACCTTGCTTCTCTTTTTCTCTTCGTTTTTCTTTTTTGATTCCTGGTATAGATATTTCTTAAAGTCGATTATTCTGACGACAGGCGGACTTGCCATCGGCGCCACTTCTACCAAATCAACTCCTAGTTCTTTTGCTTTCTGCAAAGCGTCGAATCTGGACAGGACTCCGATTTGTTTTCCTTCTGCGTCCAAGACTCTGAGCAAGCTTGCAAATATACGTTCGTTAATCCGGTAAAATTTCCTAGTATCCTGTCTTTTTTTGTTAAATCTTCTTATCAATTTCTTGTTTTAACCTTTGTAAAAAATTAGAGATCTTGATCACTTCGTCTTTTCCGTTGCGCATTCGAACAGAAATACTAGAGCTCTCAATTTCTCTGTTCCCTATTATACCTAAATATGGTACTTTTTGTAAAGACCCATCACGGATCTTAGCCTGAAGCCTTTCGGGCCGATTATCAAGCTCCGCTCTGATTCCTTCATTTCTTAGATCCTCAGTCAATTTTTTGGCAAATTCTGCCTGCTGATCGGTAATCGGCATAATTATAACTTGGACAGGAGACAGCCATAGCGGGAAGGCTCCTTGATAATGTTCGGTCAGAATACCGATAAATCTTTCAAAAGAACCGAAAATGGCTCTGTGGATCATGACCGGCTTTTCCGATTCGCCTTTCTCATTGACAAATTTCAAATCGAATGCCTGAGGCATATGGAAATCCAATTGCACTGTGGCCAGCTGCCAATCTCTTCCCAAAGCGTCTTTTATATGCATGTCTATTTTTGGTCCGTAAAAGGCTCCGTCGCCTTTTTTGTCTCCGGCTTTAATTCCCCTTTTCTTTAAGACTTCGCTTAAATCTTTTTCTGCCTTATCCCACATCTCATCTGTGCCTGCTCTTTGTTCGGGGCGGGTGGCAAATCTGAATTCGTATTCAAAGCCGAAATTTTTATAAAAACTTATCATCATGTCCAAAATATTAGACACTTCCTCGGATATTTGGGATTCTCTGGCATAAATATGAGCGTCGTCCATGGTCAACTGTCTGACTCTCAGAAGTCCGTTTACTTCTCCCGACTTCTCTTTTCTATGGAGCCTTCCGATCTCAGCCAATCTTAGCGGAAGTTCCCGGTAAGACCTGGTGCGGAAACTGAAAAGAATTGTTGATTCCGGACAATTCATTGGTTTTAGAGTATAGCTTGCAGGCTTGGAACCTTCCACGTCATCGGAGAGTTCCAGGTTGTACATATTGTTTTCGCCGAATTTTTTGAAATGTCCAGATTGCTTGAATAGATCAGATTTTACCATGATTGGGGTTGAGGTTTCGACGTAGCCGGCTTTATCAGTCAGGCTCCTAATATATTTTTCCAGTTCCTTGAAGATTATCATTCCCTTGGGGAGCCAGAAAGGCGCGCCGGGAGCAATATCGTTGGTAAAAAATAATTCCAACTCCTGCCCGATTTGTTTGTGGTCTTTATTTTTAGCTTGATCCATTAATTCATTTTATCAGGTGGGAGTCTATTTGTAAATTTGAAGATTTATTTTCTGGTTCTTTTGCTGACTTGTCTCAGAAGCATGCCTTTTGGGTCAATCGTATGTAACATTCCCCATCTGATAAATTCTTTCAATCCATCTTTTCTTACTTCGATAGAGCCTCTGTAGTTTTTCAAAAATTGCTGTGGGTTTTTTGGATGATTTTCAGTATTATTTCTTTCCATGTTTTTGGCTAAAATAAATTCCGATGCAAAAATAGATTCCTTTTGTATATTTAAGCGATATCTTCTAAATAATGTTGCCGAATTTCCAACGTGGTCTTTTGTCGACATGAGTCCGACGTTTCTAAAATTATTTTCCATAACTATTTTTCTTGATTCTTCCGCGTTACCGGCGGTATCGATTGATACATTTTCAGTCAGGATATCTGATTCTGGTATCTCGGGATGCCTTTTCAGTATAAATGTTTTCATTGCTCTGGCCTCAGTCGGTTCTCCAGCAGTAGGTCCAGAGGAGTAAATAATTTTTCCGGTATACCCTTCGTTGTACATTACTGCTGCTGCCTCGGCGCTGATTTTTGAATGTCGGCTTAGGTGGTCCGGATTTCGCCTAATTCTGTCTCCGCTCCATCCTGCCCCAATGTTGTGTCCAAGCGTAATAAGGGCATCAAGTTTCATTATATTTAATCCAAGCGATTTTTTTATTTCTGGTGTGGCTTTTGCCGTTTCAAGAGGCTGAGACGTTACTTTAGTTGGATTTTTCTTATCCAAACCGGGGATATTGTCCATGGCATAGATCATTTTGTCCGCGACATTATCAACTCCCTTAAGGAGTTTATCGGTAAATTTATTTTTGAATAATTTGCTGGCTAAATTTGGTCTTTTTTCGGGTGTCATAATCGGAAATGATATCAAAAACGGTGGTAAGAATCAACTACAGCATATTCTGTGGACCCAAGAGGAGTCGAACCTCTGACCTTCACAATGTCAATGTGACGCTCTAACCAACTGAGCTATGAGTCCATTGCTTGAACTATTGCCTTTTTAATTTTTTTACCGATGCCGGTTTTAAAAAACTTTTCTCTTTCAATGCCATCTTTTTTGCAGACGAAGCTTTCAAAATAAACAAGTTTTAATGGTCTATTGTTTTTGCTCCATTGCGTATTTCCTTCATTGTGTTCTTTTACCCTTATTTCTGGATTCTTAGTTGTATATCCGCAATATATTTTTTCATTTTTAAGACTTTTTGCAAAATAAACGTTGTACATATTTGCTCTAACCTCGGCCAAAGGCCGATCGTCCTCTGGACGAAACTGAGCTATGAGTCCAGTAGACAATATTTTAACAGAATAATCGCTGAATAACAATTTGATTTGAGGTTTAATTTTCCTCTCGAAGATTTAAGAAGCGGCTTTAATTGCCTCTATCGGGCATCTCGGTTGCGACCTTAATGCTTTGTCTAGCATTTCGGTTGCGACCTCAACCGACTTGTGTGGCAACGGTGCGTTCGTTGTTAAGCGTGAAGGATGATCCATGTTTCTTGGCCATAGCGCCGTACTTTTTGGCATCTCTCTTGTTGTGCAAAGCCGAAAGCCAGGCATTGGAATCTTCAATCTTGGCTCTGGCGGCTCTAATTACAGACAGAAGCCAAGAGAAGAAGTTCTTGTGATATTCTCCGGGGGCGGCAATAAACTGCTCGACTGCGACTCCTCTAAATTGATGCTGTAATTCCTTAGAACCGTCAGCCAAGCGTTTGATTTCTACCATTATTTCCCTCAGTTGCATTTCCATTTCCTTGTTTCCACGGCTAATTGCTCTTTCCCCGGCGTGAATTACCTCCCTTGAGTAATCTATTGCGGCTTCGGCCTCGCTTTTCTTTTCATGAGTTCTCTTGCTATTCTCGTGAAGCTCCTTGAGGTTCAATTCTTCTCCGGGCTGAAGTACTCCCGAATGTTTCTTCTCTTTGGATTTAATGCCCAAAATTTCTTCCCAATTCAATAAGCTTTGAATAGAATCAACCGTATCGGAGGACGTATCTCTAGGATTCTTCTCTATCTGGTTATCAATTAACTTTCCAGCCTGATTTTTGCGTGTTTTCATTGCCCTTCACCTTATCACAAATTCTTGAGGAAATCAAGGGTTTTCTGTTGTCTAAGAATGCTGGCCAAAAGATATCGATTAGCTTCCAAATTCTTCCTTTCATCATCGCTCTTGCTGGCATTAATTGCTTCCTGAATTTCCTTTTCTTCGACGGCTATTTTCTCTTCTTCTGCGATCTTCAAAAGCGTAAATTCCAGCTTGATATCGTTTTCCGCTTTTTTTCTGTATTCCTCCCTGAGGACTTCCGGATTTTTGCCTGTTGAAGACAAATATTGATCTAAAGTTAAGCCTAATTTTTTAACATCCTCCAAGGTCTGAGACAAAAGTCTATCTGTCTCATTTTCAACCAAAATTCCCGGGATTTGTCCTGTAACACTATCCAGCAAGGCTTTGACAATCTCTTCAAACTTAGCCGGAACGGCTTCTTTTCCAGGGATCGCTATCTTGGTCTTGGCTGTTATTTTCTGGATATTTTCTTTATATTTTCCAAGATTTATTTGCGGAGCTTCACAGGTCAAAGCAATAAATTGCCAATCCTTACCTGTTTCAGGATCTTCAAGCTTTTCGACATGAATCTTGGGATTAATAATCGGTCTAAGTCCCAGATCTTTGATAGCTTGAGTGTAGGCAATCGGTAAAAGTTTTCTCAAAACTTCCTCTCTGATTTTTTCTTTGTCGGCTTTTTCTTCAACTAATTTTCTTGGGGCTTTGCCTTTTCTGAAGCCTTGAAGTTCCGCATTTTCTACAACTCCAACAATAACTTCTTCCCAAGTTTTTTTAACATCAGCATTTGGGATAGTGACGGTTAGTTTTAATGTTCCGTTTGTTTCTCTTTGTAGGGCCGTTGTGTTTGAATTCATAATTCCTAGTGCGGACGAAGGGACTTGAACCCCCAAGACCTTGCGGTCAATAGGTCCTAAACCTATCGCGTCTACCATTTCGCCACGTCCGCAAGCGATCTGGAATATTATACACAATTTACAGTGAAATGGATAGGTTTGCAAGACTCAATTTATTGAAATCTTCAATTGAATTCATGAAATATTCAACTCTTTGTGCCCAAGTTGGAGAAGAAGCGTATAATTTTCCAATTTGATAAACATCTTTTGCTCCCCACTTATCCATGTATTTATTTCTAAGGCCTTCAGAGATAGTTTCAATACCTTCGTTCCAAGAAGAAAAACGGATCATGTTGTCTCCATAAATCCCCCATCCCCATCCGTTATAGGAATCATTTGGAATTTCACGCCCAAAAGTTGATTCGACTCCAGAAATTGCAACAACTAATTTCCAATCAAGATTATATTTATCAGCAGTTTCTACGAATGTTCCGGCGTATGGGACAAGTGGTGAATTATATTTCTCCAAGTATTCTCTTAAAATTCTGACTCGACTATCGGCTGCTTTCTCATTATTGGGTTTAAGTAAGCCAGCAGAGGATCCGGCAGAATATTCCTGCGCAAAAACAGGTGAAATACTATTAATAAACAATATAGATAAGGTTAAGGCGACAATGAAAATTTTTCCCATAAAAAAATCCTAACGTATGCATTTGGAAAGGCATACCTTAGGATCTGTTTGGAATTATATCAGGGAACTATAGGTTTGTCAAGTACCAAACTATAAGCTGTTATTGAAGCATGTCCATGAAGTAATTTACCCCGTGGGCCCAGGAACCATTGCTGGAAGGGGTGTATTTCTTCATTATTTGTTCAGGCGTGTTTAATCCACCTGCCACATAGTTAGTGGCTAGGGTTCTGGTTATGGTTTCAATAGCCTCAGGGAAATTTTCAAATTTGGTCACGGTTGCTCCATATATGCCAAATCCCCAACAATTGTAGGAGCCTGGGATGATTTTTTGGCATAAATTGGATTCTTGCATGGCTATAGCCGGAAGCAACCTGTAATCCATGGTGTATTTATCGGCATTTTCGACTATTTCCTTGGCGTAAGGCTCCAGTGGAGATTTATATTTGGCAAAGAATTGCCTGACAATCTCAATTCTGGCATCTTTAGACACTATGCTATCGCCAAGTACGTTTTCGGCCGATGGAAGGGCCGCAAAGGCTACCCCCTGGTTCGTGTTAAAACCAATCAAGTTATTGTGCAGCCTCGGATTGTAGGACAAAAACATGAAGTAAACGATACTCGCAAAAAGCAAAATCGGAGTTAGAACAAAGAAAGAGGTAGACAGAATGATCTTTCTCATCGCTATTTATAGTCCCATATTCGGGCAAAGTTGTCAAGCTAGCGAGGGTGGACTCTAGAGGATTTGAACCTCTGACATCTTCGATGTAAACGAAGCGCTCTACCGCTGAGCTAAGAGTCCCTGAACGAATGCGAAGGGTGGGCCTGAGAGGACTTGAACCTCCACTCCTTTCGGAATACGCACCTCAAGCGTACGCGTATACCAATTCCGCCACAAGCCCAAACTTGTCCTATTTTACCACAAAAACCAACTCAAACATTGAGTTTCTAGGATTATTATATGAAAAAAATGAATTAAAAGAAAGAAAACAATTGAGGCATTAGACAATGAGCTTTATTTGCTTTGTTGGGGAACCACATCGTATGAATATGAATAGTATCTCCAATCAGGCGTTTGCAGGGGAGTCGTGTGTACTTTCAGCAATAAATCAGCTTTTTCTTTCCAAGGCAAAGTATAAGGATAAAATTGTGTAGCTTGTCTCAACTTGATGTTTGCCTGTATTTTTTCTACATTTGCTTTCTGATCCGGATCAAACTGCCTGCCTTTTGTATCTCGATGCAGTCTATTTTCAAATCTAGTTTCATCTTCCACGTCAATATAAATAAGTCTGTCTATTAGACTACGATCCAAAAACTGAAAATCTCCTTCGACTATTATAAAATTCCTCTTGCCGTCAACTTCCTCCGGTTTTGGAAAATTTAGATCATCCGGGTTATCCTCCGGATTAGGACCTATTCCGACCCCAAGCAGAGGTTCATAAACGGGTATTTTCATCTTTTGACCATTCTGCAATTGAAGCATTTGTCTAATTTGTTTATTAAAAAATTCCGCATTATATTTCTCCAACGGGGATTTTCCGACATTTTCAATATTGTCCAATCTCCACTTTCTGTCGCCTTTTAAATAATACTCTGAGGTTATTACAGTTGTTTTTTCAAAATTAGCGGCTACTTTTCGAGCAAAGATACTTTTTCCGCTTCCGGGCCCACCGACTAAAGCTACGACTTTCGGTCCTTCTTTTTTTATGTCTTTCAAATAATCGGTAATAAAGCTAATTGCCTGTTCGTCATTTAGGCCGATTATCTGCTCTTTTTGCCTCGCTTGTTCTTTTCTCATAGGCCTATATTCTATATTATTTAATCCTACAAGTAAATATGTTTTCTTTATCATCTCTTGTGCGTCTTTATTGTACGGATCGGTGATCAAAGCTGTATTCAAGGTATCCATTGCTACCACATATTCTCGCTTGGCGATTTGTTCGGAAGCTTTCATCAAATACGGCTTGATTAAGAATTTTCCGTCTTCAAGATGGCTCCTGCGATCAGGCTCGTTGTCCAACAAGGTCCAATAATTACTGCCGCCGGAATCTTCTTCAAGTCCAAGGATTATATCGCTTTCTTTTGAGGTATGATAATCAGAATTATTTTTTTCATCTCTAAATTCCTTCTTTGTTTCTTGACGGATTTCATTCGTAATTCTCTTAACTCTTTCCGAATCCTGACGGGTATATTTTACATATTCGATATATGCGCCATTCAAAAAGCCGTTATTGACCATGGAGATTGATCTTTTCAAGAAATCTTCCTCATTTACATCTTTGTCCGAAATCTCAAGCCCAGGATGTGCGGCGCTTACCCGACAGCCAATTTCGGAGAATCTTCTGACTGCTTCCTCCGTTCGCATTGGCACTTGTTTTCCTTGAGCAATTAGCTCCTTCTCTATATCTTCGTCTTTATAAATACTGTCAACTAGCGCCCTGAGACATCTTCTCTTATCAGAAGCATCTTTTTCCCAAACTTTATTCGTCCATTTGCCCAAAAGGTTCTTCTTATTAAGAAACCTGCCCAAAAATTTTTCTCTTGGATTTTTTTGGATGTAATCTTTAACGTCGTTAAATAGCGTCAACAATTTTTGCTTTATCTCTTCATTTGAATCCTTACTCAAATCGAAATATTTAGATTCTTTAATTGCGGTTTTATTTTTCATTTTTTCGATTACGGCATCCGTAACTTTACTATCGAACACTTCTGTTTTGGTTAAATCCAATATTTTCTCAAAGCGAAGAGAAAGAGCGGCTTCCAAGCGGTCGTTTACCTCTTGATTTAAGGCTTTCATTTTCTCAATTGATTTCGGATCTTTGGGTCCGATTATCTGCCAATGCATGTATCCGAAAGGTTGTCCTTTTTCGTTTTCAAACGGCGATTCTATCTCTGTTCCCGGCAGAATATTGACAACGTTGCCCTTTTGCTTGCAATATTCGATTGCCTTTAGGGATCCGTCCATACTATTGTGTCCTGTGACATAAAGAGTTGTAATACCTCTATTTATGGCCTCATCCACCAACTGTTGAGGACTAAGCGATCCGTCATCCCAATTAAAATTTGTATGATTATGTCTTGCCGGCCAACCCAATTCGGTAAATTTCTCCTTTAAATCCATCGCCCTTCCGAATTCTTCTCTCAAACCGACTAATTCTTCTACCACTTCTTTGTTTCCGGCTTTCAATCGACCTTCAAGCTTTTGAATATGTTGACCAAGTCTTACTTCTTCCCTTAATATAATTGCCTCTTCCAGATGATAACTGCGATGGGGATTAATCAATGTCTCATCCGGCTTAAAGCCCTGCTCAAGTCTTTTCTTCACGTCATTTACGCCTGAAGGAACTACGTCTTTAATGAACTCAACTAACTCCAATGGTGATGTTTTTAGACCGTCAACATTTTTTTGCCAAGGCTCCAATAAGTCATTAAACGAATATTTTTTGTTAAGATATTTTTTTTGATCTTCAGGAAGAGATGCATCCGTTTTTAGATAACTAATAATGTTTTCACTTAGCTCATCATACGAAGAATAAGAGATTAATCCCGTAAGCTTGTCTATTTTGGGCTTTATAGTTAAGTCTTGATCAAGAGATTTTAAAACTAAATCCTGCTCTTTCTTGGGAAGACTTTGATAGAGGATCTCCGCGAAATTTTCATTCTGCATTTCCTTATTTTTCAAGATTTCCCTAATCGTGTCTGATTTTTGTTCGGTAGTAAATTGTCTAAAATGAAGATCGACCGCGCTCGTCTGAGCAGCTACTTCTTCCAAGACCGATCTTTCCAGGGAGTCAGGAAGATTATTTTGGCCTTTTCTTGCCAAAAGACTCATTTCTTTAACCAATGTTAGCTCCAAAAGCCCTTTATTCCCTATAATACTTTTATCCAAGGTTATTTCAAGATGTTTATTCTCCAAACCGGAGTAAAACCTGATTGCCCTGCTGAAGACCTGATTAAGATCTCCCTTTTTAGTCTCCTGAGATTGACTTAAATCTAAATTCCCTTTGTCAAAAACAACCTTGCATTTGTTTTCAACATTTTTATTCGAAAACTGCTCTTTCATATATTGAGGCCTAGAGAGACTCGAATCTCCCAAGACTTCCAAATATTATACCGGCACGGCCTATTTATGTGCCCCAAGAGGGACTCGAACCCTCACGTCCTTGCGGACACTGGCTTCTGAGACCAGCCTGTCTACCATTTCAGCATCGGGGCAAGCATATTTGATTTTATCAGAAGCACTAAAAGTTAACAAGAAAGCTAGGGGTTTTATTGAATAATTAAGTTCTCAAATAGTTTTTTCATTGCTGGAAGGTTTTTTTTATCAATAATCATGTTGCGGGTAGCTAAAGGATCTCCGGAATTTAATGGTTTTTTCGCACCAATTTGAAGAAAAAAATCCGAATTATTTATGGCTAATCTAACCGCCCTAGGCGCATTTTCTGTATTGTGACCAGCATCAAGCAACACCTCTTTTATGACCCCGTCTTTATTTTTATTGTTGCTTATGGCGGAATCTATTTCTTTTCCCGTAAAGATGTCTTTTACCGCTTGGAGTTCCCCCTTGTCGTAGATGAATATTCCCAAAGTTGACATCATCAAATGTTCATTATCTAATGTCCATCTTCTTCCGACAGAAAGCTTGAAATAGTCAGGTGATTTTTGTTCTATCAATCGGATTACTCTTTGGTCAATTTCTGCACTTACCGGGCCTTCCAAGTTAACTTCGGCTAAAATTTTACGTTTAGGAGTTGTGTTTTCTTTCCCAGTTTCCTTGTAAATCTCTCCAGTCATAAATAATTCTTAGGACGGTTGCGCAGACTATACTAGTAGTAAGGTAAAATGTCAATCGATAAATTGTTTTTATTATTGCCTTAAGAGGCAAAAATTGATATCATTAAGTCCTTGCAGGGAGAGCATAGTTCGTCATAGTTTGCCGAGGTAGCCAAGTTGGTCAAGGAATCCTGTCTACGACAGGACTATTTCAGTTCGACCAACTTGTTGATGCTACCTCGTCATAGAGTTCGCCGAGGTAGCCAAGTCGGTCAAGGCACCTGTCTGAAGAACAGGCTATTTCAGTTCGATTCTGAACCTCGGCACCCAGTGACATATCAATGTGCATGTGATAAAATCTGGAAGTATCGCGGGAGTAGTTCACCGGTAGAATGTCTCCTTGCCAAGGAGAAGGCAGCGGGTCCGATTCCCGTCTCCCGCTCACAAAAGTATGTGCGTTTTTGGTTAAATCCTCAAAAGCACATACGAGAAT
>Ga0182027_10004231_pt1 | contig 22356 bp, 21 predicted proteins | sample 712E1DmetaG_FD_121300 | JGI IMG/M metagenome (GOLD analysis project Ga0182027, IMG submission 121300) | Permafrost microbial communities from Stordalen Mire, Sweden - 712E1D metaG (Illumina Assembly) | ecosystem: Environmental > Terrestrial > Soil > Wetlands > Permafrost | place: Sweden... | reverse complement strand
TCTGCACGCCGCCGCAATCGTGTTCAAACACCCGACGACCGGCCAGCTTCTACGCATCGAAGCGCCCCTTCCCGATTGGGCGCGCTCCACTTTGCAGTCTGGCTAGTTTTTTTACCACAGAGAGCACAGAGGTCACAGAGAGCGGAAGGGAAGAAGGGGTTCGGACGGGATAGAAACAAACCCTTTCTTTTTTCCGATCCGACTCTGTGTTCTCTGTGCTCTCTGTGGTGAACAAGCTAGCTAACCAGCGCCCCAACTCGCGCGTTCTCTCTACTCGAACTGTGCGAGGCTTGTTTCCACTAGCAAGTGCAGCGTTCTATAGAAGGTGAGCAGCTCATCTGGTGAGCCGAATCTCTCGGTCCATTCCGCAAGAGTGCGGCTTCCGTCGAGCAGACCCCACACCTCACGCGGGGTGGGCCCCAGGCGGAAGGCCTCGGGGTTGATGCGGGGATTGGGCATAGCGCGCGGCCGGAAGCCCGCCAAGGGCGCAAACCGGCCGGCCAGGAAATCGTAGCTCAAGGCCAGCACGCCCGCGCCCAGGATCTCGAAACTGTTGAGGCCGAGCGGGAACGCAGCCACAGGGTTCTGCAGGCCACGGAAGAAGCTGAACTCGCCATCGGTCCAGGTGAACAGCTCCATCACGCGCTCGCGCACCTGTTGCGACAAGAGCCGGAACACGTCGAGCGGCCGCATGAAACCGAGCCCGACCAGGGCCTCGCCTAGCTTGCCCGAAAACCGAGGCATCTCGGCCAACGCGCGTTCGAGATCGGACAAGCGCAAGAAGCCGCGCGTGACCAGGTATTCGCCGAAGCGATCGCCAGACATGTTCGAATTTACCGACTCGGGCGACCCGCGCACTAGGTATACGTCTTTCACCAGGGTGCCACGGGCGAAGCGGACAAGGCCGGTTTCGACCATGACCGCCAGGTCGGCGATGACGCGCATGGTCGAGGTGAGCGACAGATCCCCGGTGTTGTCCGGCGCCAGCGCGCGCTCGGCGCCAGGCGTGCTCGCCGGAACCGCACCCGCCGCCAGGCCGGCCTGGCGCTCACCCGAGGAGGCACGGACCAGGCTTGGGCGCAGGCCGCTTGCGCCAGTCGCGCGATAGCTGGAGCTGTCGGGGATGGGTGTCGCGTTTTCCAGAGGCGACGGAGTGCCCAGTCCGCCGGTCAGATGATCGACCGAGGCCGGGGTCCAGCCCGGTGCAGGAACCGACGCCGGGGTTGCGTATTGGTCCAGCTCGACCAGCGACATCGACTTGGCCAAAGCGTCGTCGAGCGCGGCGACCACCACGGTGGCGGCGGGCGATGGCTCGGCCCCGTCGGGAGAACCCGCATCCGGGCCATCTATGTCGATCGGGATGGAGGTCTCCTCGGGCTCAGCGCCCTCCCCCTTGCGCGACAGGGCCTGCTCTGGCTTGGAGCCCGCACCGCGCCGCCGTGCAGAGGCGTCGTCCGACTTGATCTCCCACCTGTGTGAGTGCTCCTTCAACCGCTCCATCGCCTCGGGGCTCTTGTCGAACAGGTCCGAGGCCAGCAGGCCCACGTCTGACGGGCCCACGCGCAGGCCGAACTGGAATTCCAGGTTATGCAACGCATCTCGAAACTCAGCGGCGGTTTGGAACCGCTCGTCCGGGTTCTTGGCCAGCCCCCTACGCACTAAGGTCTCGAGCGCTTGGGGAATGTCCTTGGCGTATTTGTCGAAGCGGTCCAGACGACCGTCGCGCACCATGAGCAGAACATCGAGATCGTTCTGCGCGGTGAACAGGCGCTTGCACATGAGCATCTCGGCGAGCACGATGCTGACGGCGAAGAGGTCGCTACGACCGTCCAGGTCCGCGCCGGTAACCTGTTCAGGCGACATGTAGCCGTACTTGCCCTTCAATGTCCCGGCTTGGGTCTTGGACTCTCGCTCTTGCGCGTGAGCGATGCCGAAGTCCCCCAGCTTCACGTCGCCGCGCTGGGCAATGAACACGTTGGAGGGCGAAATGTCGCGGTGAACCAGATGCATCGGCTTGCCATCCACGTCCTTGGCGTTGTGCGCATAGTCGAGCGCGTCGAGGACCTCCATGGCGATGAACATGCAGATGGGAACGGGCAAGCGAACCTGCTTCTGCGAGGCCGAACGGAGCAAGGCCAGGCCATCGAAGCCGTCCACGAATTCCAAGGCGATAAAGTACTGGCCGTTGACCTCGCCGAAGTCGGTGACCTGGACGATCTTTGGGTGGATTAGCTGCGCGGTCAGCTTCGCCTCGTCGATAAACATCGAGACAAAAGTCTTGTCTGCCGCCAGGTTGGGCAGGATGCGCTTGATGACTAGCAGCTTCTCGAAGCCATGGCCCGAGACGATCTTGGCCTTGAAGACCTCGGCCATACCTCCGGTAGCCAGGCGCTGGACCAGGGTGTAGCGCCCGAACTGCGAGGGAAATGTGACGTCCTTTCCCTCTTCTGGCATCAGTCGCTCATTTTAACACGTGAAGATCGCACGGAGAACCTGGGCTGTGCAGGAGTTTCGTAGTACCATGATTTGGACCGCATGCGTATCCACTCGTCAGGTCAGTCGGATGTCGGCCGCCGGCGCCCCCACAACGAGGACGCCTTCCTTTGCGATGACGAGTTGGGCTTGTACATCGTATGTGATGGTGTGGGAGGGAATGCCAAGGGCGAGGTGGCCAGCGCCGAATCCGTGGATCTCGTGCTCTCCTGGGTGAAGCGCGGACGCAAGACGCTGAGTGCCTTTGCCGCGGCCCCGACCGAAGAGAACTCTGGGCTGGTTCGTCGCCTCTTGGAAAGTGCGGTGCAGTCGGCCTGCTACATGGTCTTCGGCATGGGGCAGCTCGACCCACGACAGAAGGGCATGTCGAGCACCCTATCGTCGCTGCTGGTGGCGTGCAGCACGGCCTACATCGCCCAGGTGGGCGACAGCCGGGTCTACCTTTCCCGCGACGGCAAGACGGTGCAGCTCACCGAGGACCACACCCTGGTCAACTTCCGCCTGAAGCTGGGGCTGATCACGCCCGAGGAGGCAGCATGCTCGCCTGGCAAGAACGTCATCACGCGGGCGGTCGGCCACCAGGACTACGTCGAGGTGGACACCATCAGTCTGGATGTGAAGCCTGGCGATCGGTTCATGCTCTGCTCCGATGGTCTGCATGGCTACCTGGAGGACGGCGAGGTCCATGGTTGCTTGCAGGGTGATCGCGAAACCGTGGTGAAGCGGCTCATCGATCTGGCCAATGACCGCGGTGGCCGCGACAACATTACGGTCGTGGTCTGCGACGCGGAGTAGTGCCTTCGCTTGTCCGCCGGATTCATCTTCGGCCGTCGGCGAACTGAAAAGCTGATGCCGTGTCGCTACTTGCGGGTTGGGCCGCGCCCCCCCATCTTGCGAAATATAGCGGGATCATAGAGCTCGGTGAGCAACTCCACGGTCTTGTAGGACGCTCTGCGCGCTCGGGCCTGGGTTTCGTCGGCGGTGACCAGGGCCACCAGCGTCTCGCGGCCCAGCTCCACCCGGCGTTCCTCGTCGGAGAGGATAGGATCGCGCAGCAGGCGTGCAGTTTCTCCGTCGCCCTTGTCTTCACAGAAAGACGCGAGCGCGGCCAGCCGGGTCGCACTCATGCCGGCCAAGGTCAGGAACCCCGCCGCCGCACGTTCCTCGCTGGTCTGCAGCGAGCGCAGAAACCCGAAAAGCCGCGAGTAGCCCCCTTGGCGCGGGTCGTATGAACCAGGAGCCAAGCCGAGGGCTGCCAGCCGATCGGAAAGCAGGCGAAAGTGGCGTGCCCTGTCCCCGCAGTACGACGCGCACGCGAGCTTGAGAGCCAACGAGTCGGTGTCGGCCAGCCACAGGGCCGCGATCTCAATGGTTTCCACCACCATCTTGCTCTCCCAGCGCAAGGCCTCTACCACGGTGACGCCCTCGCTGCTCAGCGCCGGCAGATAGCGGGATGAGACGAGTCCGCGGAAGGACTCCTGATTCTTGAATTCCAGTTCGGAAACGTAGACGTCAGCGGTCACCATGACAAGCCGCGCGGATCTTCCTCCCCGGGATGCCGCCTCGTCAAGGCACAAGAAATCAAACCAACCGCTACTCGGGCGGCACGAGGTCGCCGACCAAGTGCTCAAAGTCGCCGCGGGTCACGTTGCCGATGAGGATGCGGCGCAAGTGGCCCTCGCGGTCGTAGGCAAAGAACGCTGGGATTTCGCCTTCCCAGCTCGGAACGAGATCGGCGACGAGATCCTCGATATGGTCCGCATTCAAGATGGGGCTCCATTGTGGGTTGCCAGTCTTGGCGGCAAGAACGCGAGCCACCAGGGCCGCGCTCGGTTGGGTGGGGTCGTCGAGCGAAACCGGCAGAAAATCGATGCCCCGGCTGCTGGCTTCGCGCGCCAGCTTGGCGAGCAGAGGCAGTTCCTTCAGGCAGGGCAGGCACCATGTGGCCCAGAGGTGCAGCACCACCACGCGGCCCTTGTGGCTCGCAAGCGTCGCTTTGAGCTGGGCCGGAGTGATGAAGCGCGCTGAAGGCACAGCGGCCGGCGTAGCGCCCGCCTGTTCGCCTGCCAGATTCGATATCAGCAGCGCGCACAGACCGAGAAAGAGACACCGTTGCCGCATCATGGGCCGATGAGGGGCAACGACGCGCCGATTCCCTCCGGGACAAAGTTGCCTCCTGAGACGACGCACTTCAATGCCTCACGGGTGGGCACATTCAGGAAGCGGCAGTCGGCACGGGGCACGAAGTACAGGCGGCCGGCGATGGGATTGGGCGAGTTGGGCACGAACACGCAGAGGGTATCGGTGCTGCCCGGGACAGGCCGTCCCGAGGTGAAGCCCAGCAAGCGCACGCGCCCCGATTCGTCGGGGATAAGCACCACGCGCGCAAACACGCCCGAGTCCACATCCGGGGTAACCACGACTTGCTTCCAGGTGCGATAGAAGTCGCGCAGCCCGGGAAGTCGGCCGAGCACCCGGTCGAAGAGCCGCAGGACGTGGCGACCCACCAGGCTGGTGACGAAAACGCCGAGAAAATAGATGAGCACCAGCCCAGCCGCGAGACCCACGAGCGGATAGCGCAAGGGAAGAATCCGCTGCGTGATCGCGTCGACATAGACCACGACGAAGATGGTGATGCCGACGGGAATTGCGGCCAGGACGCCCGCCAGGAATTTCGAACGGAAGTGTGCACTCACGCGATTCATTGGGATCCCCCAGGGCTGAGCATACTACGCCGCTTGCGGCTGCCACGTGCGACCACGAATTGGGTTTGACAGCCCGGCTGACGGTTCCTACCCTGCTTCCGCAGTGACCCGACAAGGCTTTCTCTTGGCCGCGTGGTGGCTGGGCGTGGTGGCTGGCTCGGCCATGCTTCCGCGCTCGGCGTGGACGCAATCACCGCCATTCCAGGCCCTGCCCGCGCCTGCCATCTTTCCCCTGTCCGAGGTGCACCCTGGCTTGGTGGGCGAGGCGCTCACGGTCTTCGAGGGCGTCAAGCCCGAGCCCTTCAAGGTGCGCGTGCTCTCGGTGGTGCCGAACTTTCTGCCCAAGCAGGACATCATCCTGGTGCGCGCTGAGGACCCGCGCGTCGCTAACTGCGGCATCGCGGCGGGCATGAGCGGCAGCCCGGTCTACGTCGACGGCAAGCTCATGGGCGCGATCGCCTACGGCTGGAGCTTTGCCAAGGAAGCCTTGGCCGGCGTGACCCCCATCGAGAGCATGCTGGCGGGAAAGCAACGCCCACGCCGTCCGCCTGGCGATCCATTCTTGGTCGACAATGGCCCTGCCCTGGTGCTGGGACAGCCGGCCCAGCCCGCTGCCGCGCCAGCACTACCTGACGGCGAGCCGCGCCTGCAGCCCGCGTCGCTGCCACTGGCCATTTCGGGCATCTCCGACGCGGCCATGCGCGAGCTGGGCGAAAGTTTGCATCCCTTCGGACTGGTCCCGGTGCGCGCGGGCGGCAGCGGCGGGAGGAAACCGACGGCCCCGCTGGCCGAGGCTGTGCGACCGGGCGCAACCGTGGGGGTGGCCTTGATTCGCGGGGACATCAGCGCGGTGGCCATGGGCACCCTCACCCAAGCGGAGGGCGGAACCCTGATCGCGTTCGGGCACCCCATGCTGGGCTTGGGCGAGGTCAATCTGCCGCTGGTTTCTGGCGAGGTGCACGCCATCGTGGCCAGTTTGGCCAGCTCCTTGAAATTGGCCTCGCCGCTGACCGAAATCGGCGCGGTGGTGCAGGATCTTCCGACCGGCATCGTGGCCGAGCTGGGCCGCAGAGCACCCTCGGTGCCGGTCGAGGTTCTGGTAACCGCGCGCGGCGAGAAGAAGAGCCTCTTCCATGCCCAGGTGGCGTTGCATCGCCGTCTGCTTCCGTTGCTTGCGGGCACGGTGATCAGCAGCGCTCTCGGCGAGGCCGAGCCGGATGTAACCGACATGGTGATCGCCATGGACACCCGCCTGGAAGTGCGCGGCGCCGGCAGCGTGGAGATTCGCGACCAGCTTTTCTCGACCGAGGGGCTGTCGAGCCGCGTGCTGGGGCAGGCCCGCGGCACCAGGGCGCTGGCGGACCTGCTCGGCAATCCCTTCGAACCCGCGGTGATCGACCGAATCGAGGTGGACATTCGGGTGGAATACCGCGACGACGTGGCCGAAATCGTCGGCGCCTCCTTGCCCGACGAGCGGGTGCGGCCGGGTGAGACCCTGCCCGTGCGCGTAGTTCTGCGCCCCTACGCGGGCAAGGAATTCGTCGAGGTCGTGCCGGTGTTGGTTCCGCGCGCCCTGGCCGGCAAAGCCATCAAGATCGACGTGGCCGCGGGGGCACTGGTGCGGCCCGATATGCCAAAGCCCGAGACCCTGCGCGGCCTGATGGAGAACTTGCGCGTCTCTTACCCGGGCAAGTCCATCGTGGTCAGCCTGAGCACGCCCGATAGCGGCGTCTCCTTGCGCGGTCGTCTGATTCCCAGCCTGCCCGACTCGGCTCTGGACACGCTTCGCTCTGCCAGCCAGACCCGCCGCGCTGACGCGTACCGGGTAGCGAATCGAACCTTGCACCTTTGCGACCGCCTGGTAAGCGGGCGGCAGGAGCTGACGGCGCGGGTTCGCCCCGTCGGTGGCCGGTAACTACTACTTCACGACACGCAGTTGCGGCCTCCGCCGTCGGCGCACCTGCGTGCGCATGACCATGCCGTCGCTCTCGATCTCCGCTTCCTTCGCTTCGGCAGATGGCGGGACGGAACGCAACCAGGGCTCGTCGATCGGCAGCGTCTCTGCGCCATAATTCACTCGGCTCACGGGCGCCGGCAAGCAACCGTCATCCCCCTGGCTGAAAGAGCACAACTCGCGCGGGACGTCCTCGCGGTAGAGCGCACCGCAGCCGTTGGTACAAGCGACGACGTAGACGGCCGACCAGGGCACGTAGGTCCGATGCGAAACTCGGGAAAATGACAGGGTGGCGCTCACCCCGGCAGCTGTCACTTCCAGGTCAGGAATGGGAACCGGCATGCTGCGGCCGTACTGCAGGACCAGATGTGCCTGAGAAGAGAACGGGGCAGGCACCACCACGCCGGGCCGGCGCGCGTCCAGGTGCAAGGACACCCAGCCTTCGCTCAGCAAAGTCAGAAACGCGTCCTGTTTCGATGGTCTCTCGCTGCCGTCCATGGCTGCCCCCACGGGCCAAAGACTCGCGGAAACCTTGATCTCTTACCTCCCCAAACCGGGCTGTGCCAGGACCAGATCGAAATCGGGAGCAAAGCTTTGGACCCGAACGACCTTCTGCGCTACTCTATTGTCCTTACAGTGTCGGCAGGCTTGTGACGTCTTCGTCTTCCCGCCGCCGACCGCGCGATTCGCTATAATGCACCGACCTTGGCCTTGGTTATGAATCGGCCGCGACTTTTCCCCACCTCACTCCCCCTCTCCTCCCCACCCCGGGCACTTTCGGGGTGGCGGGCGCGCCTAGCCAGTGACCCCATTCCGCGCTTGCTGCGTGAGGGTACTCCCAGTGTGCTAGCGCGCGTGCGTCGCGATCTCATCGACGATAGCGAAGCGCCCACGGCGCGTGAGATCGCGGAATACCGCGAGGTTCAAGCGGTGCTGCGCAAAATGGAGCGCGACGGCAGCTACTTGCCGCGCGCGCCGGAAAAGGGGATGGGCAGCGAGAAGTTCGCGGTCTGTCTGGCCACTGTGCGCGCGCTTGACCGCTTGGCCGACCTGGGCCTGCGGGTCGAGGATGAAAGCGGGGCCACCCCCCAGTTGCGCAAGATGGCGGAGGTCATCCTGGCTTCCCAGACGAGCGACGGCGGGATCGCGGATCTCGCGCTTGCCGAGACCCCCAAGGCCCGTGCCAAGACGGTCGCCCTGCACTTTCACGGCTGGGCCATCTCGGCACTTTGTCGTACAGGGTTCGAGGCCGACCCACGGGTCGAGAAAGGCTTCGAGCTCATCTTGTCCCAGCGTCAGGACGACGGGGGCTGGGCCTGGCGGGGCGTGCGCACGGACTCGGCGGCGCGACCGTCGAGCCACCTGGTGACTGGCATGGTCTTGCGTGCCTTTGCTTCTTCCAGCCAGCGCTGTACCTCGCGCGAAGCGCGCCGGGCGGCGGAACTTCTGGCCACGCGCTTCTTGCAGCCCGACCGCTATGAGGACCGCAAGGCACCCTCCTATTGGGAGATCCTGACTGAGCCGCGCTTTTACACCGACGTGCTGGATGCTCTCGATACCATCACCAGCGTGGGGCTCGGCAAGGAGAACTCGGGCGTGCGTACCGCCGAGGCCTATCTGCGTTCACGCCAGTCGTCTGATGGCTTGTGGTACCCGGGCACCCCGGTCAAGGGCGAAGTCTCGACGGCGCGCTCGGCGGGCAAGGTGGGGGGCAAGCCAGCCGGCAAGGACAAGGACGTGGCGGACGCCATTTGGCTGACCTTGCGGGTGCTGGTGGTCCTGCGCCGGATCAACTAATAAGCCGAGTCGCATGACCGCTGAGCTTCGCCACGACTTTCGCGTCGAGGAAGTCCGGGCTATCCACGATCTGCCCTTGCCTGAATTGCTCTTCCGTGCGCAGGAGGTGCACCGCCAGCATCATCGGCCCGACGAGGTGCAACTCTGTGCCCTGCTTTCGGTGAAGACCGGCGCGTGCCCGGAAGACTGCGCCTATTGTGCCCAGTCAACCCGTTACGCGACGGGCGTGCCGCCGACTCGGATGCTGAGCCGCCAGGACGTGGTGCAGGCGGCCGAGCGAGCGCGGGCTGCGGGAGCTACGCGTTTCTGCATGGGCACCGCCTGGCGCGACGCCAAGGACGGGCCCGCCTTCGAGTCTGTGCTGGACATGGTGCGCACCGTGCGTGCTTCCGGCCTGGAGGCGTGCCTGACCATGGGCATGCTGACCGACGAACAATGCCGCCGCTTGGCTGAGGCCGGGCTGACCATCTACAACCACAACATCGACACCTCACCCGCGTTCTATGGGTCGATCATCACGACCCACACCCAGGAAGACCGGCTGGCGACCCTGGCGCGGGTTCGCCGCGCGGGCATGCGCATCTGCTCGGGCGGAATCATCGGCATGGGCGAATCCGTCGACGATCGCTGCGCTATGCTGGCCACGCTAGCCCGGCTAGACCCGCACCCGGAAAGCGTGCCGATCAACGCCCTAGTGCCTATCGCGGGCACCCCGCTGGCTGACCGGCCGCCCGTGGACCCGTTGCAGTTCGTGCGCGTGATCGCCACGGCTCGCATCATCATGCCGCGCTCACAGGTGCGACTCTCGGCCGGTCGCGCGGCCCTGACCCGCGAGGCACAGGTGCTGTGCTTCGTGGCCGGGGCCAACTCGATCTTCTACGGCGAGAAACTGCTGACCACGGGCAACCCTGACGTGGAGGCCGACCAGCAACTGCTTAGCGATGCCGGCCTGCGGCCAGCGCCGCCCACGCATTGAGATGGGAAGCTAGCACTGCTGATTGAAATTCGGACTGAGCCGGCGCGTCGCGAGGGCCCCGACCGCCCGACGAGGGAGAATACTCGACGTATTTGACCGAGGAGTGAGGGGGCGGGCGACGTCCGCAGCAGCGACGGCGACGGGAGAATTTCAATCAGTAGTGCTAGGCTCGCAGTTCCTTGCCGCGCACCAGGCGGCGGATGTTGTCCTTGTGGCGCCAGAAAACCAGGAGCGCCACTGCTGCGGCGAAGGTCAGGTTCGCAAGGCTGCCCGCGTGGAACAGCCAAAGGAAGGTGGGGAAGCTGGCCACGGCTGCCAGAGAGCCGATGGACGAAATGCGAAAAATGGCAAATAGCGCGACCCAGACGGCCACGCAGACCAGTGCGGGAAGAGGCGCGAGAGCCAAGCCGGCGCCGAGCGAGGTCGCCACCCCCTTGCCACCGCGGCCTTTGAGAAAAATGGAGAAAACCTGTCCAAGCACAGCGACCAATCCCGCAGCTGCCGGCAGCCAGGCTAGTCGCGTGGGGAGCCCGCCGGCTTCGCCGGCGGCGAACCATCGCAGGAGGGCACGGGAACCTTGCCAGGGTTCCCATATGGGATCGAAGAGCTGAGTCGCCAAGACGACCGGAAGGGCGCCCTTGCCCGCGTCGACCAAGAGCACCAGAGCCGCCCAACGCCGGCCGAGTGCGCGGCCGACATTGGTGGTGCCGATGTTGCCGCTGCCCACCTTGCGCAGATCCACGCCCTTGGCGCGCGCCACCACCACGCCGGTGGGGAACGAGCCCAGCAGGAAAGCGCCGACCAGAAACAGGATGTGCATGGCCGCAATTGTAGCCCCGGCGCAACCAAGAGTGGGTCGCGCTGAAAAGCGGAAAGCCCTGCCCTGCCACGATGGATGGCTATCCCGGCATTTATTTTCGTCCTGGCCAAGCACCGGGCCGCCAACTCGACTCTGAAGTAACTCACAAGCTCGGCAGGGCGAAGAACCGCCCCACCTCCTCCAGCTCCTCGGTGCGCGGGCATTCGGCGGGCAGACTGGCGAGTAGCATCGGCCCGTAGCGGCGGCGGGCGATGCGGCCGTCGAGGATGGCCACCACACCGCGATCGCTGCGCGTGCGCACCAGGCGGCCGAAGCCCTGCTTGAGCGCCAGCGCAGCGCGCGGGAGTTGGAAACTGTTGAAGGGATCGCCACCATCCTCGCGGATGCGCTCGATGCGCGCGGCGGTGAGCGGATCGTCGGGCACGGCAAATGGCAGGCGATCAATAACCACCAGCGACAGCGCCTCGCCGGGTACGTCCACCCCGTGCCAAAAGCTCTGCGTGGCCAGCAGGACCGAGCCGACCTGCTGGCGGAGGGTGGCGAGCAGCACGTGGCGCGGTCGTTCGCCCTGCACCAGCAGGGGGAAGCCACCGTCAGCGCGCAAACGCTCTTCAGCTACGTGCAGGTTGCGAAAGCTGGTGAAGAGTAGCAGCGCCCGGCCTCGCGAGTGCCGGCACAACTCGAGGGCGCGCTCGGCGGCCGCGGCGGCGAACGACTCGTGGGTGGGATCAGGAAGATCGACAGCCAGATAGAGCAAGGCTTGCTCGCTGTAGTGGAAGGGCGAGGGAAAGTTCGACTCGCTGGCGGTGTCGGTTAGGCCGAGCCGGCTGCGGATATAATCGAAGCGTCCGCCGGCGCTGAGAGTGGCCGAGGTGAAAACGATAGGTCCCGGGTGGCGGTCAAAGCTCTCGCGCAGAAGGGGCGCAGCGTCCACCGGCGAGGCGCGCAGGGTGAGGTTGCGGCGCGACACCACCACCCAGCGGATCGAGTCGCGCCGGGCCGTGCCCACGATCTCCGCAAAATCAGTACGCACGGCATCGGCCCGTCGGGACAACCCGGCCAGCGCCGCCGCCTTGGTCTGCGAAGGGGGATGCGGCCGCTCGGCGTCGCTGCCGTCATCTTCGCTCAGACGTCCACACAGGGTGGCTGTTTCCTCGAGGACGTTGTCCAACTCATGGTAGCGCTGCAGAACTTCGGCGGCACACAAGTCGTCGGGCATCTCAACGCGCACCTCTTCGCCGCTGCCGCCCAAGGCTGGCAAACGGCCGCGCAGGGCCTCGTCCAGCACGTGGGTCGCGGCCTCGATCCGGCGCGCCGCGGATTCCACCCGGCCGACTTCGAGTTGGGGCGCCGGTGCGCGCAGCAGATCGCGCGCCAGAGCGAAGAGCCGGGCGTTGGAAACCTGAACGCCGAAAACCTCAGTGGCCACATCCTCGATCTGGTGGGCTTCATCGAAGATCACCAGTTCGTAGGGCGGCAGCACCTGGGCGTCGGGCCAGCGACTGCGCAGGGCGAGGTCGGCGAGAAACAGGTGATGGTTGACCACCACCACGCGGGCGCCCAACGCCCGCCGTCGCATCTGGGTGATGAAACAGCGTTCGACGAAGGGGCAACGGCTACCCAGCCGCATCTCCGGGCTGGACGTGATCTCGCGCCAGATGGGGGCGCTGTCGGGCACGCCGTCGAGATCCGCCCGGTCGCCGGTCGTGCTGCTCGCGGCCCAGGCGCGCACCAGCTCGGTCTCGCGCGACTTGGTGGCAGCTATTTCCAGTTGCTGGCTGTGCTCGTCGAAGCGGCGCAGGCACAGGTAGTTGGCCAGCCCTTTCATCACTGCAAAGGTAAACGGCTCGGGCAGCACGCGTTGCAGGCGCGGCAGGTCCACCTCGGCGATCTGGTCCTGCAAGGTGCGCGTGCCAGTGCTGACCACCACCTTGCGGCCCGAAAGAATCGCCGGCACCAGGTAGGCGATGGTCTTGCCTGTGCCGGTGCCCGCCTCGGCCAGCAAGCGCTCGTCCATGTCGATCGCCTGGGCCACGCGCTTGGCCATGGCGAGCTGGCCTGGGCGCGGCTCGAAGCCCGGCAAATGGTCGGCCAGCAGGCCGCCGGGTCTCAGGATCCGGGCAGCGGCTTTGGCGAGCGTCACAACCTCCGCGTCGTCACGTCGCAGCCACCGGCGCTGGGCCGTCGTCTGCTGCCAGCCCGCTCGCGGTCACGCTGCGGAAGAAGCAAGAGGTGGCGTTGGTGTGGCACGACGGCCCGTTGGCATCGACAATGTAGAGGACGGCGTCGCCGTCGCAGTCCAGGCGCAGGTCGGTGACGCGCATGGAATTCCCCGAGGTCTTGCCCTTTTCCCACAGCTCGTTGCGCGAGCGGCTCCAGAACGTGGCCAGGCCATTCTGTACCGTGGCCCGCAGCGCCCCGGCGTTGGCCCATGCCAGCATGCGCACCACGCCCGTGGCGCGGTCTTGTGCAATCACCGGCACCAGGCCCTTCGAATCGAACTTCACGGCAGAAAGCAACGCGTCGGCATTTCCGATCATGATGAACATGTCTAGCGCACTTTTGCTTACAGGGTGATTGCGAAGAATGGCTGAATTCACACCGATCGTGTTGGTGTGATGGTGTACAATTCATCCTGTTGTCGCGACGGCATCGCCAGCAACCATAGCCAATAGCAAGAACCGCGCCTCAAGTCTGCGCAGCATTGCCGCAGGACGGAGACTCAGAGATGAAAGGAAGCACCATGACAAGGGAAACACTGAAGGCCTTGTCCAGATTGTTGGCCCGAGCCGGCCTGGTCTTGCTGATGTCTTCGATCGGCTGCAGCCAAGGTTCATCGGCTAACAGCAGTGGCAGTTCTGGTGGATCCACGCCCGGCCAGGGCGGCAATGTTGCTCCGCCAGTGGGCGGCAGCGGGGCGGGCGGATCCGCGGTCACGGGCGGAAACGGCGGCTCGGCAGGCTCTGGCGGCGCTCTGGGTGGCGCGTTCGGCACGGCTGGCGCAGGCGGCATGGCAGGAGGCACTGTTGGTGGGACAGGCGCAGCCGGCAGCGGTGGTATTGCGGGGAGCGTCGGCTCCGGCGGCACCTTGGGGAGCGGAGGTTCTGGAACCACGACGAGCACCGCAGTCACCGGCGGTGCAGGAAACTTGGGTGGCACCGGTCGTGCCGGCGGTACTACACCAACCGGCGGTACTACGCCAACCGGCGGTATTCCTACAAACGGTGGAGCGGCAACCGGCGGAACCAAGGCAAACGGCGGTGCTTCTTCGAGTGGCGGAGCCACCGCGGCCGGGGGTACCAAAGCAACCGGGGGTACCACCGCAAGCGGCGGCACGACTTCAACAGATGGCGGCACCGGAGCCATTGGCACACCTGTGCTGGTGAGCAAGTTCGACTTGAAAGGCGTGAGCGGCTGTCCGGGAATGCGGCTGGGCGACATCAACGGCGACGGCAAGATGGAGATCGTCGTGGGTCAGCCCGTAGACCAGACCACCCTCGACAACTGGACTCCCCAGAGGGTCGTCTGCATCACGGCGTTCGACCTCAAGGGCAACCAGCTTTGGCAGTACGGAACACCCGGCCAGTTCCACACCGCCAGCTCGGACGTCCCGATTCAAGTCTACGACCTCGACGGGGACGGCAAGTCCGAGGTCTTCGCCAACATGAGCACCACCGAGATGACCGTGCTCGACGGAACCACCGGGAAGTTGTTGCGCACGATTCCCTTGCCGGTCAAGGGCGCCAACGACGGCATTGCTTTTGCCAATCTGCGAGGCAAGCCATGGCCCCAGGACATCATCGTCAAGACCCGTTACTCACAAATATGGGCGATGGTAGGCATCGACGACATTACCACCACCCCCACCACCAAGGCCGGCACCTTGCTGTGGACTCACCAGATGCTTTCCAGCGCTACGGGAATGTCGGACCTTGGTACGGGGCACTATCCGCTGGCCTATGATTGGAACGGTGATGGCAAAGATGAAGTCATGTGCGGCTACGATTTCCTGAATAGCGCTGGCGTGCTGCAATGGACCCTCAACAAGACGTCGCACCCGCCACTCACCATGCACGCTGACGCCATCGCCACAGGAGACATCGATGGCAATTCAGCAAACGGAAAGGAGATAGTCGTCTGTGGGAATGTGGCTGCGGCGTTCGATTGGAGCACTGGCACACAGTTGTGGCAAGACACTCACACGACAGAAGCTCAGCAAGAGGGAATCGGTGATTACCGTCCGGACTTGCCAGGTCTCGAGGTGGTTCTGCTCGATCGTCTGCGCACCGCCGCGGAAGGCTACAAGAGCGACAACGTGCTCGTGACCTACAACGACACCATGTTGTGGAAAGAGGACCGGCCGAAGAACTCCGGCTGGCTGACCGTGACGGAAAACATGAACAACTGGGACGGGAACGGCACCGATTTGATCTTCTCCTATCGTCGTGACGGAGCGTCAGATGGCAGCGGGGGCACGGGGACCTACCTCTACGACGGCAATGACAATCTGGTCGCCAAATTCCCCTATGACGGCTCCAGCGCGCAGAGCTTCGCTCAACACGCCAATCTTTGCGGGGACGACAAAGAGGAAGTCATCGTGTACGACGAGTCGACGGTTTGGATCTTCGCCAATGGCGGCTGCAATCTGGATGACCAGCCGGCCCATCCCGGTATCCCCCAGCAATTCCATATCTATGACTGGAGCATCTACTCGGGATGGACCAACCCGGACGTGAAGTTCTACACACCCGGAACGCCACAGTAACCCGCGAAGGTCCGTGACTGGCCATCATCCTTCGCGCACGGGCACGCCACGGGCGCGAAGGTAGTCGCGGGCCTGGCCCACGGTGTATTCGCCGAAGTGGAAAATCGAAGCAGCCAGAACCGCATCGGCGCCGCCGATGACCACACCCTGGTAGAGATGTTCCAGCGTCCCCACACCGCCCGATGCAATAACCGGAATGGGCACGCGGTCGGCCACGGCGCGGGTCAGGTCCAGGTCGAAGCCGTCGCGCGTGCCGTCGCGATCCATGCTGGTAAGCAGGATTTCTCCTGCACCCAACTCGGCCATGCGCGCGCACCAGGCAACTGCGTCGATGTCGGTGGGCTTGCGGCCTCCGTGGGTGAAGACCTCCCAGTTGCCGGGCCGGTCGGGCCGGTGCCGGGCATCCACCGCGACCACAATGGCCTGGCTGCCAAAGGCGTCCGAGGCGCGACGAACTAGCTCGGGATCGGCCACCGCGGCGGTGTTGATGCCGGCCTTGTCAGCCCCGGCCAGCAGCAACTTGCGCACATCCTCCACGCTGCGTACCCCGCCGCCCACGGTGAGCGGCAGGAAAACCTGCTCGGCGGTGATGCGCACCACTTCCAGCATGGTGGCGCGGTTGTCGGACGAAGCGGTTATGTCGAGAAAGCAGATCTCGTCGGCGCCCTGCTGGTCATAGGCCGCAGCAACTTCCACTGGATCGCCGGCATCGCGCAGTTGCTTGAAGCGAATTCCCTTCTTCACGCGGCCAGCGTCCACGTCGAGGCAGGGGATGATCCGTCGCGCCAACATCCGCTAGACCTTTCCTTCAGCAGCGCGCTCCAGCGCCTCTGCCACGGTGAACATGCCCTCATAGATGGCCTTGCCGATCACGACCGCCTGGGCTCCGGTGGTCTTGACCAGATCGATATCCTCCAGGCGCGCCATACCGCCCGAGGCGATCACTGGACAAGGAGCGATCTTGGCCGCGAGTCGCGCGGTGGCCTCCAGATTGGGGCCGCTGCGCATGCCGTCGCGGCCGATGTCAGTGTAAAGCACGGCGGCCGCACCAGCTTGTGCCACAGCCAGGCCGACATCCAGCGCGTCGCTCTTCGTGTCCTCGGTCCATCCCTCGACCGCCACCTTGCCCTCGCGTGCGTCCACCGCGACCACGATGCGCCTGGGGAAACGGCGGCAAGCCTCGGCCACCAGTTCAGGCGTCTTGATGGCGGCAGTGCCCATGACCGCGAATCGCGCGCCCAGCGTAAACAGCCGCTCGCAGGCCTCCAGCGTGCGCACGCCGCCGCCAACCTCCACTTCTATCGTGGTCGCGGCCAGGATGGCCCTTATGGTTTCGTGGTTGTTCTGCACGCCGCCGGCAAAGGCCGCATCCAGATCCACCACATGCAGGCGGGGAGCGCCGGCCGCGGCAAAGGCGCGCGCCAACTCGGACGGATTGCTGGAATAGACCTTGGCGCTGTCGCGGCGGCCTTGTTGTAGGCGCACCGCCTGGCCATTCATCAGGTCGATTGCGGGAAAAACCAGCACGCGCGGACCTTCTATAAGGCAACGAAGCGGCTGAGCACAGCCAAGCCTGCCCGCTGGCTCTTTTCGGGGTGGAACTGGCAGGCGAACAGGTTGTCGCGCGCCACCGCTGCGCAGAATTTCACGCCGTGCTCTGCGGTGAGCGCGATATCGGAGGCGCGGATCGGTACCGGGAAGTAGCTGTGTACGAAATAGAAGTAGGTGCCATCGGGCGTGTCGCCCAGCATAGGCGTGCGTGCGGCAGCAACGCCGCGGCGGCAGGCGTTCCAGCCCATGTGCGGCACCTTGAGCGGCGGCGCGATGGCGAAGCGGACCACCCGGCCAGGAAAAACCCCCAGGCCCTTGCAGGACGGATCTTCGTCGCTGCCCTCGAAAAGCATCTGCATGCCGATGCAGATGCCCAGAAACGACGTCCCCTTGCCGATGGCTTGCATGACGGCCGCGCGCAAGGCACCACCCGCGCGGTCGAGCCCGGCCACGCAGCCGCCAAAGGCGCCCTGGCCCGGCACCACGATCTTGTCGGCGCGGGCCACCTGGTCGGCGTCGCTGGTGATGAAGGCGTCGGCGCCTACGCTCGCCAGCGCCTTTTCCACGCTGCGCAGGTTGCCGCTGCCGCTGTCGACAATCGCGATGCGGGGCTTGCTCATGGATGACTTCCGGCCCGAGGCCAGGGCTAGGCGGTGAGCGTCCCCTTGGTCGACGGCACATCGCGCTCGCGCGGATCCGATTGCACTGCCGCACGCACGGCGCGCGCAAAGGCTTTCCACAGCGCCTCCATAGCGTGATGTCCGTTCTCGCCGTACACGGTTTCGAGGTGCAGGTTGCACAGGGCCGCGGACGCGAACCCGGCAAAGAACTCGCGCGCCAATTCGGCATCGAAGTCGCCGATGCGCCGGCCCTTGAGGTGCTCCGCGCGATAGACCAGGCAGCCGCGGCCCCCGAAGTCCACGGCCGCGCGCGCCAGGGCCTCATCCATCGGGATCGCCGCGTCGCCAAAGCGCGCAATGCCGCGCTTGTCGCCCAGGGCCTCGCGAAAGGCCTGGCCTAGGCAGATCCCCACGTCTTCCACGGTGTGGTGCCCGTCAACCTCGACGTCGCCGCGAGCGTCGATCTCGACATCGACCAGGCTGTGCCGGCCGAACGAATCCAGCATGTGGTTGAAGAACGGCAGAGGGGTCGCGATCTTGCGCTGCCCCGAGCCGTCCAGGTTCAAGACCACGCGGATCTGGGTTTCCTTGGTATTTCGTTCAACAGTAGCCTGGCGCATGCCCCCCAACTATGGCGGTCGCCGGTGGTCCCGTCAAACTCGTGCACGTCCAAGGCGGTGTCGCAAGCCCAACCCGCCGTCGGCGCGGCGACGGCCGGAAGCCTAGATCGTCGGGCGACTGCCTAGCCCACGTGCAACTGCCCGATCTTGTTTGGGCAGGGGCTGGCACCTCCGATGCACCCAAGGGCAAGTGGAGGTGCGACAAGTGTTTCCCCACAACAACCCACAGCGTTTCCCGACGGCTGGTCTTGGCGACAAGGTAGGCTTGGCCGTCCTTCCACTCGTTCTCGTCACAGCGTTGCTGAGCGCCGCCGGCTGCGCCGGGCCGCAGGTCTACGTCCCCTTTGAACGGAAGACCCAGGAGTCGGCTGCAACTCGCTGGCAGGCGCTCGAAAGCCTGGCCAAGCGCGACCAGTGGAACGTGGTCCTGGCCAACAAGGGCTACTCCATGATCGGCTACCGCGATTCCACCGGCACGTCGGGAGTACGCGACCGAATCAAGGTCGAGCTCTTTCCGGATCGCACGGTCGTCGAGACACAGACCGAGATCGAGGATCGAGGCCTTTGGCAAACCAGCGAGGGTCGCTGCGAGAACTACACTTTCTCGCGCGAAAAGTCGCTGGCTGAGCAGATCGAAGGCAAACGGAGCGCCACCGGGAGCCCGGCGGTTCCCCGCAAGAGCACGGAGCTGGCGGCGCGCTGAACCGAGGGCGTTCAAGCTAGTTGGTTCACCGCATCGGGCAGGAGCCAACCCGCTCACCGGCACCATCTCTGTGGTGGCCGTGGCACGGCAGATGTAATCTTCCCTGACATGAGCTGGGTTTCGACAGCCTCGTCTCCGACAGTCGTCGGGCTAGGAGATTGGGGCGGGCTTGCGAGAATCCCCCTCGGGCTGCTTCTGCCCCTAGCCACAGCCATGCTTGGCTGCCGCGTCTACTCGATTGGCCTTGCCAATGACGGCGCCGCGGGCGACTTCGCTGACATGGATGCTTCGGATTTGGGCGGCGGGCAGGAAACCTCAACTATCGACGGGTCGGGTGGGCCGGCAAGCGATGCGAATGGGTACGGGGGCGATGAGCCCGTAGACCTGGCACCGACGATCAGCGATCCTTTGATCGTCGGATGTTCAGACGGGACGCGCGAGGGCTTTCGCGATATCAAAAACTGGCCGAGCATCGCTGGATGCGCCGGTGGCTGGACGCAGCAAGGGTTGCTCGACCCATCCTCGCGCACGCCCGAGTGCCTGCGCGTGGCAGGGAACGACAGCAGCAACCCAGAGGGATTTCGCTGCTCCGTTTCTGACCTGTGCGCCCCGACCTGGCACGCTTGTCTTGACGGCCCGGACGTCACGAGCCATTCGCCTACTGGCGGCTGCGAAAGCGCTGTCTCGCCCGGCGATGAGGCCCTCTTCGTGGTCATGGTGGGCGCCTCGCCCCAGGGTGTGTGCTACCACGATCCGTCGGCGGCAAACGATATCCACGGCTGTGGGTCTATCGGACAGCCGGAGTCGGGTGGGTGTCCTCCTCTCGATCGCCGCATGAGTTTCGCTGACTGCGCTGCAACCGATGTATGGCAGTGCGGGACGGCGGACGATAGTCTGCGCGAGGCCGAGGTGGTAACCAAGTTTAGCTCGTCGAAGGGCGGCGTCCTGTGTTGCAAGGACTGAGAATGCTGTGACCCTCTCCGGCACGACTCGTGGCTAGCGCTGGGGCGTGGCCGATGGCGTTCGACACACTCACCGCGAGAAATCGAGACACGGGGCCGTGGTACACGGCGCTGGCGGTTTCGTTGTCCTTGCACGTCGCGGTCGTCGTCTACGCGGTGACCGCTTCGACCACCCGGCACGACAAGCCCGCGGCCGCGCCGATTGTGGTCACAGTCCTGCCAGAGGAGACTGCGCCCTTGCCTCCGCCTGCCCCCGCAGCAGCGGTAGCAGCCACAGCGGTCACATCTGGGCGCGCGGGCAAGCCGGCCAGCCGGCCGCGATCTGATCGTGCGGCCAATCGGCTAGCGCCTCCACCTCTGGCACCTCCATCCGCAGACAAATTGCCGGCAACTGCCGGCGTGGAGACACCCGCAGCCGTGGAGACACCCAGCCTGCAGGGCGACGTCCAAGTGGCGAGCGCGCGGGTTGGCAACGGCGCGATTCCAGTTGGGAGCGTGGCACATGCGGCGCACGGGCCCGAGGCGAGCACCATGCCCAGAATCCTGCCGCCCGCCGAGGGCAACGGTCAGCTAGCCATCGATCCGAACGAGGCGCGCTATCAGCCGGTGATTCCTCCTCCCTTGCGCAAGCCCGGGGCTAGGTTCGCGCCGCTGCTCAAATTGTGCGTCAGAAAGGACGGCTCGGTGGGCGATGTGACCGTGATGCGGCCCTCGGATCCGGCGGTTGACCCGGCGATCGTCGAGAAGATTCGCCTTTTCAAGTTCAGGCCCTATCTCGACCACGGCCGGCCGATCCCGTTCTGCTTCTTCCGCGAGTATCGACTGTCGGTCGAGGAGTAGTCGCGTGGGGAGCCCGCCGGCTCTTCGGGACGGACAGCCCGCCCTGCCCGCCCCGCGGGCTTCGCCCGCGCCCTCGCCGGCGGCGTACCATCGCGGGAGGGCATGGCGAGGCCGAGCGCGAGGGCGCGAGCGCAGCGAGCGGGTGTGGAGGGGAAGGTGCAGGTCCCGAAGTCCCCGAAGGGGGAAGCGAGCGGGGAGGTGGTGGCGGGTGGGGGCCGAAGGGCGAAGCGAACCCTTTCAGGGTTCCCATGTGAATAGTCAGTGCCTCCGTCCGCCATGTCGGACATTGGCCGGCCGGCAGGACAGTCGGGCGGCCGAGATCTGCTCAGGTGCGCGTTCGATCCCCGGATAATGCGAGCGCAAGTAGCTGGAAAGCCTAGCCTGCCCAAGTGGCACCGTTCTCGCTTTGGGCAAGCGGCGTGCTGGCTCGCGTACTTTCCGCAACTGTCATCGGCATCCAGGCCGCGCCTATCAATGTCGAAGTGGACGTGTCGCAAGGCTTGCCCGGCTGCAATATCGTGGGCTTGCCGGATGCGGGGATAAGAGAAGGAAGCGTGCGCATTCGCGGCGCACTGGAAAACAGCGGATTCAAATTCCCTCTTCGTCGGATTACGGTCAACCTGGCGCCTGCCGATCTGCGCAAGGACGGTGCGGCCTTTGACGTGCCCATAGCCATGGGCATTCTTTCGGGCGCGGGACTTCTGCCCCCTGAGAGCTTCGACGATGCGCTGTTTGTCGGCGAGTTGGCCCTCGATGGCAGTGTTCGATCGGTCAAGGGCGTGCTGCCCATGGCAGCCTACGCACGAGCCCGGGCCGTACGACGGCTATTCGTACCCCGGGACAATGCGGCCGAGGCCGCCGCGGTGGGCGGTTGCGACGTCGTGCCGGTGGGCCACCTGAACGATCTGCTGGACGTCTTGCAGGGGCAGCCGGCGGCGACCATAACGGCACTGCCGGCCCGATTCGCGCCAGCGGCCACAACTGACCTCGCCGAGGTACGCGGGCAGGAAGTCGCCCGTCGCGCTCTGGAAATCGCGGCGGCGGGCGGGCACAACCTGCTCTTCATTGGGCCACCCGGGTCTGGCAAGACCATGCTCGCCCGGCGCTTGCCAGGAATCCTGCCCACCCTGTCGTTTGACGAGTCGCTTGAAACCACCATGATCTACTCGGTAGCCGGATCGTTGGCCGGGCGATCACTCATTACCGAGCGGCCCTTTCGCGCGCCCCACCACACGGTCAGCGTGGCCGGCCTGGTAGGGGGCGGGCCCATGGTGCGGCCGGGGGAAATTTCGCTGGCCCACAACGGGGTATTGTTTCTCGACGAGCTGCTGGAATTCGGCCGGCACGCCCTGGAGGCCCTGCGCCAACCGCTGGAGGAGCGGGAGATCTCTGTGGTGCGCGCCCGCCGCACCGTCACCTTTCCCGCCGACTTCATGCTGGTCTCGGCGCTGAATCCTTGTCCCTGCGGCCATTATGGAAATCCACTGCGCACGTGCACCTGCTCACAATTGGCCATCAACAGCTACCGGGCGAAGCTGTCCGGGCCACTG
>Ga0182027_10004230_pt1 | contig 22357 bp, 9 predicted proteins | sample 712E1DmetaG_FD_121300 | JGI IMG/M metagenome (GOLD analysis project Ga0182027, IMG submission 121300) | Permafrost microbial communities from Stordalen Mire, Sweden - 712E1D metaG (Illumina Assembly) | ecosystem: Environmental > Terrestrial > Soil > Wetlands > Permafrost | place: Sweden... | reverse complement strand
ATGATGAACAACCCATCCGTCAACACCATATTGAACTTTTGCGGTTTTTGCACCTGTTACAGCCAGATCTTTAAGTGTGGTAAAAAATGGTTGATGGCATTCACTAAGATTTGTAACTTCAGCTGGCCAGTAATTCATCTGGTAGTTGATATTCATTGTGTATTTACTTCCCCAGGGAGGAAGAATTGCTTCATCCCATATTGACTGCAGATTAGCCGGTTGTCCTCCTGCTCTACTGCTCGATGCAAGCATATAACGGCCAAACTGGAAAACTTTTCCTGCCAGATTGATGTCAAAATTTCCCTGTTTTACAAGATTCAGGCGTTCATCAATTGGCTTATTGTTCATCATCTGGTCGCCGACTGTGAGATGAACTCTGCCCATAAGACCCTTAAAGTCAGTTACATGAGTTGTAAGAAGAGCATTAAAGTCCTTGCCATTCACTGATGCAAGTATTTTATCACATTTTGCTGCAGGATCCCCACTTATGTCAGCATAATTGACATAACTAGTTGCTGCAGTCAGAATAAATGTCACAGAATTGGCATTACTAATTACCATGCTTGAATCGCTCTTCTCAAACTTACCATTTTCAGGTATCGCTACCAAAGCGGTCTGGAATTTAAGTCCGGTTACATCTAGCTTGGCCAATAAGCCATTTGTGGCTTTACCAATGTATTTCCATGCTCCATTGATCAGCAGCTTTCCATCTTTTGCTACTGTTTGTTCGAGGAACGGGCTTTTCAATTTTGCTTCTACAGAAATGCGGCCAGGTTTATTTGCGGACACTTTTACTACCATTACATGGTCAGGATATGACATAAATACTTCACGGGTGAATTTTGTATCGCCATCTGTATATGTGACTTTGACAATACCTGTTTCCATATCAAGCTCACGATAATAGTCCTTCACATTTTCTCCCCCTTTGAAGCTAAGAAGCAGATCACCCAGAGGCTCATAAAACTGTTGTGCCTTGGGGATACCCCAGAAATGGTCGTCAGCCATTTTTTCTGCTTCCTGGAATTTACCGGCAAAAACAAGGGCTTTGATTTTAGGGTAATACTTTAATCCCTCAGGATTATCATAATCATGAGGAACTCCTGACCAGAACGATGATTCATTAAGTGCGATCCTTTCATTCTGGACTCGGCCAAAAACGTTACCGCCCATATAACCGTTCCCGATGAATGATCCATCGAGCCACTTATCACCGGGCTTTGTGTACCATAGTACCATATCTTTTGCCTGCGGCGATGATTTATCTCCGCTGTTGCATGAGGTCTGCATAATAGCCAGACTTAAACAGGCTGTTACGCAACAAATTAATCCAAGAGAATGTTTCTTCATGTTTTAAATAATTGGTTTGCTTTAACGACAGTAAATATTAATTGGTAAACACTTGATTGATGATTTACACCTACATGTTCCTTATTTTCAACTCTTAATTCGCATATTTTAAATTGTGTCCCTTACCTGCCTTGTATTTTTGAACGGAACGGGAGCTACCACAGAAGGCGTGTTGCCGTTTTTAAATTTTGGCCAGCCTGTTTTTTTATCCCAAACAAGCTCGTCCAACATTCCCTGCCTGCCAATTCTAAATTCGGAAACGCTAAACGAATGATAAATAAAAAAATATCGTTTATCCTGGGTCCTAACCAGGGTGCCGTGCCCGGGACAGCGCCACACGTCGCCTCCCTGCAAAATAGGTTCCGGGAGTTGTTCCCAACCCGACCGTAAATTTTTCGAACGGGCAACACGTATGCAATAATTACATTGGTTGTTGCAGCATCCACCATTGGAATAAAATAAATAGTAAGTCCCGTCTTGTTTAGTCAGACATGGACCTTCATCATCTCCACCGCCTTTCCAACCTTTTGCATAGTCAGAAAATGTAAAATGCTCACCTGCCAAATGAAGCCCATCATTACTTAATTCGGAACAAAGCAGTTCAACCTTACGTCCTTTGGTTAATCCATATGCTTTCCATACGATATACATTTTTTTATCGTCATCCTGAAAAACGAAAGCATCGATGGCTTCCTCTCCCCATTCGATAATAATTCCCTGATCGGTAAAGCCTTTGTGTATATCCTTTGTTGTTGCAACGCCAATACATGAAATATGGTTACTTTTGCGCTTGGCAGTGTAATAGGCGAAATAAGTCCCATCCTTGTAATACAATTCAGGGGCCCAAAAGTCACCGGATGCCCAGGATGGACGTTCATTAAAAATATGGCCAATCTTTTCCCAGTTGATTAAATCAGTCGATTCGTACAAAGGATAACAGGGAACTGAATTTCCGCTGGTACCAGCAGTATAATATGTTTTTCCAACACGAATAATGGTCGGATCGGGGAAATCGCCAGTGATGACCGGATTCCGGTATGTTGGTCTTTCAATTCCGGCTTGTGCCAAAACTCCTGTAAAAGAAACAATTAGACAAATAGTGAATAACAAAGAAGTCTTCATAATCTTCGTTTTTATCAATTTATTATTGAGTATTATAAATCATGAATAAAATTCCAAATCTCAATTAATGAAGAAATGAATCTGGTTCTTCAACTTCTTTCAGACTATTTCTTCAATGGTCCGTCCATTAACAGATCGTGCACCCTGCTTTCAGGTACTACTTTATCTTCACCTGGCATAAAATATTTAATACCCATTACTGCATAAAGATTTCTCCAGAAAATATCTGTTACCGGATTTGAGATTTTATAATCCAGAGAAGAAATAAATAATGTTGATTTATCAAAAGGATAAGAGATCATAGCTACTCCCCCAGGTTTAATCAAATGTTCATAAAGAACTACCTGTGCACACTTCCGGTTTTCCGGTGCATTAATGAATAAAGACCAGTCGACATTGGTAGCCTCTAATACTACTGTTCCATGTTTAACCAGGTCCCCAGACAAACCCTGTTTAATGATTTTATTATCTCTTCTGATCTCAGAGAAATACAAATCTGGAAGTTTTAAATACTTTTCAAATTCACTGTTTTTACTGCTTTGTAGCGATGTTGCCTGACGATCAGTAAATCCGAGACTCAGGGGTAAAAATCCAGATAATACCGGCGATGGTTTCTGATCTGAAATCATTACCCAAATTAAACCTCCTTCTTTTTTTACACGATCAATAATTCTTTCAGCCTGTTTCAGTTTTACATCGGTAAGATTCTCACCGTCAATAACTACCAATCTTGCTGTTCTATCATTTAAGGTGATTTTAATACCTGATTTATTCAGATGTCTCCCAAGTATACTTCCTGTATCTCCGACAAAATAAGCATCCGGGAATTGAGTTTTCGGAAAATCAGGTTTTTTGGGTTCAACAACCGGCTGGCAATAAGTGTCCCATTTGCAGGGTTGAGGAATATCTTTTGCCAGAGCCGCCTGCAATGCTTCAAACATAGGAAGCGGTTTATAAAGAGGCAGCTCAGGATCAAGTCCGGGGTTAAATGTGCTCACATATGGAGGAATCCTTTCGATCTGATAACCGGGTTTCCCTTCAATATAAGGCAAACCTGCGAAGACCCCGTCGGTTGAATCTGGCAAACGGGAATAATCTTTATAACCCAGATTCATATGCTCTATACCAAACCAGCATACTTCAGATGGCGAAAAGTAGGCTAACAAAGGCCTTACCATTCTTACGACATTCTGGTACAAATCAAATGCCAGTGCTTCATTCCTGCCATAATACGATTCAAAAGCCTTATCTCCTGCGAATTTATAAAGATGCTGTCCGGGTTTTCCATAATAAGTTGCACCCTGCTCACCGATTATAAGTGGTTTGGTTACTTTTTCGGGTAATCTGTTGAGTGTTAATCCTTCCGCAAAATGCTTACTCCAGACCGGAAGATTTCCATTCATATCTTCATCTCCGTCGTCCGTAATAAATTGTCTGGTAGGATCCAAAATTGCAGGCCATTTGGCAAGTTCAATAATTTTGGCATCCCACACATCAGCAACCTCTTTAGTGGGCTTATTGTAATTTCTAATAGCAAACAATTCATTTCCGGTACTCCATCCAATGACAGAGGGATGGTTGCGATCTCTGAGTATGAGATCTTCAATATGATGTGCAGTACGTTCCCAGGTGATAGCTTCACCGAAGTTGAGGTTCAGTGCACTTCCGAAAAGGGCTGCTTCGTCAAGTACCATAATACCCATCTCATCAGCCAGATCATAGTACATCCTTGGCCATGGCTGAGCATGAAACCGCACAGCATTTCCCCCAAAGTCTTTGATCATCCTTAGCCAGGCCCAGGCAAATCTGCGTGAACATATATAAGCTCCAAAGGGATGTTGTATATCACCAAAACACTGGATTCTCTCTCCGTTCAGGTAAAAATCTTTTCCCCTGATGGTAAGCTGACGCCATCCGAAACGCTCAGTTTTACAATCAAATACCTGTTTACTATTCTTAACGGTCAGCAGAACTGTATATAAATTTGGTGAGGATGGATTCCAATATTTCAATTTTCCCTGAACTTTTGTACTTATTGTAATCTTTCTGGTTTCCCCGGACTTAAGGACAACTATTTCAGATTTTATATTCAATGCTTCATTATCAGCTAGTTGCCAATTAATCTCTGGGGCATCAAGTACGTTATCGGATGTTTTGTTAATCCACTCTTTTATTGAGCCAGACACTGATATTTTTTGCTCTGTTTTGGTCTGATTTTTAATCTGAATATCAAATTCCAGAAGGTCTTTATCAACCCATGGTTTTATGAAAAGGTCGGAGATATGGACCTGAGGAATACCAAAAAGAAATACATCCTGCCATATGCCCGCCAGGTCAGCGGTATTGGATCCGGGAGGATAAGTAGCGCGGAAATAATTGTACAGCGGATCGGTTTTCTCAAATAGTCTGCGATGTTTTACCCCAACCATGAGTTCATTAGGCTGATCTTTTTTAACAACATCAGTAATGTCAACTTCAAATGGCAGATAATCACCAAAATGTTCACCTACTTTTTGACCGTTAATCATAACAATAAATTCTCCGATAACAGCTTCAAAATGAAGAATAATGCGTTTTGAATCCCATGTTGAAGGAACGGTAAAAGATCTTTTCATCCATGCCATCCTGACCCTTCCCCAGTTACGGGGATAACCTGGATAATATACTGAGCTGGGAGCATAGGGCGAATTTGTGCCTTTCCCCACTCTGCTTCCTCCACCCCATTCATTAACATTCCAGGGGGAAGGTATTTTGATTTTGGTTTTTTCCCATTTTTCAGGGAGAGGGTTAGTCAGTTCAGGTGGAACACCCGTTCCGGTTTTCCAATCTGACGGTACTTCCACAGGCTGAAAATCCCAACTGCCGTTTAAGCATATCTCAGCTCTGTATGGAGCTTCCATCGGTTTGACAAGACCTTCAGAGGGAGAAATGTCCCTCATGAATTTAACTCCCTGTGCCAGAGCAAAATATTGATTTACTACTAAAATCAGACTCAGGAAAATGGATCTCCAATTTCTCATTACATAAATGCCTTATTTCTTAAACTGATAACTGTTTAAAAATTTGTCAATAAATAATTGTTGTTTGCATATTATTGTCTCAATTTTATGGGCCAGTTGTCTTTAAAATTATCGAACAATGGCATCAACATTTTAACATCATCATTCTCATTGTAGGCAACTGTAACGGCAAAAATCCTAACATTCTGATTAGATGGCAGCGTTAATATTTTAGAACCTGTAGGAACTGTAATTTCATATTTATAAATATAGCTGTATTTATATGCATCGTTAGCCGAAGGATATGCTATATGACGATGAGAGGCAAACCATGCAATATTATCCAGCTTGGAAAATGGGTTTTCAATGCCGGTTACAGTTTCTTTATCAATTGCAAATACACGATTGTAAAATTGTCCGATATAACCATTGCCTGCCTGAATATTAAGTGTATACGTTATGCCATCAACAATAAACTGACATTTTGTATCATCCGAGGCAGATGCAAGAAGATAGATCTTATTGAAGTTCGCAGCTGGCAAGTTGATTTTTTGATTCCTGCAGGCAACCACATTATTTTCCCTGTCATCTCTTTTCCCCATTTTGAAGCTTATATCTTCACTTATTATTTCAGATGGGACCAACTCAGCAGGTATACCGAATATATTTCTACCACGGGCATCGACATCTGCCCTGTTATTATCGAAGCTCATTATATCCTGATTATAAGGAATGTTAACGGCAACCTGTGAGGGTTTTGATAAAGGATTTGCAGGAGACTGGATCTTTACTGCAAAACTTCGTATTGTGTAATGTGAAAGGTCAAAATTCAATTTACCTCCCGTAAAAACCGCATCACCAATCTTCTGTTCCTGTCCGTTGACCTCATAGGCATCAGAAATTTTCCCTGGCAAGCTTAATTGAATTCCTTTTATGTCTTTTCCAAATAACTCATTAACACGAATAATGTAGTAATCTTCTGCCTGTTCCGCCTTTTTGAAAGCCATTACACCAACACCCGGAGAATTAATACTGATTAATGAAATCTCTTTCCCCAGTTTTCCGTCATGGACAGGCGATTCTGCCACAATTAATGGCTTATTAAAAAACATAGCCTGTAATGGTGATTGTCCTTTTGTCCAGTCGCCTGGATGGCTGTAAATGCCATATCGTATATCATGAATACCCCAATCCTGTGAATTCTGATGATAGAAATCGCTGGAAAACGAATGTGAAAAAGGAGTATATAAAAGGGTCAATCTCAGAGTGTTGTCATCAGGCTTATCGGAACCATATTTGCAATCCTCAAGGATGGTCACGCCATTGCTTCCTGATTTGTCAGTCAGATCGAACCACTGGTGGGATGGAACCTCAAATTGGTTTTCTTTATTGTTAGATCGCTGGATTGTTCCAACCCCCAGGCTATAGGTAGCTTTTTCATTAGCAACAGCCAGTGGGAAAGCAGCTTTCAAAGAAACTTCTTTCGATTGCCAGTCTACTTTATTGGTCACTTCAACTCTTTTTCCAGCTTCACCTGCAGCAAGGCTTACAACCTGAAAAATTTTTGAATTCCGCCCGGTGCGGGTTATTTCAAGCGCAACTCTTACGGGTCCTTGTTCAGTAATCTTAATCGAAGCCTCCTTGTCCATAAAATCAAAAGGTGGTTTTTGTCGGTCTTTCCAGTCCATATTCCATGCTGGCCAGTCTTTAGGTTTTTCCTCCTGAAATTCTAGTCTAGCGGGTTTTGAAAGCAATTCTTTTTTGAGTTTCTTATCATATATAGAAGATATATTACCGTTGGTAGCTATTGTTACTTTATAATATTCGTTTTCCAGGGAACTGCCATTTACGGAAAGAGCTGAACCTGATTGTGATTTTTGATCTGATTCACGAATATCAAAAACAGATATTCCGGCTGAAGCAGATTTTGCAATGAAAATAATCTTCACCATATTTTCCTTCTGATCTACGATTTGTGACAGAACTTCTTTCCCATTCTGGTCAAAGACCTTGATTCCAGCAGGTGCTTTTGGATATTCCATTTCAACAGAAGCAATATCTTCCCGTTCTTTTGCAACCGGATTGAAAACAGTAACAGCTCTTCCTTTTCCGAGAGTGTTTAAACCTTTTGAGATTGTGCTCAATGAATTTACAAGAACTCCGGCAAATCCGTTTGCAGCAATAAACTCATCATTCCATGCATATTCATAAGCTTTAGGTGTGCTAGTTCCGGGAAGGATATCATGAAACTGGCTTCCAAGAACCAGTTCCCAAGCGTTGTTAAGCTTTTGCAAAGGATATTTTGCACCACCTAACCAGTCGGCAAATGATGCTGCTTCTTCAGCTGTCTGCGCAAGTAGTTCATTTTTCCTGTTAGCGCGCTTCATATATGATTCTGAAGTAAGGGAACCTGCACTATGTTCTATCAGCAACAATTCACCTGTGTATGTTGGAAGTTTTTTGCGGATCTCGGGAGTAATATCCTTATACATCTGATCAGATGAAGTAAGAACAACCTTAAATTTACTATCACTCTTAGGAAGACTTCCTACAGCATTAAACACGTCATTTTCACGTGGTGCTCCACCCTGGTCACCAACTCCATAATACCTGTAATCAAAAGAAAAACCATTTTTGCTGATATTGTCAGAGATTCTGACATTCCATGCACTGTCCAGATCCAGCCTTGGGACAACCCTTCCGGTATAATTTGTCGCATTCAAAGCAGCAATAACTCCTTTACCATCAGGACCATTCCAAACCCCGACATTAAATGGAACCCCGACAGCAGCGCGCCAGGTAAGTTTCTGAGTTGAAAAACCCAGCAATCCGCAATGATTCCAGATCGTTGGAAGGCTGGCAAGAAATCCAAAGCAGTCTGGCAACATATAATCTTTACTTTCCACGCCAAACTCTTTCCTGAAAAAATTATTGCCATATAAAACCTGCCGAATTATTGATTCAGAAGAAGATACATTAACTTCGCCTTCATCGACAGATGATCCTGAAACATACCATCGACCCTCTTTAATATATTGCACCACCTTTTTATAAGATTCAGGATAGTATTCCTTCATCATATGATATCTTCTTGATCCCGTAAAATTAAACACGTAATCGGGGTATTTTTCAAACAGGTAAAAGTTTTCATTCATCGTATTTTTAATATACTCATTTATCACTGCCGGATAATCCCAAATCCATTCAGTGTCGAGGTGGGCATAACCGACGGTATATAATACTTTATCCCTGGTAATATTGTACTGACCTCGTTTCAACAGAGGTTGAGAAAGAAGAATTACAGGACAAATCATGCCGACTAAAATTAGAAGAAGTATCTTTTTCATAGTTAAATGGTTAGTATGTTTAGCTTTCTTAATTATTTTAATATTTTTTTTGCAGTTTCCAGAATCTTTATGGCAGTACTTTCATATATATCTGTTCCTCCGATAAAACCAGCGTGTGCATAATAATCTTTCATAAGTACCTCGACCTTAGCCCCTTTTGCTTTAAGAGCTTTCTCAAATGTTTTAACCTGATCTTTATCAACCAGATAATCTCCCGAACAGTATGTAAGTATACAATAAGGAGGTTTCTTTGGGACAAAATAGGCCGGGGATGCAAATTCTTTTTCCTCCCGTGTTGAGCCGAAATATGGATCGAAGCTTTTATTTGGAACAAATCCTTCCTCTACGTTTGTAATATCATAAATGCCATTAAAACTTACAAGCAATTTACATCCTTCTGTCCTCATTGCTGCATAAGATGAAAGGTGCCCTCCAGCTGAATGGCCTGCAAAGCCAAAGTCGTTAACAGAAAGGTTCCATTCTGCAGCATGCTCCCTGATAAACTTTATTGCATCCTTAATATCTGTCCAACTGTCCTTAAAAGTCACTCCGGATGTAAACAGCGAGTATGATATTCTGATTCCAGCGATACCATTTGATGCAAGATATGTAGAAAGATTTTTGTGTCCATAAAGGTTCCCTCCCCGCCAACCGCCACCATGGATCCAGATCATATAAGGGAAAGGTCCTTTACCATTGGGCATATCAACTTCAAGCTTAAGTTCACGTGAGGGATACGTTTTATAAACGTAAGATGTTGTAGTACAACGGTTATAGTCTTCACTCTTAATCTCATCCGGGCTGTATTTATAAATTGTAAACATGGTTGCAGGAGCCTTATCCACATCGAATACCTTAAGACGGCGAATTGTAGCTTCATCCTTCAATACATATTTTCCCTCTTTAAAAACAATATTCTGCCCGAATATATTCATTCCGGCAGGATTCTGATTATCTGAAGCTTTAGCAGATATCTGACCATCTTTAAAGAAGTCGTTAAAGAAGACCATCTGGTATTTCAGCGAATTCACCCAGTAATTCCATGTATGTTTCCCTGGCCGCTCGATATAATCGTGCGGAATTTTATACTCCAGCATTTTCTGATGTAAATTGCGGTTAACTGTACAGAAGAAGTCATCCACACCACAATCAAAAATCAACCTGAGTGATCTATCTTTAGTTGAATCCAGCAAATTGATTACCACATTTTTATCCCAGTTCTCCGGAAATCTGGCGTAATCACCAAGACGTTTAGCAAGGTCCCATTCCTTCGGGAAAGACCTGAAATCAACTCCACCACTCATACTACCTGCTGCACCCCATATTTCCGGGTGCCTGAAAGTCAGGTAAAATGCACCATGTCCACCCATACTCAGGCCAGTGATAGCCCTGCCGCTTCTATCCTTTTTTGTTTTATAATTGGAATCTATGAAGTTTATGAGTTCCTTAGTCATGTAGGTTTCATATTTCATTGTTGAATCTACAGGGCTATCGAAATACCAGCTTGTTTTACTTCCGTCGGGGCATACTATAATAATATTGTAATTATCGCTGTAGTCTTTGATTCTTGCGGAACTGTTTAACCAGTCTTTATGATTCCCGCCCGCTCCATGCAAAAGAAAAAGTACCGGATAGCTTTTATTTTCTTCAGGATAAGAATCGGGTGTTATGACAAGGTTGCTGATCAACTTATTCATCGACCTGCTCATAACCTTTACAGTATCAACCTTTGCCGCAAATACCTGTAAAGTCAGTATCAGGCTATAAAGCAGGCAAATGAAACTCTTCATTATCAAACTGTTTATATATTTAATATTATTCTATTTCTCATTAACCCATAAGCTTTTGGTTTGCCGGATATCTTCTGAAGAACTTCCAACCATAATTTTAAATTCTCCGGGTTCAACCACCTGCTTCATTTCCCTGTTCCACAAAGACAACTGTTCCGGTGTGACAGGAAATTTTACTGTCCCGCTTTCTCCTGGTTTCAATGATATGCGATTAAATCCTTTCAGGGCTTTAATGGCTGTTGTAACACTTCCATAGACATCCCTGATATACATCTGAACTACCTCGGTTCCATCTACTTTGCCCGTATTTGTAATTTTGATATTTACTTCTGCAGAGCCGTTTGCCGGAATCTTTTCAGGTATTATCTGCAGGTCAGAGTATTCAAAAGTTGTGTAGCTAAGACCGTGTCCAAATGGAAACAAAGGAGTTCTTGCTTCATCTACATAACCATGCTTTGAAGTCGGTTTATGATAATAGTAAAATGGTACCTGGCCCATTGACCTGGGGAAGGTCATTGGCAGTTTACCCGACGGATTCACATTTCCAAGGAGTACATCTGCAATAGCCAAACCTCCTTTTTCTCCCGAGAACCACGTCTCTATAATTGATGGAATATTTTTCGCAACCCAGCCAATGGTCAGTGGACGACCATTGAACAAAACTACCACAACAGGTTTCCCTGTCTCATAAACTGCTTTAACAAGATCCATTTGTGAATCATCCAGATCAATATTAGCTCTGTCCTTACCTTCTCCGACCTTTCTGGGATCCTCGCCAAGAACAACAATAGCCAGGTCTGATTTTTTTACGAGATTAACGGCGCTGCGAACAAGTTCAGCCGGGTTGCCGTTCATTCTTTCACTGAGATATCCAGGTTCATAATTAATCTTCAATAAGCTTCCGGCTCTTTGCTTCAATCCGTCAACAATTGAAATTCCCCTGCCCTCGCTATTCGCATAACCACCCAGATATTTGCTCATTCCTAAAGAACCGATAACTGCAACAGACTGATTATTCAACTTAACCGGTAACAGATCCTTTTCGTTTTTAAGGAGACAAATTCCCTCCTGTGCTGCCTTCAGAGCAAGGTCCTGGCTTTCTGAAGAGTGAAAAACTTTAGTTACTAATGAAGAATCAATATATGGGTTATCAAATAATCCGAGCATGAATTTGACTCTTAGAATATCCCTGACAGCCTTATCTAAATCATAATCTGTAAGAAGCTTTTCATTAAGTGCTTTTTCCATTGCCCTTTTAAATACATCATGTTTAAAATCATAAAACTGCATATTCATTCCTGCTTTAAATGTCTGCACAAGAGCATCACAGGTGTCGGTTGCAACTTTATGATTTTCCAGGCTCATACGGATCGCGCCCAGATCGGATAGAACAAATCCTTTAAATCCCCACTCCTTGCGCAATATGTCGGTTAAAAGCCATTTATTATCAACACATGGAATACCATCAAGCTCATGATAAGCTGCCATAATGCCCAGAGCACCGCCATCGCGAACAGCTTTTTCAAACACGTACAGGAATGATGTGCGTGCATCACGTTCCCCGATGCTTACCGGAGATGTGTTACTTCCTGCCTCTGGTATCCCATGAACTGCAAAATGCTTTGGTTCAGCGATGACTGCATCATTTCTTTTCAAATCAACTCCCTGCATACCTTTAACGATAGCAACTCCATTCGCTGCTGCCAGGAAAGGATCTTCGCCATATGTCTCTTCTACTCTTCCCCATCTGGGATCACGGGGTAAACATAGAACAGGTCCAAGGATCATATTGACGCCATGCGCTCTTGTCTCCAAACCGATTATATGACCGATTTTCCTGACCAGAGCCGAGTCCCATGCACTGGCCAGCTCAAGTGGAATAGGGAAAAAAGTGCTTCCGTAGCCACAATATCCATGAAGCCCCTCTTCTATAAAAAGTACCGGAATGCCAAGGCGGGTCTTTTCAAGTGCATATTTCTGGATCTTGTTGGTTATCTCTGAACTCAGAGGATAAAAATCGTGAATGGATCCCACACTTGTGCTGCCGAGAATTTTATTTGTTTTCTCTTCAGAGTAACCACTGGCTTCATGTCCACCCATAACAGCCACCTCCTTTCCCCAATACATATCGAGCTGCTGGATTTTTTCCTCAGTGGTCATTCTTCCAATAAGATCTGTTACTCTTTTTTCAATATCCTTGTTTGATTTCTGATATGTGTACTTTCCATGTTCATTATTACCGGAGCAGGAAGAAATAATCATCAGGATCAGGAAGAGATAAATAAGGTTTTTTTTCATTTTAATAATTTGTTAAATACACTAAATATTAATAAAAATACTTTTCAATCTGTCATCAGCTTATCTTATGGTATGAGCTTCAGTGTCCGGTTTAAAAAATCATCCAGAAGTTTCTGAAAACCCGGTCCCCCGGGGAATGCATGTCCTCCATTTGGTGTCATCCAGTATGTCACATCAGCGCCAGTTTTCTGTAGCTTTTCAAACAAAGCTTTGCCATGTAATCCAGGCACAATGGGATCTTTTTCACCATCGCATATTAGCAATGGAGGAACATCTTTCCTGACATGGCCTATCGGGCACATTTTATTATATAATGCTTTGTGCGATTTTGTATCAGGAGTAATACCATGGAACAAAATACGTAATCGAGGATGTGAGTCATAGGGTATTTTTAGATCCGGATCACGAAAAGTTTTGGTGCCATCAGGATTAATGATAACATCATCAGGTCCCTGGCTCCAGAATCTGACAAAATCAGTCGGAGGTATGAAACTAAAGGCGCTGCAAACGCTTGCGCTGACTCCTTTTAGATCTTCAGTCGGACCGCCATCATCAAAATCTTCAGGGACCATTGCAACCATCAGACTTAAATGACCTCCTGCGGAACCACCCATGCAACTTATCAGCTTAGGATCAATATTAAATCTGGCTGCATTCTTACGGATAAATCGAATAGCATTGCGGCAATCTCTGATGTTTTGTGGAAAGCCGCCATCTTTACCCAGCCGGTATGAGATTGAAAAAAAAGCAATGCCTTTTTTTGCAAAAATTGTTGAGACTTTTACAGACGGACCTCCTCCGCTCCACCATCCTCCATGTATCTCAACCATTGCGGGTACAGGTTTGTCATTTTTTGCTGGCAAAAATGCATTGACTATTAAGGTCTTCCCATCGACTGTACAGTATGGAATATTTAATTCTGCTTTGTAAGCAGTAATTGAATCATTCTTTTGAGCTGCCACTGTGAAGGAAGCTACAAAAACTCCTGTAACAATCAGATATTTAATCAGATAATTCCTTATTAGCATTAACTTTGTTTAATTCAAACAATCAATAATACTATGATTTCAATATTCAAAATACAGAATTCCTATAATCAGAGGTCTATATCCAGATAAGGTCCTTATTTAGATGAAGGATTTCACCAACCTTTGTGTCATAATCAACTGCATGCTGACCAAGACGAAGGTGAAGTTTTCCTCCAAGCGCAGATATAATCGTTGTGCTTGTCAGATGGCCGTCTTTCCACGAAAGGTCGACTTCGAATCCGCCACGGGCACGTAATCCTTTTACAGATCCGGTGGGAATTGCAGAGGGTAACGCTGGCAGAAGCTGTATTTCAAAACTACCATCTGATGTTCTGAGCTGACTTTGTATCATCATTTCTGCAATTGCTGCTGTTGCACCAAAATTTCCGTCAATCTGGAAAGGAGGATGAGTATCAAACATATTTGGAAGAGTCTTCTGGCTAAGAAGTACTGAAAGCAATTTGAAAGCATGATCCCCATCAAGCAATCTTCCCCACATATTTATCTTCCAGGCAAGGCTCCAGCCAGTACCTCCGTCACCCCTGCCTTCAAGGGTCTTGCGGGCTGCTTCTGCGAGTTCAGGAGTGCCATTAACCGTGATCTGATTACCAGGGTGAAGTCCAAACAGATGTGAGGTATGCCTGTGAGTTGGTTCAACTTCTTTATAGTCTTCTGCCCATTCCATTATTCTGCCCGTAGCAGGGCTAATCCGGATTGGAGCCAGTTTTGCCAATGTTTTCTGACATTCATCACGGAAATCTGCATCGATGTTCAGCACTTTCGTTGCATCAATACAATTTGTGAGAAGATTATTAATAATTTCAAGATCCATTGTGGCGCCATAGGTAAATACGGATCTATCTCCATTTGGAAGGAAGAAAGAGTTTTCCGGAGAATATGAAGGATTAGTCACAAGTTTACCCGGAAATGCTGTTCCGGCAGGAGCTTCAACAAGAAAATCAATAATAAAACGGGCAGCTCCTTTCATAAGCGGGTAACCTCTTTTTGCAAGAAATTCTTTATCACCTGTATAACAAAAATGTTCCCATGGGTGCTGAGCAAGCCATGCTGCTCCCATCGGCCATATCCCCTGGGGGCCATCTGCAGGGGCAGTAAATCCCCATGCATCTGTGAGGTGATGTACCACCCATCCACGCGCGCCATACTGTATTCTTGCCGTCTCTTCTCCAGGTTTGACAAGCGCATCAGAAAGATCAAAGAGTGGCATATGAAGCTCCGAAAGATTTGTTATTTCAACAGGCCAATAGTTCATCTGTATATTTATGTTGGTATGAAAATCTGCATTCCATGGTGCATTCATCTGCCAGGCCCAGATACCCTGAAGATTTGCAGGCATGCCGCCAGGACGTGAACTTGAAATAAGCAAATAACGCCCAAACTGAAAATACAATTCAACAAGTCCAAGGTCCGTTTTTTGGGTTGACCTCAGCTGATCAAGTCTTTCATTTGTTGGAAGAGCTGCAATATCAGCAGAAACGGGTCCAAGATTTATATCCATTCTGCTAAAAAGACGTTTGTGTTCTGCAATATGAGCAGATTTCAGAACATCGTAAGACTTAGACATAGCTTTGACAATCATGTCATTGCAAGTTTTTTCAGGATCGGATGGATATGGTGGTTTTACCTGACCAATATTATTCAGCCCGGGGTAATTAGTAGCTCCGGCAATATATAATGTTAATGTATTAGCATTTTTTACAGACAGTTTGCCATTGCTTATTGTTACCTCTCCACCTTCGGCTAAAGCTTTAACCTGAGCAGCAAAACGTAGTCCGCTTGGATTTCCGTCTTTATCCTTTACGGAAATTTGTCCGCGAAGGATCAGAGACTTCGGGTCTGAAGGATGAGCCATGCATTCTGCATCTTTTTCACGCTTAAGTGTAAATTGAAGGTTTATTTTATTTTTTTTATCTGAGGTAAAACGAACGGCAATAATTCCATCGATAGGTGATGCAAAATATTCGCGGGTAAAAGTTGCTCCATCTGATTTATATTTTACTGTGGAGATAGCAGTTGAAAGATCAAGGCTGCGCACATAATCCGATGCTATCAAGACCGGAGTATCAAACCATAATTCTCCAAGAGACTGGTACGATTTTACACCTGAAGGACGACCCATCATTGTTTTTCCTGCCAGTGCTACAGCTTCATTATTTTTCCCTTCAAAAAGGAGACGTCGCACTTCCGGCAATGCCTTTAGTGATTCGGGATTATTTGGATCAAGGGAATAACCATCCCAAAGAGTACTCTCATTAAGCTGAATTCTTTCGTCAGATACTCCTCCAAAGATCATTGCTCCAAGTTTGCTGTTTCCTATTGGTAAGGCCTCCTCCCATACTTTTGCAGGTTTTCTGTACCACAAAATATAATGGCCGTCAGGTTTTGCAGCATTGCCGGATAACTGGACGCGATCAACCCAGTCGGCAGTGATCTTTGTTATTCTGCTCGTTGCAGGTTTTGGTTCATAAGCTATTTTCCCTTCAAACGGAACCAGTACTTTACCTGGAATAATCACAGGTGCGGTGGAACCTGGGACGACCCATGCAACAGCGAGAAAATCATCGCCTGTTTTTGCAACAGATCTGGCTTCTATAAAATATTTTTTACCAGCTTCAAGGACAACACTTCTTGTCCTCTGACCTCTGCTTACAGGCCATGCATATTGTGCACTTGCCCCCGATCCGCCTCCGATTCTTTGAATCTTCGCTGGGTCTTCATTTTCGCTCAGCCAAATTTCACAGGCATCCCTGCCAGCAACAACAAACTGATAATTTCCTGATATTTCCGGAATTATAAACCCGTAAATACGCTGTGCATAATTATCATCCCAATTGCTTGTCTTACTGCTGTTATCCCAGCTTACCGCTTCAAATGATGCAAGCTTATCAGATCCCGTTGGATTTATCTGACTTTTTGAAGGTCTCATTCCAAAGTCGATCAATGAACTAAAAGATGACATATCATCCCGGAAATTCTTCCAGTAGTCCCGGGAAATACCTCCTTTAGCTGTTTGAAAAGCATTCTTTTCAGATAAAGGTCTTGTTTCCGGAGCCGGGTTTGGCTTATAGCTTAGATACAGAAATGATAAGAAAAACAATGCAGGTATAATCACTGGTACGGGAAAACTTATTTCCTTAATAGGAATTTTCATTGGTATGGTTGTTAGCAAGTTTATACAGGGAACAGTTCAGATATTCTACTTGTTTTTATCAAGAGGTTTTGGTGCAGGCTGTCCAAGTGGCGCTACCGGAGTTACAAGATATCTGGTACCATGCTGGAATTCAGCCGGTCCTGGCTTTTCACGCATAAGACCATTCAATTTATAAAAGTTTTCAAGCTCGCGATTCATAATTGATTCACCGGCTCCGACCTCAATAATTTTGCTGTCCTGATCAGCACCATATCCACCCAGTGCGGCACTACGTATATCAGCCACATAGCCAGGCCACCTACCTCCACTCCAGGTATAGCCAAAAAAGAAAGGATGCGTACCTTCGTCTTTCCTGACTTCCTCTTTCCAGTCGAGCTGAAACTTTATGAAAGGCTCACCCGGGAAAGTAGCAATAACTATATTTTTATTGATCATTATTGTGGATAAATAGACATTGAACCCAATAGTTTTATCAAATCGGCCTGTAAATTTTAAGGAATCAGTAATAAATTTGATTTCTGCATCCTCCTTTATTCTGGGTGTCAAAGACTCTGCACATTTGTATGTTTCCATTGCCAGAAGTTTCCCCATTCTCTCAATTAGACTGTAGTCCGTCTGAAAGGGGTCATCTGGTCCGTTTCTTCCCGGAGTCTTGAACAATGGTGCGATATTGCCGGCACCGCCCTGGATAAACAGGCAGTTAGCCTTATTTTTATAAGCTTGTTCCACAAACCTGCAGGCAACACCAGGATAATCTGCAGATATTGCAAAATTGCCCCATACTGCATCGCTGTGACAAGCATAATTCATAACAATAACCCGAACCTGTCCATCCATATCTTCCACTTTAAGAACGCCCACAGCAGGGTCAACCGGACCGAAAGGAATACGTTCAGAATTAATATAGGTATAGTGATTGTCTTCAAACCACGCCTCACGGGCATGTCCGTCATCCCTGACAATCAGTCTGTTAAAGCCGAGTTGGGGAAAAGATCTTTCCCCTGCTGAGATCCTTGCCTGAAACATATTGCTGACAGCAAGATCGAGGACTTTAATCAATTGATTTTCTAATATGGTTTTATCTTTTGGTTGAGCTCCTGAATGAGTGTGTGAGGGACAAATAAACAGCTGTGTAATGCCAAATTTATCCTTGCTGATTTTCAAAAGGTTGTTATTTGTATATCCCCCTAAATCAATAGAGATGAAGGCTATACGATGACCATCAGCTTCCAGTACCAGACTTCTGGCATATAAGGAATCATGTATAATCCCGTTGTCTTTGGGTGTAATATTCACCTTTGCTGTCCCTGCCATTAATTTTTCATTAGCTGCACTTAAGAGCGCAGAATTGAAAAGGAGGATATTTGCTGTGATAAGAACAATGAAGAATTTTATTGTTTTCATATGTTATATTTTATAGTCAGTTTAAAAATATTCAAAGACCTATTTATTAACTGTAAACTTATCCCCTGTTACCGGTATAATCTTCCTTACAGATTCTCCCCGGGTAACAGATAAATCTGAAGGCTGGCCTCCGCCTACTGAGATTTCAATCTCCCCCGGTAAAACAACTCTTCCTCCCTTCTCATCAACCATGGCCAGTTCATTAGGTGTCAGCATGAAATCAACTACTTTCGATTCACCTGATTTCAGGCTAATGCGCCTGAAACCCTTCAAAGCACGAATAGGTGTTTTCTGGGTGGTGTTTTTATGAGTTATATAAAGCTGGACAACTTCATCTCCATCCATTCTTCCAGTATTTCTGACTTTTACTTTTACAGCCAAATCTTCACTTGTATTCGCAATTGAAGGAATGTCAAGGTTTTCATATTTAAATGTTGTATAGCTCAACCCGAAACCGAAAGGGAACAAGGGCTTTCCTGAAAAGTATCTATATGTCCTGTTGTCCATATTGTAATTTTCAAAATCCGGAAGATCAGTAACGTTTTTGTAGAAGGTAACAGGTAGACGGCCAGCAGGGTTATAATCACCGAAAAGAACATCTGCAATTGCTTCACCTGCAGCCTGTCCTCCATACCATGCATTGACGATTGCAGGAATATTTGCAGCTTCCCATTCAATTCCCAGTGCACTTCCTGTCATCATAACGAAAACAACTGGCTTTCCAGTTGTAATAAGCTCCTTCATCAAATCTGTCTGAACTTTTGGCAACGAAAGTGAGGTACGATCCCCTCCTTTAAAGCCTTCAATGGCAATACGCATCTCTTCACCTTCAAGAGAGGCAGAAATACCCCCAACAAAAATTATAGCATCAGCAGCTTTAACTCTATCTGCAATTATCTTTGGATCAACATCTTCTATAATTCCTGTGGTAAACTCAATATTGGCATTATCTGAGCTCTGCCAATATTCTATCGTAAGATCATAACTCTTGCCTTTTTCTGCATTTAGCGCATAAAAAGTTTGTGCCTGATTTGAATCTATCTTTTTTTCATTATTAACCATGAGCCTGCATCCATCATCACCTGTTAATTTAAAGACAATATCACCTGATTTGTCGGGTGTAAATGTAGTTTTCCATCTGATACTAAGATTCCTTGCAATTAAATTCTGGGCAATTGGCTCTCCATCTCCCCATTCAAAATTAACCTTTTGATCTAACCTGCTGAAAACGGGTTCACCCTGGAAATTCCTGCTCTGGTAATATTCACCCTTGAATCCTTTTTTCCCATCAGCCCTAAAAAGCTCTTCATTATACTGAGGCTTAAATACCTTATTATCTGTAAGATTGGAACCTTTTTCATATATTATCCTGGTGCCGGAAGGAAGTTTATTCTGAATCCCTTCGAGGACAGTAGTAATTTTTGTTGGCATTCCATAATAGTTAGCCAGTAATACCTGTTTGTCATCGGCATTGGGTCCAACAACGGCAATTGTCTTAAGTTTTTTACTAAGTGGCAAAGTGTGTTTTTCATTCTTTAATAGTACAATCGATTGTTGGGCCATCTTTAAAGCGTGTGCCTTGTGATCTGGACTTTCAAGTGCTGATAATGGAGTGTTGGCAAATGGCACTTTTTCCTGAGGATCAAACATCCCAAGCCGGAATCTTATATTAAAGAGTCTCCTAAGGGAAATATCAATTTGCGGTTCTGTAATAAGTCCCTCATTAAAAGCTGTTTGTAAAGCCCTGTAAGTTGAACCACATTCTACATCCGTACCGTGGAGCACAGCATCAGCTGCAGCACTTTGGATATTTGGAGATGTTTTGTGATTTCTGGTAAAGTCATTAATTGCACCGCAATCAGATGTTACATAACCCGTAAATCCCCAATCGTTGCGCAGAATGGCATTCATCAATATATCACTTCCACAGCAAGGTTGTCCGGCATAAGCGTTATATGCACACATAACACCTGAAACTTTTGCGTTGACAACAAGCTCATGAAAAGCGGGAAGATAAGTATCCCATAAATCGTATGGGCTGATTACAGCATTAAAGGTATGACGCGAAGATTCAGGGCCGCTGTGGACAGCAAAGTGTTTAGCACAAGCAGAGGCTTTCAGGTATACCGGATCATCACCTTGTATACCTCTGACAAATGCTTTACCCATTGTGCCAGTTAGATAAGGATCCTCTCCGTACGTTTCCTGACCTCTACCCCAGCGGGGATCACGGAAAATATTGATATTTGGTGTCCAGTAGGTAAGCCCGCAATAAATCCCAACATTCCCTTTTTTACTGGCATCATTAAAGATAGCTCTGCCTTCAGTTGAAGTAAAATCGCCCATTTTTTGCATTGATTCTGTGTCCCATGTGGCTGCCATGCCAATTGCCTGGGGATAAGATGTAGTGTGATAGGGACTTCTTGCAACACCGTGCAATCCTTCATTCCACCAGTTATAGCCAGGAATACCCAGACGTTCAATTGCCGGAGCACTATTCATCATTTGTCCGATCTTTTCTGAGATGGTCATTCGGGAAAGAAGATCACTTACCCGCTCATCCATTGAGAGGTTGGAATTTCGAAATTTAAATTCCGGGGATCCAGTAAAGGAGATAAGCACCAGGAAGGTGCAGGAAACAATGATGAAGATTGTTCTTTTTTTCATTTGAAGGGGTTGTTGGTTAGTAGTATTTTACGACGGATCGATTCATTAAAACTTGAGCTGCTTTCATTGATTATGATTTGATATTTAAATATTTAGTTTGGGAATGTGTATATAACTGCTCAATAATCGCAGCACCTCTTTTCACACATGCTTAAGGAATTATTGAGCCAAAAATAATCATATGGAAAGCAAATTGTTAAAGAAAAAGGACAACCGCAAAGTCTTATCAGTTCAAAAATTCCGAAATTACTAGCTAACCTATTGGTCCCTAACCAACCGAACCTTGCTTTGCGATTAAATCCTTTTTTAAACCACTCTATTCCCTTTATAAGGTTGATAACCCCTTCAATCCCTATATTCGTTTCAAATGGCATTTTCATTTGTTTCTCCAGTTTTATATTCTGGATTCCGGATATCCGGACCAAACAAATTCAATTTAAGCAAAGATTTACTATTAAGTTTTAATAATTCCGTATTTTAATAATTATTAATGATAAATTATTATCATATTAAGTATACATCATTTCATTAATATTAAATTAATATTAATAAGTGATTCTTCAATAATCCTTTCATATGTCAAATACCCTATTGCATATGGATTTGTACGAGTTAACAGAGTAATGTCAATTTAAACTTATTATGTCGTAATTATGATTATTTCGGATTTCGAAATTTGGATTTCGAAATTTGGATTTCGGATTATTTTGAATTTTTATTTTGCTTGCTTCATCTAGCTTTTATTCCGCAATCTCATCCCGATAGATATCGGGACCACAATCCGCAATAAAGAAATTGAATAGGTTATAATATATTCTTTGCAATAATTTGTCAAAGTACATTTAACATAACAGTAGATTATTCCTGTCCTGAAGATTGAAAAGTTAATGATATGAACAAGGTAAAAAATACAGGTATATCTATATTAGATTCATGTAACCTATTTCTGACAAGTCCAGGCGAAACCTGTATTAATTTCTTGACATAATAGCCTGACTATATGCAATTCAGGGAATCAATTCTCGACAGAGAATGGAAGTAATATCCGCTTCCTGCTCCCATCCGGGGCAGTTCCTTCCAGGATAATATTATAACGTCCCGAATCGTCTGATGTATAAAACCTGATCATTCCAACTCCGTTCTGGTCCAGCTTTACTTGGGGGTTCCAGAACAAAAGATT
>Ga0182027_10004229_pt1 | contig 22360 bp, 19 predicted proteins | sample 712E1DmetaG_FD_121300 | JGI IMG/M metagenome (GOLD analysis project Ga0182027, IMG submission 121300) | Permafrost microbial communities from Stordalen Mire, Sweden - 712E1D metaG (Illumina Assembly) | ecosystem: Environmental > Terrestrial > Soil > Wetlands > Permafrost | place: Sweden... | reverse complement strand
GGGGCCGGACTCGGTTAGTCTGGACTTGGAGGAATGGCCGAGCGGTTTAAGGCGGCGGTCTTGAAAACCGTTGTACCCGGAAGGGTACCGGGGGTTCGAATCCCTCTTCCTCCGCCATCTTTTCGACGACTGCGCCGTTGTGCCGGCCCGCTCTCCATCCCCTGATTCCCCTCGATTGCCAACACTCCGCCGACAGACCCCCAAGAGCTCCGCAGGGCTGGAGTAGGATAGTCGCCATGATGTTCCGATTTCATCCCCTGACTGGCCCATCCATGCCGCGAATTCTCTGCGCCGGATTAGTATTTGCCGCCTCCTGCGCCGCCGCCGGCATCGGTCTCGACGGCCTCGTACCGATAGGGCCGGTCGCAAGCTACACCAAAGTGAGCGATGGAATTCTAGTCAGTTGCAGCGACCATTCGCAGGTCCGGCTTCAAGTACTCGCTTCCGATCTCGTCCGCGTCCGCGCTTCCTTTGGAACGGGGCTGCCGGAGCGCGATCACTCCTGGGCCATCGCGAAGACCGCTTGGGACACTCCCCAGTGGAGTGTCAAGGAAGTCAATGGAGAGATACTGCTGACTACGGAAGAACTGGAAGTTGCGCTCCACCGTACGCCTTTGTTGATTGAATTCCGCGACGCCAAAACACACCGCGCCATCAACTCCGACCAGGTTCCGATGATGCACGATCCTTCTTCCGACGCGGTCGCTGCCGCCAAGCGATTGGACTTCGAAGAGCACTTTTACGGTCTCGGGGAGAAGGCCGCGCGGCTGGACAAACGCCGCGGTCAGTTTACTATGTGGAACTCCGACACTCCGGCCTATCACGAAGGAACGGATCCGATTTACCAGGACATCCCGTTCTATCTCGGCTGGCAGGAAAGCACTGCCTACGGCATCTTCTTCGACAATAGCTTCCGTACTCAGTTCGATTTCGGCTCCAATTTGCAGGGCTACACGATATTCTCTTCGAACGGCGGCGAAATGAACTATTACTTTTTCTGGGGACCGTCGATCAAGAAGATCCTAGGCCGCTATAGCGATCTGACCGGCCATCTGCCGATGCCGCCCAAGTGGGCGCTGGGCAACCAGCAGAGCCGCTGGAGCTATTTTCCCGATAGCATAGCCGAGCAGGTTGTGGCGAAGTATCGCGCGGAAGACTTGCCGCTGGATGTGCTGCACCTCGACATTCATTATATGAACGGATATCGCGTTTTTACCTGGGATCCGCAGCGTTTCCCGGACCCCACGAGCTTCACGGACAAGCTGCGAAAGCAAGGCGTGAAGGTTGTAGTGATCGTCGATCCGGGAGTCAAGTACGAGCCGCCGGCCGAGCCAGTCGAGGCCCAGTCCGCGGTGACAAACCCGGAATTGGCCGCTCAGGATAAGTCGTACTACGTGTATAACCAGGGCGTTGCCGGAGACTACTTTCTGAAGCGCAAGAGCGGCAACTTATGGGTCGGAAAGGTGTGGCCCGGCGATGCCGTCTATGTGGACTATACGCTGGACGCCGCCGCGCATTGGTGGGGCGGGTTGTTTCGCGCTTATACCGATCACGGCGTCGCGGGCATCTGGACCGATATGAATGAGCCGTCCGATTTCATCGATCAAACCGGCAAAACGCAAATGGACGTAGTCACCTATGACAACGGGGCGCACTCGACCTATGCCCAGAACCGGAATTTATTTGCGCTGGGCATGGCTCGCGCCACCTACGAAGGATTGCTGAAGTTGCGGCCGAATGAGCGGCCGTATATCATTACCCGCGCGGGGTATGCCGGGATTCAACGCTACTCCACCATGTGGACCGGGGACAATACGACGACCTGGGACGCACTGGCGCTCAGTATCCCGATGTATGAAACGCTGGGGCTCTCCGGCGAGCCTTTCATTGGCGGGGACATAGGCGGCTTCATGGGGCGTACCGAGCCCGAGCTAATGACGCGCTGGTACGAGGTCGGCTTCCTTACGCCCTTCTGCCGCAACCATGCGGAAATCACCGGCTACGACCACGAGCCATGGCGCTTCGGCAGCTACTACGAAGGAATCATTCGTAAGTACCTGAAGCTGCGCTACCGTCTATTGCCGTTCCTATACTCGGAACTGGAAGAGGCGCACCGGACCGGCATGCCGGTGTTCCGTCCGCTGCTGCTCAACTATCAGAACGACTACAACACGCTATCCATTGACGATGAGTTTATGGTTGGAACGGAACTTCTCGCCGCGCCGATTCTGCGGCCGGCGCAAAGCAGCCGGCGGGTCTACCTGCCCGAAGGAACCTGGTATGACTTCTGGACCGGCAAGCTTCTTCATAGCGGGGATATTCAGGCCGAAGCTCCGCTGGAGACGGTTCCGCTGTTTGTGCGCGGCGGCTCGATCCTGCCGATGGGACCGGAGATGAACTATGTCGGCGAAAAGACCGGCACGCTGAGCTTCACGATCTTTCCCGATGCGCAAGGCCAGGCGCGTTTGTCGCTGTACGAGGACGACGGCGTGAGCCAGGCATATCTCACGGATGGGTTCCGCCGGACCGTATTAAGTTATAAGAGCGCGCCGACGGGAGCGGAGATAGAGATCGGCGCTCCGCAGGGAACATACCAGGCGGGAGCGCGCCCGCTGATATTCACTGTGCAGTCCGTGCGATCCGGCATGGCAACCGCGCTGGTCGATGGCGCGGCTCTGCCGCTGCGAGACGCAACCGGCGCCGGACGCGGCTGGTGGAAGAGTGGAACGTCCATCTCGATACAAATTGACGACGACGGCCGCGCGCACAAGATTGAGCTGCGATAACGGGGTTAGGGGTTGAGGCGTTCGAGGGCGCCGTTTTTGGATAGGCGGAAGCGTTGGCCACGCCATTCGACGGTATGGCCCGTGAAGGCGCACAGCCAGACCGCGAAAGCCCACACATCCCACAGCGGCGCGAGCGGCGAAAGCAGCAGCGCGAGCAGGCTTTCCAAAGCGAAAAATCCGCATACGATGGCCATGGCGAGGCGGGCGGCGATGAGCATAAAGGCGAGGCTCCACAGGCCGCAGGCGAAGGCCAGGACGATCCACACTCCGGCGTGGGTGAGGGGCAGGCCGAGGAAGCCGCCGGCGCGGGAGGCGCGGATGGTGCGGGCCCAGCGGAGTTGATGCTTCCAGACGTTCAACCAGGAGGGGCTGGATAGATCGGTTTGGACGACGACTTCGGAGATGACGGCGCGGCCGCAGAGCGAGGTGATGCGTTTGGCGAGCTGGTAGTCGTCGGCGATGAAGTTGGCGACGGGCTCGAAGCCGCCGGCGCGCGCGAGATCGTCGCGGCGAAAGCAGAGGGTGGAGCCGAGGCCGAATTCGCGGACGCCGAGGAGCGGTGCGACGAGCGTGCTGGGGACGAAATCGACGGCGATGCCGAAGGCTTCCCAAAGGCCGGCGGCGGAGCCGGCGGTGGCGCGATAGGGGCAGGTGACGAGGCCCGCCTTGTCCATGATGAGGCGGGCGGCGAGGCGGCGGAGGTAGTCGCGGGGCACGCTGATATCGCTGTCGTTGACGACGAGGACGGGATGGCGGGCCGCGGCGAGAAGATCGATCAGCACGCCGACTTTGCCGTTGGGGGTGGCGGTTTTACATTCCAGGAGGCGGATGGAGACCTGCGGATGGGCGTCAATGAGAGCGCGAATCGCGGGGACGGCAGGGTCGGCGAGGGAGTGGACGCCGAAGAGGATTTCAAACTCGGGGTAATCCTGGGTGGCGTGGCCCAGTATGGCGCGCTCGAAGCCCGAATCGAGGTGGCGGACGGGTTTCAGGATGGAAATGGCGGGCAGGGAAGCAGGTTCGGGGCGGCCGCGGATGAGGCGCGATTCGAGTCGATAGAAGAGCGCCGCCAGGATCGCCACGATCTGGTAGGCGAGGGCCAGGAAGCCGAGAATATAGACGGCAATTGTCAGTAGATTGACGGCAATGGTCACTGGATTGACGGCAAAGTATAAATACGGCGGCGCGAGGATTACTGCGCCAGGAGAACTACCCCGCCGGCTACGAGAATAGCACCAGCCCAGCGGCGCAGCTCGATTTTTTCATGCAGCACGAGGCGCGCGAGGAGCGTATCGATGGCGATGCTGGCGGCGCTGGCGGGGACGGCGAAGCTGAGCGGGGCGATGCGCAGGAGCTGGGTGAAGGAGAAGAACGAAATGGCCATGAAGAAGATGGAGAGGGGGAGTTTCCAGCGGCGGCCGTTGGCGTTGCGCATGCCGTGGCTTTGGAGGAGATCGGAGCAGACGGTGCCGCCGACGATGCCGCTGAGATAGATCCACTTCATGAGTTGGTCACCGTTGGGGTGGAGGCCGATCCCCGCGGGCGCGGGTCGTCAGTAAGAACCGCTCCCTGTGGTCGGGGCTCGGAAGGAGGAACCGCTCCCTGTGGTCGCGGCTCGGAAGGAGGAACCGCTCCCTGTGGTCGCGGCTCGGAAGGAAGAACCGCTCCCTTACGGTCGCGGCTCTGAAACGGCCGGCTCAGAAACGGCCGGCTGGGCAAGGGCGCTTCCCGCGGTCGCGGCTTGGAAGGAGGGGCCGTGGGCGGGCTGCTGTGTTCGGTCAGGCCGGTGAGGGCTGCGCCGAGCATGATGAGGACGGTGCCGATCCAGCCGCGGGCTGGGACGCGTTCCTGAAAAAAGTAGACGCCGGCGAAGGCGCTGAGGACATAGCCGACGGCGGAGACGGGGACGACGAAGCTGAGGTCGGCCAGGCCGAACAGCCACATGCGGAGCAGCAGCCAGACGCTGAGGACCAGGATGCCGAGGACTGCGACGGGCTGGAGGATGGAGGCGATGACCCCGGCCTCGGGCGGGACGTTGAGCATGGCCTGCTTGATGATGACGTTGCCGGCGACGTTGGCGAGAACGACGATGGCGGTGAGCAACCAGAGGCGCAGCTTCATCGGTCGCCGTGGGCCAGGGCAGAGGCGGATTGGCGACGTTCGTCGGCTACGAACCGCTTGCGCTTTTGGCGCAGGGCGAGGTATTCGCGGGCTTCCTTGTAGAGGCGCTTACGATCGGCCGAGTCGAATAGCGCCCGGCGCACGATGCGCCAGGCGGCCTGGGGGCGGAAGTAATACTCGCCGTAGAAGCGTTCGACCCAATCGACCAACTCAGCGTGATCGAGGCCGGGATAGATGAGATTGGGGAGCTGGTGGCCGGACTCGTCGGTCATGGCGGCGTCGAGCTGGATCAGGCCGTTCTTTTTGGCGTAGTCGTAGAACTCGGTGCCGGGATAGGGCGCGGCGAGGGAGACCTGGATAGTCTCGCAATCGAGGTCCTTGGCGAACGCGATGGTCTTGCGGATCGATTCGCGGGTTTCGCCGGGCAGGCCGATGATGAAGTCGCCGTGGACGGTGAGGCCGATTTTATGGGCGTTCTTGGCGAAGCGGCGGCCCATGTCGACGGTGGCACCCTTCTTGATGTTTTTGAGGATCTGCTGCTCCCCGGATTCGAAGCCAACGATCAGGAGGCGGAAGCCGGCGTCCTTCATGGCGCGGAGCGTGTCCTCGTCGGTGGTGACTCGGGATGTGCAGGAGAAGGTGAAATTGAGTTTCGCGAGCTTTTGGCAGAGCTCGATGGTGCGCTCGCGCTTGTAGTTGAAGGTGTCGTCGTCGAAGAAGATTTCCTTGAGGCCGGGGAAGTTGTCGATGGCCCAGCGGCACTCATTGACGACGTCGTCGGAGGAGCGCAGGCGCCAGCGGTGGCCGGAATGGGTTTGCGGCCAGAGGCAGAAAGTGCACATGGCCGGGCAGCCGCGCGTGGTGTAGAAGGAGATATACGGGTGCTTGAGGAAGGGGACGTTGTAGCGCGTGAAATCGAGGTCGCGCTTATAGACCTTGGTGACCCAGGGGAGTTCGTCGAGATTCTCGATGTAGCCGCCCTCGGGATTGTGGACGAAGGTGCCGTCGGGGCGGCGGAAGCTGACGCCGGGCAGCTCGTCGAGCGTCTTCTCGCCCTTGGCGTAGGCGACGATCTGGTAATCGAATTCGCGGCGGACAATGAAGTCGATGACGGTGTTGGAAAGGACTTTCTCGGGTTCAATGGTGACCGGCGGTCCGACGAAACAGACCTGGAGGCGCGGGTTGAGGTCCTTCATCATCTGCGCCATGCGGACGTCGACGTCGAAGCCGGGGGTAGAGGTGAACAGGACGAGAAGCTCGAAGTCCCGGGCCATCTGGACGCTCTGTTCGATGGAAACGCCCTGGGCGGGGGCGTCGAGGACCTTGGAATCGGGGAGCATGCCGGCCGGGTAGCAGAGCCAGACGGGGTACCAGTAGGACTCGATTTCGCGGGTGGCGGGCCAGCGCGAGCCGGCGCCGCCGTCGAAGCCCTCGAACGATGGTGGATTCAGGAAGAGTGTTCGCATGAAATACCCAATCCCCTAGACAGGATTCCCAGGCGGGAGACCGCCGCTTTCTTCAGTCTACCAGGACAGCTTTGCCCGGATGCTTTTCGGCAATGCGCTACGGTGCGCGATAGGGGCCGCACTCACTTGGATGCGCTCGGTTGGCGTATTGATCCCAATCAGGCCTCAAGCTTTTTCAGGATGTGTCCTGCGGGGGAAGATGCATGTCTTCCCGGTTGTGGGGGCGTGAGGCAGGCCCGCTCATCGCGCCGCGCCGCGATCGGCAGTGAAAGGACTGGGGAAGCGCCTGGTTGCAGTAGTTCCGATACCGGCTCCGTTACAGTCGCGGCTCTGAAACCGTTACGGAGATGCATGCGCAAGCCAGAGGTTGGATCCGCCAATTTCTGCAACTTAGCGCTATTCCGCTGCCTGGCGCAGGGCCGCGAGGCGGCGCAGGCGGGATTTGGGGCTGTCGAGGCTGAATGAGCGGGCGTCGCCGAGCTCGGTGCGGACATATTCCTCAGTATTCTTTATTGCGGCATCCAGATTCTCATTCCGTTGGATGAAGCTGAGGCAGACGATGGATTCAGAAGCCGGGTCGTAGTCCCACAGTCCGACGAGGCGGCCGCGGTCGAGAAGGGCGTGGCAGGGCAGGTCGGCGAGGCTCGAGAGGGCGGCCGGGCCGTGGGCCAGTTCCAGGCAACGGTCGAGGTCGGCGGGGTCCATGAGGCTGCGGTGGTCGCGGCGCAGGAGGACCAGGGAGTCGAGGCTCGAGACGAGGCGATAGACGGGCTCGGCGGGGGGCTTGAATGACCGCAGGGCGTCGAGGTCCTGGGGGCAAAGCAGGCGCTCGGAGCCGGTTTCGAGGGGGATCAGGCCGAGTGACGCCAGGGCGTCAGCGGCGGTCTTGACACCGAGGCCGGAAAACCATTGGAACTCGGTCGGCGTGGCCGGGCCAATCCATTGAAAATACAGGCTGGCGAGGGCGGCGTAGGCCTCTTCGCGGGAGAGCTTGCAGGTCTTCAGAGGATTGGGTTGCCAGAGCGCATAGCGATAGCGCTGCTGGTCCAGGCGGCCGTTGGTGGGCAGGCGGCGGATGTGGCCGGAGACCTGCAGGCGATCGAGGGCCAGGGGCAGGGTAGAAGCGAGGCCCTTTCTCCGGCCATCCGCGCCGAGGCTGCGGGCCTTGGGGCCAACGGTGGCGCGGATCCGGTCAGGCTCGGCGGGACCGTTTTTCAGAGCCAGCAGAACGGCCTCGCAGAGGGCGTCGACTTCCTTGGCGGTGACGCCGAGCTTGAGCGCGAGCTTCATTTCTCCGTCGCCGGCGGCGGCGGCGAGGGTGAGTGCGAGGGCGTAGTCGGAGGCCGGCAGGACGTAGGTGCAGGCGCGGGCGGCGGGGAGTTCGTGGATCTCGAGGGCGGCCACGGCGGCGTCGACAGCCTCGCGGGAGAGGCCGCCGCGGGCGAAGAGGGTGAGATAAGGGCCGGCGCCGGCCACCGAACGGGCCCATCCGGCGCGGGCCAAGACCGCCGCGGGCGCGGCGCCGGCGAGGGGTTCGAGCAGGCCCTGCTTATGCGCCCACCAGGCGCGCAGGAGCTCGGGCGTGACGGATTGTCGGGTCATGGAAGACTAGCCTAGCACCTAGTTACGCATTGCTCACAGGGAGGAAGCGGCGACCTCGACCGGGGGCGACAACATGGGTTACAGACGGCTCTGTCATACGCGCAGAGAAAACAGAGTGTGGATCGAGAGTATTGTGCGCGCCTGGGGCAGAAACGTCAGTCTCCGGTTTTCGGGCCGGGAGGCGAGAGCGTGCGAAGTGTTTGTGGAGTGCGCTGGAGAGAAAGAGCTTTCTGTTTTTGGATGGTTTCGGCAGGGCTAAAATGGCGGTTGGCGGAGCCGGCGAGCACCGCTCCAGACAAATAATGCACCCCGTAGTATCAAGAATTGGCGGTTGGGTGTATACTAGCGCAGAAGCTGGGAGCCAAAGTGGCAATTCCGGCTAGATAGCTTGCCGCCCTGTTACTCGAATGGGACACTATGTGGTGCATTCGAGCGGGAAGCGGCGTTTGCGGCGGTGCGGCGGTCGAGTGTCGGTAACTGTTCTTCGAAAGCCCTAAGAAAGCATGATGGCGCGGGTAGTGTGCCATTCCATATCGGCGGATCCGCAGTCCCGGGCGGGGTTGCTAACGCGACATACACCCGGGGTGTGCCAGGCTGGCGATCCGTTGCCGGGGACCAGCGCCCGGGGTTTGATCCGGCGCATCTCAGCGGCCGTCCGAAGCGGAAATTCTGCGACCTTACAGCCAGCCTGTTCATCCAGGCAATGAGCCTCTTCATCATGAATTCCTTCAGACTGCACTCCCAACCGTTCCGCCGAGCCTACATCGTGCAGGGTCTGGCCTTCGGCAATGAAGGCAAAGGCGCGATGGTGGACTATCTGTGCCGCGCGCACGATGCACCCCTGGTGGTGCGCTACAACGGGGGGCCGCAGGGTAGCCGCAACGTCGTCCAACCCGACGGCAGCTACCATACGTTCAATCAGTTCGGCAGCGGGATGTTCATCTCCGAGGTGTGCACGTTCCTCTCGAAGTATGTCCTGATCGACCCGTTCGCGCTGATGAAAGAGGCCGAGGCGCTCGAACGGAAAGGGATCCGCTACGCCCAGGAGCGTTTGTTCATCGATCCCGAGTGCCTGATCGTCACGCCCTATCACCAGTACGCCAACCGCATCCGGGAACTGGTCCGCGGCGACAACCGCCACGGCTCCAGCGGATACGGGGTTGGCGAGACCCGGCGCGACGCGCTGCAGTGGGGCACCTGCCTCCAGGTCAAGGACATCCTGTCGGACGCGCCCGCGCTGGGCATGCTGGACGACATCCGGGTCCATAAGCTGAAGCAGTTGCAAGAGTGTTGGGGCGTGAACCGGGAAGCCGACAGGCTGCTGACGGAGCTGTCGAGCGAGGATCCGCGCCGGATCGCCGCGTTCTACCGGCTGTTCTCCCAGGGCATTCAGCCTATGACGTGGGCCCAGATGGCCGGCTCGTATCCGGACGCCAATATCGTTTTCGAGGGCGCTGCGGGCGCCTTGCTCGATGAGACGCACGGATTCGCCCCCTACATCACCGCGACCAACACGACCTTCGACAACGCGCTGGAGCTGTGCGGCGAAGCCGGGCTGGCGCCCCTACGAATCGGTGTGCTGAGAACGCATTTCACGCGCCACGGCGCGGGCCCGTTCGTGACCGAGGATCGGACCCTGAAATTCCCCGACCCCCACCTCCGCGCCATGACGAAGTGGCAGGGGGAGATGCGGTTCGGGCATTTCGACTGCGTGGCCGCCCGCTATGCCATTGAATGCTGTGGCGGGATCGACGGGTTGGCGCTGACCCACATGGACTGCGTCGGGTCCTCTTTCCCGTACGTGGAGCAATACCGCGGTCCGCAGGGGGTCGCGTCCAACCAGTTGAAGCCCGACGCCCAGGTGCTGTTCAAAACCGCGCCCGCCAGCCTGAAACAGCAGCCGGTGGAGGACCAGAAGTCCCTGCTGCGCTTCATCGAGCAGCAGTTGGAATGTAAAGTGTTTTACAGCTCCTCCGGTCCGACGTATCTGGACAAAGCCAACCTGCAGCCCGAGATCGTTCCGGCCATGGGGGCGAAAGCCGCGGTTGGCGGGATCCCGTTCACGCTGCCCAAACAGATCGCGGGCTAGCGCATTTCTCACGCGAGAGTGTTTTAGCAGATAGCGCGCGGTCTCCATGGGACTGAGCTGGTTGAGGTTGTTGGCGTACTCCTGGAGATAAACGCCTTCGAAGATTCCCGGCCAGAGCCTGTTCCCAGGCCGATAGTGCGGCCTCCACTCGCAGGCTTGGCGGCGGGCTCCAAGATTCCTTCCGGGCGCGTCCTGGCAGAGGATTATAATCGCCGCCGTGTGCCACCGCCCCAACTCGTGCAGAGAGGCCTCGACAGGATCGGCGCCGCGGCATGGGCGCGATGGCAGGGTCCGGAGCAAAGCCCCTCCCGCCGTCACGCATGCTGAGGTCGAGATAGCCACCGTCCCGGCATAACCAGGCCGGTAATTAGAATGGAACGAGATGTGCAACTAATCCGATGGCGAGATATCCACATGGAGGTTTGTGTGAAAAAGCTGATAGTACTTTCGGTGATTATTTGCTTTGCTGCCTTTGCGCAGGAAAGGGGGAAAAGTGAGGCGCCACGCGGCGGCGGTCATGCCGCGGTGGGCGCGGGCCACGTCCCTGCTCACGGCCCGACTGCCGCGCCGGCTAGCAAGTCTGGGCGCCCCTCAAAGGGCCAGGAATCCAAATCCGCGACCGAGAACCGCCTGGCCATGGACAAGAAAGGGCATCCCGAAGTTCCGCACGTTCACGCCAAGAACGATGAATGGGTCGGGCACAATAGCGGCCGCAACGATGCGCATTACCACCTCGATAAGCCCTTCGCGCACGGACCCTTCACGGGTGGCTTTGGACCGCAGAATGTATTCAACCTGGCCGGAGGTAATCGGGAGCGCTTCTGGTTTAACAACTGGTACTGGGACGTCGCCCCGTACGACTACAACGTCGTGGTGGGCTGGAACTGGGGCGGCGATCAGATCGTGATCTACGAGGACCCCGACCATGATGGGTGGTATCTGGCATACAACCCGCGCTTAGGCACCTACGCTCACGTCGAGTATCTGGGAGGTTGACGCTCAACCGGTCAATGGCCCCCACGCCACTGATTGAGTGAAACCCGCATCCAGGACGGCTCCAGAATTGCCGTCCTGGACGGGTCGTGTGGCGTATTGTCCGAATGACGCCGCAAAGGGCCGGCAAACCGCGCCCATGCACAATTTGCCGTTGCCGATGCAGATTTCGATGCGAGTAGAAGCACATCGGACGGGAGTGCGGCGAGCGAAAACCGGGGACTGACATCTCTCTATCGCAGGCGCGCACAATTCTCTCGATCCACCCTCTGTCTCCGCTGCGCTGTGTGGGAAGAGCCGTCCGTTCCCGGTTCGCGCCCCGATCGCAGACGCCCGCTTCCTGCCTGTGAGAAATGCAGGTTCGTGCCTGTGCCGCCAGCACGCGGACCACTGGATCGTCGCAGCCCCGGCGACGGGCCCGCCGGGGCTGCTTTGGTTTGCGATTGCGTTTATCTTTGAACGAGCTGCGGGTCCAGTGCCGGGTAGTCGGTATAGCCCTTTTCCGCTCCGCCATAAAACGTCGATTCGTCCGGCGCGTTAAGCGGCGCGTTCAATCGGAAGCGCTCGGGCAGGTCGGGATTGGCAAGAAACAACCGTCCGAACGCCACCGCATCGGCTGCGTTTTCCGCCACGGCCCGCGTCGCCGTCTCGTGGGTGAAGCCGTTGGCGGCAATCAGCGGCCCATGGAACGTCTCCCGCAACGCCGCCAGCGGCACGACGGCCGCACCGTGCCGCAGGTCGTCTTCCGTGGAGACGATCAGGTGCGCGTAGGCCAGGTGGAAGCGATTCAACTCCTGCAGCACGTAGCTGAACGTCTCCAGCGGATTCGAATCGTGCATATCGTTGAACACGCCGCCAGGCGAGAAGCGAATGCCCACGCGGTCTGCGCCCCATACCTTCGTCACTGCGGCGGCCACTGCCAGCGTCAGCCGCGCGCGGTTTTCCACCGGGCCGCCGTAATCGTCGGTGCGGCGGTTTGTGCCATCGCGCAGGAACTGATCCAGCAGATAACCGTTGGCATTGTGAATCTCCACGCCGTCGAAACCGGCGGTCTTGGCGCGTTCGGCGCCGGCGGCATACTGCGACACGATGCCCGGCAACTCCCCTGTCTCCAGGGCCCGCGGCGTCACGTAAGGTTGCATCCCAGTCTCCGTGAGCGCCTGGCCGGACCGCGGAGCGATCGCGCTAGGCGCGACCGGCAATCCGCCACCCGGTTGGAAGCTCGGGTGAGAGATCCGGCCCATGTGCCAGAGCTGAAGAAAAACGCGGCCACCGGCATGGTGCACGGCGTCGGTGACCCGCTGCCAACCGGCCACCTGCTCGTCAGTATAGATACCGGGCGTGTTGGGACAGCCCGTGCCCTGCTGGGAAATCGCCGTGGCTTCGGTGACGATCAGGCCCGCCGCCGCCCGCTGCACATAGTACTCAGCCATTAACGCGGTTGGGATCCGGCCCGGGCCCGCCCGCATCCGCGTGAGCGGAGCCATCACAATTCGATTTGGCGCCTCGACCGCGCCCAGGCGAATGGGAGTGAACAAAGTCGGTGTAGCCATAATTCCAGTAACTGTCTCCAAGTCTCGTTTTGCGACTCTAAAGATATAGAGATGCAGTATCGCGCCAATGAGGATCGGGATGTTCGCGCTCAGGCCGGCGCGAGCATAGGCCTGAGCACGGCCACGGGCCATAGGCCGGCACAATAGACATCAGCCGGTTTGGGTCCCTGCACGTCCGCAGCCCGCCCGCTAACCGGCTGATGCCCGCTCAACTGAATCATCCTGCCGAACAATGCGCGTTTCTATTCGCCGACCACCTGATGCCAGGATTTGTTGGGATTGAACCGCATCATCTGCCGGGCTTGCAAACCCGTCGCTGCGCCCAGATCCTTTTCATAAACCACTCCCTCGTGATTGATGATAAAAGTCCCGATTCCGGACACGCCATACTCCGCCGGCCAAGCCACCAGCGCAAAACCGCCAATCATTTTGCCGTTCACTACGTAGTCGAGCGCGCCTCCGGCAGCGTCCGGTCCCTGTGATTTCAGCACTCGGAAGTAGTATCCATGGTATGGTTCGGACTTCTTTCCCACGGTTGCCAGCCGCGCTGCCGCGGCTTCGGCGAACGCTTTCGAAACCAGACTATCGCCCTCGCCATCCGCGTACAGCCCATCCTGCTTGCCCGGTGTGCTGACGATCCTCTGCGCATATTTCAGGAGACCATCTCCGTCGCGCGCCTCCGCGGCGTACTCCAATTGCGCCTCGGCGTAGCCCCGGCACACCTCCATCGCGTTCAACTCGTTCCGGCCAATCCGGCGCGCCAGAATTTCGATCCGCCCGCTGGCCGAATCGAATTGCCATTTCCCGTCCTTTTGAATCATGGAAACCGGAAACGGCCACTCCTCTGCCCCAACCGAGAAGGTCACCCGGTTCGGCCTGAAGGAGTCTTCTTCAATCTGCAGCTTCTCGTGAGCCGCGCTCGCAAACTCGGCGCGGTGATCCTTGTCCTGCGCCGGATCGCCGGATTCAACAATGTCCTTGCCCGCGGGTCCAAAAATCTGGAGCAGCGCCGCCGTGTCATTCTGCTCTGCTGCGTCAATGGTTGCCTGGATGGCTTCCTGGGGCGTCGCAAAGGTTCGCTGGCCCGGCGGCGGAGCCGCTCCGAGCAGTGCTGAGACGACCACCAGGCCGGCCGCCACGAATAGTATCCGCCCCAGCGGGATGTCTTTGAGATAGATCGTATTCATTCTTGCCATGGTTTCCCTTTCGCTCCTAATGGCGTCCGCCTCCACCACCCCTACTGCCGCCGCCACCGCCGCCGCTGCTGGCTCTGCTGCCGCCGCCGCCGCCGCTGCTGCCGCTGCTGGCCCTGCTGCTGCTGCTGCTGCTGGCCCGGCCGCTGCTGCTGCTGCTGGATTTGCTCGCCCGCGAGGTGCTTCCGCTGCTCCGCGCTGGGCCAAGGCTCGAATATCCGTGGTCGCTATGCGACCGCGCTGCGGCGCCATCCCGGACGCCGCCGAAAGCGCTCCGGTTCCCGTTGGATGAGTTCGGCGCAATCTGCCGATTGCCCATTCGCTCCCCTCCCGACTGCGATGCGGCGCCGCGAGATTGGGACGTAGCCCCTCGCGATTGCGCCGCTCCCGTAGCCCCTCGCGATTGCGACGCTCCCGTGGCACCCCGCGATTGCGACACTCCCGCGGACGCGCGCGCTTGCAGATTCTGGCGCGCGGCGCCTCCGTACCGGTTCGACACGGCACGATTCGAATACGGTACGCCCCCGCGATGCGAGGCATCGTGCGACCAGGTGCTTCTTCCACTCAGGCTGCCGCCGCGGCCCGCGTTGAAATTGTTGCGGTGAATGAAGCTGTTGTTGACGAACATGCTGTGGTTGCCCCAGCCGGGACTCCACCCCCAGCCGCCCCAGCCGCCCCAGCCCATTCCAAAATAAGGCCCCATGCCGATCCCAAATCCAAATCCGAAGTAGTTGCCCCCGATAAACGGAGGGTAAAACCAATTTGCATACGGATAATACAGGGATGGGCCCCAGAAGTAGGCAGGATCGTAATTTGGCACGTAGATCATTTGCGGATCGGCCGGCTCAATGTCGATAATCGGCTGTCCGCCCTGGTTCGTGGTGGTCACTCTCTCCTGAGGCGTTGACGGCAACTTCCCCGCCTGCTGCGCCTTAAGCCGCATTCGTTGTACGGCGTCCATCACGTCGGCTTGCTGAGCCAGAAACGCGTTCCCAAGATTTGTCGTCCACGTGATGTCCTGGTTCAACCGTTTGACCAGATCCGGAAAGACGACCATGGCCTGTATGCTCGGGTCCCAGTTCTGCTGCTGTGCGCCCTGCGTCAGGTCAGCCCCTGTAAGCCCCGGGTTTCGTTGCAGCCACTGCGAGACTTGGACGAGTTCGAGCGGATATGTAGCCGCCACCAGGATCTGGCCGATCAACGGATCCGGATACAGCGCCACCGGCGCGACCAGATCGTCGAGCTGATCGGGCGACAGCGCCTGGTTCGGAGGGGGAGCTTGTGGAGGCTGTGGATTCTGTTGGGCAAACAGGAGTCCGCCCGCCGGCGCAAGCAACAGCGCCGCACAGAAAACCGCCCCTATTGGAAAAGACGATAAACAAGAGTGATTCATAGTTTTCGATCCTCTCGGGCGTGCTTTCATTTCTGCAAATCTTCTCTGCGGCCTCGCAACTCTTGCGCCGCATTCAACCAGTCTTCTTCCGGCGATCCCTCCGGGCAGCCCCGGGCTTTCCACAGCGTATAAGCCCGCTCGGCGATGTCTGCGTGCCCAAAGGTCGCGAACCCGTGTTCATTCAACGTCGCCCGGTGCGCCTGTTCCGTACGCTGGTAAGCCAGTTGGGAATGCTCCAGAGCCTGCCGGGAGAGCTCTTGTCCGGTTTGGTGATCCTGCTTCTCATGCGCCACCGCGGCCGTCCGATGAGCATGCGCGGCACTGTCGTGCAACTCGGCGGCGCGTTGATGATTCTCGTAATGCGATCCGTTGTTGTAACGAGTGGACATTAAAGATTTCCTATTTTCCCTGACTTGTTATGCGCTTCCTGCGCCAGCTTGTAAGCCTGATCCGAGTACTCCAGCGCCCGTTCCGAATGCCAGACTGCCGTTGTGACATCCCCTTTTTCGTTGTGTTCCGCGGCAGTACGGTGGGCCGCCGCCGCAAGTTCGTGCAGTTCGGCGGCTCGGCGGTGTTCTTCGTGCATCGTGTTTCCTCCTGTGGAAGCGTGGTCGGCTCTCCGTCTTATCTGCACGAGGCGGACCACTCTCATCCGGATCGGAGACGTCTCTCTGGAGTGGCCCTCGATGGCCGCGTTCAGTGGCGCGCGCAATCGGGTGGCCGATTCCAGGCCGCCAGTGAATTGGCGTCGTTGCCTCATCACACCGCGCATTCCAGGCCCATCGAACTCGCACGCCGCGCGCATTGGAAAAGCCGTCACGCCCGCGGCCTGCTTCCGTTTCAACCGCGCCGGGGCCGTTTGATGTCCTCCGCCCACTGCGGACTTTGCACTCGCAGTGGCAGATTCTGCATGCGACTGCATGGTTTGGCCTTCCGGTCAGGCCCGCGCAACCCTGTCATCCAGCAGCCCGCTCGCCTTCTTCGCAAACGACGAAGTTGGTCGTGCGCGTGCAACGGTTACGGCGCTGCGACCGTATCGGGACAGTCGTTAGCTGGATTCGCAAGGCCGCCCAAATTCTCAAGGAGATTGAAAATGTCTGAACTGAATGCGGTAGTCGCCATTTATGGCACGCATGTCGAAGCGGAGGAAGCGATCAAGGCGCTTCAACATGCCGGAATCGACATGCACACCTTGTCCATCATCGGCAAGGACACCCACACCGACGAACACGTGGTGGGGTACTACAATAGCGGCGACCGGATGAAGTACTGGGGCAAGACTGGCGCTTTTTGGGGCGGCTTTTGGGGGTTGCTGTTCGGGTCGGCGTTCTTTGCCATCCCGGGTATCGGCCCAGTGCTCGTTGCCGGCCCGTTGGTCGGCTGGATCGTCGGCGCGCTGGAAGGCGCCGCGGTGGTTGGCGGTTTGAGTGCCGTCGGGGCCGCGCTCTATGGTCTTGGTATTCCGAAGGATAGTGTCGTGGAGTATGAAACGGCACTCAAAACGGACAAGTTCCTGTTAATGGTGCATGGCACGGCCATGGAAATCGCTGAGGCCAGATCCATTATCGAAAGCACACGGCATATCCGTATGTCATTGCATGAAGCCAAGTTAATCGCAGCGAAAGTAATATAGATCGATGCTGTGTAGATGGTCAGAACGGACAATGCGGTAAATGACTGCCCAGGAGGGCAAAGATAAATGTTAACGAATATTACGCATTTGCAAGGTCTTACGATCCGAGCTACGGACGGCGAGCTTGGAACTGTAGACCAACTCTATTTCGACGATGAGACATGGGCCATCCGCTACCTCACCGTGGATACCGGCGGCTGGCTGGGCGGCCGGCAGGTGCTGATCTCGCCCATGTTCATCGCCCGTACGGACTGGCCGGAGAGGCGGCTGGATGTGGCGCTGACCAAGAGACAGGTTGAGCATAGCCCCGACATCAATACACACGAGCCCGTCTCCCGGCAGCACGAAGCCGCCTACCTCGGCTACTATGGATATCCCTATTATTGGGGTGGTCCCAATCTGTGGGGTGAAGCTTTCTATCCGGGCGGTTTAGCTTTCCCGCCAGAGGCTTCCCTGGATGCGATGGAGGAGCGGATCCAGAGAGAGTCGCCGGATTCGCATCTGCGCAGTGCCGAAGCCGTCACTGGCTATTCCATCGATGCGACGGATGGTGAAATCGGTCATCTGGACAGCTTTATCGTGGACGACCGGGCTTGGGCTATCCGCTATATCGAAGTGGCGACACGAAATTGGTGGCCGGGTAAAAAGGTATTGGTTTCACCCGCTTGGATTAAACAAGTGAGCTGGCTGGAGTCGAAAGTCTCCGTCGGCCTTTCCCGGGAAGCCATCCAGAACGGCCCCGAGTACGACGAGTCCACGCCGATCACTCGAGAATATGAAAACCGGCTTTATTTTCACTACGGGCGCCCGCCCTATTGGTTACACGAACCCGAGTATCCGTCTTCTTTGTCCTGAGTGGCGTTGAATTCATAATGCGGGCGTCCTGCAAAGCGGACGCCCATTATTGTGCACAATTCGGCATGTGGATAACAAAGTTTGCCGACCGCATGGGGCGCACTTTGTCCCGCTCTTTCCCACCCTCGACTCTCACTAGCCGCCGCGCAGTGCGATTGCCGTTGTGCGGCATGGCGCGGTCCGCTGCGCCCGCGCGTGCTCATCTCTTTCATTCCCCTTAGTAGCGGGCCTTCCGGGCCATTGCCTGTCGCCAGGTGGATATTGGTGTGGAGTGTAAAGCACACCAAGCAAAACAGCGGCAGCGGAAGTCGGCGGAAATTGGCCGAAACCGGATGCAAATGCTGCACAGGAAATGCCAAATTTGCCGACGGGTGATCGGCAAAACTGGGCCGGCCCGGCTTCGGCAGGAGGCAGCGTGAGAGGCCATTGGATAGCCTATTTGTGAACGGCAAGTGCCGCCCCCTGTCCGGGGCCTCAGTCGCGCAACGAGCGCGGTCACGGCTGTCCGGCGGAACGGGCCTCCGAATCCATGATGGTTGCGCTCACCTTTTGCGCGACCAGGATGGGGCCAAAAAAGCGCTTGCGGGAACGCAGTTCCGTTCGGGGCTCCTACGTCAAAATGAGATCCCGCGGGTGCCCGGAGGGGAGTGCGACCTGCATGCGGGCCGCGGTTTGAGGGCGCCTCGGGTTCGCGTCCGCTGCGTTGCGGCAGGACCGCGGCGCAGACACCGCACCAGGCAGTCGCGTGGATTTTCAGAGCGCTGCGGCGGTCTCGGGTCGACTCGCTGAGGAAGATCCGGCTGTGACCATATGGGGTCACGCGAGCGTGTGTCGTGACCAGCCCAGGGGCTCCCCAACGCACGCCGCCCGGTTTGGGTGTTGGGCTCCTCAGCCGCCCTGGAACGCACCGTCCAGATTGTGTTCGGTCCTTCCCGTGCTCGGAGGGCATAGAGGCCTGAGAATTCAGGCTGCATGCAAAGATCAGCCGGAGGTGCAGTATGTCAAGAACCGCAGTTGGTTTGTTTGAGAATCCGGGCGTGGCCGACCAGGTGGTCCACGATCTCGATGCCAGTGCTATCCTGCCCAGCGAGATCCGCACTCTGGGAGAACCGATGGATATGGCGGTGAGCGGGGCCATGAGTTTCCCGCACACCGATTTCGAGGTGGGTTTGGATCGGGAGCTCAAGGCAATCGGGGCCAGCGAACGAGAAGCGAATGCCTACGCCCAAAAAGTGCGCCGTGGAGCAGTCCTCGTTTTCGCTACGGGATCCGACGAAGCAGTGGACAGTGCGGCTCGAATCATGAACCGCCGTGGTGCCATAGAGGTTGAAGAACTCACCGGGCGCGAACCGAATATTGGCAGCATGATTGCCGAGAACGTGGCTCCCGTGGACGATGGTCCTACCCAAACCGGGCGGATTCGGCAGCAGGGCGGCGGGGCGCGCATGTTTGTCTGGTAGCTCATCCAAGCACAAAGCAATTTCAACGAACTGGCGGATGAACGCGGGACGGCTTCGAGTGGCTGCGGCTGAGGCTTTGCCAGGCGGTTGCTGACTATTATTGCTAAGGGTTGACAATTGTTGTTGACTTTGGGCTCCGCGCACCCTTCCCGAAGCACAAATGTCCGGTTGGATATTCGCAGAATCGCGCGATTGATTCGGAGCGGGGGACGGGAAGGGAAGAGCCTGGGGGGCGAGCGAAGACGTCTCAGTGTTCCAGGCTGCCGAGGCGGCCGGCTTCGAAGAGGCGGCGGTCGATTGGAGGGAGGCGGCGAATCTGGGCGGGGGTTAACAAGCGCGTATGCGCGACCTCACAGAGATACTCCGGGACGTACCAGACGGGCTCCTCGCTGGTCATCCAGCTCCGCCGGTCGAAGCGCGCCAGATCGATGGGGCGGGTGGAGAAGGCGCGGAGCGTTTTCTCGCCCCGCAGGTTGTAGTAATGCGGGAAGTAGCTCAGGACCAGTTCGCGAAGCGAGCGGTAGATCGGGTCGCGGTAGCGCAGGCCGGAGTAGTTCGACTTGGCGATGGCGCCCCAGGCGCTGCCGTTCTGAAAAACGGCCAGGACGTGATCGTCGTCGCGGACGGACTCGAGGTCCAGGAGCAGCGCGCGGCGACCCTGCACCCGCAGGGCGGCGGCGGCCAGGAGCGCGCCCTCCATGCAGTGCGCTGTCATGCGCCGCAGCGCCAGCCGCGGTGAGAAACAGGTGGGCCCGTCGGGCTCGAGGTTGTAGGCGATTTCATCATCGAGGAAACGCTGGATCCGATCCGGCCGCGGGAGGGTTTTCAGCAGCTTCCACTCCGCCGGGGAAAGGCCATAGCGAGACATCTTTTCCAGACTACGGCAACGGGGCACGCATTTCTCACAGGGGGAGGGAAGCGGGCGTTTACGCGGGGGACGAAAACCCGGGCGACTGAGAGCTCTCGGGGTTCAAAATCGGGGGATGGACGGCTGACGTCCGCACGGCGCAGCGGAGACAGAGTATGGATCGAGAGATTTGAGAGCGCCACTCGGCGGAGGCTGGTCCGATGAATGAGATCGAATGGGTTCTCTCGTCGCCGCCGTCCGGGACAGGCGGACGCTCAGAAGGGGCCGGCGTGCATCAGCACAGCGATTGCGAGAGCCGCCAGAAATAGCGCCAGCACAACGATTTCCGAGACCAGTTGGCGCGGGGCGTCCCGCAGAAACCTGTCGGTCAGGGCGTCCGCTGGATGCATCTTTCCTGCCCGCCGCAAGCGATGGAGCAAGCTCCAGGCCGGAGACAGAACAAGAATTGCAATGATAGTAAGCGCGAGAATCCGGAACGTCAAGCGGCCTCGTCGAGAGGACTACGATCCTCTACTCTAAAGATTCTATCGAAAGACAGCTATCGATGGAATGGTTTTTTCGCGGCGGCGTGGCGGAAATTTGCACTCGCCTGGGAGAGCGTAACCAGGCAGTCGAGATTCTCGGGCGGTTTCGGGCTAGATCACGATAAGCATAGATCGCAGTTTTGGCGGGCGCGTGGATCGGCGGCGGCACGGCGCCGTCCAGAGCCCGGAACGGCCCTGTACGGAGTGCAATTCCGCCTACAAAACGTATAAGTTTTTTGTCAATTACGGATCATTATTTGTTATTCGTCGTCAAATCATCGGAATATTTTATTAATTAGCAGTAATTTGTCACAATTATCGACAGGCGCAACGCAATTTACGGCTTATTCCAGATATTTACCGTTGAATTACTACGTAATACAATGGCGGAGCGTTGCGGTCCAACACGGCTATTTCGTCAGCGGCGGCAGGTCGTAGAACTCGTAGCGGTAGGTCCACTTCGCCTCGTGCCCGGGCGGGATGCTGAGGTCCACGTAAGCCTCCGGGCAGAAGGTCGTGCGGATCGACCAGTAAATCAACCTCGTGATGGGCCGGCTGCCGGTGATGTGGACGCCGGCGCCGGCGGCGCGGTTTTCGAGGCGGATGCTGTAGTCACTGACATGATTGCCGAAACCCTTGTATTCACCGAAGACGCTCTGTTCGGGACCGACCTCCTTGAGGTACACGATCTCGCGGCCGCGGGTCTCGGCCAGCCCGCCCTCGAACGCGTGGACCGGCACCAGTTCGAACGGGAACTTCACGCTGGAGGCCGGCCCGGTGGGTTTGGCGTCCATCACGAAGAAGTTGTGGTCGTACTGGGAGGTGACGATGGGCTTGGTTCCGGTGTTCTTCAGAGTGTGCTCGATCAGCATGACCGGGCTGCCCCGCTTGAGGACGATGGTCTTGGTATAGAGGTAGGCGTAGTTACCGGCCGGGCTCGAGGGGCCGTTCAATTCGTGAACGAACCGGATGCGGTCGCGGCCCGGGTGCACGCTCCACTTGCCCGGGTCGACGATTTCGTAGGTCTTGAAGCGGTCGAACTTGGTCTCCCCGGCGGGCCGGCGCAACACACCGACTCCGATGCGGACGAAGGTGTTGGCGTTGGAATCCTCACCGTAGCCCAGGGCGGCGTCGTTGTAAATGAACTCTTCGACCGGCCCCATGATCGAGTCGTGGAGCTGCGAGTCGTAGCGCGGGAACCATTGCCCGAAGTACTCATGGTTCTTCGTGCGCAGGCTGGAAATCTGGCCGGACCAGTCGAAGCGCGTCCCGCGGTAGTAGCCGCGCTCGGGATCGGGCAGGTAAAGTTTGGCAGTGATTTTGCCGTTGGTGATCTGCGCCTGCGGGAACTGCGCCTGCAGACGCGCGCCGCCGCCCAGCAGGGCGAGGAGGCAGAAGACGGGAAGGGCTTTTTCGAACATGGGGACCTCTTGAAGGGTCACGATATCACGATGATCGGGCGGGCGTTCTCGCGCGCTGGCGTGAGTGTCCTGGATTGGAGCTCAGTCGAATCATTCGTGCAGCGTAAGGACCGCTCCTGATAGTCGCGGCTCGGTAACGGTCGCTAGGCTGGGCCGGCCGTGCAGGACAGCATGAGGTCCACCTTGGCGCGGATGGTGGCCGCGGCTTCCGGCACGTGGAGCACGTCGCACTCCGAACCGAGAATGTGGGGATGGCCGGTTTCACGCATCCGTTCCAGCAACTCCAGCGTGAGCGCGCGAACCTTCCGCAGCGGCAGCGCGGCATCGGAGTAGAAGTTCTTGGTGGGGAGATTGCCGTACAGGACGACGTCTGGCGGGACCAGCGCGGCGTCCTCCCACAGTT
>Ga0182027_10004226_pt1 | contig 22362 bp, 17 predicted proteins | sample 712E1DmetaG_FD_121300 | JGI IMG/M metagenome (GOLD analysis project Ga0182027, IMG submission 121300) | Permafrost microbial communities from Stordalen Mire, Sweden - 712E1D metaG (Illumina Assembly) | ecosystem: Environmental > Terrestrial > Soil > Wetlands > Permafrost | place: Sweden... | reverse complement strand
GACCGACGCGCTGAATACCCAGAAGCACGAAAAGCTGGACAGCTACGCGCGTGTGGCCGACCTGAAGAAACGCGTGGTGGAAGCCCTTCCGGAAGAGAAGCAGGCGGAAGCCGGCAAGTGCTTCGACGGCCTCAAGGAGCGCATCTTCCGCGACGAAGTGCTGGACAACCATCGCCGTCCGGATGGCCGCGCGTTCGACGAGGTTCGCAAGATCGACATCGAGACCGGTATTCTGCCGCGCACCCACGGTTCGGCGCTATTCACCCGCGGCGAGACTCAGGCGTTGGTCACGGTTACGCTGGGCACCAAGGACGACGAGCAGCGCATCGAGCTGCTGGAACCCGGCGAATCCCCCTCCAAGCGCTTCATGCTGCACTACAATTTCCCGCCGTTCAGCGTGGGAGAGGTGGGCTTCATGCGCGGCGCCGGCCGCCGCGAAATCGGCCACGGAGCGCTGGCGGAGCGCGCCCTGACCCCACTCATTCCCGACGCCATGGCCTTCCCGTACACCATGCGCGTGGTGAGCGACACCCTCGAATCGAACGGCTCCAGTTCGCAGGCCGCGGTCTGCGGCGCGTCGCTCTCCCTCATGGACGCCGGCGTCCCGCTGCCCGCGCACGTGGGCGGTGTGGCGATGGGATTGGTGAAGGAAGGCGATAAGTACGCCGTCCTGACCGACATCGCCGGCGCCGAAGATCACTACGGCGATATGGACTTCAAAGTGGCCGGCACGCGCGCCGGCATCACCGCGCTGCAGATGGACATCAAGGTCACCAACGTGACTACGGCCATCATGAAGGAAGCCCTGGAGCAAGCGCGCCACGGCCGCCTGTTCATTCTGGACAAGATGTACGCCGCGATCGCGCAGCCGCGCTCCTCCATGTCGCAGTACGCGCCGCGCATTTACACCCTGAAGATTCCGACCGACAAGATCCGCGACGTCATCGGACCCGGCGGCAAGGTCATCCGTGGAATCATCGAGCAGACCGGCGTCAAGATCGATGTCGAGGACGATGGCACGGTCCATGTCGCCTCGGCCGATGAAGCATCGGCCAGCAAGGCCATTCAGATCATTTCCGACCTTACCGCTTCGGCGGAGGTGGGGAAGACATACCTGGGCACGGTGGTCCGGCTGGTGGATTTCGGCGCGTTCGTCGAGATTTTCCCGGGGACCGACGGCCTGCTGCACATCAGCGAGATCGCCGAGAATCGCATACGCGACGTCCGCGACGAGCTCAAGGAGGGCGACCAGATCCTGGTCAAGGTCCTGGCGCTCGAAGGCAACAAGATCAAGCTCAGCCGCAAGGCCGTGCTCCGCGAACAGCGGGAAAAGCTGAATCAAGGGAAAGCGTAAGAAGGAAGCTGTCAGCTCTCAGCGATCAGCAGTCAGCTTTGGCGGCGCGCCTTCGGCGCGCCGCTGAGTGTTGGTTTAGCTGATCGCTGATCGCTGACCGCTGAAAGCTACTTGAGAATCCTCGTTCGGAATCAGACCCGGCAGACGGTCCTGGCGGATGCCGCCGAGGTGGCGGATACCAGCGCCAAGCGGCGCACCGGCTTGCTCAAACACGATCGTCTCGCGCCCGGAGAGGGTTTGTGGATCGTTCCCTGCGAATCGGTCCATACCTTCTTCATGAAATTCCCCATCGATCTGGTGTACCTCGACAAGCGCAAGAAGGTGCGCAAGATCCGGCCCGCCGTGCCGCCTTGGCGGCTTTCGCTGTGCCTCGGCGCCCATTCCGTGCTGGAATTGCCCGCCGGGAGAGTCGCGGAAATCGGCGCCGAGGTGGGCGACGAGTTGTCCATCGACAAGCTCGGCTAGCCGTAGTCCACTTACGCCCGCGCCTTTTGTACGGCGCGTTGCAGCGCGTGAACCTCTTCCACGCTTAGGTGACGGTACTTGCCGGGTTTGAGCGGCCCCAGTTCGAGCGGCCCCACGCGCACCCGCCGGAGCTTCTCCACCAGCCGGCCGAAGTGCTTGAACATCAGCCGGATCTGGTTGTTGCGGCCCTCCGTCAGCTTCACCTCGTACCACGGGTTGGCGGCCTTGCGAATCAGCCGCAGACCGGCCGGCAGCGTCCGCCGTCCCAAAAGTGGGACGCCCTCCCGGAACTCCAACTCCTGCTCCGCCGTCAGTTCCCCATTCACCTTCACGACGTAGGTCTTCGGCAGGTGCGTGTGGGCGGACATGATGGCGTTGGCCAGTTCGCCGTCGTTGGTCAATAGCAACAGGCCATCGCTGTGGTAATCGAGCCGGCCCACCGGGTACACCCGCTCCTTCACTCCGTGGAGCAACTCCATCACGGTGGCGCGCCCTTCCGGGTCGCTGAGCGTGGTCACGGTGTTGATGGGCTTATTCAAGGCGATGTAAACCTGGTGCTTCGGCGCATGGATCAGGCGCCCGTCCACCTTGATGTGGTCGCGGCTCAGGTCGGCCTTGGAGCCCAGTTCCGTAATTACCGCGCCGTTCACCGCCACGCGGCCCTCTTGAAGCATCCGTTCAGCTTGGCGGCGGGAGGCCACCCCGGCTTGCGACAGGATTTTCTGGATGCGCTCCTCGGCCATTACCCCTCCTGGCTTTCGCCGGGCGCAGGCCCCTCCGGCGCGCTTTCCCGTTCGGGTTCGGCTTGGTCCTTAGGCGTGGCTTGCGCCGGCGCCGCCGGGGCGGTGGATTCCTCCGCCGCAGGCTCGTCTTCGGACAACGCCAGGCGCCGGATCTCCTCGAATTCTTTGAGCGAAGGCAGCTCGCTCAAGTCCTTCAAACCAAATTGAATGAGAAACTCCTTAGTGGTCTTGTATAAGATCGGTTTGCCGATGACGTTCTTGCGCCCGGCAGCGGCAATCAACTTGCGGTCCAAGAGCGTCTTGAGCACCCCGGCCCCCTGGACGCCGCGGATCTCCATGATCTCGGGCGCGGTGACGGGCTGCTTGTAAGCGATCACGGCCAGGGTTTCCAAAGCCGGAAGCGAAAGCTTCAAGGGCGGTTTGAGGCTCTTGACGAAGTTGCGAACAGCGTCGTGATGCTCCGCCTTGGTGGCCATCTTGTAGCCGCCGGCTACCTGCTTGACCGCCAAACCGTGTTCCGGCCTGTCAAATTCCGCTACAAGCTGGTCGAATAGCGACTGAATCCGCTCCGGAGGCTGCTCCAGCGCGGCGGCCGCCTGGGCTACCGTGATGGGGTCTTCCGTCACGTACACAATCGCCTCCAGTACGGCTCTCAGTTGGGCATCCTCAGCCGCCCCCGGGGTGGCGTCGTCCGCGAAATCGGTTCGAGGAGCGCCCAACCAGTCGGCCATGGAGACGACGGGAGGCTCCGCCGTCCGGGATGGCGCCGGATCGTCTTCCGGCTCGGCCGGCCGCGGGTGGATTTCCAATTCTTCCATGCTCTAGTTGTAGCCCTTTTCGATGGCCGAGATGGGCTCGCCGGAGGCGAACACGGCCTCGAAGTTGCAGTGGCGTTGTAAGGCAATTTCTCCGAATAAGTCTTTTTGAATCAATACCACAGCCTGCATTCGCACCATTTCGAGGACGGCCAGGAATAGCGCCACCATGGCCCGCCTGGTACGTTGCCGCTCGAAAATCCGCAGGATGAAGACCGGCTGGTCCGGCCCCGCTTCCGTGAACTGCTCCCGCAGGTACCCAATCATCTCCGCAACCGTAACATCGCCCGATTCCACCTCATAAACGGGGCGGTCCTTGGCGCGTTCGAGCAAGTCGCCGAACGATTTGACCAAGTCGAACAAGGTAATCGCCAACCCAGGGTCGTCATCAGCCTTGACAAAGGCCTTCATCTGGGGGTTTGACCAGATATTCTCCTCGATCAGGCGCTTCTGTTGAAGCATTTCCGCGGCGTTCTTGAACCGTTCGTGTTCGAGAAGCCTCTCCACCAACTCCTGTCGGGGATCTTCCTGATCCGCGCCCTCCGGCGCCAGTGCCGGATCCCGCGGCAGCAGCATTTTCGACTTGATGTGGATGAGGGTCGCAGCCATGTACACGAATTCGGCCCCCAGATCCAGATCCATCTCCCGCGCCTTCTCCATGTACTCCAGATACTGGGCGGTGATGGTGGCGATAGGAATGTCCTTGATATCGATCTGCTGCTTGCGGATCAGGTCCAGCAGCAGGTCCAGCGGGCCCTCGTACTGTTCCAGATGGATGTTGAGAGGCGACACCGTACTTTCACGATAGCATACGTAGTTCGTGGGGTTTACGGGCGTACGGGCGCGCCCCCAGGCGGCCCGGCTGGAGCTGCCGGAGGAAGCCCGTTGAAATGACCTCACCCCCAAAAAAAGTAGGAACTTTTAGCGGCATGGCGATAACCTTTCGGACACACCAGTCGTCTTCTCGTTGAAAAGCCTAGCAGACACTGGAAGGAATCATGCAATTTTCCGCGAGTACCGCACCCGCTCCAGATCCGGGCAGACAGCCCCAACCGGCCCCTGGCCCATCCGTAGTCCCCCCGCTGCAACCGGAGCAGCCGCGTAGGAAATTATGGGGAATTCTCGTGGCCGCGGTCCTGATTGCCGGCGGTTTGGCATATTACTGGCAGTCCACCAGCAGCGCGACGGCGACTGGCGGCGGGTCCACGCCCCTGGTTCAGACCGTGTCCGCCAACATCGGCGCCGTGGATGCCACCATCAGGCTTAACGGTACCATCGCGGCGAAGACCCAGGCCACCATCCTGGCGCCTCGGATTCAGGGCAGCCGGACGGACGTGAACCGCGGCGGATCGGCGAACATGCAGAACAACCGGGCCGGCGGCGGGGTGGGCGGCGGCGGCGGCGGTCCGGCGGGCTTCGGCGCGGCTCAGATGACCGACTTTTCGCTGGTTCTGACCAAATTGGCGGCCGCCGGCAGCCGCGTGAAGGCGGGCGACGCGATCGCGCAGTTCGACACGGTGAACCAGCAACAACGCCTCGACGATTATCGCGACTCGCTCATCCAGTTGGCGGCTAACATTAAGAACCGGATGGCCAGTATGGGGTCCCAGAAGGAATCCCACCTGCAGCAGGTCCGCGCCGGGAAAGCGTCCTGGGATACGGCCGTGCTCAACCAGCAGACCAATCCGGTGGTCTCCGCGATTAACGCGCAGTTATTCGACGTCGCCGTGGAACAATCCAAGGCCCAGTACGAGCAACTTCTTTACGAAGACGACCTGCTCGATCAACAACAACGCGCGCAAGTGCAAGCCATCGAGCTGAACCGCGATCAATCCCAGCTCGAATTGCAGCGCAGCGAGTCGAACGTGAAGAAGATGACCATGACGGCCCCCATCGCCGGCATTGTGGTGATGGCCAGCATCGTCCGCAACAACGAATTCGGCACGGTCCGGGAAGGCGATCAGGTCCGCGCCGGACAGCCTTTCATGTTTATTGTGGATCCGACGTCGATGGTGTTGTCCGCGTCCGTGAACCAGGTTGACGCGGAGCGCCTGCGGCTCGGCATGAAGGCCAAGGTCATGCTGGACGCTTACAACGACATCGAGGTGCCTGGAACGTTGGAAGGCATTGGCGCAATGGCCCAGACGAGCACGTTCCGCGCCAGCTACGTGGGCGAGATTCCGGTGCGCGTAGCCCTCGATAAGATGGACCCGCGCATCATCCCCGATCTCACCGCGAGCGCCGAGGTGTATCTGCAATCGGAGCAGAACGCCGTGGTTCTTCCGCGGGCGGCCGTGTTCGAGGAAAACGGATCCAAGTACGTCTTCCTGCGCGATCCGGAGGGCGCCTGGATACGCAAGCCGGTGCAAACCGGGGTAGTCAGTTTTACGGACGTTGCAATCCACTCCGGCGTGCAGAAAGGCGACGTGGTAGCGCTCCAGCGCCCCATGTAGCCTGGCCAAGCGGCGGCGGAAGGGTAACCCGACGGGAGAACGATATGGCGGAAATTAGACCTCAAACACGCCTCGGCAAACACGACCCGAGAAAAGTCAAGATGATGTTTTGGGCGGTCGGCCTGCTGGCGGCGGGAGGCGGCGCATACGCCACCTACCACTACGGGATGACCACCGAGCTGCAAATACCGGTGGCTCGCGTCAAGAGTGGCGAATTCGTCATCAGCGTGCGCACGCGCGGCGATATTAAGAGCACCCGTTCGAGCGTCCTCCTCGCGCCCCAGGTGCCCGGATTGCGCATTCTACGCCTAGCCAAGAACGGACAGGTGGTCAGGAGGGGCGACGTCGTGGTGGAGTTCGACACGGCCACCATGGAACAGAACGTCGTCACGCGCAACAACTCCGTGCAGTCGTCCAAGGGCGCCGTCGATCAGCAGGTCGCTTCGACCAGGATGGACGTCGAGACGGACGCGCTGAGCAAGATGGAGTCCGAGTACAACCTGGAGTCGGCCAAACTGGATGCCAGCAAAGCCCAGGTGATCTCGGCCATCCAGGGCGAACAGTACCGCATCGCCGTGGGAGTCTCCGAGGGCGCCCTCGCACAGACCAAGTCCAGGGTCAACGCCGATGTGGTCGGCGACGCGGCCCAGATGCTCCAGGCTACTCAGCAGCAGACCAACGCCATCAAGAATCGCGACTTGGCTCTCACCTACCTGGCCCAGATGGATCTCAAGGCCCCGGCCGATGGCATCGTGAATATTCTGCAGAACTTCCGCGCGACGGGGACCTTCGGCCAGGGAGGCGCGCCCCCCTTCAAGGAGGGTGACAATGCGTGGACGGGCGCGGCGATCGCGGAAATCCCGGATGTTTCCCAGCTCTACATCGATTTGAAACTGGACGAGGTGGACCGCGGGAAGATCGCCATTGGGCAGGATCTGAAGATTCGCGTGGATTCGATTCCGGACAAGGAATTCGCCGCGAAGCTGGATTCCATCGCGCCCGCCGCGGCGTTGACATTCACCGGCGTAGGGGCGGATATGAGCGCGAGCACGGTGAAGAGTTTCCCGGCGCGCGCCACTCTAACCAGCGTGGACGAACGTCTGCGTCCGGGAACCACGGCCAGCGCCGATATTATTGTCTACCGCCAGCCGAACACGCTGACAATTCCGTTGCAGGCCAGCTTCGACAATAAGGGCAAACCGGTGGTCTACGTGCAGAATGGGAAGGGATTCACGATGCGCCAGATTCAGGTCGGCCGCCAGAACGAGGACGAGTTGGTGGTGACCCACGGCTTGCGCGAAGGCGACGTGGTGGCGCTCGTGGACCCGGTGAAGGCAGCCAAACAGGCTAAGAAGAAGATATAGGCGCCCATGTCCCGGCGCGGGAATAGACTCTCATGAAAAAGGCAATTTATCGTTTGATCCTCCTGGCGATTCTTGTGGGTGGGGGCTGGTACGGCTACCGCTATTACACGAACCGGCCTGAGAAGGGCAGCTCGATCGCCACGGCCAAGGTGCAGCGCAGCGACGTGGTAATCCGCGCCTTCACGCGCGGCCAACTGAATGCCGTCCGGGTCTACCCACTGTATGCTCCCAACCTGAATGGCACGGTGCAGGTGACCGCCCTGGCGAGCATGGGGTCGCTGGCCAGGGAGAAGGACTTGGTCGTCGAGTACGACGATTCGGAGCTACAGGCATTCATCGATTCGGAGAAGCTCAGCCTCGACAGCACGGATCAGAACATCAAGGCGCAACGCTTGAGCATGGATATCACGCGGTCCCGGGACAAGGTGTCTTTGCTGGCCGCTCAATACGCCGTCAAGAAGGCGAAGTTGAACGTCCAGCAAAACGACGTGATCGACCTGATCGACCAGAGGAAGAACCTCCTTCAGCAAGAGGAAGCCAATCGGACGCTCCATCAGCAGGAAATCGACAACCAGATGCGCGAGGCGGTGCTCGATTCCACCCTTGCGGTATACTTGTCCGCCCGGCAGCGCGCGGCCAACGACTTGATGACCGATCAGGCCCGCCTCTTGACCGTCAAGACGCTGGCGCCCATGTCGGGGATGGTCGCCATCAAGCAGAATAAGGGCGGAAACTTTAATTTCGGCATGCAGATGCCGGACATCCGCCAAGGCGACGAGTTGCAGGCCGGCATGAATGTGGCGGACTTGCTGGATCTGTCGGAAATGAATTTGTCGGCCAAGATCGGCGAAATGGACCGCGCCAACCTAAGAGAAGGTCAGGAGATGACCTTCCAACTCGACTCGGTTCCGGATAAGCGCTTTCCCGGCAAGATCAAGACTCTGAGCGGCACCGCCAGCGCGGACGTTTTCTCGGGCGACCCATCGAAGAAGTTCGACGTCACGTTCACGATCGACATGCGTGCGATGCTGGGCGGCCTCGGCATGAAGTCGGGCGACGTGGACCGCATCATGAGCGAGGCGGCCGCAAACGCCGCCAAGAACCTGGTCAGTATGGCGCCGACCGTAGGCGGCGGAGGGCGCGGCGGCGGTGGCGGTCCGCCTCCCGATATGGGCGCGGCGATGGACCCGACGCTGCTGGCGGCCATGCGGTCCCAGATGGCGGGTCAGGCGGGTCAAGCCGGCCAAGGCAGAGCTCAGGCGGCTGGTCCGGGCGACGCTCAGGGCCGCGGCCGAGGCGGTTCCCCTCCGGCCTTGACGGCCGCGGACCGGCAGAAACTGGCCGACATCGGAAAGCAACTGCTTACCGCGACGGGCGATGAGCGCGAGAAGCTTCAGGCGCAGATGCAGGCGTTGATGCCTCAGACCGCGAGCCGCGGCCGCGGCGGCCAGGGCCGTGGGCAGGGCGGATTCGGCGGCGGCGATATGGCTGGCGGTCAGGGCCGGGGGCAGGGTGGACCGGGCGGCGCCATGGCTGGCGGCCAAGGCCGGGGGCAGGGTGGACCGGGCGGTGGGCAAGGCCGCGGGCAGGGTGGGCAAGGCCAGATGTTCGGCGGGTTCACCGACGCGGATCGCGCCAACGCGAAGCTGCCGCCTCCTCCCGACCAGGACACGGACGTTTCCAAGCTGCTTCGGCCGGGCCTTCTCGCGGACGTTGAAATCGAAGTCGAGAGAATTCCTAACGCCATCCACGTTCCGCAGCAGGCCATTTTCCAAAAGGGCGGCCAGCCCACTGTTTATGTGCAACAGGCCAACGGAAGGTTCGTGCCGCGGGTGGTGAAGCTGGCCAAAGAGAGCGAAACGACCATGGTGTTGGAATCCGGCGTCGAGCCGGGCGAAATTGTAGCGTTGGCGGACCCGACCGTCAATAAGTCCGAAAAGAACAAGACGGACGAAACCAAGAAAGGCGCCTCCGCCACTTCCATGATGCCGGGGGGGAAATAGCCATGCTGGGTATAGGTCACATAATCCCCGAATTGAAGATGGGGGTGGCGAGCCTCTTCGCCCACAAACTGCGAAGCCTGCTGACGATGCTCGGCATGATCTTCGGCGTGGGCGCGGTGGTCGCCATGCTCTCCATTACCGCCGGCGCCCAGAAACAGATGATGGCATTCATCGATCAACTGGGCGTGAACAATATCATCGTGGAATCCCACGAAGCGACGGACCGCGATACGCTGCAAGCCGTGCGCGCCATTTCGCCGGGCCTCACGTTCCGCGATTTCCGCTCGATTTCCGCGAACACGCCCGGTCTGGAAGCCATTACCCCGCGCAAGAAGTTTAAGCCCTCCAAGGTAATGCCGAAGACCTCGCAGGAGATGCCCGGACTGATCGGCGTGCTCCCCAATTACATGGAGATCAACTCCCTGAAGCTCACCGAAGGCCGGTTCTTCGACCAGGACGAGAACGATTCGTCGGCCCCGGTCTGCGTGTTGGGAGAAGACGCCAAGGTCAACCTGCTCGGTTACGACCCGGCGGTGGGTAAGTTCATCAAAGTCAACGATACCTGGCTGCAAGTCGTCGGGGTCCTCACCCAGCAGGCCACGTCGGATTCGGACGAGGCGGGCGCGGCGGCCATGAACCGGAATAATCTGGTAATTTCCCCGTTGAACACGGTGATGCGCCGGTTCGAAGACTCTACCAGCTATCTCAGGGACGAAATCGACGGCATGTACATGAAGGTCAAACCCGGCGTCGATTCCATCCAAACCTCGAACGTGGTGAGGGCTCTGCTCTCGTTTACCCATAAAGACGCGGGCGATTTCGAAATCATCGTGCCCGCTGGCTTGCTCGAGCAGAAGAAGCAGACGCAGTTCATCTTCAACATCGTCATGATCTGCATCGCCGGCATTTCGCTGCTGGTCGGCGGCATCGGCATTATGAACATCATGCTGGCGACCGTGCTCGAAAGGACTCGCGAAATCGGCATTCGCCGCGCCATCGGCGCGCGCCAGGCCGACATCGTTCGCCAGTTCCTGTCCGAGGCGGTCCTGATCTCCATCGCCGGCGGCCTGGTGGGCATTATCTTCGGCTGGGCCTTGTCGCAAGTCATCGCGTCGGCGGCCGGCTGGTCGACGGTAGTGACCTTCTCGTCGATCGCGATCGCCTTCGGCGTGTCGGTATTTATTGGATTACTGTTTGGCATTTATCCGGCCGTACAGGCTGCGAAACTGGATCCCATCGAGGCCATCCGTTATGAGTGAGCACAGAATAATAAGAATACTGACGACAGGCATACTGCTGACGGCCGGCGCGTTTGCGCAGACGACGTCTTTTCCCAAGCCGGACTATTTTCGCCAGACGTTCAAGAATGTCGATACCAAGGTCGTGCTTCAGGCGCCCGTGCGGTTGAGGGATTACGTCAAGAACGGCCAGATTGAGATCTCGCTCCGCGACTATCTCTCTCTGGCGATGGCCAACAACACGCAGGTTCAGGTCCAGTACCTGACTTTGGAGACGTCCAGAAACAACATTACCAGCGTGTATGGACTCTGGGACCCGAGAGCCACGGCGAGCTTCAACCCGTCCATCTCCACCCAGGATGCGCTCCCCAACTCCCCGGGCTGCCCCGCTTCGGGATGCCCAACGTCTCACACGTGGCCGGTTTCTTTTGGCTGGAGCGAGACGTTGTCCTCGGGCCAGACCATTAACGTGACCGGCGGCGGTCAGAAGTTCGTACCGGTCACAGGGGGTAACTCTCAGTTCGGCTCCAATCTGGGCTTCAACATTACGCAGCCCCTGCTGCAGGGTCGCGGCGCTTACGTCACCCGGATTCCGCTAATGTCCGCCCAGAGCAGGTACAAGCAGCAGGGGTTCAACCTGACCTCGAACCTTCTGACCCTGATCGGCAACGCCGAGAATGTTTACTGGAACGCCGTTGGACTCCGCGAAACCGTAGCGGTCAACCAAAGTGCGCTGGACGCCGCCAAGTATAACTGGGACTTCGTTCAGAGGCAGTTCAATCTGGGGGCTGTCTCGTATTTGGACACGTACAACCCGCAGACGGCCGTCGCCGTAGCGCAGCTTGCCCTCGCGCAGTCGGGATACAATCTCGCCGCCGCGGAAGACGCGGTGCGGAACCAGATCTCCATCGACCTCGATCCCGACCTCCGCAAGCTCCCGCTCAAGCTCACCGAATCGGTGGATCTGCCTGAATCCGAGGCGGTGATTCCCGACAAGGAGTTGGAGGTGCAAAGGGCGTTAGACTTGCAGCCGTCCTTGAAGAGCGTGACCCAGAATCTGGACATCGACGACCTCAGTATCGCGAGCGCCAAGAACGGCTTGCAGCCGCAGCTCAACCTCAAGATCGGCTATTCGGGTTCGGGCGCCGGACAGTATTACACGCCTGTTATGGGGACCACGATTTCACCCTTGGCGCCGGCGCTGCCCACCGGCATCTCTACCGCAGAGGCCAACTATCTGACGTACCTGACGCCTCAGACCACGGTATTCGGGTCGACGATTCCGGGCGGCCTCGGAGACGCGATGGGGCAAGCGTTCGGCTGGGGGAACCCCACCTATGGCGCCAGTCTCACGCTGACCTTGCCCATCCGCAACCGGACTGCGTCCATGACGATGGCCAACGCCCTGATTCAGAAGAAGAACGACGCGCTTAATGTGCGCAATACGCAGCAGTCGATTCGGCTCGCCATCCTGAACGCCGTCGTCGCCCTGCAGAATGCCGAGGAGTCCTTGAAGCTGGCGAACACTCAGGAAAACTTTGCATCCCTGAACCTCGATGCGGAGCACACCAAGTACGCGCTGGGCAACGAAACCCAGCAGAACGTGGTAACCGCGCAGCAGATTCTGGCCTCCGCGCAATTGGGGGTTGTCAACGCCAAGATCACGCTGCAAAAGGCCGTCCTCGGTCTCTATTCGCAGACCGGAGAACTCCTGGACAAGCGCGGGATTGTAGTCAAGACGCCGTAGATTTCCCCCGCTACATGCGTCATCGGCCCAGATTGGCCCCTCGGGTACCGCTCGAATGCGGACCGGCGGCCATCTGGGCCTTTCGTTTGGGCTGGCGGCTTATTCGTGCTGCTCTTCGAGGTGCTTGAGGCGGGCATCTATCACGTCTTCGACGCGGCGCAGTTCAGTGCGCCAGAGGTCGCGCATATCGTCGAAGCGCTGGTTGATGCCTTCAAAGCGCTGGTTGACGCCTTCGAACTTGGCGTTGATGTAGGCCATGAGGAGGCCGAACATGATGGCGTTCAGGAGAACGGGAACGCCGAGGGCCAGATAAAGCTGCACGTTGGCCATAGAAGCTGGCTTCTCCCCTCCCGATGATACCTCAAGCCGGCCTCCGCCTGTCCTGCTACCGCACAGGGCATCCCATAACCGGACACTCGACACTTTTACGGAACACTCTTTCCTGATTAGCGTCATAGTCTTATGTGTGGTAGGGAGTGGCAGCCGCCGTGCCATCTCCCCATTCGGGACCTAATTAAATGGACGTACCACGAACAGACGCGCGCCGGAGGAAGATCGTCCGCTGGACCATCTTTATCGTGATCGTGGGATTGGCGATCCCCTCCATATTCTACGGCCTGTCGCGGCTCAAACCGGCTGCGCCGGGGGTTGACATGTCCGCCCTGTGGCCGGATACCGCGAAACGTGGCTCCATGCTGCTCGAAGTGCACGGCCTGGGTACCCTGGTTCCGGAAGAGACCATGTTGATCCCAGCCACCACCGATGGGAGGGTGGCGCAGATCCTGGTCAAGCCTGGAACGCCCGTCAAGGCCGACACGGTGGTCATGATTCTGGTCAACCCGGACCTGGATAGCGAGGCTCAGGAAGCGCTATACGCGTTGAAAGTCGCCCAGGCGGATTACGACAACCTCAAGGTCACCCTGCAAAAGGCCCTCCTGGATATGAAATCCAACGCCGCGCAGGTCACCGCCGATTACAGTACGGCCAGGCTCGAGGCCGACCGCGACGCCTCCCTGGCCAAGGAGAGCCTGCTGGCCGGAGTGGACGCCCGCATTTCCGAGGTGAAGGCCCAGCAACTGGCCAACCGGAACACCATCGAACAGCAGCGCCTGTCCATTAACGGGGCCGCCGAGGAAGCCCAACTGTCCGCGCAACGCGTCAAACAGGACCAGTTGCGCGCCGATTACGAACTGAAGAAGAGCCGCGTCGACCAATTGAAGGTGCGCGCCGGGTTCGATGGCATGCTGCAGCAGCTTCCCTCGCCGTTGATGCCCGTCGAAGTGGGGCAGAAAGTGACTGCCGGAACGCCCCTGGGCAAGGTGGCTCAGCCTTCCAAGCTGAAAGCCGAGCTAAAGATCGCCGAAACCCAGGTGAAGGACATTACCATCGGGTTGCCCGCCGCCGTCGATACACGCAACGGGGTGATCGAAGGCCATGTCTCGCGCATCGATCCGTCTATTATTAACGGCACGGTCACCGTGGACGTGAAATTGGAAGGTCAGCTTCCGCCCGGAGCGCGCCCGGACCTCAGCGTCGACGGCACCATTCAGATCGAGAAGCTCGACGACGTGCTATACGTGGGAAAACCGGTGTTCGGGCAGGAGAATGCCACCGTCCAGGTTTTCAAGATCGACCCGGACGGCAAGTACGCCCAGAAGGTGAAGGTGACCTTCGGCCGGAGTTCGGTGAATACCATCGAAGTCCGCAGCGGCCTGCAGCCGGGCGACCGCGTGATTTTATCGGATATGTCGCAGTACGACGCCTACGACCGGATTCGGCTGAATTGAAATGGCTGGAACCGAATCCCGGCGATCTTCGTAAAGGGGTACATCATGGACAATGGCTCTGAACCGCTGATCAGGCTAGACAGTGTGAGCAAGGTCTTCGTGACGGACGAAGTGGAGACCCATGCGCTTTCCGGCATCCACTTCGAGGTAAAGAAAGGGGAGTACCTGTCGATTGGAGGGCCGTCGGGCTGCGGCAAATCGACCCTGCTCGCCATATTGGGGCTGCTCGATACGCCCACCGACGGCGGTTATTACCTGAACGGCAAGCCCGTGACCGGCTTGAAGCTTTCCGAGCGGGCGCGCATCCGGAACCGCGAGATCGGCTTCATTTTTCAGGCGTTCAACCTGATCGGCGATCTCACGGTGTACGAGAACGTCGAACTGCCCCTGACTTACCGCGGCATGCCCTCCTCGGAGCGCAAGCGGCGCGTGCAGGAGTCTCTCGATCGGGTGGGGATGTCGCACCGCATGAAGCACTACCCTTCGCAACTCTCGGGTGGCCAGCAACAGCGCGTCGCCGTGGCGCGCGCGCTGGGCGGCGAACCGCTGATCCTGCTGGCGGACGAGCCTACCGGCAACCTCGATTCGGCCAACGGCGAGGCCGTCATGACCTTGCTGCGGGAATTGCACCAGGCCGGATCGACCATCTGCATGGTGACGCACGATCCGCGCTACTCCGAATTCGCCGACCGCACCATCCACCTGTTCGACGGCCGGATTGTGGAAGAGACCATGGAGGCTGCCCGGGGTTAGGCCGTGGGGCGGACCTCCTGGTCTGTCTTGCTGGCAGTTTGGCTCGCCCGGACTAAGTGGAAGAAGACGGGCCGGAAGGATCCCCCCAGGGCGCGCAATCTGCTAACGTGACAGGGCATGCATCTGGGCCGGGACCTGTGGTACGGCGCCCGCGGGTTACGGAAAGCGCCGGGGTTCAGCGCGGTCGCTCTAGCGACGCTGGCGCTGGGAATCGGGGCAACCACAGCCATCTTCAGCGTGGTGGATGCAGTGCTCCTCAAGCCGCTGCCATTCCGCGATGCGGAGCGTCTGGTGGTGGTGTGGGAAAGCAACCGGGCCGTCGCTCGGGAGTCCGCCTTCGCGGCGCCTTGGAATTATCGGGAATGGCAAACGCAGACCCATACTGTAGGGGCCTTCGCGGCGCTGCACAACCGGCACGTCACCTTGACTGGAGCGCCGGGGGACCCCGGCCCCGAGGAACTGCTTTCCGAGCGCGCTTCGGCCGGCCTGTTTCCCCTCTTGGGCGTGAACCCGATTCTGGGACGCGCCTTTCGCAGGGACGAAGACCGGCCGGGCCATTCCAACTTCGCCCTGCTCAGCCACCGTTTGTGGCTACGGCGGTTCGGCGGGTCGGCCGCCATCCTCGGCCAATCCATCCGGCTGGACGGCGCGGCTTATACCGTGTTGGGCGTCCTGCCGCCGGGGTTCTCGGTGTTGCATTCCGGCGTGGATGTGTGGCTTCCGCTGGCGCTCGACCCGGACGACCCGCGGGGGGCCGGCCTGCGCTATCTGGAAGTGATTGCGCGGCTCGGTCCAGATGTGGATTTCGAGCGGGCGCGTAGCGATATGGAAACCATCGGCGCCAGGTTGCAGGCGGCCAATCCGGGCTTGGATAAGGGATGGAAGCCGGTTCTTGTCCCGCTGCGGCAGGAAGTCGCGGGCCATGCCGAGCCGGCGCTCCTCACGATGGCGGCGGCCGTCGGACTTCTGCTCCTCATGGCCTGCGCCAACGTGGCCAATCTGCTTCTGGTGCGTGGCGCCGCGCGGCGCAAGGAGATCGCCATCCGCGTGGCGCTGGGGGCGGGCCGCCGGCGCATCGCCGCGCAACTGCTCTCGGAGAGCGTCCTGCTGGCGCTGGCCGGAGGCGCGTTGGGGACGGCGCTGGCCCGCGGCGGCATGGCCCTGCTGGAGCGCTTCGGCCCGGCCAACCCGCCCGGTTTGGCGCGAGCCTCGCTCGATGGACGGTTGCTCCTGTTCACCTTGGCCGTATCGGCCGGCGCGGGCCTTCTCTGCGGACTGGCGCCGGGCATCCAGGCTTTGAAATCCGGTCTGAACGGGGCCCTCACCGAAGGCGGGCGCGGCGGAACGGCCGGCCGCGGCGGACGCGCGATGCGCAACGCCCTGGTGGTTTTCGAGGTGGCGCTGGCCGTGGTCGTCCTCATCGGCGGGGGACTCTTGATGCGCAGCTTCGAGCGCCTGCGCGCCGCCGACCCGGGGTTCCAGTCCGCACGGCTTCTGACGTTCCACTTGCCTTTGGCAGGTGGCCGGAACGCCGCGCCCGGCCGCCGCGCCGCTTTTCTGCAAGAGGTGGAGGACGGCATCGGAGCCCTGCCAGGCGTGCGCGGAGTGGGAGCGGTGAACGCTCTGCCGCTCGAAGGCGTGGGCGTGGGCACCACCTTCGCCCTCGGGGACCGGGCGGGGCCACCGCCGGACCAGCGGCCCATGGCGCTGATGCGCACGGCCAGTCCGGCTTACTTTCGCGCCATGGGCATCCCGCTGCTGGCGGGGCGGGTGTTCGCCGTCTCCGATGGCGCCCAGGCGCCACCCGTCGTCATCGTGAACCGCATGCTGGCAAGAAGATATTGGCCGGCCGATAACCCTATCGGCGGGGTTCTGTCGGTGGATGCCATCACGGGACGCACGGCGGAGGTGGTCGGAGTGGTGGGCGACGTAAAGCCGGAGGGCTTGGAGAGCGAGGACTGGCCCACCGTTTACAACCCGTACGCCCAGGCGCCGGCGCCCACCATGGCCGTGGTGGTGCGGACCGCGCGCGATCCGCGCTTGCTGGCCGCCGCCGTGGAGCGCGAGGTGCATCGCCTCGACGCCGCCCAGCGCGTGGCCGAGGTTCGCAGCATGGACGAAGTGCTGGCGGGCGCCCTGGCTGAGCCGCGGTTCAACGCCGCGCTGGCGGGCATCTTCGCCCAGATTGCCTTCGCGCTGGCCGCCGTGGGAATCTACGGCGTGATCTCCTACGACGTGAGCCGGCGGACCAACGAGATTGGCATCCGCTCGGCCCTGGGCGCCCAACCCGCCGCCGTGCTCGCTCTGATATTGGGACAAGGCGCGCGCCTGGCGGCGGCGGGCATCGCGCTCGGCATGGCAGCCGCCTTCGCGCTTACCCGGTTAATGGCCGGTCTGCTCTACCAGGTGAAGCCCACCGACGCCTGGACGTTTACGGCGGTCCCGCTGTTCTTGGGCGCGGTCGCGTTGCTGGCAAGTTATATCCCGTCGCGGCGGGCCATGGCGCTCGATCCCGTGGCGGCTCTGCGGCATGAATAGGACGGACTCATGATTGCGCTACGCAACTTGGAGAAGTTTTACGAGGGCGGCTACGGCCGTAGCTACGTGCTGCGCCGCATTAACCTCGAGATCAAACAGGGGGACTTCGTTACCATCATGGGTCCTTCCGGAGCGGGGAAATCCACGCTCCTCGGCATTCTGGGGATGCTCGACGGCGCCTGGACGGGCGAATTCGACTTCGCGGGCCACGAGGTCCATCGCATGAAACCGCGCGAGCGCGTCGAGTTGAACAAGAAGTACATAGGCTTCGTCTTCCAGAGCTACCACCTGATCGACAATCTGACGGTCTACGAGAACCTGGATATTCCGCTCTCCTATCGCAACGTCAAGAGCTCCGAGCGCGCCGCTCTGGTGTGCGACGCGCTCGACCGGTTTCACATCGTGGCTAAGCGCGACCTCTTCCCCCACCAGCTCTCCGGCGGCCAGCAGCAACTCGTGGCCGTGGCGCGCGCCGTGATCGCCAACCCCAAGCTGATCCTAGCCGACGAGCCCACCGGCAACCTGCATTCCAGCCAGGGAAAAGAGATCATGGAGCTGTTCAAGAAGTTGAACGACGAGGGCGTGACCATCGTGCAGGTGACCCACTCGGAAGCCAACGCCGCCTACGGCCACAGCTTGGTGCAACTCGCCGACGGCTGGATTGTGAAGTAAGACCGCGGGCGGAGTTGCTCACCAGCGGCATTGCCGGCGGCGGTACCATCGGTAGCATGAAGGGCGCCGTCGTTCAGGTCAACGTTTCATTAGGCGGGCTTCCCAAGCGGGCGATTGCGGGCGGGCTCATCGCCACACTGGGTCTCGAAGGCGATCAGCACGCCCATCCCGGCATCCATGGAGGGCCGCGCAAGGCGATTCTGTTGGCGTCGGCGGAGACCATTGAAGATCTGACGGCGCGCGGGTACCCTCTGTTTTTCGGCGCGCTGGGGGAGAACCTCACCACGCGCGGCATCGACGTGCGGCGCCTCCGCATCGGCGACCGCCTGTGCGCGGGCGAGGCGCTGCTCGAAATCACCCAGCCGCGCGTTCCGTGTTCGGCGCTCGACGCATACGGCGCCTCGCTCAAGACGGAAATCTTCGACGCCCGCGTCAAGGCGCTCGACCCCGCCTCGCCGCGCTGGGGGATGAGCGGCTGGTACGCGGCGGTGATCGAGCCCGGCCGGGTGCGTCCGGAGGATATAATTGCAATCGTGGCCTGACGCATGGACAGTTCGATCGCGCTGACACGGCTCGAAGCCGCCATTCCGGAACGGATCGCGGCTCGCATTCAACTATTGCTGGCCGGGGCGCCCGACGTCGATAGGGCGGTGTTCTATCTGGACCGTCTGCGGGAGGAAGCGCCTTCGGCCTTCAGCCGTATCGCCAGCTCGCCGGCGGCCCTGCGGTGCGCGGTGGGCGTCTTCTCTAACAGCAAGTTCCTATCCGATGCCGTGATGCGCAATCCGGAGCGCATCCTGCAGGTCTCCAATTCCGGCAGCTTCTACCGCGTGCTGACGGCCGAAGAGTATGCCGACCGCCTGTTCGAGTTTCTGGGCACGGATGCGCGGGGGGTCCCGCAGGCCGTGGATCTGGCGCGCTTCCGCCGCCGCCAGCTCTTGCGCATCGTGCTGCGCGACGTGCTGGGGGTGGCCACGCTTTCCGACGTCACGACGGAGCTTTCCAATCTGGCCGATGCGGTGCTCGACGTGGCCTACCGGCGCATTCGCGAGGAACTGGCGGCGCGTTACGGGGAACCGCGTCTGGCGGACGGACAGCCGTGCGGCATGTCGGTAATCTCGTTGGGCAAGCTGGGCGGCCGGGAGTTGAACTACAGCTCCGATATCGATCTGATGTTCGTATATGGCGGCAACGGCGAGACCGACGGCGCCGAGCGCATCGGCAACAAGGAGTTCTGCAAGAAGGTAGCCAACCAGTACACGGCGCTGCTTTCCACCTACACGGCGGACGGCCAGTGTTATCGCGTGGACCTGCGCCTGCGGCCGGATGGCAGCCTGGGCGAAGTCTGCATTTCCGAGGAAGGCGCGGAGGCGTACTACGGGTTGCGCGCGCGCGATTGGGAAAAGCAGATGCTCATCAAGGCGCGCATCTCGGCGGGGGAACCGGGGCCGGGGCAGGCGCTGCTCGATTTCGTCGAGCCGCTGATTTACCGCAGCTCGCTCGATTTCGGCGCGGTGGAGGCGATGGCGGAATCGCGCCAGCGAATCCACGAAACCGTTCGCTCCAAGCGCGTTCGCCAGGGCGGCCGGGATATCAAGATCGCGCCGGGCGGCATACGCGACATCGAATTCCTGGTACAGTGCCTGCAACGCCTGCATGGCGGACGCGAACCGTGGGTGCGGCATGGCGGCACCATGCTGGCGCTTTTCCGCCTGCGCGACAAGGGCCTGCTTTCCGGCGTGGAATACGCCCGGCTGGCCAGCGCTTACGAGTTTCTGCGGCGGCTGGAGCACCGCCTGCAGTTCGAGGAGGACCTGCAAACCCACGCGCTGCCAACGGACCTGGACGCGCTGGACCTGCTGGCCCGCAAAATGCTTCCCGCCGGAAGCGGCCAAATGGCCACGGCCGAGACGCTGCAACGCGATTTGGACGAACACCTGGCGGCCGTGCGGGAGATCTACGAGCGGGTGATCCACGCGCAGAAGCCGATGTACTACACCATGGCTCCGGAGCCTTCGCCGCTCGAACCGGAAGTGGAGATTCCCCCGCCCCCGAGCAGCCTGGCGCGTTTCCTCGACCAGCGCGCGCCGAAACTGGCGGAATCCGTGGCTGCGGCCTCCCTGAACCGCGGACGCGAGCGCTTCGAGCACTTCCTCGAAAAGGCCATCGCCAGCCCGGATATGCTGGAGCGCTTGAACAAGGACGCGGCGCTGGCGGCCGGCGTGCTCGATATCTTCGAGCACAGCCCCTACTTCGCGGACGATCTGTTGCGCTATCCGGAGCTGCTCGAAGAGATCGGGCAGGGCCTGCGCCTGGCCGGCGAACCGCTCACGGACGCCGCGTCGCTGCGGCGCTTCTACCGCCGCCAGATGCTGCGCATCCAGTGCCGCAGCATGCTGGAAGGCGCGCCCATCTTCGACACGCTGGAAGAGACTTCGGCCCTGGCCGATTGCGTGATCGATGCGGCCTACCGCGTGGCCATCGCGGAAGCCCCGGCGCCCGCCGATAGCGGCTACCATCCGCGCGACCAGATGATGACCATCGCGCTCGGCCGCCTCGGGATGCGCGAGTTCGACCTGGGTTCCGACGCCGACCTGGTCTTCGTGATCCCCGACGCAGACGCCGCCGAGCACGTCTTCTGGACCGGCGTAGCCGAGCGCATGATCCATACTCTGAGCGCCTACACCGGCGAAGGGGTGATGTTCACGGTGGACACGCGCCTGCGGCCCGACGGACGCGAAGGCGACCTGGTGCAGACCGAAGGCGCGTACAAGAGCTATTTCGCGAGCCATGCCGAAGCCTGGGAAGGCATCACCTACATGAAGTCGCGCGCCGTGGCCGGCAACCTGGAGCGCGCCACGCAGTTTCTGAACGAGCTGCAAGTGGTGGACTGGCGGCGCTACGGCCAGAGCATGCGCTCCCGCAAGGAACTGGCCGAAATGCGCATCCGCCTGGAGCGCGAGCAAGGCCCCCGCAACCAGCTCAAGGCCGGTCCGGGCGGGTATTACGACATCGATTTCGCGCTGATGTACCTGCGATTGAAGGGCGCGGGCATTTTCTACAAGGTGTTGAACACGCCGGAGCGCATCGACGTGATCGAAAAAATGGGCCACCTGGAGCGGGAAGACGCCGAGTTTCTGCGCAACGCCGCCACCTTCTACCGCGCCGTGGACCACGGCCAGCGCGTCTCCACGGGCCATGCCGAAGGGGCTTTGCCCACCGCGCCGGCCCAGTTCGAAATCCTGACCTCGCTGGTGAAACGCTGGACCCCCGAGCGCCTGCACCAGGAGCGTCTGGACGTGACCCTGCTCGAGATTCGCCGGAGCACGCGGGAGTTCTTCAACCGGCTGTTCGGGAAGTAGGGACGCGGCCGGCGCGATGTCCGCCAAATGCGTGGATGGTCCTGGTTCCGGCCACAACTTCGCCGCCATGGGGCACGCCGCGGGGGATGAAGTATTCCTCTCCGGCGTTCACGGGGATGCGTTCTCCGTCGACGATCAAGGTATAACAACCCTGCACGACCAGCATATATTCGGGGTAATCGTGGGCGTGCGGTGCGGAGGCGGCGTTTTCACGGCACGACCAAAACGCCATTTGGCTGCCGTCCGCGCCATCGAATAGGAACCCTTCGACGCCCGGGGTGGCCTGATGGGCGGCGGCGATCCGGTTGGCCGGATTTCGCATGAATTCGGGGAAACTGTCCATGTTCACAACACAGTGTCGCACTTTCGACGGCGGCTGCCGATGGCGCCGCGCTCCGCAATTTCCGCAGTTTCCGCAACTTCCCCGTTTGACGTGTGTGCTATTTGGCACAGACAATAAGACGCGAAAGGTCTAAATTACTTGTTGGGCGCGAGTCCCGCGGAATGAGGAGCGGATTCTCCCCAATTTCAGATAATATGACCTCACAATCACAAACTTCCGTTCGTCACAGCATCCGTCCATTGAACGCGTTCAGCTATTGCGGTCAGCCCATTGTCGCGGCGCCGAGCCAGTACCACCTGGCGACCAAGGACCTGCCTCCGTGTCCCGAGTGCAAGCGGGCGCGCGAAAAGGCGGCGTTGACGGTTGGCGGAGGCTATCGAAGGCGCGGGTAGGGCCTGCCCATCGGTCGGCGGGCCAGAAGGCCGGCGCCACCGGCCTGCCATGGCGCCGGCGGGGGGATGCTCTCGCCCGCCGTTCGGCCCGGCGCGGCCGGGGCGTCAGAAATGCAGTCCGATCGTCGCGGTCACCGTGCGCGGCGTCACATAGTGGGTTCCACTGAAGGTCGAAAGGAAGTTGTAGAGCGCTTCCTTGTTCGTCAGGTTGACCACTGTCACCCGGGCGCTCCACTTGTACTTGTCGCGGTGGAAGATGTTGTCCTGTCCCACGGCGAGGTCGAAGAGGCTCCGCGGCGCGACGCGCGGCGGGTTATGGTCGGCGTTCTCCGT
>Ga0182027_10004225_pt1 | contig 22362 bp, 18 predicted proteins | sample 712E1DmetaG_FD_121300 | JGI IMG/M metagenome (GOLD analysis project Ga0182027, IMG submission 121300) | Permafrost microbial communities from Stordalen Mire, Sweden - 712E1D metaG (Illumina Assembly) | ecosystem: Environmental > Terrestrial > Soil > Wetlands > Permafrost | place: Sweden... | reverse complement strand
GTGTATGTATCCCCGCTTCTGACATAGCCGGTCAGATAAGCCTTGATTTCGTCGCAGAATGCAAACTGGATGTTGTAACAATTGTTCCCAAGCTTTTTAGGGTTGTATCCTTTGACAGCGCCTTCCTGGTGACCTTCCACGTTGACCACACACTGTCGATATCTATGGTGATGGATTTTAGTTTTTTCTTCCTCAACAGCTTTTTGAAGACTTTGAAATTGACTTCTCGCAGCATCTGGGTTGTCTTGTAACTGAAGTTCCCCAAAAATCTGGATACCGTTTCCGGCTCTTTGATCGAGATATTAAACTCGTTAACCAAGGGATCGCTTTGCAGCAATTTCAATCGTTCCAGTTTATCAATCCCGATAAAGTTTCCGCAGAGCATGGTTTTTATGTGGTTCATCTTAATCTTATTTGTCGATGCATTGTCAAAAACTAGATCGTGATCAATCAAATCAAAAATCCCATTCTTATTGGCATATTCGAGCAGTAAAAATAATCCGGCATTGGAAGTAAGATTTTTGGCAGAGAATTCAATTTTATTGATCACGGCAGTATCCTCACGGCATGTTTTCTTTTCTTCAAAATTTTAACATGGCCTCTCTACCTAAAACACCCGATTCACTTTTTTATTGAAAATTCGATTTTGGTCCCAAATCCAAAAGACCATCCAAAGTGGGTGAAGAGTCATCATTTTGGCGGGAAATTGGTGTAATATTGGCTATTAAACACCATTTTTACACCAAAAGTGGGTCTTTTCTTCAATCCTTTCTTTTTCATTGATTTGGCGACGTAGAATCCGGGTATTAGGTAATAAATTAGCCCCTCAATGATGAGGGGCTTTTTGTTCGCCCTTGCAGCTTCCCTGGAGTTCGCTTATAGTTAAGTCCATGTTAGACACAACAATTACTCATCCAAATCCCCCCCCTTTGATTCATGTAAAAGGGTCTCATCGTGAGATCGGTCGCCAGATCGGTGAAGCGGTTCGCCCTTTGATTGAGCACAGTATTCACAATGCCAGACAACTGGTTGAATCCACTTATGATAATCTACAACTCACTTGGGATGGAGCGCAAATTCAGGCCCGTAAATACATGCCTTTCGCTCAAGAAAGATATCCTCAATACGTAGACGAATTAATGGGGATGGCCGAAGGTGCCAATGTCAATTACACTGAACTGGCCGTCGTCAATGGTCTTGAAGCGGTGACCACAGACGCCCTTCATCTGACCAAGTGCACCAGCCTAGCAGTGAATGAAATGAACACAGCCGATGGGCATGTATTGGTCGCCCATAATGAAGACTGGTTGCCCGATGACGAGCCGGATATTTACATAGTCCATGTCGAAGCGGAAGATGAACCAGCTTTTCTGGCTATGTCTTATGGCGGTTTACTCCCAAACGTTGGTTTTAATTCAGCCGGCATCGCCCAATGTTGCGACACTGTTTACCCTTCAGATACACGAATTGGTATTCCCCGAGTTATTAATTCGCGTGCAGTCCTCGGAGCCAAAACAATTGGGCAAGCGTTCCGGCACACAATCGTACCGCTACGTGCCGCTGGCTATAGCCATTTGATCGCCCATGTGAGTGGAGAATTATTTAACGTTGAAGTTTCTGCTCGAAATTTTGACATCCTGTATGGAGAGGATGGCTATCTGGCGCATACAAACAATTACCTCTCTACAAAAATGGAAACCATCGAGAGTGACTCCGATGAACTTGTTCATACTCGAGTGCGTTATTTTAGGGCATTACGGTTGATAAAGCAAAGTAAAAAACATACAATCAAATCTCTTGAGAGCATTATGCAGGATCACGTCAATTATCCTGACTCGATTTGTAATCATTCGATTTTCGATATTGACCCCTTGGATCGGGAAAAGACAATCGTTAGCATAATCATGGACCTGACTGCCCAGCAAATGATAGTTGCGTGGGGAAACCCGTGTAAGAACAGTTATCACACCTATAATGTAGAGTTATAAACTGATTGTGTAATGTACTGGAATCAAAAAGAGGCCATCAGCCTCTTTTTATTCTTGATATAAATTTAGCTCTTCGATTGCGCGGAAAACTGCTTCCGGAAGGTAATATCGATACCCCTTTCCACTCTCTATCCGTTGCCGAATCTGATGGGACGAAATCTCCAGAATAGGGGCTTCGACTAAATGAACTTTGCGCGATATTCCCGGTAATATTTTTTCCAGTTTTTCCAAATCTACCTGATCATCGTGGCGCTTCATGACGCCGATACCATCGCACGCTGCCAGAAAATCCTGCGGCTGATGCCAGATAGGTAAATCATGTAAAGAATCACCGCCCATCAGGTAAAACAATCCTGCCTCTGGAAATTGTTTTCTAAGCAATAGAATGGTATCCAGAGCATAATGCGGGCCCGGACGGTTGATATCCACCCGTGAAAGCTCAAACGATGGATTCCCGGCAATCGTCATTAATACTAGCTCTATCCTTTTTTCGACCGGGCTGATTTCAATTCCTTGTTTATGTGGGGGTTGATTTGTGACCACCCACAATAATTTATCCAATTCCAATTGGGTTCGACACTCTTCAGCAAGGATCAAATGCCCCATATGTGGAGGATCAAATGTTCCGCCAAAGACACCTATGCGCATCTTACTCCTGCCATTCCAGTTCATATTCACCGATGAAAACCGAATCCCCTTCCTCGACGCCGGCTTTCCGTAAAGCATCATCGACACCCAACTTGTCCATTAAATGCTGGAAGCGCCGTCTGGAACCATCGTGTTCCCAGTAGGTCATTTCAGCAGCCCGCTCGATTGCAACACCACTTATGCGCCAGCCTTCATTTTCCTTTTTAACAGTGAAAACCCGCGGATCCTCTTCTGGACTATATACCGGAATTTCTGGTTCGGGCTCAACTTCTTTCACTTGTTGGAGCAATTCATGTGCCTTCCACAGGACCGGGATCAGGTTTTCATGTGTGGCCGCAGAAATAGCCATGGGCTGATACCCTGCTTTTTCTAGCTGTTTCTTGATTGCCGGCCATTTCGCCTGCACATCGGGAAGATCCATTTTATTAAAAACAACGAGCTGAGGTTTTTCAGCCAGGTGCGCATCGAACAATGACAATTCGCTGTTGATCTGGGTAAAATCAGCAATGGGATCTTCTGACAGGCCGTTGAGAACGTGAATCAAAACGCGGGTGCGTTGAATGTGTTTGAGAAAGTCAAAACCCAATCCCACCCCTTCATGAGCTCCTTCGATCAGCCCTGGAATATCAGCCAGAATCAGCGATGTGTCCTGATCAAGAGCGGCAACTCCCAGATTCGGTTCCAGCGTTGTGAAAGGATAATCCGCAATCTTTGGGCTGGCATTGGTGACTGCGGCCAGAAAACTGGACTTGCCTGCATTGGGGACACCCACGATGCCAATATCTGCCAACAATTTCAGTTCCAGACGCAAATATTTTTCTTGTGGCGGTTCACCTTTTTCAGCCGTGCGGGGCGCTTGATTGCGCGAGGTAGCAAAGTGCTGATTACCCAGTCCACCACGACCACCCTTACACACCATCAACTTTTGGTGGGGCAGAACCATATCCCCTAACAATTCACCATTGGTATCATCGAAGATCAATGTTCCCGGCGGTACCGGAATGACCAGATCTGGAGATGATTTCCCGGTCATGTTGCTTTTGCTTCCATTTTCACCATCGAGAGCAACGTACTTGTGCTTATAACGAAAACTCTGCAAAGTGTTCAAAGTGGGAATCACTTCAAATATTACGTTACCACCTCTTCCACCGTCTCCTCCATCCGGGCCACCACGCGGCACAAATTTTTCACGGTGGAAATGGACGACACCCGCACCGCCTCGGCCCGATCTCACAAATATTCTTGCATCATCAATAAACATGGTTACTCTTTCGAAAAAAATCAGGAATTGAGTATGGCTGTCTGTAGACAGTGTACACCCAATTCCTGATGAGACGGCAATGGACTATTTTTTGCCGAATTTAGCTTTCAAAATCTCTTCAAGGGTTGGTTGACCGATTTCCTGCAATTCATAACGAACCCGTTGCATGGGTTTGTTCACTTTAATGATTCGAGTCAAATCAATTGGAGTGGCTGAGATCACCAGGTCCACATCAGCTTTGTTGATGGTTTTTTCAAGATCTTTTACCATTTTATCGCCGTATCCCATCGCCGGTAAAATTGGACCGGTCTTTGGATATTTGACATAGGTATCGTGGATACTCCCGACAGCAAATGGACGCGGATCAACGATCTCGGCAGCGCCATAACGGCGCGCAGCTACCCAACCGGCTCCGTATGCCATTTCACCGTGAGTCAACGTTGGGCCGTCTTCGATGACCAGCACTCTCTTCCCCCGAATGGCATCAGCATCATCGACGAATAATGGTGAAGCGGCTTCGATGATAACAGCATTCGGGTTCAGCTCATGCAAAGTATTGCGTACTGCAATCACTTTTTCAGGGTCGGCAGTATCGACTTTATTTATGACGAACACATCTGCCAGACGCACATTGGTCTCTCCAGGATGATAGGACTTTTCATTGCCAGCCCGGTGTGGGTCAGCAACTACGATGCTTAAATCTGATTTATAGAACGAGAAATCATTATTACCGCCGTCCCACAGGACGATGTCTACTTCCTTCTCCGCCTGGCGCAAAATGGCCTCGTAATCGACGCCTGCATAAACGATGACTCCATTATCGAGATGTGGTTCATACTCTTCGCGTTCCTCGATAGTGCATTCATTTTTGTCGAGATCGGCATAAGTTGCAAAGCGCTGCACTTTTTGCTTCACCAGATCACCGTAAGGCATTGGGTGGCGGATTGCGGCAACCTTATAGCCCAAATCGGTTAAGACTTTTGCAACGCGTCGGGTAGTTTGGCTCTTCCCGGCTCCGGTACGTACTGCAGTAATGGAAACCACTGGTTTGGTCGATTTCACCTGGGTAGAATTTGTGCCCATCATGCGAAAATCAGCACCGGCAGCCAAAACTGTCGAAGCTTTGTGCATGACAACTTCATGGGGAACATCACTGTAGGCGAAAACGACCTGGTCTACTTTCAAGTCCTTGATCAATCGAACCAGTTCACTTTCTGGATAAATGGCAATTCCTTCTGGATACAGGGAACCCGCCAGAGCCGCCGGATATTTTCTACCGTCGATATTCGGAATTTGCGTTGCTGTAAAAGCTACGACCTCATAATCCTGATTGTCGCGATAGAAAACATTAAAATTGTGAAAATCGCGGCCTGCTGCACCCATTATCAACGTACGAATCCGAGTCATTTTTCCGTTATCTCCTTTTACATAATTTGGTTTACAAGACAATTTTCACATCGCTTGTGGGGCTGTGATGCCCAGTAAAGCCAAACTATTGGCAATGGCCTGACGGGCTGCGGCAACCAGACGTAGACGGCTGCTGCGGATCGGTTCTTCAACCTGTAACACCGGGCATTGTCCATAGAAATCATTGAACGCCTGCGCTAGCTCAAAAGCCAGCGAGGTGATTACCAATGGCTTCAAATCACGCGCCGCTTTTTGTACTTCATTGGGAATTCGACTGATCAAATCCACCAGAGTTATCTCGGCATCATTCAAGGCATACTGGGGGCGAATGGAATCAGGCAAGACTCCCCCGGCCTTCCGTAAAATACTGGTCGCCCGTACGTAGGCATATTGAATGTATGGAGCCGCCTGCCCATTGAAATCAAGAGCCGATTCCCAATCAAAAGTGACCACCTTGGTACTCTCGCGCGATAACATCGGATATTTGATGGCACCTATGCCGACGGCACGAGCTACATTCAGTTTTTGTTCTTCTGAAAGATCCGGGTTCTTTTCGCGAACGACTTGTAGCGCACGTTCGGTCGCTTCGTTGATTAAGTCCTCGAGCAGCACCACAGTTCCGTCGCGCGATGCCATGATCACATTCCCTGGCAAATTGACAAGTTCATAAGCCACATGCTGGCACCGGGTTGCCCAATCATAGCCTGCTAATTCCAATGTCTTGAACAACTGCTGAAAATGCAGGGATTGCCGCACGTCCACTACATATAACGATCGGTCCAGGTTCGGATAATCGCTGAATTTCTGTCTGGCCAGCCCCAAGTCTTCGGTGGCATAAAGAGCAGTGCCATCGGAACGCAAGACCACAAAAACGCGGAATTTTTCGTTCTTCAACCCCAGCTTTTCATCGATCTTGACGACGACGGCACCACCATTGGCGCGATCGTCCTCGGCAATGCCCTTTTTGATCAAGTCATCTACGATTTCACGGCCGGAATCCTCGAACATGGAGTTGAAATAATAACGGTCGAATCGGATATCAAGCAGATCGTAGATTTGCTCGAACCCTACAAGAGACCATTCTCGGGTTTCCTTCCACAACTGAACCACTTCCGGATCACGTTTGTCCCATCGAGTATATAAGGTGCGGACTTCACTTTCTAATTCAGGGTTTTCTTCCAGGCGGCGGGATGCCTCAGCATAGAGAGTTCCCATCCACTTGGTAAAATCTTTCTCCGGCCGTTCCCCCCTGTGATAGTTCATATAATTCCACAACCATTTGATGACGTGAAGTCCCATATCTCCGGGATAATTCGCGCGCACCACATCATAACCGGCAAAATCCAGCAAACGAGCCAACACGTCACCAAGTATGGCGCTGCGCAAATGGCCCACGTGAAAAGCCTTATGGGTATTGGGCTGTGAAAATTCAACCATCCATTGCAAGTGGTTGCGTTCGCCCCTCCCGAAATCCGCACCTTGGATCATTACAGTATCGATCACGCGTTGCATATAGTCTTCGCGCGAGAAAGTCAGGTTAAGATATCCATTGACTGCTTCAATTTTGGAAAAACCGTCCGCCGAGCCAATGTACTGCACCAGATCGGTAGCGATTTCTTTGGCTCGTTCTGCGACATTTCCTTTTCCAATCCCAAAAGAACTGGCGGCGAGTTGAAAAAAAGAGGTCGAAATCCCCCATTGTCCACTGAAGGGAATCCAGGTCCAGTGAAAACCGAGGACTGGAAAGTTTTTCTCTCGGCAATAAGCTTGAATTTTCGTTTCCACCGATTTTTGTTCGACTTCAAACATTTCCAACCTCAGTTTTCAGGCTACTTACTGCCAGGATTATAACACACCCAATTCTTCTGAGTTAAAAGCAAAAGCGGGAGTTAGAGAAGCTCCCGCTTGCTATTAATTTCAAACGAATTTAGTTACTTATTCAGGGTTGCTAATTGCTTGGCCAACCGACTCTTGCGGCGAGCGGCATTATTCTTGTGAACGACACCTTTTTGAGCGGCCTTATCCAGGGCGCTGATCGCTTGAAGAGTAGCGGCTTTTGCAGCTTCAACATCTTTACCATTGATCGCAGTTCGGGCTTTAGCCACAAAAGTTCGGGCAGTTCCCCGATAGATGCGATTACGGATGCGCTTTTTTTCGTTCTGTTTATTGCGTTTGATTGCGGACTTGATATTAGCCAACTGAATTCCTCCAACAATTATTAACTGGTACGAGGGTCAAGGGTAAGTACATTTTAAGCAGCCCAATCATTCTACATCAGTGAACTCTTTTTGTCTAGATTCAGCGTAAACCTGTTTTTTTGCAGACAATCTACTTTGCTGAATTTTGAAACCCCTGAACTAATTTGGGAAGGGTAGTTGAGGTTAATTTCGCTTTTGGATGCAGCCATACGTAATAAAATGGCGGCATTTTTCCACGCGAAACAACCTCTGCAGCCGCGGAGAATAATTCCTGACTGACTAATGAATTGGATGACCAATCACTGAAATTCAGGTTTTGCCGACCCTCATCGACATCTCGTTGGATCAGCCAGGAAACAGGAGCAATATTACTGTACCACGGCCAGACAGTCTCGTTTGAATGACAATCGAAACATGTATTCGTAACCAAAGTTTTGGTTGTAGCATTGTCGAAAGTAGCTTCGGCAACGACTGGGGGATTCTGGTGGTCTTTACCAAATGGGATCAATTGGATGAGACCGAACAGTATCACCAGAATTGCTAAAGTCTTTACCCACCATGGCCACTTTTTCATAGTTGCTCCTGTTCCTACTGGGCAAAAAGTTGAACTGCTAGTTTACTTACTTATCCAACAAGGCTGTCACGCCCGGCAATTCGAGCCCTTCCAACATTTCCAAAGAGGCACCACCACCAGTAGAAATATGCGTAATTTTGTTTGCCAATCCGGATTCTTGAATGGCTGCTACCGAATCTCCGCCACCGATAATGCTGACTGCTTTGCTAGCTGCGATGGCTTTGGCAATACCAAATGTGCCTACTGCAAATTTCGGAAATTCAAAAACTCCCATTGGGCCGTTCCAGACGACAGTACCGGCAGATTCGATCACTTTACCGTAGGCTTTAACGGTTTCTGGACCGATGTCCAGAATACGCCAACCGTCAGGAATTGGACCTACTGGCATCGTCTTGCTCGCTGCGTCGGCATCGAATTTATCACCCAATACTACATCCACCGGCAAACGTAATTTCGTCCCCCCAGTTTTTACAAGTTCTTTGGCAGTTTCGAGTGCTTCGTCCTCGACGAGAGAATCCGCTACCGGATATCCCTGTGCTTTGAAGAATGTATTGGCCATGCCACCGCCTATCAAAATAGAGTCGGCTTTGGTCAAGAGGTTCTTGATGACGCCAATCTTGTCGCTAATCTTGGACCCACCCATAATGGCAACAAATGGCCGTTTTGGATTGGCAATGGCTTCACCCAGGTATTGGATTTCTTTTTCCATCAAGAAACCAGCCACAGAAGGTAAGAAATGAGTTACGCCTTCGGTAGAGGCATGGGCACGGTGGGCTGATCCAAATGCATCATTCACGAAAATATCCGCCAGTGATGCCAGTTGTTTGGCCATCCCCATGTCATTTTTTTCTTCTTCAGGATGAAAACGTGTGTTCTCCAAAACGAGGACTTCACCCGGTTTGAGGGCTTTAGCAGCTTTTTCCGCTACTGGACCAATGCAATCAGTGGCAAACGCAACTGGTTTCTTCAATAATCCAGCCAGGTAATCCGCTACGGGTTTTAGAGAGAATTTAGGATCTGGGCCACCTTTGGGTCGACCGAGGTGGGAACATAGAATGACTGCTGCACCTTGCTTTAGAAGATATTCGATAGTAGGCAAAGCAGCCCGGATACGGGTGTCATCTCCAATTCCATTGTCTTTCAAAGGGACGTTGAAATCAACGCGTACAAGAACTTTTTTGCCTTTAACATCGATGTCTTTTACTGTTTTTTTGCTGAACATGATATCCTCCGTATATGCTATATGATGCGTAACCGACACAATCATGGATTGGCGATTACGCATCAAATAAAATTGATAGGTCAAAGAACCAGAATTAGAGTTTCTTTGCAATCAAAGCAGCTAAATCAGAAGTGCGGCAGGAATAACCCCATTCATTATCGTACCAGGTCACGACTTTGATCATGTCACCTTCCATGACCATGTTAGTCGGTAGGTCAACGATCGAGGAGCGCGAATCACCCTTGAAGTCCATTGAAACCAATGGGTCGTTATATTCGCCGTGTGTTACACCCAGGATGCCCTTTAAGGCACCATTGGATGCTTCGACAAAAGTAGCGTTTAATTCTTCCTTGGTGGTGGGTTTCTTGATATTCGCGACGAAATCGACGATGGAGACTGTTGGGGTTGGTACCCGCAGAGAGAATCCGTCGAACTTTCCTTTGAGCTCTGGGATCACCAATGCAAGGGCTTTGGCTGCACCGGTAGTGGTTGGAATAATATTTTGCCCGGCTGCACGGGAGCGGCGTAATTCCTTCTTGTGACCCTGATCCAGAATAACCTGATCGTTGGTGTAAGAGTGGATGGTGGTCATCACACCATGGATAATACCGAACTTGTCGTTGACCACTTTGGCTGCAGGAGCAAGACAGTTCGTGGTGCATGAAGCATTTGAAATCACATGATGTTTGGCAGGATCATATTTGTTCTCATTCACGCCCAAAACAATTGTGATGTCTTCATTCTTGGCAGGTGCCGAAATGATGACTTTCTTCGCTCCACCTTTTTCGATGTGGACACGAGCACCGGCTTTTCCTTTGGCAGGATCGCCAAGTGAATCGGTGAACAAACCTGTAGACTCAATCACGATATCCACGCCTAGATCTTTCCAGGGTAAGGCACCGGGATCTTTTTCAGCAAAGACCTTGATGTTTTTGCCATTGACGATCAAACTGTTCTCTGTCGCTTCCACTGTACCTGGGAAGATACCATAGTTTGAATCATATTTGAATAATTGAGCATTGGTTTTGGTATCGAAGAGATCATTGATTGCCACGACTTCCAATTCACTTCCGTGGCGCTCGATGATCGCCTTTAAAACTTGTCGTCCAATACGACCAAACCCATTAATACCAACTTTCACTACCATAATAAAGCCTCCTTATTTTTCTTTCGGAATTTTACCATGTCTAGACATGGTTTGATATCTTTATAATGAAGAACTGTCTTCCTTATTGCTCAATGGACCGGTTCGCTCGTAATAAAGGTCCATTACTGCCTTTGCGAGTTTTCCTGAATCATGGCGGATCGGATTCTTTTCATCCAACAGATCTGCCTGATAAACCGGATAACCGCTTTCACGCAAAGGATTTACCGATACCCATTGTACTCCATTTGGCGGTTCTCCTGCCCTTTTTTGGTTACAAATCACTAAATCAAATATATGGGCACCAATATGTCGATCCAGAACTTCGACATGGTCCTCACAGGTAAAGTCATCCGTTTCACCCGGCTGAGTGGCCACATTGCATATATAGAATTTATATGCTCTGCTGGCGCGTAAGGCTTCTACCAGATCAGGGACTAACAAATTTGCGACTAGGCTGGTATATAAGCTGCCTGGGCCAATGATAATTAGATCAGCACTTAAAATCGCCTGGATCGTAGGTGGAAAAGCCGCCGGGTTGCCCGGTTCGATCCATAATCTTCGGATTTTTCCGCCAATCTTTGGGATTTGACTTTCGCCTTTGATGCGTACTTCTACATTCTTATCCGGTAGGCGGATATCCGCTACCAGGCTGACGTTATGTAAAGTGGAGGGCAATACCTGTCCTTGAACGGCCAAAACGCGGCCGGTCTCAGCGATCGCCTCTTCAAAACTGCCTGTTAATGCAGTTAAGGCTGAAATGAGCAGATTGCCCATCGAGTGACCATTTAACCCGGCATTCTCCCCAAATCGATACTGAAATAATTGGGTCAGCATCTCTTCATCATTCGAAAGGGCTGTCAGGCAGTTCCGAATATCCCCGGGGGGAAGAATTCCGATATTCTTTCTGAGTTCACCAGACGAGCCGCCATCATCAGCTACGGTCACAATTGCTGTGATGTTCCGGGAATATTCCTTTAATCCACGCAATAATGCTGAAAGCCCGGTTCCCCCGCCGATGACCACTATATGTGGACCACGTTCTCGGCGGCGGTAATCTGAGACCGTATCGATGACGTTCTGACCCGGTCCGACAAAAGGACGCAAAAGTGTTCGATTCAATTTGATGATTCCAAAGATCACCAATCCGACGCCGATACCCCCAAAGATCAACCCTCTCAATGTTCTATCAAGAAAACGTAGGGAAATGGCGGAAAGTACAGGCAACCACCAGGTATTCGGCGCAGTGCGGTAAACATCCAGGATCAAAACCGCAATTCCCGTAGCAAGAAAAACTGTCCCAAATAATATTACGGCCACCCAACGTTTCACCCCGATCCCGGGGATTAACCAACGCAGGGACCGATTGATGAATTGGAAAATTCTTTGTAACCAACGACTATGAGAACGGTGCATATTTGAAGAATAATAGCAGCCTTTCCCTCAAACGTCAATTAAATTATTAAATTATTAGAGAAAGTCATGCTATAATTGCGCCGATGAAAAAATACATTACCGTCGATGTTGGTGGGACTCAAATCAGAGTAGCCATATATTCTGAACACAATATCGAACCCTTGGAGCAAAAAAAGATCATGACGCAGGGTGATGAAAAATCCCCTATTGATCGTTTGGTCGCTCTGTTGGAAGAAATGTGGCCTGGCTCCGATCAGGTAAACTCGATCGCTATCGCTGCCCCCGGTTATTTGGAACCAAAAAAAGGGATCGTTGTTTCAGCTCCCAATATTCCAGGCTGGCAAAATCTTCCCCTTTCTGAAATCTTGACCAAGAAATTCAATGTCCCGGTTTTTCTGGGCAATGATGCTAATTTGGCTGCATTGGGTGAATGGAAATATGGGGCCGGACGTGGTCACAGCAACTTGCTTTATATCACTGTCAGCACTGGCATCGGTGGCGGTTTGATTTGTGAAAACCATTTGATCAGCGGTGCCAATGGTCTGGCTGGTGAACTCGGTCATGTGATCGCTGTGCCGGATGGACCCATGTGCAACTGCGGAAAAAGAGGCCATCTCGAAGCAGTCGCGTCCGGTATTGCTATTGCACGCTATGTAAAAGAAAAAATTGAATCCGGAGTCCCTTCTGTTTTTACTCCTGGCTCCTCTCCCACAGCCAAAGAGATTTCTTTTGCAGCCGGCAACGGTGACAAACTGTCCAACGAAGCCTTTGAATCCGCTGGATTCTATCTTGGTCGTACGATTACGGATTTTCTCCATATGCTCAATCCATCCATCCTGATTCTTGGCGGTGGAGTTTCCATGAGCGGTGACCTGATTTTGAAACCGATGAAAGCATCGATCGAAAAGCATGTCATTTCTCCTGAGTACATAAAAAATCTTTCCATTGTTCGATCCGCTTTAGGGGATGATGCTGGCTTGCTTGGAGCGTTGGCCCTTTCTCAAAGTTTCTAAAATTCGATTATTCGATAATTGATGCCTCAATTCACGGTTGAGGCATTTTTTCTATATTTGCCTGCATGGTATAATTTAATATACGCAACACATGTAATATATAATAATGTAAGAAAAACTGAATACTGAAGTAAGTCAATGGCTCCCATTTATTCTAAAAGGAGGTGCGCAATGAAGGTGCTAAACTTACCAGGGCCAATTGCCAAAAGTCTCATCGAACGTGATCAATCCGTGATCTCTCCCTCATACCCTAGAGGGTATCCATTTGTAATGGACCACGGACGTGGTGTACAAGTATGGGATGTAGACGGAAACCGGTTTCTTGATTTTGCCGCAGGTATAGCCGTTACATCAACAGGGCACAGCCACCCTAAAGTAGTAGCAGCGATCCAGGACCAGGCTGAAAAATTCATTCACATTTCTTCCGATTTTTACCACCCCAAGTGGATTGAACTGGCAGAATATCTCGATCGAATAGCGCCTTTTGCAGAAGACGCAGTTTCGTTTATGACAAATTCGGGCAGTGAAAGTGTTGAAGCGGCCTTAAAATTGGCCCGTTATACCACCGGTAGGCCTCAGTTTATCGGCTTCACCGGTGGATTCCACGGTCGTACTATGGGCGCTTTATCATTTACAGCCAGTAAACCGCAGTACCGGCGCGGCTTCTTTCCAGCGATGGGTGGCGTTACGCATGTCCCTTACCCTGACCCTTACCGGCCTGTGATCCTGAATCGTTTCGATGAAGATTCGGGAACTGCAGTGATCCGTTATTTGCAAGAAGAAGTATTTGAAAAGATCGTTCCCGCAGATGAAGTCGCCGCCATCTTGATTGAGCCGATCCAGGGTGAAGGTGGTTATATTGTTCCCCCACCTTCGTTCTTCCCAAATCTGCGTGGGTTATGTGACCGCAACGGTATATTGCTAATTGCTGATGAAGTACAGGCCGGCGTTGGTCGTACTGGAAAATGGTGGTCCATTCAACAATTTGGGGTTGAACCGGATATTATCACCGTCGCCAAGGGGATCGCTTCAGGAATGCCGATGGGGGCGATGGTAGCTCGCAAGAGTATTGTTACCTGGCCGAAAGGGTCTCATGGGAATACTTATGGTGGTAATCCGATCGCCTGTGCGGCTGCATTGGTCACCCTCGACTTGATCGAGCATGGTTACATGCAAAATGCTACCACGGTCGGAGATTACATCATTGATCGGCTACAGGAAATTCAAGCAGATCACCCTTCGATAGGCTGTGTTCGCGGAATGGGTCTGATGATAGGCATCGAATTCGTGAATGATCCGCTCACCAAGGAACCGGCAACAGAATTACGCAATCGCATCGAAGAACTGGCTTTTGAAAGAGGCTTGCTGACCCTGGGCTGTGGAAGAAGCACGATTCGAATCTCCCCTGCCTTGAACATTACTGAAGCAGAGGCTGAAGAAGGTCTGGAAATATTCGAAGAAGCCATCACTCTTGCTGAAGACTCAGTCGATCAACTGAGTGAAAAAGAAGAGGCCATAGTCACTAAAGGATGACATTTTATGCTGCCTGATTTTCGTGTCCGACAGCGGGATTATTTGCTTGAGATTTCCCGTGCATTGACGCAAGAGCTCGACCTCGATAAATTACTCGAGCGCATCCTCAATATTTCCATCGAAATGCTGGCTGGACAAGCAGGCTTGATCGCTTTACGGTCTGAGTCGCAGGGTTGGCAGATTCGTGTTTCTACGGGCTTGCCCCCTGCGTTTCTGCAATATCTTGAGGCGCAATTTACTAAATCCGCTGAACTCGGGAATCCCACAGAAAACGAAATACTCGTGATCAACAGGATTTTGAACGCCTTTACACAGGCGGTCTCGATGGGCCGGTTGAGTAGTGTAGGCCTACCGCTCAATACTGGGGATCGGACGGTAGGCGTAATATTTGTATTCAGGCAGTTCGCAGCTTTTAGCTCCAATGATCGTATTCTCCTTTCGAGTTTTGCCGACCAGGCTGCAATAGCCGTTCATAATGCCCAATTATATAAACAGGTCGAAAATGATCGCCAACGCGTCAATGCACTGCTTGATTCCGCTGCGGATGGAATTTTGATTTTAATGCCGGATTTGAATGTTGAACGGTGCAATCCGTCCTTCTGCCATATGGTCGGCCAAAAACTGGCTGAGTTACAAAACCGACCACACGATGAAGTGATTAAGTGGACTAAGAAACCCAAACAAATGACATTGGAACAAGCGGTTGCAGGGGGTTGGCCTTTGACTTCTCATGCTACTCTTTATGTGGAAGGGGATCTGGAGCGTCCCATTGGGTATGCCCCACTACCCGTTGGCATCACCTATGCCCCCTTGATTTCGGATGAAGGAAATCTGATCAATATCATCACTTCGGTACGAGATATTACCCGTTTCCGCCAGGCTGAAGAAATGAAATCCACTTTTATTTCTGTCATCAGCCACGAATTGAAAACTCCTGTGGCCTTGATTAAGGGGTATGTCGGTACACTGCGGCGCGAAGATACTACCTGGGATAGTGCCATCGTTCACGAAAGTTTACAGGTGATCGAGGAAGAGGCCGATCGTCTGAGCGGGTATATCGAAAACCTTCTGGATGCGACCCGCCTTCAAGCCAGTGGTTTTACCGTCAAACGCTCTGATTTGCAAGTAGCCGATCTGATCGAACATGTCGCCGCCCGATTCCGCACACAAACGAGCAAACATACGATCACAACCAAACTACCTGCCAATTTACCCATTATTTTGGCAGATGAAACCCGCCTAAATCAGGTGTTTTCTAATCTGGTTTCCAATGCCATAAAATACTCGGCTGGAGGCGAAATTTGTATTTCGGCAGAAGTACATGGCGACAATATGATTTTCTGCATCAGTGATGAAGGACCTGGCATCGATCCTAACGATTTGCCCTTTGTCTTTGACCGGTTTTACCGCTCGCCAGATGCCATTCGCCAGACCAAAGGTGCGGGCCTGGGACTCTACCTGGCCAAAGCGATTGTCGAAACTCACGGGGGTCGCATTTGGGTCGATCCGGAACATGGCAAAGGGGCACGAATATGCTTCAGCTTACCCATTTCAAAAAACTAGTCAACATTTGAATTTTTGTCCCGATGGTATAATCGGTGAGTATTTATTCTGATAGAGGTGAGTCTGCGATGCCCAGAATTCAAACTACTTGTCCCCGTTGCCATCAACCGATAGTTGCTGAAGTACAGCAACTTTTCGATTTGAACACCGACCCAACCGCGAAACAACGCTTGTTAAGCCGGACCACGAATACCTCCCAATGCCAGGCCTGTGGCTATGAAGGCATGTTGAGTGTCCCTATTGTCTACCACGATCCTGACAAAGGTCTGCTGTTGACCTATTTTCCACCGGAATTAGGTCTACCGGTCAACGAACAGGAAAAACAGATCGGGCCTCTCATCAATCAGGTCGTGAACTCCCTGCCTGTAGAAAAACGCAAGGGATATCTCTTCCAACCTCAAACGATGCTCACCTATCAAACCTTGATCGATCGGATCCTTGAAGCGGACGGAATTACCAAAGAGATGATCGAAGCCCAGCAGAAGCGTATCAACCTCATTCAAAAACTGATTACAACCCCGGCACTTGAGGATCGAAAAACCATCATCCATGAAAATAGCTCGCTGGCGGATGGAAATCTTTTTGCCATTTTCTCCACGTTGATTGAATCAGCTATGGCGCAGGGCGATGAAAAAAGCGCTCAGATGCTTTCTGCGATCAACAAAGAGTTGTTGGAAGAAACGGAAGTTGGCCGTGAACTGTTAGCTCAAAATCAAGAAGCGCAAACTGCCATCAAAGCACTTCAAGACGCCAGCAAAGAAGGTCTCACTCGCGAACACTTAATTGATATTCTCTCTCAAATAAAATCTGAAAGTGCCCTCACCACTGTTGTCAGCCTTACACGCAATGGATTGGATTATCAATTCTTCCAGAGCCTGACCGAACGCATAGACAAAGAAACTGGTGAGGGGAAACAGAAATTTACTGATCTGCGAGAAAAACTATTAAAGATCACTCGCGATTACGACCTAGAAGTGAATAAACGAATTGCCACTGCTGAAAAATTGCTGGACACAATTCTTGCTGAGGACAATCTGGAAGAAGTGGTGAAAAAGCATCTGTCTGAGATCGATGAGTTCTTCACTCAAACGATTCGTATTGCTTTTGATAAAGCGAATCAGGCAGGCGACTTGGCGCGATTGGAGAAAATTCAGAAATTGACTGCGATCATCGAAAAAGAAAGCGCTCCTCCGCCCGAACTTGAATTGATTCAAAAACTGGTCGATGCGAAAGAGGCAACAGAACGCCGTAAACTTTTTGAAGAAAATAGTGCTTTGGTCACCGATGAATTACTTCAAGCTCTTAATTCCATCATCGCTGAAGGTCAAACACGTAAAGAGTCTCAGGAATTGATCACAACTTTGGAGAGCATTTATAAAGAAGCTTTGCGTTTTAGTATGGAGAAGAAATTGAAAGGCTAGCGCTGTGTCAAACCTATTTCTGAAGTTTCCCAAAGACGGTTTTCTATTCCAAACCGTCTTTGAGAAACTATATTTATATGTTTGACACAGTACTAGAATTATTTCGAAAGGAAATACCGAAATGGGGCATCTTCTTTTTTTATAGGCATTGTTTACCTATTTTGTAATCGTAGACCATGCCCTCGCACGGTAACAATGTAATTAAAATCGGGGTCGAATTTTGCCAGCCGTTCGCGCAGACGGCGGATCAAGGCATCGAGAGCCTGATCTGAAACACCGTCAGACTGTTCATTTGCCCAAATCGTGGCAATCAGTTCATCCCTTGAAATCACCAACCCCGGTTGTTCGCTGAGCATTTCTAATAATCGAAATTGCGGAACAGAAAGGGGTGGAACGACTTCATTATTACCCACCCACACCCTTCGTGATTTTTTATCCAGTAATATTCCGGAATGTTTTTTTTCTTCCAAAGAGAGAATATCTTCCAGTGGCATTGTAGCATCTGATAAATAGTAAACAAACTTCTGCAGTAACGCCACCTGGAAAATTGTGCCATCATCAAGAGAAATTTTCCCTTGTATTGGTTTCCCGCTGATAAATGTTCCATTTTTACTTTCGAGATCTTCCAAATCGATCGAATTCTGCGTGGGAACGAGTTTTGCATGAAATCGAGAAACCTGGCGATCCTGAATTTGAATGTCGCATTCGGGCGCCCGGCCAATAGTCAATTCTGTTGAAATATTCCAACGCTGCCCTTCGAGAGGGCCTTGTTGTGCAATCAACACAGAATTGCGAATGACTTCATCTTTTTCAGCCTTCGCAAATGGCGAGTTTTTATTTTCCATCCCGCGTAAGTTCTCCTCATGTATAATATATCAGATATTGCAATTTTTTGCTTTCCTGTTCATGATTACATCTTAGGATAGATGGACCTATGCCAATCCCTTTGAAAACTGGAGAAACACTTCGTGGAAGATATCGAATCCGCCGCATAATCGGTCAAGGTGGAATGGGTTGTATTTATCTGGCAGATGATCTGCGCCTTGAAGGACGCCAATGTGCATTGAAGGAAGTGGAACATGATAAGACTCTTCCGCCTAAAATGGTTCAGGAAGCACGTGACCAATTTTTACGTGAGGCGACAGTTCTGGCAAGATTGGACCACCCCAACCTGCCCAAAGTCTCTGATTTCTTTACCAATGGCCCCCGCGATTACCTGGTGATGGATTTCATCCCCGGTAAAGATTTGCGTACGTTGATGACCGAATCCGCTGAAAACAAAGTCTTTCTTGCCGAAATTGATGTCCTGAATTGGTCAAATCAACTGGCGGATGCGTTGACATATCTTCACCAACAAAACCCACCGATTTTGCATCGCGACATTAAGCCAAGCAACCTCAAGTTGACTCCTACTGGAGTTTTAAAATTGGTCGATTTTGGCTTGGTGAAATTACTGGCTCCGGGCGAAGTTACCATAACGATCTTGCAGGGGCAGGGAACAGCCCTCTATACTCCTTTCGAACAATATGGCGGCGATACAGGTCATACCGATGCTCGCAGCGACATCTTTTCGTTCGGATCCACGCTGTATCATCTGCTGACAAATCATCCCCCCGCCGATACCCGTGAAAGATTTCTGGACCCGAATTCATTGATTGAACCGAGGAATCTGAATCCAGGCATAAGTATTCACACTCAAAAAGCCATATTGTGGGCGATGGAATTGCATCCGGATGACCGTCCTGAGAATGTGGAAGCATTTCGCGATGCATTGATTGGAAGTCGTCCGATTCTCATCAATCCCAATCATCGCTTCACCAATCGCTATAACTGGTTCCAGAACAAGATCGATCGTACTTTATTGGGAGTGACGATTGCGTTTGCTGTAGTTACGCTGATTATTACACTGTTACATTGAGTTTTTTGAACCGGTTCTTCTTTGCTCGATCACCCACCATAATCCAGCAAGACTCCATCCCAGTATCACGCCCGCCACACTGATTAAACCAACCACAACGGATCCACTTAAGTTGATTAAATAAGCCCCGCCCGGAAGTCCCAAAACCAGATATAGATATGCAGTATATCCGCCAATGCATGAAAGAGCACTCCAGCGAATTCCCCATTGCAGATTGGTTCGGATTGACCCTAGCCAATAGATGCCGGCAGACAATCCTAAAATAAGGATCGTCGATAAGAGCCAATCACCGGCTGTGGGTAACCCTTCTGTATGTAAATCCGGGTTTTGGCTCACAATTACAGTCTGAGTGGGAACTGCGGTACTTGGTTCGCTGGTTTCGGTCGGGATACTGGTCGGTTCGATGGCGGTTAAAACACCTCCAGCATCTGTAATGTCCAATTTCAGCGTTAGAGAGATCAATGCAGGGTCCGCCTGGACGCTTATTCCAAGTAACCCTTTGCTGGGAATGCGATAGGTAGTTCTTGCAATACCGTTCGTTGTGGTAGTCTCCACTGTTTCCACGGACCCGCTGCTGGAGCCAGTATCAATCATAAATCGGACGACCGTTCCATCCGGAACAGGGTTGCCATTATGATCGACAATCAAACCTGTGCGAATGGGTAACGTATCCCCTACTTTATAGATCAATGCCGGGGTCGCAGTCTGCGGATTTGTAGTTGAAGTAGGTGTGGTTTGATCACCTGTATCCACAACTAACTGGAGGATCTGTTCCGGATCCGGTGTCGTCGCAGTGATGATGTCATATCCAACTCCTGGAACCGATACCGGCAAACTTCCGGTGGGAACCAATTCTTGAAAAAGTACACGCGCTGCCACATCCACAAATGGCGCTGATTTGCCGTAAAGCCCATAATATGCAGTTATCTTGGAAATGTCGGTTGCGTCAAGGTAATAAGGTGCATTGAAAGCAAAGCCGATGACGCGTTTGTTTCGCAACAAATCCGATTTCTCTGAGAGGAATTGTCGCAACACCCCCTGTCCAATGGCAGTTTGATTTTCACTCACGAATGAAACGATGATCCAATCGGCAGAGGCTAGATCATCCTGGATTTGGGCAATACTCCCGGTTTGGTCAAGGAAATTCTTTAAATCATCGAAAGAATAGGAACTGAGGCGGTAACCTTTGATTTGTTCACTGGCGCTTTGGCCGTACAATTTAACGACAGCATTGCGAAAATCGTCCCCCGAGAATATTAGTTGGCTGTTGCAAGTGCTGCATTGTTTGGCTGAGATCAGATCCGAAATAAATACAATCCGTTCTGAAACCTGGGGCACAGTGGGGAGTACCGAATCTAGATCAGCCATGTCCGGACTGATCAGAGTCACTGCTTCACTGGCAACCTGAGAAGTAATTTGTTGTGAAACTCCTACTTTAACCAGTTCATTTTCATTGGGGATCACCCAAGCGGGAGTAAAGCTCGGATACTGTTTGAACTTTAAGGTCAATAATCGTAGTACTGAATCATCTACCCGCTTGGCAAATGATGGATCTTCTTGATATTTTTGCACGAATAGATCGATGGTTTTGGTAATGGTAGTGTAATTATCCTGGTCTCCTGCCGAGACCAGATTTCCCAGGTAAAGCAGGTCATTTCCTGCCAGGAATGCGGTTTTTGCCACTTGGCGGCCATCGAATGTCGTACCGGTTGGATCAAAGAATTTTTGAATCGAAGTGGTTCCAAGGTCATCGCTGACCATGATACCACCAGAGGAGCGCCAGTCTGAAAGTGGAGAGAGCGAAAGGATCTGCGCCAGCGCAGTACTATCCAGAGAAATGGGTTTGGTAGTAGCGCGAATATTCCCTTGAAAACCCTGGTATCGAATATGCGAGACTAACAAACCGTCTGTATTTTCGAGTGAATCGGCTGAATTTCCGGTAACAGAAAAAAATGGTGCCAACTCTATTTGTTTGAGTTGTTCCAGCGATTTTCGAACCGTAGCCACTTCGTCTTCAGCCGGCCGGTCAGCGCTACCCCTGCCGGGAAAATTTTTGGCGATGACTGCTACCTGACCGGAACTACCTTCATGCACCCCTTTGATAAATGCCTGTCCCATTTCGCCAACCCAGTAGGGATCACCGCCGAACGTTCTGACTCCCAGGTCTTCACTGCCGACGGTTTGTGTTGAATCCAATACATCCAACGAAGGGCCCAACAACATATTGAAGCCGATTGCATTTAGTTCTTCACCTAAGACCTCACCGGTAGATTCAGCATTGCTGGTCTTCCAGGTCGCTCCGATCGCCATTTCATCAGCCAGCGGGGTCATCCCGTTGATGATTTGATCATTGGGCGATCCGTCCCCCTCTTGTGATATCGCGATAAATAATGGAATATGGTTCCGTGTGGGAGCAATGGTAGGCGTAAAAGTCAACGTGGGAAGAGGAGAAGGAAATGGAGTGAAATTTGCGGTGGTTGTTGAAGAGGAACTGGAAGGTTGAGCAGGGGTACTAATGGCTATTGGCAGATCTTCTAGAGCCGCTTGTTGTAAACTGGCGATCATCTCCTGAGCGCTCTTTACTGTCCCATCAGGTCCTGTGAAATTGTCATTCGCCTGTAAAAGAACAACCCCACCTACATGTTTGTTTACCACCAGATCATAAATCTGACTGGTGGTGCTGACATCGACCCCTTTAAAGGAAACCAGGAAGAGTTGGCCTACTTTCTCTTCCGGTGTCATGGCCGCCAGTAATTGAGCCGCTTTCGCGCTTGCATCTACAGAATTTACAGCATTGATTGCCTGCGCAGGCACAACGGGGAGAACTAAGTTCACTGCAAATATGAGAATTATTGACGCAAATACAAATCGTTTCACTAAATTTTCTCGATAGATCATGATAAGACTTAAATACAAAAAGGACTTTCTGTTTTGTTTTCTATAAAAAACAGAGTTCCGAAGATGAATAGGAATAACCTGTCATTTTTAGAAGAGCTTACAAGTAAATTTTATCTTCTAAAAATTAATGACCCATGAGAATATCTTTAGCAAATTTC
>Ga0182027_10004224_pt1 | contig 22364 bp, 12 predicted proteins | sample 712E1DmetaG_FD_121300 | JGI IMG/M metagenome (GOLD analysis project Ga0182027, IMG submission 121300) | Permafrost microbial communities from Stordalen Mire, Sweden - 712E1D metaG (Illumina Assembly) | ecosystem: Environmental > Terrestrial > Soil > Wetlands > Permafrost | place: Sweden... | reverse complement strand
GGGGGCCATTCGGCATTTTTCGGGCGCCTGATTATCACATGCGACCCTGAATGCGAGGCAACATGCATCCAGATATCGGAAGGTTTTGCAAACTGCGTAGTCAATTCGTCGTTCTGTGCGTCATTTTTACCGATATATAAGTCCCATCCTTCAAGCGTATAATGGCGGTAGGGGACTGTTTCCGGCATTTGTCCGCTAAGGAGCGGTGTTGGCTTTGGCATAAGATTGAGGGAATTAAGGGCCGCAAACACCTTTTCAAGGCCATTTTTCATGACATCCGGAGTAATGGCCGGGTCTTCAAGAGATTTTATTTCATCGTACAGGTTTTCGAGATGCTTTGTTTCCTCTTTTGATTCGTTGACTTTTCTCGCGACAATCCCAAGGCTTCGGCTTCCTTTTTTAGCTTTCCTATAAAATAATTGCGCGTTTTGAAAAGCGTTGAATTTGGGATTTGTCGCGACCGATTCGATTTCGCCGGAATGGATGTTTTCGATGATACATTCAACGGCGCCTCTGGGGCAGTCGTCCGGGTGGGCGAGCAGGGAATCGCCGACTTCCTTGTACCACGAGCATTTATTCGCTTCCGTAAATTCTAATTCCTGTTTGACAAGTTTTAGCCGAGCGCGCTCGAGCGACTTTTTACAGATCGCATGGTATTGACGCAATAACAGTTTTGGGTCCTGATCAATTTGGCACATTGTATAAATTCTCCGCCCGCTTGAGAGCAGGCAAGATTCTCTGAATCCGGATTATCCGCATTTTAACGCAGACAATCCGGAAAGTGAATCTAAACTCTTGACTTGAATTCAATTATTTGGTACAATATAAGTGCAATCATTGAGTCCATCCGCCAAACCAAGAAAAGACCGAAGGGAATTACCATGGTAAAAACACTTGATATCAAATGTCCCTCCTGTTCGCAGAATTTTACGCTGTATCTGACGATTGACACTTCGATGGTGATTTTAGATTGTCCGACGTGCTGTTCATCCATCATTTTTTACAAGAGCAGGAGTTTTTCTCTTTCAAAAAGCCAGATTGATCGGATTAAAAAATGCAAGCAAGAATCGAGCGTGCTTAAAATACTTCATAGAATTACCGGTCAGGAAACAAAAGTCCGCTGCCTACACAATAGGAGCAGGCATTATCATTCGGAGGCCGGGGCCGGGGCACAGCATAAGCCGATATCGATATTTAAATCAAATATGGATTATATCACTCAAGATGATATCGTTAATCTGCGAATTGAACTTGAAACATGCCAGGATGCAGGGAATTTTATAGAAAATATTTGAGCTTGATGGAATTTCCAGCAAAAAAACCACCTTTTCCGGAAGGAAAGGTGGTTTTTTTCGTCCGCATTTAAATGGGGATCATCTTCTTATTCCAATAGTTGCAAATAGCTTCTCATGCGTAACCTTGCCTTCCGATGTCTTGGTCAAATAGAGTATTGCGCTATAAACGCCCGGCGCGGCTTTTGTTTTTCGGGCGTTCAAACCGTTCCAATAAATGTAATAATGTTGAACGGTGCCGCTCCCTACCCAAGATGGCTGAATGAGATCCGCGCTGTTATCTCCCGCGCCGCAAACAAGATTGCCTATAACATCATAAATCTTGATATACCCGGTTATCCTATCGCTACTATTCGTTGAAACGGCTACATCAAACGAAAGCAGCGTTCCATTACCATCAACCGCCCATTGCCGTGCATTATAATTATAATTGTAATCAAGGGTCAGGTCGCCGGGATGTGCATACGATGGAACTGCGGGATTTGGGCCGACAGTAAGGACATTTGGCGCGTTGGAAATGACCTTTACCTGCACTTTCTGGTTGGTCTTTGCAGGATCATTGAGCGCGCGCGACTGGTCAACAATCAAACTTGAGTCTGACTTCAGTGAAATATAGTATTCCGAGGTGAGGTCCTTGCCATTTGACATATAAAAGTACACTGTTTTACCATCGGAACTGACTGAGTAAAATCCGTTGATGCCGTTGAGGATGGTATCAAGCACGAACGTGTCTTTTACCGCTTTGCCGTTGACGATAATCGTGCTGTCTTTCCACACATAGAATACAAGGCTGGGATCGGTTGAGAGTTTGTTTTTAAAATCACTTCCGTCCGACGCCTCAATGGGCTCGCTGAAGGTGATTGCCACCAAATCGGTAGTCCTGTTCGTAAGGGACGTGATGTCCTTCGTAACGGACCAGATGACCGGTCCGGCGCCGTCGACGCTGGTTACGTTATTGACGGGCGTGGTTCCGGTAAGGCCGGTAATGGTGACTGACGGGGTCCACGCGGTTTGCGGAATGTTGTTTTTCAATTCAGACACATAGATGGTAAAGACCGAGTCCGTGGCCAATTGCGACGTAATGCCGCCATTGCTCGGAACGCCGCCGATGCTGTCAATAGTGAAAGGGAAGTTTGTTCCCGCATAATTATACGCCACATTAATCAAACTGTCGATATTATAACCCGCTGGAATTGTCGTCTGCTTGTCAAAGTGGAGCACAATCCCGTCGAGATACCCGTCTCCGTTGACATCCTGCGTGACCGCCGCGACCAGCGTCGTGGGTTTCCCGATAATCGTGACATACGTGCTGTCCTGGACCTTTTTGCCATTGATATCGGTGACCGTGGCCCTGATGTATCCCTGTTCATTGTATGTGACGGCGCTCGCGTCATAATAAATGCGGGTAACATTGGTGGGCTTATCGATTGCATGGAGCGTATTGGTCTGGGTCCACACCGCGCCATTGGTCAGGTCCACCTTATTGCCGTAGGCGTCGAAGCCGACCGCCACGAAAACCTGCGCGCCGTCGGGATAGGCGAGGTTGACCGTATCCAGGTTTTTACCGTTGACGGTTTGAATGGCCAGCGAACTTAATGACGAGGGCAATACGTTAAACGCGGGCGTTGATGCGGACAGGTTGTTGAGGGTCACGAATATTTGTTGCGTGCTGTCCTGCTTATCGACAGGCGCATAATAGAACACATATTTTACCGTGTCCAAACCATTCTGGAAACACTCATGGGTAGCGGTAGCCGAAACAGGGCCCTGCTTAAGGACGGATATCGAGTCATCAACGATCACGATCGGATTGGGCCTGCCGTTTCCGCCGTTGCCGAGCATTTCCTGGTACGAAGTGGTGTCACACTTCTGGCCGGGGTACAACCCGTCTTTATTTCGGATCGAAACCACCGCAACCACCGTATCGCCCGCAATGATTTGCGAGGCGGGGGTAATCAGATTAATTGTAATGGATGTCGGAGCGCCGGGGGTGAAGTTCACAAAAACCGTATCGGGCTTTGTTGTGGTATCAATTCCCAGAGTGACCCGTATCCAGCCGGTGAAGCCTGTATCAGGCGTAACAGGGGAGAAAGACCAGCTTAAGGCCCTTTCCGGGGCCGACGGGGCCACATGGACCAATGCCGATGTGTCCCATTCCGCGCTCACAGGTTCCCACAGGGAATCGTCGGAACGGAGGCCTATGACGTAAAGAGTAGTATCGTCGTTGGTCGACATGGTCAAAGTTCCCATGCGCGTGGTAAGATTGACATTGCTGACAATGCGTAGCTGTCTGTAGAAATATTTAACGACAATGGCCCTGATCGTGTCAGCCAAACCAGGATATTCCTTGCTTGTTGCAATGACCCGTGCAGTGCCTTCGGCGCCGACCCGCTTTACAATGCCCTGGCCGATGCTGTTCGTGCCGTTTTGAACGCTGACCACCGAGGTATCAATGGTTCCCGAGGAGCTATTAATACTTATCCATGTGGTTTGCAGGGAATATTTGATGAAATTGCCGAGACTGTCGCGCACGATGGCATAAACGTCACGATATGTTTCGCTGCTGTTGATCTGGATGCTGTCCACCGGATTGGCTTTATTGGGACTGGTCTGCCAGTTCTGGTCGGCTTCAATGACCAACTGTTTAGGAGCGCCGGGGACAACCTGCACCTGAATGGTATCGAAGTATTTTGCGCCTGTTGCATTGAAAGTTGCTATAATATAAACAGTATTATACGCTCGTACTGGATTAAATGAACTTTTATAGCCTATAACACTGCCAAGCGACCCTGTGGGCGGATTGCCGGTAAGTTCCTGAAGGTTCCAGTTAAAATCGGTCGTCGTATCGCCTTCATAGCTATTAAGCCAGACGTTGTTCTGATCGAAAACCTTTATTACCAACGAAAGCGCTCTTCCCGCCGTATCGATAATTGCGGTTGCTGGTCCAGGATATGGCGAATTGGAGGCGGAGGGAGCTCCGCTACCTGGGTAAATTGCTATGCGGGAAGGCAGTCCATGGGTGAAGGTAAATGGTATGCTTCCCGGGGCTGCTCTTGCGTATGTTACCGTGATCGTGCCTCTTCCGGTGTCGTTAGGAGCGAATTCTCCCCAGAAGGTGGCGTTCTGGGCAGGTACAGGAGTAGTTTTAATCTGCGGAGAAATAGACCAGTTCCCCGGCACGGGTTCCCAGGTCTTAGTGTCCGAGCGCCTGCCCTGAACCTGCAAAATGGTGTCCTGGTCGGTACGCATGGTAAGGTTCGCAATGATCTTAACCGAGTCACCCATTGCCACGACAATGCGTAAGGAATCATAGGTTACCGTGCTGAGCACAACTATTACCGAGTCCTCAAACCCGGTATGATTTGAGTCAACGGCATAAATAGTCGTCTGCCCGGTATTTGCTTCGCGCGTGATTATTCCCTGTCCGATAGTCGTAATTCCAGCGGCCGCGATCGCTTTTGTGGTATCGGCAGTTGACCAGGCGGTACGGGTGGAATAACCGACCCAATTGCCGAATTGGTCGCGAAGGATTGCATAAACCATCGCGGTAGTGGCGGAGCTGTCGATAGTTATTCTTACGGCCCGGTTATCGCCATTCGGGCTTGTCAAACGTGAAGTATCGGATTCCAAAGTAAGGTGATTTGCGGGACCTGGAACCACATAAATATTGATACTTTGAGTCAGCGGCACGCCATTTGCGGTAAATGTTGCGGTGATTGTCGTTATCGAATATGCCTTTCGTCCCGTAAAATTTGTGATATAGCCATGAAGTGAATCGAGCGATCCGACTGTGGCGTCACTTGACGTCCAGGCAAAGGGTTGCCCGACAGTTTGGTAAGCGTTGAGCCATTTTCCCTTGTTGTCAAAAAGATTCGCGACAATGGTGAAAGGGACCCCCGCCGTTGCGGTGACTGTTGCTCCGGCGTTGAACGCCACATTTGTTCCAGTATCGGGCTGGCCTTTTTGAGGATACAGGGCCATTCTGTTGGGAAGTCCGTTGGAGAAAATAACCCTGACCGTGTCGCGAAGCGTAGCTCCGCCCGAACTAAACGCTATGTAAATAATTCCGGTCCCCGGCGTTTGCGGGGTAAATTCCCAGGTATAGGCGCCCGCTGTTGGAGCGTTATTATTAAAGGTGAGTCCGGCGCTGTTGCCCCATTGGACCAAAACGTCGTCGTAATTACCGCTCCCGTCGGCGCGAAGCGCGCGCGCGTGCAAAGTAGTGTCCTGGTCGGTCCTCATCCGCAATGTGTCAATAGATTTAATTCCGCCCGAAAGAACATAGATTTGCACCGATGAATACGTAACATTGCTGAGCGTGACCTGAAGGGAATCCGTAAAACCTGTTTGGGTAGCGGTAATGTATGTTGTTGCATTGTTGGGCGTTTGACGCTGGATAACACCTTGGCCGAGCTGGGTGTTTCCCGATATGACCGTCACAACTCCGGTGTTGCGGGACAGCCATGAAGCCAGGGTCGCATGGCTTACCCAATTGCCGAATTGGTCTCTAAGAACGGCATAGACGCTGTCTAATTGAGTTGTTCCGGACATCGTAATGCTTACCAACCGGGCATCATTCAGGCGACTAACCGTGCTATCGGAACTTGCCTCAATGTTAAGATGCGTTGCAGGGCCGGGTTTGACGTAAACGGTGTCGGACCATGAAAGATGCACGAGCAGTCCAGTTGATGAAACAGTTGTATCTAAATTCGCCCTTATGATATACGTAGTGTAGGCATCGACTGCTTTAAAGGTATTATTAGCACCGTTGGCTGATTCCAAATAGCTTCCGCCGGGAGAAACGGGAACCGGCGTTCCGGCCGGGGGTGTCCATGTCCAAAGCGTCCATTTAATAGATGGATTATATCCTGGAAGAGGTTTCGGTGGTGTGCTTTGATCGAATACTGTTGCGGTGAACATAATGGAATCTCCCGCAGAAATGGTATCGGCAGGAGGGACAACGGTCATTGTTATTGACGTAGGCTGGGTGGTAATAATGTTGGTGGTTATTTCGATATGCGATTCAACGGTATGGCGTTCGGCGAAAAAGAAATCAAACCAATATTGTTGTCCATTCGCAAGGCTTTTAATGCTGTCAACAAAAATGCTGTCGGCAATTTTTGTATGAATGCCCCCAATGTCCATTGCCATCTTTCCATTGATAAACGCCCATACATCGTCATCCCCTGCAAAATTAAAGACCATTCCCGGAGCTTTGGTAAACTGCCAGTGCAGCTCCATGGTAAAGGAAAAATTATGAAGATTGCCCGCAGCATCCTTCTTCCCTTCAGCGCCAAACCCCTTGCCGTCAAGAGGGAAAAAGGCGTCGTTTATATATTGGTATTTGCCTAAAGACGCCGGGACATATTGGAAAATGAGAAAAGTGTCGATAACTACGTTCTTAAAAGCGGTATCGTAGTTTACCGTGATGAAGGGGTTACTGCACGTGGTTGTGACCGGATTGGTATAATTCGGGATGGTAAAATCGCCTAGCGTCCACGGAACGTACCACTTGGCGATTTCGCAATCCATAAAAGGGTGGAGTCCCAGCATAGGCTTTCTATCAGCGGTTAACTGATTTGAATCAACCATTCCGAGGTGTCTTTTATCGTCATTAGGGCATTCAAATTCCGGGTTGCTGCCGTTTGAATGAAAATCATAAAATGTAACAGGAACTTTAAGGGTTGCCGGGTAAGTTTGAGCAAAAACGGAATTTGCATTCAGAAAACAAATGGACGCGAAGAAAAATAAGAATAACGGGAAACAAGTTCTTTTTTTTCGATTGTTAAAAATATTTTCATGCGTCCGGACACTTTTTTCCATTGCGATAATTCCTTTGTCAATATTTAGTTTATTTGCGAGCATGGCGCACCTCGACTTTTTACTTCCCTATAAAAATCGGGAAGATGTAAAATAACGAAAAGGATCTGCCATTTCAACAAAAAAGGCAATTGTTCTTATATAATGATTATACCATTTCTTTATGTAAAAATCCCGCAATTAATTTGAAATAAAATAATGCCTCGAAGTTTTCGCGAATCAGCGCCGGGCGCGCCATTTCTACAATATTTAGTGGAAATGAACATATTATCCCCAACATATAGTCGCGTTTTTATTACAAAAAGTTCAAAAAAAAGGTCGGGGCAACCCGATGTGTTGCCTCGACCTTTTTTTTGGCATTGCCGCAAAGGCATATTTCAATACGCCTTTACAGGCGCGCTGTCTTGTGTGGTTACCGCCTGATTCCCACAATTCCCTGCTGCCTTGATTTGTTTACAATGGTTCCAAGGCGATTGTAGGTTGTCAAGTACATAAACGCGTGATATACTCCAGGCGCCACTTTCATGCCTTTTGCGTTGACGCCGTCCCAATAGATGTCATAATTGTAATTGCCCGTAGTGTCTTTGTTTGATCCGGTGCCGTAATAATTTGTCAGCTCCTGCATTAAATTATCATTCGCACCGTCTTTAGATGCCGAATTCACTAAATTTCCCACGACATCATAAATTTTCAAGTATCCGGTGACCCGGCCGGAATCTCCCGGACTTATGGTAATGCGAAGAACGGTTCCGTTGCCATTTTGTTTTATAAATTGCGTGGCGGTTGGATCGTTTTTAAAATCAATGACCGAAGGATCGGGATTGGATGGAGTCAAGCCACCATTTGGTTTTAAAAATGTCGGTGTCGCGGGGTTCGGGCCGACCACCAATGGCGCGACTACTCCGTTAATTTGGGCCTGTACTCTCTGGTTATTTGAATCAGGCAAATTGCCCGCGCCAGCCGTGTTCGCCTGGTCGCCGATCTGCGGTGGGATGCGGATGTTAAAATAATTATAATCAAAGATCGTCATATTATTGCTCATGGTGAATTGAACGGTGCTGGCATCGATGATTTTAGAAAAACCGTTGATACAGGGATACTTAGGATAATTGATGCAGGCAAGCAGGATCGTGTCCGGAACAAGAATGCCGGCAGTGTCTTTCCAGGTGTAGAAAACCAGGCTGGGGGAAGCGGAGTTTATTAAAAATTCGTTTCCTTGGATTGTCGCAATAGGCTCACTGAAGGTAACGGTCACGACGTCCTTGGTCCTGTCCGAAGCATCGTTCCTGGTGACTACTACCCGCCAAATAACCGGAGCGGCCCCGTCTTGGCATTTCTGGTTGGTGATAGCAAGAGCACCATCTATCCCTGAAATGGAAATCAGAGGACGCCATGAAGTTTCGGGAATGGCATTGGCCGGCTCTAGTATGCCGTTTGATGCTTTGACGTTGTCTTGCAGGTAAACAATAAAGGTGGAAGTGGTATCATTAACAATATTTACCGGCGTAATACTTTGGACAATAAAGTTTGTGACGGCGCCCGACGTGGGATCAGTATATACAACGGAAACATTAGTCGCGGGAATATTTGAATTAAGTGAGGCGGAAACGGCCTTGTTAAGAGTGACCACAATCTGGTCCAGATACCCGTTACCGTTAACATCCTTGGTAACCGCGGATGAAAGTTTTGCTTCGCTCGGAATAATAATTACCTGAACGCTGTCGTACACGAAAGCGCCCGGTGTCACGCCGCTCGGGGCCGTCGCGGTTATCCAGCCATTTTCGTTGAGAACGGAATTGCTTGCATCATAATAGACGTTGTACTGGTTTGTTGTCGGCGGGGTCAAAGCATGCAAAGTGCCATCTTGTGTCCAGGAGCTGCGTATGGGTCCTATTAAATTTCCCCATTGGTCGTAACCCCGTGCATAAATATTGACCGCTCCATCCGGATAGAGCAACGTATCCGGCCCCGGCATGTCCGTGCCATTGGAATACTGAAGCGCAATTGAAGCAAGGGGTCCGGGATAAACATGGAATGGGTCCGTAGATGCCGTTAGAATAGTTAAATTATTATTAAGCATAAGTGAAATTTTATGCGTGCTGTCGACGTTTGAAGGCGCATTGTAAAGCGTGAACAAAACAGTGTCAAGACCATTCATAAAACATTCACTGTCGGATTGCGTGAGCGATCCCAGAGTATACGTTACACCATCAATGACTATCGTCGGTTGAGCGCTTTTGCCGCCGTTTCCGAGAGCATCGATATAGGTCGCCCCACCCGAAGGAGTGCACCAGAGGCCGGGAACAAGGCCATCGGTATTGTAGATCTGGACGGCAATTTTAAAAGGCCTGCCGGCAATAATAGAGTCATTAGGATTTGCAATTTGTATAGCAACTTTTGACGGCGGGGCCGGGGTGATAATGAGCGGAACAGTCTTCGAAACAGCACCCGCCGCAATAGTAAGGTTTTCAACGCCGGGGGTCTTTGGGCTGATGTTCCACGAACCTCCTTGCGTCGGCGGGGCCGCGTCCCATTTGATTGTGTCCGGCGCAAGGGTCCATGATCCTGTTCCGTCAACCCACGTTTTTGAGGCGTCGGTTGACCAAATGACCTGTATTTTTACGGACAAAGAAGAGTCCGTGTTCATCGAAATACTCGTGATTACCGCGCCTGTCACGGAGTTTACCAAACGTATGGAATCGACCACGCCGTTCTGAAGGACTACCTGGACGCTGTCAGGAAGGAGCTGGACAGGGGAGAATTCATCCGCGGAAACGGTGTCGATCCCGTTTTGAATAGTCATGCGGGTAATTATTCCTATATATTTTGAAGTGCCCGCGGCCGCCATGGCTATGGCCGTGTTGTTGCTCGCCCATACCGCATTTGTCGCCATTCTTGTATACTGTCCATACATGTCGCGCACGACCGCGTATGCCGTGGCCTGGGTCGTATTCCCATCCATGGTTATCGTTCCTAAACGCGCAGGCGCGAAGGTGTCGATTATTGTATCGGCTTCGATCACCACACGGTAATCAGCCGCGGGCTTGACATATACGGTATCGTATTTTCTAAGAATATTCGTGGGATTGCTTGGATCAACTAAAACGGATCCAATGACATAATACCTGTAAGCCTGTCCTCCATAAAAAGTATTTGAACTTCCGGAAGTAAGATGGAGCAATCTGCTGGCAGGTGAAAAATTGGGCAGTATGCTTCCAGGCACTAAAGGCGATATACTCCATGTTATACGGCTGCTTAAGTCCGTTCGGATACCACCCGTATCATCAAGAACAGTCGCTGAGTAAACAATGCTATCGCCCGTACCGACGGCTTTAGTGTTTGGAACCCGATTCAAATTTATTCCGATTGGGTTAGCGCTGATGATATTCGTGGTTATCTGGATATCGGAACCAGTTACATGACGTTCGGCGTAGAAGAAATTAAGCGTATCCAATCTATTAACCAGCCCAAGAGTATCGACATTGACGGAACCTTGCGTAGTATTATGAATTCCTCCGATGTCCATGACGAGCCTGTTATTGATAAATGCCCAGACGTCGTCATCGCCTGCAAATTGAAACGTTAAACCGGCCCTGTTTTCAAATGCCCAATGCAGTTCCATGGTAAAGGAGTAATTATGGTTGGCATAGGCTGGATTGGCCGCTTTCCAGGCAGCAGGCTCATCGGCACCGAACCCTCTGCCGTCGAGGGGAAAGAAATTCGCGTTATTATACTGGTACGTGCCGGCGGATCCAGGTACTAGAGTAAATATCAGCGTGTCCTGAATTACACTATCCTTGAAGGCAGTATCGTAATTTACCGTGGTGATAGGATTGCTGCACGTAGTAGTGGCCGGATTATTATAATTAGGTATCGTGAAATCACCGGGTTTCCAGGCAACAAACCATTTTGCAATATCGCAATCCCAGTAGGGAGCAGGACCAAGCGTAGGTTTTCTGTTTGGGCCTAACGTTGCGGCAACCATCCCAAGGCGGGTTGGCGCTCCGGTTGGAGTTTTTTCGAACTCGGGATTACTTCCGTCGGAATGGAAATCATAAAAGGTAACGGGAACTTTGATGGTCGGTGGATAAATTTGTTGGGACCACACATGGGACGATATAAACAAAACAAGCGCACATCCCAATAAGCTAAACTTCTTCATGGAGGGTTCCTTTCGTTCCAGTCCTCATTAATCGTTTTTTCGTGTGGAATTTGTATTTTGTTTTATAAAAACCATTCGGTCTGATAGTCGCAAAATTAGAATAAAAAGTTCAATAATTCTATTAAAAAATATTAGCAATTAATCGATTAAGTCTGTTAAATAACCGTTTTTTTTTAAATAATATTATGTAATATAAACAAAATTCTTAAATTATAGCAAGAAAAAACCATAAAGAACGATAAAAAAAGGCAGGTGATGCTTTTTAAAAAAAAAACAATCGCCCGCCTATTTTTTAATTTGACACTCTAACTACATTTCCCGCGCCGCAAGCTGCTTGAGCAACTTGTATTTAGCTGAAATATTTTTCTGCGCGGTTTCCAGAAGCTTTTGCGAAATTTCTGGCTTTGACCTCTTAAGAATCTGGAACCTGTTTTCTCCGGACTCAAAGTCCGCAAGCTGGATGCTTGGGTCCTTGCTGTCAAGCTGAAGCGGGTTTTTCCCCGCAAGCTCAAGTTCGGGATTGTACCGGTAGAGCGGCCAATGGCCCGATTCAACTGCTTTTTTCTGCTCGCCATAGCCCGTGGTCATGTCGATGCCATGGGCAATGCAGTGGGCGTAACAGAGAATAAGCGAAGGCCCGTTGTAGGCTTCGGCTTCGAAAATGGCTTTGATGGCCTGGTTCTGGTTTGCGCCGAGCGCGATTTTGGCAACGTAAATGTATCCGTAGCTCATGGCGATAAGCCCCATGTCTTTTTTGCTTACCGGTTTTCCGCTCGCGGCGAATTTCGCGACCGCGCCCATGGGAGTTGATTTCGACGATTGCCCTCCCGTATTCGAATATACTTCCGTGTCAAGGACCAGAATATTGACGTTCCTGCCTGACGCTAAAACGTGATCTACTCCGCCGTAACCGATGTCGTAGGCCCATCCGTCGCCGCCGAATGCCCATACGGACTTTTTGACCAGGTAATCGATGATGGGCACGAGCGCCTTGCTTTCTTGACTTGAATTTTTTGCAAGACCGGCTTTGGCAACGGCCACCTTGGCGCGAACCGCTTCGATTTCCGAGGGGGATGTTTGCGAAGCGGAAACTATTTCCCCAAGAAGGTTTTTTAAACCCGCTTCGCACGAACCGTCGGCGACAAGCTTGGCGGCGAGTTCCCTTGCGTATTCGTTGAATTTATCAACAGTCAACCGCGCCCCCATGGCCGCTTCGGCGTTGTCTTCGAACAGGGAATTCATCCATGTGGGGCCGCGGCCGTCGGCCCGCGTGGTATAAGGGGTCGTCGGCAGGTTGCCGCCGTAAATCGACGAACAGCCCGTTGCGTTGGTAATGATGGCCCGGTCGCCGAAGAGCTGGCTGACGAGCTTGACATAAGCAGTCTCGCCGCAGCCCGCGCAGGCGCCGGAAAATTCGAACATCGGTTTGATGAACTGGCTGCCCTTGACTGTGTCGGCCTTGAAAAGCTTCGCGTCGGTGTCGGGAATTGAAAGGAAAAATGCGAAGTTTTCGGCTTCCTGATGACGGAGAGGCAACTGCGGTTTCATGACGATTGCATCGCCTTTCCCCCTGGTGGGGCAATTGTCAACGCATGCGCCGCAGCCAGTGCAGTCTTCGGGAGCAACCTGAAGAGTATATTTAAAACCTTTGAGTTCCGGGCCTTTCGCATCAGCCGATTTGAAGGTCTTCGGCGCTTTTTCGAGGTGTTTTGCGTCATAGGCTTTCGGACGGATGGTTGCATGGGGGCAGAGAAGAGAACAGCGATGGCACTGGATGCATGTCGCGGGGTTCCACACGGGAATTTCCTGGGCAATGTTGCGTTTTTCGTATTGCGTGGTGCCCACCGGCCACGTCCCGTCGTCAGGCATTTCACCGACGGTGATCGTCTGGCCTTCCTGTTTCATCATCTTGGAAGTAACCTTTTTCACAAAGTCGGGAGCGTCTCCCGACACCGGTTCGATGGGTTTTACCTCTGTGGTCACTTTAGTGGGATAATCGACCTTCCGGATGCCGCTTATTGCCTGATCGATGGCCGCGATATTCATGGCAACGATTTTTTCGCCTTTTTTGCCGTATGATTTACGCGTCGCGTCTTTGATCGCTTCGATGGCAATCTTGGAATCGATGACCTTCGAAATTTCGAAGAACGCGGTCTGCATGATGACATTGATCCGGCTGCCAAGTCCGAGATCGGAAGCTATTTTCATCGCGTCGATTACATAAAAGTTGATTTTCTTGTTGATGACCTGCTGCTGAACGAAACCGGGCAGCTCATTCCAGATTGCGTTTTTATCGAACTCCGAGGTCAGCAAAAATGTCCCGCCTTCCTCGAGGTTCTTAAGCATGTCGTATTTTTCGAGAAAGGAAAAATTATGGCATGCTATGAAATTGGCTTTCGTTATCAGGTATGGTTTACGGATCACATTTTTGCCGAAACGTAAATGTGACACCGTGACCGCGCCCGCTTTCTTTGAATCATAGCTGAAATAAGCCTGGGTATTGTAATCGGTTTTATCGGCGATGATCCTGATGCTGTTGTGGTTCGCTCCAACCGTGCCGTCGGAACCAAGGCCATAGAACAAAGACCGTTGCACATCGGCCCCGTCAAGGGAATATGATGGATCATAATCGATCGAGCCGTTCGTGACATTGTCCGTTATGCCGACACTGAAGTGGTTTTTAGGATTTGGCTTCGCCAATTCGTCAAAAATGCCTTTTACCATCGCCGGATTAAACTCGGCGGACCCAAGACCATAACGTCCGCCGATGATCACCGGATATTCCTTGAACGCCGTGATCTTTACCTGCATCGCCTCGCCGACGGCGGTGCGGACGTCCCCGTAGAGGGGCTCGCCCATGGCGCCGGGTTCTTTCGTCCTGTCGAGTACCGCGATTTTTTTGACTGAAGCGGGCATGGCCTTGATAAAATCGGCCATTGAAAACGGCCGGAAAAGCCGGACTTTCAATATGCCGACTTTCGCGCCTTGCTTATTCATCGCGTCAACGGTTTCATGAATTGTGTCGCAGCCGGACCCCATGCAAATGATAATGCGTTCGGCGTCCGGGGCGCCGACATATTCGTACAGCTTGTATTGGCGGCCTGTCAGTTTCGCGAATTTGTCCATGTTTTTTTGGACAATTGCGGAGCATGCGTTGTAATATTTATTGACCGTTTCCCGGCCCTGGAAAAAGACGTCGGGGTTCTGGGCGGTCCCTTTGATTGTTGGGTGGTCGGGAGACAGGGCGCGTTTACGCATATCGGTGACATATCTGTCATCAATCATGGCCCGCATGTCGTCGAAAGCGAGGGTTTCTATTTTCTGGATTTCGTGAGAGGTCCGGAAACCGTCATAGAAATGAACGAAAGGAACGCGGGATTCGAGCGTTGCCGCCTGGGCGATGAGCGCAAAATCCATTGCTTCCTGCACGGTGGATGAGCAGAAAAGCCCCCAGCCGGTCTGACGCACGGCCATGACGTCGCTGTGGTCGCCGAAAATCGAGAGCGCCTGGCATGCCACCGCGCGTGCGGTAACGTGGAACACCACAGGCGTCAATTCTCCCGCGATTTTAAACATGTTCGGAATCATAAGCAAAAGTCCCTGGGACGCGGTGAACGTCGTCGTCAAGGCGCCGGTCGCAAGCGCCCCGTGGACGGCCCCGGCCGCTCCTGCTTCCGATTGCATTTCAGTAACGCTCGGGATTGTGCCCCAAATGTTTTTTTCACCCCGTGAGGATTTTTCGTCGGCTATTTCGCCAAGACCCGAGGAAGGCGTTATCGGATAGATTGCGATGACTTCGTTGGTCGCATGGGCCACGTGCGCGCACGCGGAATTGCCGTCATGAGGTTCCACTTTTCTTTGTGCCATTGTAATACTCCTCTTGTGTGCGGAAAATAATCCAAAAGAACAGAAAAAGAAAGATTATCAATATATATCATTTGCTGAGCAAATTCAAGGCAGGGGTAGGGCAAATCCGGGTTAATTAATCTGTTCGTTTTCTTTTTAAATGTCTATAAATGTATAACCCAATGCAGGCAAATAAAAACAGCACAACCGCGATATCTATGATTTTGCTGTATTTCATGACCTCGCTCCAGTTGCTCTTCAGAACAAATCCGACATGGGCTAGAAACGCGTTCCAAAGACCAGCGCCGATTATCGTGAAAATTGAAAATTTGACGATGTTCATTTTACCCGTTCCGGCCGGGATGGAAATGAGGTGTCGCACAACAGGGATGAAACGGCAGATCAGTATGGTAATGTCGCCGCGTTTTTCGAAATATTTTTCGGTTGCCGCGAGTTCATTGGCGTCAAGGAGCAGGTATCTGCCGAATTTTTTCACAAAAGGCATACCGCCATAATAGCCTGCAACATAAGAAATAAGTGAGCCGACGATGCTGCCGCTGGTACTGACAAGGACAACATGCCAGAAGGTAAATGTTTTTTCAGCGATCAAAAATCCCGCAAATGGCATGACCGCTTCACTCGGGACCGGCATCACCATGCTTTCCATGACCATAAGCACAAAAACGCTTGCATATCCGACGTGGTCGATGAATTGGGTTGCGTACGTTGCGATTAATTCGGTAAGGCCCATGATGCTCCTTAAAACAGGTTATAATCGCTCACTGAGCGAAGTCGAAGTGAGCGTTTAGTAAATGTCAAAATGGCCGGCACTTCAACTTCGCTCAGTGACCGGAAATGCAATAATTATTTTTCCCATCCCTCATCACCGACAAGTGGGACGAACACGACGCCGCCAGCGGAAGTTTTTTTAAGGCCAGCGGGCGTTTTTTCGTAAACTTCGAGGTCTTGATAGGACCTGTCACCCGCGGGAATGACCATGATGCCGCCATGAGCAAGCTGTTCGGTTAACGAAGGTGGAAGCACGGGGGCTCCGGCGGTCACGATGATCCTGTCAAAGGGCGCATGCTGAGACCAACCGCGGGACCCGTCACCGATTTTAAAGACTATATTTTCATATCCCATGTCCCTTAGCCTTCTCCGAGTTGCCTCTCCTAAATCCCTGTTGCGCTCAATGGTGTAGACGCGTCTGGAAAATTGGGCGAGGATCGCGGTTTGAAAACCCGAACCGGTGCCGATTTCAAGGATCTTGTCGTCGCTGGTAAGACGCAAAAGCTGGGTCATCAGCGCAACGACAAAAGGCTGCGAAATGGTCTGTCCGCTTCCGATGGGCAGGGCGTTGTCGTCGTATGCCTGGGCATAAAGCATGGAGTCAACGAAGAGATGTCGGGGGACCGTGCGGAAAGCGTCCAGCACCCGTTCGTCGGTAATGGATTTTTCACGGAGCTTTTTGATGAGCCGTTCGCAGGCGATAGCGGGTTTTAAAGCGTATTCATTCATGTAAGAGCTGTTTTTTTCGTATTCCCCTTGACACATCCGCGACGGCCTTGAGCCATCGAAGCGTATCTTTGATGAGTGATATGTGGCTGGCGTCGTTGAAATATAGTGTTTGCACTTTTATAAAACCGATTGAAAAATGAAGGAAACTGGCTTTGAGGATGATTTCGGATTCCATTTCAAAACGTGTGTATTTGCATTGCACTCGTTTGAGAAGCTCGGCGGAATAAATCCTGAATCCTGATTGACTGTCGGCTATTTTCTGGCCCGTCAACACGGACAGAATTTGAGAGGTAATCGTGTTTGAAATGATCCGGGGCAGGGGCATGCTTTTATACGATAAGTCACGCTTGCCGATGCATATGCCGGTTGCGGGGTAGTCCTGCACAAATTTTAAGAAGGTTGAAATGTCATCGACCGAATGCTGGCCGTCGGCGTCCATCGTGAGGACCCATCGCGCGTGGTTCTGACGCACCAAAAAATTAAAACCGTCCGAAAGCGCCGCGCCCTTTCCGATGTTAACGGGATGCTGGATATAATGGACCTCATATATTTTGCAAAAATGTTCGGTCCCATCAAGGGATGCGTCGTCGACAATGCAGATGTTGCGCGCGGGGGTCTTTTGCAGAAGACGGGGAAGAAGCACTTTGAGGGATTCAATTGATTTATACGACGGGATAAGGACAAATACATCGGAAGGCCAGTTGGGCGTTCTATTATTCATACTGTCAATGCCTTCTGGATCTCTGATGTAAACGATGTTACGGGATCATCGGTCTTTATGAACCGGGAAGGGTAGAGCGGATCCGCGATCCGGACCTCAATTTTCGTGAAGGGCTTGGGCACCAGGAAGCGGTCCCATGAATTCAGGCGCCATGTTTTTGCGGGTAAAGCAATAACCGGAAAGACCGTTGCATTGGCAAGAAGGGCGATTTGGGCCACGCCCGGCTTGACGATTTCCCGCGGACCGCGCGGGCCGTCGGGAATGAGCACGATATTCTGGCGCCGTTTGAGTTCCCTGACGCATTGGCGAAGCGCCGAAATCCCGTGGAGACTGGACGAACCGCGGATGGTCTGGTGCCGCCAGCGCTGCGCCACCGCGGTGGCGCGGTCGCCGTCTTTACTGCTTGAAACAACGGCTTTCACCCCGATGTTTCTGAAAATATAGGTAAGCGGAAGAATGTGGGAGTGCCAGAAACAATAGATTATCCCTTTGTCCCTGTCGTTAAATGGATCGATGAGCGTCGTGCCAGACAGGACAACGCGCCAGGTTTTGCCGAGGACCGATCCTGCAAACAGGATCGCGGAGCTGACCATATCTAAAGGAATTAAATCATCCATTTCCTAAATATAAATTAATTTTATTATGCCCAATATGAAAACCAGCGACTTTGATTACAATATACCCGGATGTCTCATCGCGCAATTCCCGTCTGAAAAGCGTGATGAATGCAGGCTTATGGGCCTTAATCGAAAAACCCGCGAAATTGGGCATTATCTTTTCAAAGACCTGCCGGGGCTTCTCAGGCCCCGCGACCGTCTGATTTTTAATAATACGAAAGTGGTGCCCGCGCGAATCCGGTGTCGAAAGGAAACGGGCGGATTGATAGAGCTTTTGTTTATAGAGCGGATCGACGGGTTGTCATGGAAAATATTGATGAAACCTGCGAAGAAAATGCGGAAAAATACAATACTTTCGCTTACGGCGGAACCAAAGGTTCATTTGATCATAAGCGAGGTCTTTGGCGATGGGAGCGGCATTGTTGCTCCGGCCGATACCGCAATCGTAACTTCAATTGATGATATCCTGCGGCATTTCGGGGAAATGCCGTTGCCTCCCTATATCAAAAGGCAGGCAATCGCTTCCGACAGTGAAACGTATCAGACGGTTTTTGCCAGGAACCCCGGGGCCATCGCTTCGCCAACGGCAGGCCTGCATTTCACCGGGGAATTAATGGAAACGCTGAGAAAAGACGGGGTAGATTTTTCATTTGTAACGCTGCATATTGGAATCGGGACTTTCAGACCGATAAAAACGGAAGATCCGCGTGATCATGAGATGCATGTGGAAAACTATGAACTCCCCCTGGATGTTGCCGCTGAGCTTAAGGAAACCAGGAAAAAAGGCGGGAGAATCATTGCGGTCGGAACCACCGTGGTGCGGGTCCTGGAACAATGTTCGCAAAAAACCGGTTATCCAACGGCCTCGGCCGGCGCAACCCGGCTCATGATCCTGCCGGGCTATTCTTTTAAGGCAATTGATGGATTAATAACAAACTTCCACGTGCCGCGGTCGACGCTTCTCATGCTGGTGAGCGCCTTTGCAGGCAGGGAATATATTCTCAAGGCATACCAAGAGGCCGTCAAGCTCCGGTACCGTTTCTTCAGTTACGGCGATGCGATGATTATACTATAGGGCTTGCCAATTGAAACGCATATCGATATACTTTGACTAAGCTGTGGATTTGGGCAGTCAGGTACTTTTTCCGCGCCTGGGAACCCTCAAGGCATCCCCATGGCGCGGAAAAAATACCTGACCGCCCGACATATGTTTTAAGGCAGACTTTAATCATGAAATCATTCTGTAAATCTGTATCTATCCTAATTCCGCTTATGGTGCTTTTTTCCGGGATTGCCATTCGCGTCCCTGCGCAGACGATCAAGATCCTCGTGCATATGACAAGTGAGCAGGAAGCGTACCTCGAAACCCAGATTCTGCCGCTCTTCGAACGCCAGAACAACGTTAAAATCCAACTTGAGGATTATCAGTCGTTTAATGAGATCGCGGCCAGACTAAAAGAATCTAACGATTCAATCGGACTTGTTAAAGTACCTTTTGTTAAGGAATGGGAACTGGTCGATAACGGGTATATACGTTCGCTTAATTCATTTCTATCTCCCGGCGAAAAAGATGAATTCCGGAAGGTATACGCCTGCTGGTGGCTTGGCGCCCGTGATAACGAGCAATATTACATTCCCAGGAAATTTGAAACCCGGATACTTGCATACAGACCCTCTAAAGTCGCGTTAGCGGTGGAAACCTGGAAACAGTTTGCGCGCGCCATCGACTCCTCGTTGTCGAAAATAAACGGACGCGGGTTGCCTGCCGGCTATGACTTGGAAAACGATCCTAATGAGTGGGACTTTTTTGACATCTATGTTGCCGGGTTTGTCTGGGCGAATACGAAATTTCCCGATGGGAAAAAAAGCCGAATAGCGCAACGCGGCAAACTCTACGACGGCACGGCGCTCACGCTTATCGACAGGGTGTTTGAATGCGGAGGCGATTCATATTCCCTTTTCAACATGAACAGCAAAGCGGTGAAGGATGCGTTTCTCTGGGAAGCCGCATATGCCTGGGGAGGGATATATGATACGACAATGTGGTCAGGACAATGGGCGGGACAACAGCTTTGGGAGGGATTCTGGAAAGAATCCATTTATCTGACTTTTTTTACACAGCTTGACTGCATAACGGTACTCAATAAGGAAATCGGTCCGGAAAACATTCACAAGGATGTTGCGGCCGATTTTGCGACGGCCCAGATGCCGCAGGGATGTTCGATTGAACTTGACAAGTCAGGGGGGAAATTGCGGCAGGGAAGCAATCGGGTCAGCACCGGAGGTTGGTGGTGGGGGATACCAAATCGATGGAACGATCCCGCCCTTGCCTATAAACTAGCTCGTTTCATCACTAACCGTGAAAACCAGATAAAGGAATGCACCAAGTTCGGCATGGTGCCTGTTCGGTATGATGTCATCAAAGATCCCACGGCATTGTTCAGCGGCGGCCCGATAAGCGAGGTTTTTAAAACATCGTATAAACAGATTCAGACAAATGACAATTATGTTCTGCCCAGCAGCGCTCAGATAGACACCGTCACGCAATGCTATCTTGATGCATGGAAAAAAATCGTCATGGAAAAAAAATGGGCCGACAACCCTCGCCTGGCCCCAATACCTGATTATATAGCCTGGGAACTGAAAGAAAATTATGCTCCCCGCATAATGAAAATGATGCGGGAGGCCAAATAGGTCGGCCGGGACATATTTAAGGTTGACAAAGAATGTTCCGGCACTTATCTTAATGATGAATATATTCAAGCCCGTATGGTTTAGCCACATGCGGGCTTCATTTTTTAACTTACCGTGTATTTTATTTAATAAGCAGTCTGCAAAAGGAGAACGTATGGGACTTGAAATAATGAAAAAATCCGTTGATAGTATTCTTTGGCAGGATTATCGCGCAGCTGATACGGGCATGATTGTCCATTATGTTTCGGACCCGGTGTCCGAAATACCCATACGTGAAATTCCTGAGGAAATAGATTCTCCAGTTATTCCGGAGCCGAATTATGAAAACCGCGTTTATGGATTCTTCGGGTGTATCCGGCCCAAAATCAGGAGCGCTTTTTTTAAGTCAAAGATCCGGTATATTTTTTTCCTCACGAAATATGCGGGATGCAAGGATGAATTTAAAGATAAACCTATTATAACAGGATATTTTCGCATTTTTAAAACCGCTGATGTCCAGAAACTCCATTTAAGATATTTGAACGATGTTGCGTGCCTGGATGCTGATTCATGTATTGCCTTGCGTGCTGATGAAGTTCATTTTGTTTCATTAAACAATGCTTATATCGTTGATGATGAAAAACTTAAAGCTTGGGGCTATAATGCTAAAATAAACAAGCAGTTACGAATTGTACTTGATGCTGACAAGACAAACCAGCTACTTAACTATTTAAAATCAAAACCCAATCAATTAGATATTTACATTGCAGAAACCAAGAGACTGGGGCCGCACGTTGAGGAGGAAGAGGAAGAAAAAGTTGAATCTGATGAAAATGCTCATAGTGTTACTCCTGGCGTCGCTGCTGATATCGCTCCTGATAATACGTATAGCATTGCCCCTGAAGTTGTTTCCGATGTTGCTGCTGATATTGCTCCCGATAATGCAGAACCTGGAGTTGCTCCCGATGTTGGTTTCAATGACAATTCATCTGAACAACATGAGGGACTATCCGCGTAGTTAACAATAAATCGGAAAATGGGAGCCCTATGAATGAACAGCGGAGCCTGGAACGAAGAAACCTGGAGCGGATCAAGCTTTTCTATTATCTTCGTGTGTATGACCGCGACACGGGGGATTTCGTCGGCTCCATGTATGATCTTTCTTTGCAAGGGATGAAATTGGTCAGCGAAAGGTTTTTTTCAGTCGATTCCCTTTATTACTTAAAAGTTCTTTTGCCCGAAGGAAGCATTTTAGGTGAATCAATTACTATCGACGCTCAATGCCGCTGGCGCAGCGACAGTGACAAAAAAAACACCTTTGAGGCCGGATTTGAATTTGTTAAGAAGGTGGACAGCGGCATCTACGTCATTAAAAAGCTTATCGAAGATCTGCAAGACCACAAGCTTATGTAAGGGCGCAGTTAATACATCAGAGGGGGAGCATACCTGCCTGTCATGGAAGGCTTTTCCCCGCGGTCTTGGCGACCGTTTGGATAAGAGACCGGATATTGAAAGGTTTGGTGATTGATCCTGCAAGGCCCATTTCGAATAGCCGCTTTTCCTCGACAAGTTCGTTGAGGCCGGAAACGAGAAGCGCCCGGATTGACGGGTGCAGCTCCTTCAAACGGCGGAAACATTCAAGGCCGTTGCATTCCGGCATCAGCATGTCGATGAGCACCAGGTCGAAATGGTCGGCATGTTTGCGGTAGGCCTCG
>Ga0182027_10004223_pt1 | contig 22368 bp, 26 predicted proteins | sample 712E1DmetaG_FD_121300 | JGI IMG/M metagenome (GOLD analysis project Ga0182027, IMG submission 121300) | Permafrost microbial communities from Stordalen Mire, Sweden - 712E1D metaG (Illumina Assembly) | ecosystem: Environmental > Terrestrial > Soil > Wetlands > Permafrost | place: Sweden... | reverse complement strand
GATGGAGCGCCGGCCCGACGTGGGCTTGGATTCGTACGACCGCTTCTTTCCCAACCAGGACACGCTGCCCCACGGCGGATTCGGCAACCTGATCGCCCTGCCCCTGCAGAAGCAACCGCGTGAGCGGGGCAACAGCCTGTTCCTCGATGACGATTTCAATCCCCACGCCGATCAATGGGCGTTTCTCTCCTCGGTTGGGAAGGTCGGCCGCGCGCACATCGAGGACCTCGTACGCAAAGCCGAACGCTCGGGGAATGTGGTTGGCATCCGGTTTCCGCTCGCCGAGGAAGATGAACCTGAGCCCTGGACGACGCAGCCATCGCGCCGCCGGAAAGAGCCCCCGATTGCAGGCGAACTGCCGCGCAGCCTGGAACTCGTGCTGGGGAACGAGATCTACGTCGCCAGAGAGGGCCTACCACCACCCCTGCGAAATCGCCTGCTCCGCGTCGCGGCCTTTCAGAATCCGGAGTTCTACAAGGCACAGGCGATGCGGCTGCCTACCTATGGTAAACCGCGAGTAATATCCTGCGCCGAAGAACATTCGCATCACATCGGCCTTCCCCGAGGCTGCCTGGACGATGTGCGTCAACTGCTCGCCGACCTCGGGATCAAATCGACAGTGAGGGACGAGCGCAACCCGGCTCAATTTGCCCCTGACATCGTTTTCACCCGATGGTTAACAGCCAATACGGTATTTCGCCGAAATCGTGCTACGGACTGCGGCACACGACGGTCGATCTGTTAACCTCCAGGGATGAAGCTTCCCGGCGGCGCGGTCGCGATTGTCGAGATCTCGAAGCTTCGGGACTACTGCCTCGACCCGCGTCACCCGCGCGGGCGGCACAAGGCTCGGGTCTTCCTTTCAGCGGTAGGCCTTGGACAGGGAGACGCGGAGTTTCTGCGGTCTACCCTGCTGGACGCCGCTCGTGAAGGCAGGGCGATGGTTGGCGAGTCCGACGATTTTGGTGATCGCTACACGATTGATTTCAGAGTGATCCGCGGCGGTCGCGAGGCCACGGTCCGGAGCGGCTGGATTCTGCGGCGCGGCGAGTCGGCGCCACGGCTCACCAGTTGTTTTGTATTATTGGATTGAGGCGCCCCATGCGCGAATTCGAAATCCTATCAGTCGTTGCGTTGCTCGAAGATGTGGCTGGCAAGGACCTTCGTCGAGGCCAAGTCGGCACGGTCGTCGAGCGGCTCGCCCCAGGTGTGTACGAGGTCGAGTTCAGCGACGACGAGGGCCGGACATACGCTTCTGTGTCGCTGCGGGCCGATCAGTTGCTTCAGCTTCAGCATGAGCCGAGCCGTCAAGCGGCTTGATTAGCTCGATCCGAACGGATCTGGAACCTGCGTCATAGACGACCCCCCGGACCTTCTCCTTCACCGCGGCGCACTGTTCCTTTGAGAGCAGCTTGGCATTGGCGCCGATCACGGACAAGACGGCATTTTCTATTTCGTGGGCTGAAGCCATCACGCCTTTGCAAGCTTCGCGTCCGCGCGCGGTCGAGCGGCGCCGGTAATAACAGCGCAGGACCGAACCGGCCCGCACGATGTGGGTGCTCATCAACCGGCCGCACTGTCCGCAGCACAGAAGCCCTTTGAGAATCCACGTGATTCCGGCGCCGCTTCCCCGCTTGCCAGGGATCCGGTTCCGGCGGCCGGAGATCAGATTCTGAACTCTGTGATACAGGTCCTGGTCGACCAGCGCCGCGTGACATCCCTTTCGGAACGCAAAACCGTGGACCACGAGCCCAGCGTACACGTGGTTCGTGAGAGTCGAGAGTACCTGGCGTGCGGTCCATGGCCTCGCCCCTCCCGTGATCCAGCCTAGGGCATTGGCGTAGGATGCGATCACCGACGGGGTGATGCCTCCTGCGGCCCAGTGGAACATCTTCACCACAACCTGGGCTTCTTCGTCGCAGACGAGCAACTGCTTCGTGTGGGGATCGGCTGAGCATCCGAAGGGAGTGGCTCCCGCAATCCGTCTTCCGTGGGCTTTAAGACGCTCGCGGGCTTCCGCTATCCGGGCGGCAGCGAGATCGCGTTCGAATTCCGCAAACGACGCGAGGATGCTCAGCATCAGCTTGTCCGTTGCCGCCGCGCCCAGTTCCGGCGCCGTCACCACCGACAACGTGACGTTGCTCTCCCGAAGCTCCTCGAATAGGGTGATGAAGTGCCGCAGGTTCCGCGACAGCCGGTCCAGGCGATGGATGACGACTTGTTCGATGCCACCGGAGCGAATCACAGCCAGCAATCGCCGCAGCGCTGGCCGGTCAAGGGTCGTGCCGGAATAGCCTACGTCGTCGAATCGCTCCTCAATTAGCTCGTGCCCCAACAAGCGTCGAGAGCGAACGTAGGCCTGGCACAGGTCGAATTGGACCTGGCAGGACGAGAGATCACCGATGGGCTCTACAGACTGGCGGGTGTAGATGGCGCATCGAATCGGCGTTCGGCCAGGCGCCACGACCGGAGTGTCGCGCAAAACACTTCCAGCATAGGCGATTCCGGGGCGAGTCGAACACGCCTACGAAACCAAGGCCAGAATTTCGAAATCCTTGTACCGAGACGGACGGCGGCGTTAACCAAGCTCTGGCATTCTCCGGCGTCGTGGAGAGGCCAGACAACGGGGAGAGAAAACGGTCTCGCCAAGGCCAACGGGCCCACTCTCCGGGGCGTGGCGCGGAGAACCGAATGCCCCGGAACTACTTGGCTTTATTGGGGATAATACGCGAGGAGGGAACGGGCGCACGGGAGGCGCAGCCGTTAACTACTGGGGACTGAACTTTCGGAAAAAATAGAATTGGCTCCCCAAGAGATACGCAGAAACGGAACTGCGCATGGAGAAAACCGGGGAGAGCGCCTTCTCCCGTGTGTTAACCAGAGAGGGGGTTTCGGATATGCGTCCTGGAATCGGGTGGAGCGCCGGCGGGCCGGGATCCCTCCTCAAGCTCGCCCCTTGGTTCGACGCATTGGCCAGCGGCGCCCCGGCGGCGTACTCCGAAAAACTCTAGAGACCTATGGGATCGACAACCGTGCCCGCGGCCTTGCAGCCGGCGCCTTTCATTTCACCGGGCGCCCGCCCCACCGTCGCGCGCCCTTAGGCTGATCGTGACCGGCGTGTTCACCGGAAGCACCACGTCCTGTCCTCGCGCGATGAAGATCGAGTAAGCGCCGAACCCAGCGCCGGCAATGGCGATACCCGAAGCTAAGGCACGGGGACCCAATTGCGCCACCAAAGTTCCGATCAACCCGAGCCCTACGGCCCCGGATTCGGCACGGCCTCCCAAATCTTCATCGGGAACGCCCTGAGCGTTGTAATCCTGATGAAACGACAGGCCGGCGGCCGCTGCCGCAAGGGCTGGAAAAATGAACCGCGTCTTAGGGCTGCCGACGTGCGTGGCCCCTTCCGAATCGAGAGCGAGGTGCTCATTGAAGTCCGCCTCCACGCCCTCCAGGTAGCCTTGGACGCCTTGCCCGGCGCCCGCTGGCAGCTTAATCTGGCGGAACACAAAGAGCACCTTCCCGTTGCGGTGAAAGAACCGGCCATGTTGCGCCTCCACCACTTCCCCTACAAGACAGGCGCCTTCGGGAATCAATAGGTTATGATCCGCCGAAAAGACCGGTCTTGTCACCACCGCCTCCACCGGCGCTCCTTTTCTGGCGGTCGCGGAACTGATCTCAGCGAGCAGGCGAGCGCTCACTTCCCGAACCTCGGGCGCTGCAACGGCGCCTTGTACGGCTCGCGCTTCCGACGGACTCGGTGCGAGCCCGGTAAGAGGCTCCTGCAATACGCCGCTGAAGAGCGTACCCGCCGGCCAGGACTGCGGGTGATAGGGAAGCATCTCGAACAGCCTGGATTTCAGGCGGCTCATTTTGCCCGGGGCCTTGAAGGCGAGAATTGCCGCGCGGTCCATTTCTTTGACCTTGTCTCGAGCGGCGCCCAGTGCGGACTTGCGATCCTCCCCCTTCTTCGGGGGCTTGACGACGCGCATGGTGTGCGTTGTCCCACGCGATGCGGTAGTGCGAAGAGACAGCCGCAACCCGTCGGTCAGGGTCAAGGCGTCAAACTGCGCACGGGCGTCGCGCCGCGGCGTAAAATTGCCAGATAGGATTGCCGTGAGGCGCCGGCCAATGGGAACTCCGCCGATCTCAGCGATGTGCCCTTCCACGACGCTTCCTGCCGGTAGCGCCAGCTTGTCGTAAACATAAACTGGGTCCACCAACCGCCCGTGGATCGGCTCGCCTACACGTTTGATCGCGACGCGACGTTCCAGCGCCACACGAAGAGGGACGCCAGACGGGACGGTCGCTCCCGGTTGAGCGCCTGGATCTACGGGAGCCACTTGCGCCAGGGCTGTTACGGCGAATAAGAACGGAACAATGCATCCACGCATCGGTGATCCCCCTCGCGTCCGCAGTATACCCCATAGCGGCCCGTGGTAAAAGTCCATCCGTCGCGAATTGAAGATTGCCGTTACAAAGTACTTTCCAATGGTCCGCCGGCCGCCGCATAATTAAACTTCTCCCCACACAAAACCTGGAACTCCGATTATGTCGATAAGCGCCCGCCAACGCCGCCAGCGGCAGAACTCGGACTGGCGCCAAGCCGGCGGAATAGGACAATTCTGCTTTGCCGAAAAACAGGACATTTCTGCGTTGCTCCGACAATGGACAATTCACGCCCTGTCAGGTACGGTACCATCTGATAAGAAGGATTCCATGGCTCCCCCGCCGCTAGAGCAGCCGTTCGACCACATGGCCGCTCGGGCTTTTTCCCTGTTTCCGCCGATCGTCGGAATCGACCATAACGAATGGCTTCTCGGCCAGGTCAACTGGTCCGAAGTTCTGGTGGTCAACCAGGCTACCAAGCAGGAGATTTGGATCCCCCGGCGGTACTTCGGGGCGGCCTCGCGCATCGAGGACCCCGTACTCATCGTCGGCCTTTCCCGCGAGCTGGAATACCAGGGCGGCATGTTGCGCCCATTCAAGCAGCGGCTCATCAAGATGCCCTCGAGCGGGCCCGCCCATTCCGATTCGCCCGGCGGGAAAGACGTCGCCACGGCATCCTCCGCCATGCGCGTCCACTCGGAATCGAGCGACCAGCGCGCGATCAAGCTCATCGGCATCGCCGTGGGAAGCGCCTTGCTGCTCTGGGTGCTGGGCGCCGCCGCCTTGCGCGTGGGATTCATCCAACAGCATATCGTCATCTCCACCAGGGACCAGACGTTCCAGACCCTGACCGGCCGCGACGACCGCTTCGCGGTGGTTACCAAAGTCGGACAGCCCGGCTTCGACCGCTTCAAAGAGGTGGGGACCATCCAGTTCGAGGCGCTCAGCTATCCGGATCGCAAGTACACCATAATCCTGGCTGGCCGGGATACCCGCGCGCTGGCGTATATCGGGACGGTCGACGACAAGTGGAGGCCGGTCCACTTCGTTAACCTGAAGACCGGCGGCTCCACGGAATCGCTGCTGCAGACGATTACGCGCTTCTAGCTTCGCATTTTGGCCGCGCCGAGGCGCCCTCACGGAATTTCTGAGAATTTGAGCGGCCCCGCGCCACTAGGTTAGCTAGAGATGACCCGCATTTGCCTGCTTGCGCTGACCGCCCTCCTCCTCGCGGCCCCGGCCGCCGCCGAACGCCGCTTCAAACCTCCCGACCCCGGCTTCCGCGTACAATGCGCCGGCGGCACGCTCCCCGGCGTCTCGACCAGGACCATTACCCGCCTGGACCTTACCGACGCCTCTAACCTGGTGTTCTTCTGCGGCAAAACCGAATTCCGCACCCCGTACAACAAAGTCGAGACCGTCGAGTATGGCCAGCAGGTCAGCCGCAGATATGCCGCCGCGGTCCTAATCTCGCCCATTCTGCTGCTCTCCAAGGAGCGCAGGCATTACGTGACGCTGGGCTTCCTCGACGACCACGGCGGCCGGCAGGCGGTTGTTTTGCGGGTGGAAAAGGGCGACATCCGCTCCGTTCTGGCGGGTCTCGAGGCGCGCACCGGGCGGCGCGTCGAATACCAGGACGATGAAGCCCGCAAAGGCGGCAAGCCGTGACGTCCCTCCTGGTTGCGCTGCTCGGAGCTTCTGCTCTGCTCGAAGCCCCCGCGCGAGCCCCCAACGGCCCGGATTCCGCTGCCATCGAGCGCGCCAGCTTGCGCCAACTACTGACCATCCGCCGGGTTTACGTGGACCGCCTGACGGGTGGCGAAACCGCCGCGCAGATGCGCGACATCCTCATCGGCGCGCTCGACGCCACCAGATTGTTCGTCCTTACCGAGACTCAGGAGCGCGCCGATTTCATCCTGCGCGGCGCCGCCGAGGACCTGGTCTTCACCGACGAGCATTCCTCCTCCGATGGCGTCAACTTCCGCGCCAACATCGGTACCGGACGGACCACCAGCAGGTCCACCGGCCAGAACGCCGGCATCGGCTTGGGCGACAACGAATCGGACCGCTCCGCCGAGCGCCGCCACGAAGCCATTGCCGCCGTGCGCCTGGTGAACGCGGCCGGCGACATCGTCTGGTCCACCACCCAGGAAAGCCTGGGCGCCAAATTCCGCGGCGCCAGCGCCGATGTCGCCGACAAAATCTCCGCCAAGCTGAAGGAGGATTTCGAAAGGGCGCGCAAACTGGCGCCGTAGAGTCCGCCAAGGGAAGCCGGCGCTTTCCTCCGCCGCCGCCGTTACTGCTTCTGCTTGCGAATCGTGGCCGCGATCCTGGCGGCGCGCTCGCGGGCCGTGTTCATGTACGATGGGCCCGCAATGATGCGGTCGAGCGTCGGAAGGTACTGGTCCACGGCCACCAGCCGCTTGCGGTCCAGCGCCGATTCGATCCGCAGCAGCGCATCCACCACGCCCAGCTTGTCGTACTTGGCCGCGCGCTCCAGGTCGATGCGGCAACGGGCCGTATCGCCCATCCGCTCGAACCAGTCCGTCAGCGCGCGGGCGGACGGATCCTCGCTGTAGTTGAATTTGACTTCGCCCTTCTGCGCTCCGTTTTCGTAACGGAAGGTCTTGGTCCCCGCGAATGCCACTTTGGCGGAGGATTCGAGCGGACGCTCGAAATATCCCAGCTTTTCCGCCAATCCGAATACTTCGCCGGTCTCGGCCGCGCTAAGCTTGAAGCTCAACGGATTGTCGTCGTCGGGCCCCTCGCGGTATTCCGTATTTCCGCCCGCCTCAATGGCGATCTGGAAATAGGCGGGAACGCTTCCCGGGAAGGAGCGCGAGTAGAACAGCCCCGGACCGGCGGCCGCACCGAGCGATCCGGCCAGCAGCAGCGCCGGCAACCACCTCATTTGGACGCTCCCGACAACCGCCGCTCGACGGACAGCCGCGTGGCATGGCAGATGGCTACCGCCAAAGCGTCGCAAGCGTCTTCCGATTCGACGTCTTCAGAAAGCCCGAGCAACGATCGCACCATGGTCTGCACCTGGCGCTTATCGGCCCGGCCATAGCCCGCCACGCTCATCTTGATTTCGAGCGGCGAGTATTCCGCCACCTCGATGCCGGCTTCCGCGGCCGTCAACAGCGCCACTCCCCTCACGTGCGCCAGTTTCAACGCGGTCTTCACGTTCGCGGAAAAGAATACCCCTTCCACGCCGGCCGCTTCGGGGGCGAATTCGGCGATCAGCCGCCGCAGCCCCTGGGCGATTTCGAGCAGCCGCTTCTCGAACCGCCATTTCGGGCTCGTCCGAATCACCCCGGCGGCCACCATCCGGTGTCCCAGTCCATCGGCTTCAATCACGCCGTAGCCGGTTCGCTCCGATCCGCAGTCGATCCCCAGCACCCGCACTCTACTGCGCCAGCGCCTCCAACTCCTTGTCGTCGATGTCGAAGTTGGAGTATACGTCCTGGACGTCGTCGTGCTCTTCCAGCGCTTCGCTCAACCGCATCATCGAAGCGGCGCTCTTGCCTTCCAGCTTGATGACGTTCTTCGGAACCATCGCGATGGACGCTTCGTCGGGGTGCAGCCCGCTCGCCTCCAAGGCCTTCAGCACGGCGTCGTGAGCTTCCGGCGCCGAGAGGATTTCCCAGTGCTCGCCGTCCCCCCGCAAGTCGTCCGCGCCGGCGTCCAGCACGATGTTCATGACCTGGTCCTCGGTGGCCTTGTCGGCCGGAAGGAAGATCTGGCTCTTGCGCTCGAACATCCACGCCACCGCGCCCTGTTCGGCCATGTTGCCGCCGTTTTTCGAAAAGATATGGCGGATGTCGCTGACGGTGCGGTTGCGGTTGTCCGTAGCCACGTTCACCAGAACGGCCGCGCCGCTCGGACCGTAGCCCTCGAACATCACTTCCTCGATCTGCCCGCCTTCCAGTTCGCCGGTCCCCCGCATCACCGCCTTCTTAATGTTATCGGCAGGCATGCTGACGGCCTTAGCGGCCAAAATGGCGGTTCGCAGACGGGGATTCCCGTCGGGATCGCCGCCGCTGCGGGCCGCGATCATGATCTCCTTGATAATGCGCGTGAAGCTTTTCCCGCGCTTGGCGTCCAAGGCCGCCTTCTTGTGCTTAATCGTGGCCCATTTGGAATGGCCTGACATGTGAACCTCGCGGTAGGCCCAGCCGCGGCGGCCGGGAATGACAATTCTATGAAACGACGTATTGAGGATAGCAGAATCGGGAATCCGGCTCAACCTGTGGCTCAACCTGTGGCGCACGCTTCACCGAAGTCCCCCACCCCATCCCGGCCCAACTCCCCCCGCTCCCCTGTGCTATACTCCTGGTTTATGACAGCCACCGTCGCGCGGCATCATCGTTTCCACGCCAACATGCGACGGGCCGTGTCCTGATTTCAAGCACACTTAATCGGAAAGGACGCCCGCCGCGGTGATGGCGGGCTTTTTTTTGCTTACACCATGACTTTGGACTTTCAAAAGGCCGACGGCTTGGCGCCCGCGGTCGTGCAGGATTTCGCCACCGGCCGGGTGCTCATGCTCGGTTATATGAACGAAGAGGCCTTCCGCAACACCGTCGAGACCGGCTTCGTGACCTTCTATAGCCGCTCGCGCCGCAAGCTCTGGCTCAAAGGCGAGATCTCCGGCCATCGCCTCCTCGTCAAGGAGATTTCGACCGATTGCGACGCCGACGCCGTGCTCGTCAAGGTAGAGGCCCTGGGACCCGGCGTCTGCCATGAAGGCTACCAGAGCTGCTTCTTCCGCCGCCTGGAAGATGGCCAGTGGAAGGTGGCCGACGCCCGCGCCTACGACCCCGCCGCGGTCTACGGGAGCAAGCCATGAAGCTGAAACTCGGCATTCCCAAGGGCAGCCTCGAAAACGCCACCATCGACCTGTTCCGGCGCGCGGGCTTCGCCATCACCGTCAGCTCCCGCTCCTATTTCCCCGGCATCGACGATCCCGAAATCGAGTGCATGCTCATCCGCGCCCAGGAAATGGCGCGCTACGTCGAGGACGGCATCCTCGACGCCGGCCTCACCGGCCGCGACTGGGTCGAAGAGAACGAGGCCGACGTGGTGCCCGTGGCCGACCTCATCTACGCCAAGCAAAGCTTCGGCAAGGTCCGCTGGGTGCTGGCCGTGCCCGAAGGCTCCGCCTTCCATTCGGTTGAGGACCTGCAAGACAAGGTCGTCGCCACCGAGCTGGTCGGCGCCACCAGGCGCTACCTCGCCCGCCACGGCGTCACCGCCCGCGTCGAGTTCAGTTGGGGCGCCACCGAAGTCAAGCCGCCCGTCCTCGCCGACGCCATCGTGGAGGTCACCGAAACCGGCTCGTCCCTGCGCGCCAACAAGCTCAAAATCATCGATACGGTGCTCGAATCGAATACCCAGTTGATCGCCAACAAGGCCTCCTGGCAGGACCCCGCTAAGCGCCGCAAGCTCGAGGACATGAAAATGCTGCTCGATGGCGCCATCAACGCGTTGGGCAAAGTGGGGCTGATGCTCAACGTTCACAAGGACAACCTGGCCGCCGTCCTCGGCGTGCTCCCGGCGCTCAAGCGGCCCACCATCTCGCACTTGAGCGACGACCAATGGCTGGCGGTGAACACCATTCTGGACGAGTCCACCGTGCGCGATATCATTCCCCGGCTGAAACAGGCGGGCGGCGAGGGAATCGTCGAATACCCGCTCAACAAGATCGTACTGTGATTCGCATACTTGAAAGCAAGGATGCCGGCCGCCTGCTGACCCGCAAGGCGGCGCGCATGGCGCAGGCCGAAGCCGTGGTTGCGCCCATTCTCGCGGCCGTCCGCCAGCGCGGCGACGCCGCGTTGATGGAGTACGCCCGCAAGTTCGACGGCCTCGCCCGCAAGAGCGTGCGCGTGCCCGAAAAGGAACTGCTCGCCGCCCGCCGGCTCCTGGCCCCGGAGTTCGCGCGCGCCATCGCCACCGCCGCCGCTGGCGTGCGCGCGTTTGCCCGCCGCCAGATGCCCGCCGAGTGGATGCGCGAAATGCGGCCCGGCTTGCGGCTGGGCCAAATCGTGCGCCCGCTCGATACCGTCGCCGCCTACATTCCCTCCGGCCGCTACCCGCTGCCATCCACCCTCGTCATGACCGTCGTCCCCGCGCAGGTGGCCGGCGTGCCGCGCATCTGCGTGGCCTCGCCCCGGCCCGTAACCGAGGTGTTCGGTACGGCGTCTCTGTTGGGCGTTGCCGATGTCTTCGAAATGGGCGGGGCGCAGGCCATCGCCGCCTTCGCCTTCGGTACCCGCACCGTGCCCAAGGCCGACCGCATCGTCGGACCCGGCAACATCTACGTCGCCGCCGCCAAGAAGCTGCTGGCGGGCGAGGTGGGAATCGATTTTGTCGCCGGCCCCACGGAGATTCTGATCGTGGCCGAAGACGGCGATCCCCGCCTCCTGGCGGCGGATATGCTGGCTCAGGCCGAGCACGATGTGGACGCCTCGGCCGTCCTGCTTACCACCTCCAAGCGCCTGGCCGCGGCCGTCGCCCGTGAAATCGCCCGCCAGCTCGAAGATCTGCCCACCGCCCCCGTGGCCAGCAAGTCCATTGCCAAAAACTCCGCCATCGTCCTGACGCGCTCCCTGGATGAGACCATCGACCTCGCCAATCGCTTCGCGCCGGAGCACCTGAGCATTCCCGATGAGACCCTGCTGCCGCGCATCCGCCACGCCGGCGGCGTCTTCATCGGCCCCTTCAGCCCCGAAGCCGCGGGCGACTACGCCGCCGGCCCCAACCACGTGCTGCCCACCGGCGGCGCCGCCCGCCAGCGCGGCGGATTGTCCGTGGCCGATTTCCTCAAGGTCGTCTCCGTCCAGCACTTGAACCCGGCGGCGCTCAAGCGCCTGGCCCCAGCCATTACCACCCTGGCGCGCGCCGAAGGCCTCGAAGCCCACGCGCGTTCCGTGGAAATTCGATTGCCCAAAGGGGACACCCCATGAAGCTTCCTAAAGGCGCCGTCAAACCTCGCCCCGCGGTGCTCGCCATGGCGCCTTATTCGCCTCCCACCGGCGGCCGGGCCGATAAGCTCCGCCTCGATTTCAACGAGAATACCGTGGGCTGCTCCCCGCGCGTCGTCGCCGCGCTCAAAGACCGCATCGAAGCCGGCCGCCTCGCCATCTACCCCGAATACGGCGAAGCCAAGCCCGCCATCGCACGCTATTTCAACGTCGCCCCCGAGCAGTTCACCTTCACCAACGGCACCGACGAGGCTATTCAGGTCTTCGTCAACGCCTACGTGGACGACGGCCAGGAAGTCCTGCTTCTCAAGCCGTCCTACGCCATGTACCGCTTCTATTGCGAGGTGGCCGGCGCCAGGATCCGGGAGATCGAATACCCGCGGCCCGGTCTCGAGTTCCCCTTGCAGGCGGTCCTCGACGCCATTACCCCCAATACCCGCGCCGTGATCCTCGCCAACCCCAACAATCCCACCGGCACGGGCATCTCGCTGCTGGCCGTCGAACGCATCCTCCGCCGCGCTCGCAAAGCCGTGGTCATGGTGGATGAGGCTTACTACGAGTTCTCCGGCGTCACCGCGCTTCCCGAAATCGAACGCGTCCCCAACCTCTTCGTCTGCCGCACGTTTTCCAAGGTCTTCGGCATGGCCGCCATGCGCCTGGGCTGTCTGTTCTCGCATGCGGCCAACGTCGCGTATCTGCGCAAGGCCCAATCGCCCTATAGCGTCAATTCGCTGGCTGTCGTCGCCGCCCAGGCCGCCGTGGAGGACGAAGAGTACATTCGGAATTATGTGGCTGAGGTGCTGGCCGCGCGCGAGATCCTCTGCCTGGGGCTCGAACGCCTCGGCATCCGCTATGTGCCCAGCTCCGCGAATTTCGTGCTGGCGTTTTTCGACAAGCGCGCCATCGAAGTGCGCGACGCCCTCCGTGACCGCGCCATCCTGGTGCGCGACCGCGGCTATGAAGCCCCCGGCGCCGTGCGCATCACCGTCGGCACGCGCAAGCAGACCCGCGAGTTGATGGCCGCCCTCGAGGAGATCTGGCGCCAATGAGCCTGCCCTTGCTGGTTTTCGACATGGATGGCGTCCTTGTGGATGTCTCCGATTCCTACCGCGAGACCATCGCGCGCACCGTCGCGCATTTCACCGGCGCCGCCATCGCCCGCGCTCAAATTCAGGAGTTCAAGAACCAGGGCGGCTTCAACGACGATTGGGAACTCACCCACCACATCGTCCGCCAGGCCGGCGTCGATGCGCCGTTCGATGACGTTCGCGACTGCTTCCAGCGGCTCTTCCTCGGCAACGGGGGCGATGGCTTGATTCTGCGCGAGCGCTGGATCGCGCGCCCCGGCGTCCTCGAAAAACTCGCCCCGCGTTTCCGTTTCGCGGTCTTCACCGGCCGCCCGCGCGCGGAGGCCGATCTCACCCTGAACCGCTTCGCCGGCGGCCTGGTCTTCGATCCCGTGGTGGGCATGTTCGACGTTCAAAACCGCAAGCCCCACCCCGAGGGACTGCTCAAAATCCTCGGCGACGGCGTGGCCGAAGCCCCGGCCTTCTACATCGGCGACAGCGTCGACGACGCCCGCTGCGCCCGCGCCGCCGGCGTTCCCTTCATCGGCATCGCCGCGCCGGCCAACCCCGCGTATCTCGACCTGGTGTTTCTCTTCCAGGCCGAAAAGGCCTGCGCTATTGTGGACGACATCAACTATTTGGAGGAGGTCTTCGCATCATGAGGCGTGCTGCCGTTCGGCGGGACACCAGGGAGACGAAAATCTCCGGCTCGCTGACCATCGAGGGCTGCGGCGAATATGAGATTTCGACCGGCGTTCGCTTCCTCGACCACATGCTCGAATTGTTCGCCAAACACGGCGGCTTCGATCTGAAGATCCTGGCCGATGGCGATCTCGACGTGGACCAGCACCACACCGTCGAGGACATCGGCATCGTACTCGGCCAGTTGTTCAAGAAAGCCCTCGGCGACCGCAAGGGCATCAACCGCGCCGGCTATTTCGTCCTGCCCATGGACGAAACCATGGCCGTGGTGGCGCTCGATTTGGGCGGCCGTCCCGCCCTGGTCTACAGGGACCTCGTGAAAGTGCGTCTGGTGGGCGATCTGCAAGCCGAGCTGCTCGAGGATTTCTTCGGCGGCTTCGTCAACCACGCCGGCGCCAACCTCCACGCCAAAGTGTTCTACGGCCGCTCCAGCCACCATAAGATCGAGGCTGTCTTCAAGTGCTTTGCGCGCGCCATGAAGTACGCCTGCTCCAAAGACCCGAGCTTGAAGGACCAACTTCCATCCACTAAGGGACTGTTGTGATTGCCATCTTCGATTACGGCGCCGGCAATCTTCGCTCGGTTCAGAATACCCTGGCGGAGCTCGGCTGCGAATACGCCCTGGCGCGCGACGCCGCCGCATTGCGCGGCGCGCCCAAAATCATCCTCCCCGGCGTGGGCCATTTCGGACAGATGCTGCGCGCGCTCGATACGCTCGGCGTGCGCCAGACCCTCGTCGAGCGCATCGCCGCCGGCGTGCCGTTCCTGGGCATCTGTCTCGGCTTGCAGGCGCTCTTCGAGACCAGCGAGGAAGCCCCCGAGGTCCGCGGCCTGGGCGTCTTTGAAGGCCCCGTGAAGCGCTTTCCCATCGGCGCGCGCGTGCCTCACATGGGTTGGAACCAGCTCGAATCGCGGCGCCCGTCGAAGCTGCTCGCCCACCTGGACGCGGCCCCGTACGTCTACTTCGCTCACAGTTACTACGTCCCGGAGAACAGCCGCACCGCCGCCGCCTGTACTTACGAAGTGCCCTACACCGCCGTCCTCGAAGCCGGCAACGTGTTCGGCGTGCAGTTTCATCCCGAAAAATCCGGCCCCGTGGGCCTGCGCATCGTGCGCAACTTCCTGGAGATTTGAAGAAAGAAGTTATGGCCGCCGATAAACGCAGATGAACGCCGATAAGAACCGCACCGCTTACGTTCTTGTGTGTTTTTCTTATCTGCGTTCATCCGTGTTCATCGGCGGCCCGAATTTTTCTTATGCTGGCTAAACGAATCATTCCCTGTCTGGACGTGACCGGCGGCCGCGTGGTCAAGGGCGTCCACTTCGTCAATCTGCGCGATGCGGGCGACCCCGTCGAACTCGCCGAGCGCTACAACCGCGATGGCGCCGACGAGTTGGTCTTCCTCGATATCACCGCCTCGAGCGACGCCCGCGAGATCATGGCCGGCGTCGTCGCCCGCACCGCCCGCAAGGTCTTCATCCCCCTGGCGGTGGGTGGCGGCATCCGCTCGGTGGCCGACGCGCGCCGTATCTTGATGTCCGGCGCCGACAAAGTCTCGGTCAACACCGCGGCCGTGCGCCGGCCGGTGTTGATTACCGAGTTGAGCCGCGAATTCGGCGCCCAGGCCGTGGTTTTGGCCATCGATGCCCGCCGCCACGCCCCCGGCGCCTGGCATGTCTTCACCCGCGGCGGCCGCGACGATGAAGGCATGGACGCCGTCGCCTGGGCCGCCCGCGGCGAAGAACTTGGCGCCGGCGAGATCCTGCTGACCTCCATGGATACCGATGGCGTCCAGGACGGCTTCGATTGCGCCCTCACCCGCGCCGTCTCGCGCGCCACCCACATCCCCGTCATCGCCAGCGGCGGCGCCGGCCGGCCCGAGCACTTCGTGCGCGTCCTCACCGACGGCTGCGCGGACGCCGCCCTGGCGGCTTCGATTTTCCATTACGGAACCTACACCGTCAACCAGTTGAAAGAGGAACTCGCCGCGCGCGGCATCCCCGTGAGGCTGGCATGATTATTCCGTGCATCGATCTGATGGACGGCAAGGTCGTCCAGTTGGTTCAAGGCCGCGAGAAAGCCCTGGAAGGCGATTCCCCCGAGGAAATGCTGCGCAAGTTCGCCGCCTTCCCGGAGATCCAGGTCATCGACCTCGACGCCGCCATGGGCCGCGGCTCCAACGACGAATTGGTCCGCATGCTGGCCTCGAAAACCGCCGCGCGCGTGGGCGGCGGCGTGCGCACCGTGGCGCGCGCCCAGGCGCTGGCCGCGCAAGGCGCCCGCAAGATCATCGTCGGCACCTCCGCCTTTGCGCCCAGTGGGGCAGGCCTCCCGGCCTGCCCTTCCGTTAACGTCCCCTTCCTCGCGGACCTGCGCCAAGCCGTCGGCCGCGACCGCATCCTCGTCGCGCTCGATTCCAAGGACGGCCGCATCGTGGTCAAAGGCTGGCGCCAGTCCACCGGCCTCGTCGCCGAAGACGTCCTCCCCGCGCTCGAACCCTATTGCTCGGGCTTTCTGTGCACCTACGTGGATAAGGAGGGAATGCTGCAAGGCACCGACCTCGCCTGGTTCCGGCGCCTCCGCGCGGCCACTTCCCTTGAACTCACCGCCGCCGGCGGCATCACCACCCTGGACGAGGTTCGCGCCCTTCAGGCCATGCGCGTCCACGCCGCTCTGGGCATGGCCATCTACACCGGCCGCCTCAGCCTCGAGGACCTCGCGTCCCTGTGAGCGCATGGCTCTCCGTGATTGATAATCCACGCCGATTGGCTCGAACCAAACCCCCATCCTGGCCGTATCATGGAGATATGATTTCACGCATATTGTGCGCCCTCTTCTCCGTCGGACTGGCGCTGGCGCAGTCCGCCGCGGCCCCCGACCCCGCCGCGGCCGGCCGCAAAGCCCTGGATCTGCTGCTCGCGCAGAAGTATTCGGAAATGCGCCAGATGTTTACCCCTGAAGTCGATAAAGCCTTCCCCCAGACCGGTCTCGAAGGCCTCGGAGCACAGGTCAAGTCCTGGGGCGCCCCGGAGAAGATTGACGACCCGCAGGTGCGGCCTGGCCCCGGCGGGCTGTCCATTGTGGTCGTTCCCGTCAAGTTCGCCGCCATGGCCATCAATTTCCAGGTGACCATCGACGGCCAAGGCAAAGTTGCGGGACTCTTCCTTCGGCCCGGCGGCGCCGCGCCCGCCACGCCGTGGGTGCGCCCCGCCTACAGTAAGCCGGATTCCTTCCGCGAACGCGACGTGACCGTGGGAAACGACGAATGGAAGCTGCCCGGCACGCTCACCGTGCCCGTCGGCAAGGGGCCTTTTCCGGCTATCGCGCTGGTGCATGGCTCCGGTCCCAACGACCGCGACGAGACCGTGGGCCAGACCAAGGTCTTCAAGGATTTGGCCGAAGGCCTGGCTTCCCGCGGCATCGTCGTCCTTCGATACGAGAAACGCACCCGGCAATACGCCGCGAAAACGGCCGCCATGGAGAGGTTTACGGTGAATGAGGAAACCGTCGACGACGCTGTCCAGGCCCTCGCGACCCTGCGCGCGCAGCCCGAGGTGGACGCCAAGCGCGTTTTCCTGCTGGGCCACAGTCTCGGCGGCAATCTGGCCCCCAGAATCGCCGAAGCCGATGCCAAACTTGCCGGATTGGTGCTCCTGGCCGCCAACGCGCGGCCGCTGGCGGAGGCCTTGCTCGATCAAGCCGAGTACCTCGGCGCCACCCCGGCCGATTTGCAGGCCCTCCGCGCTCAGGCCGCTAAGCTCAAGGCCCTCGAACCGGCGGACGCGGACGCTCCCCCCCTGCACATCGGTCCCATTAGCGCCCCGGCTTCCTATTGGCTCGATCTGAACGCTTACGACCCAGCCGCCACCGCCAAGCGGTTGACCATCCCCATGCTCATCCTGCAAGGCGAGCGCGATTACCAGGTCACCATGAAGGATTTGGCGGTTTGGAAATCCGCCCTCGGCAGCCGCAAGAACGTTACCCTGCGCAGCTATCCGGCCCTGAACCATCTTTTTGTCGCCGGAGAAGGCAAGAGCCTGCCGGCGGAGTACAACAAGCCCGGCCACGTCGCCCCGGAAGTGGTCGACGATGTCGCCAAGTTCCTGTTGTAGCCCGGCCCCATCGCCGCCGCCTGGTGCACAGTGGGGCGGGCCGGGGTACCCACTGGGTCCGCCTGCCTTCTTCTGGCCTGTTGAGTAATTTCCTGGACACTACACTAGGAAGACCGCCAGTTAAGGGAGACTACCTCGAACCTCCCCCCTTTTGCCCGGCCGCCTGCACGCCCCACTCATCGAAAACAGCACGAACCTGCCCAATCACAACTATCCCTATTGACTTATTGCCGTTTTTTTCATTGAAATATCCTCAATAACATCAATGACATAGCCTAGAATCAACGTAATCTCAGGTGAATTCCGCTTGCAGCTTAGCGAATGTACGTATACCCTATTGACATGATGGATAATACGAACTTAAACTCTATAATCGAACGAGTGAGCAGGGTGGCTGCCCTGCTGCTCGCTGGCATCCTGGGCGCCGGCCTCGCGGTGGCCCAGAGCCTCAATTGGGACGGCCAGACCGGCGTCTTCATCACACCGCTGGCCTACACGGCGGCATCCCCCGAAAGCGGCTTCGGACGCCCGATTGTGGCGTACCACTTCCTGAACGCCGGCGCCGTGTTGGGCAACTTCAACACCATTTCGGTCACGGAAGGCATCGCCGGGCGGTTCGAGTTCGGGTACACGCGCGATTTCCACGAGCAAGGCGGCACGGCGGGGCTGAGCCCGTTGTGGGGGTCCGGCTTCAATATCGTGCACGCGAAACTGAACGTGCTTAAGGAAAACGCCGGAAAGCAGTCCTGGGCGCCGGCGATCTCCGTTGGCCTCGTGGTGCGCACGCAGGACCCTAATGTCAGCGGGTTGCTCGCAGGGCCGAACAAGACCTACTCGAACGCCGACTTCTACGCGGTGGCGAGCAAGACCATCACGCAGACGAAGGTCGTGCCCATCGTACTGAACCTGGGATACAAGGCGACCAACGCTCAGGTCTACGGCTTGGCCGGCAACGCGCCGCAGTACACAGGCCGCCTATTCGGCGCGGTGGCGTTTGTGTTCAAAGGACCGGCCAAGAGCACGCTCATTCTTGGGTCGGAGTTCTCACAGGAGCCGCGCCAGGTGCTCAACCTGCCCGGCGCCATCGTACCGACCACCATCACCTACGCGGCGCGGATTGTGCCCTTGGCCAAGCAGAAGTTCAATGTCGATTTCGGCGTGGCCCAAGCGGCCGGCACAATCGAACCGGGCGTCAATCTTGTAGCCCGGCATCAGTTCGCCCTGGGGATATCCTACGGCATCTAAGCGGCATCGAAACAGAGGAACCACTATGGCAGACGCACAACGAAAACTCGGACTCGGCACGCTTGCTCTGCATGCCGGCCAGCAGCCCGACCCCGCCACGACGGCGCGGGCGGTCCCCATCTACGCAACCTCGAGCTATGTTTTCAAGGACGCCGAAACAGCGGCGAATCTTTTCGGTTTGCGCGAGTTCGGCAACATCTACTCGCGCCTGACGAACCCCACCAACGACGTGCTGGAGAAGCGCCTGGCGGCTCTTGATGGCGGCATCGGCGGCCTGGCGTTCGCCTCGGGACAGGCGGCCATCACCGCCGCCATCCTAACCATTACCCACTCCGGGCAAAACTTCATCTCCTCCACCAGCCTGTACGGAGGCACCTGGACGCTCTTCGCTCAGACTCTCAAGAAGCTGGGCGTCGAGGTACGTTTCTTTAACCCCGATCATCCCGAGGAGATCGACAAGTTGGTGGACGCGAACACCCGCCTGGTGTATCTGGAATCGGTCGGAAATCCCAAGAACGACGTGCCGGACTTTCAAGCCATCGCCGACACAGCCCACAAGCACGGACTGCCGGTGATCGTGGACAACACGGTGCTGACTCCGGCGCTGTTCCGGCCTTTCGAGCACGGCATCGACATCGCAGTCTACTCCACCACCAAGTTCCTGGGCGGTCACGGCGTGCATATCGGCGGCGCCATCGTGGATAGCGGAAATTTCCAGTGGGCGGACAATCCCAAGAAGTGGCCGGAGTTCACCGAACCGAGCGATTCCTATCACGGCGTGGTATTCACCGAGGCGCTCAAGCCGCTCGGCAACCTGGCGTACATCATTCACATCCGCACGCACTGGCTGCGCGACACGGGCGGCACGCAAAGCCCCTTCGCGGCGTTCCTGCTTCTGCTGGGCGTCGAGACTCTGCACCTGCGCCTCGAACGCCACACGCGCAACGCGCAGGCGCTGGCGGAGTGGCTGCTCAAGCACCCCGCGGTGACCTGGGTGAACTACCCCGGCCTTCCCAACCACCCTCACTATGCGAACGCCAAGAAGTACCTGCCCAACGGCGCGGGGGCGATTCTCGGGTTTGGCGTGCGCGGCGGAAAGGACGCCGGCGTCAAGTTCATCAATAGCGTGAAGCTGGCCAGCCACCTGGCGAACGTCGGCGACGCCAAGACTCTGGTGATCCATCCGGCATCCACCACGCATTCCCAACTCACGGAGAAGGAACAGGCCGAAACGGGAGTCACGCCGGACTACATTCGCGTGTCGGCGGGGATCGAGGATATCGAAGACATCAAGGCCGACCTGGACCAGGCTTTGCAACTTTCTCAGGAGTAAACGCACATGTCATCGTTCAAAGACAACTCACTCAGCATTGGAAACACTCCGCTTATCAAACTGAATCGCATCGTCAACGGCGCGAGCACGAAGGTATACGGCAAGATCGAAGGCCGCAACCCTTCCTACTCGGTCAAGTGCCGGATCGGCGCCTCCATGATCTGGGACGCCGAGAAGCGCGGGCTGCTGAAGCCCGGCGTGGAGCTCGTGGAGCCGACCAGCGGCAATACGGGAATCGCGTTGGCCTTCGTGGCGGCGTCGCGCGGTTACTCCATCACGCTAACCATGCCCGAGACCATGTCACTCGAACGGCGCAAGGTGCTTAAGGCATTCGGCGCCACCTTAGTGCTCACGGAGGGCGCGCAGGGAATGAAAGGCGCCATCGCCAAGGCCGAGGAGATCCATGCCTCCGACCCCAAGCGCTACCTCCTGCTGCAACAGTTCAAGAACCCGGCGAATCCCGACATCCACTTCCGAACGACGGGCCCGGAAATTTGGGACGACACCAACGGAGAGGTGGATGTTCTGGTCAGCGGCGTGGGAACCGGCGGAACCATCACCGGCATTTCGCGCTTCATCAAGCAGACGCGAGGCAAGGCGATCACGGCGGTTGCGGTGGAACCGGCCGGCAGCCCTGTGATCACTCAAAGGCTGGCGGGCTTGCCCTTACAGCCTGGGCCGCACAAGATCCAGGGCATCGGCGCCGGCATCATCCCGGATACGCTCGATCTTTCCGTGGTGGACCGCGTCGAGACAATCACGAACGAAGAGGCCCTCGAAACGGCCCGGCGGCTGGCGCGTGAAGAGGGCATCTTGAGCGGCATTTCTAGCGGAGCGGCCGCCGCCGTGGCCGCGCGCCTGGCGAAGCTCCCGGACTTCGCGGGCAAGACGATTGTCGTGATCCTTCCGGATTCCGGCGAGCGCTATCTGACATCCGTGCTCTTCGAAGGTATCGCGTAAGCGGCGAAGGCGGGCGCCGCGAGTGCCTGCCTTTGCTTCACACGGCAGTCTATGAACATTTCTTCCAAAGGCCAGTACGCTCTGCGGGCCATCTTCGATCTGGCCGCCCAGAACACCGGCCAACCCGTCAAGATCGCCAGCATCGCCAGGCGGCAGAACATTCCCCAGAAGTTCCTGGAGTTGATTCTGCCGTCGCTGAAACAGGGCGGCTTCGTGGAGTCGCGCCGCGGCGTGGGCGGCGGCTATTCCCTCGCGCGGCATCCGGAAACAATCACGGTCGGCGAGGTATTGCGCGTCGTCGATGGTCCTCCGCGCAAACAGAGGAATCAGGAAGGCGAGACTCCACTCAGCGACTTATGGCGGCATGTGGACCGGTCCGTGGCGGGCATCGTGGATAGCGCCAGTTTCGCCTCGATTGTCCGCGAATGGACCGACAAGCAGCGGACTTACACGCCCGATTGGGAGATATAGGACGCTGCTAACACAGTCTCTGGCCGTTATGGCCGCCGATGACCGCACTTATGGTTAGGCGCCGCTATCTCCCTTCAGGCGCCTTTGCAACAGAGTCTACTTGTTTCGTTACCCGCTCTCCACGGCGCTTGGTCCGGTGAGCTCCGGTGTCTGGCCGCACACCATGGGAGGTTAACTTAGTTCGCGCCAGTCGTGCTCATTCAACTCTACTTTGTGCTTCTTCGCGGCGGCTTTGATGCGTTTCCAGGCGGCATCGCGTTCCGCATCGGTAACCCCTTGCACCTGCGTGAAGCGGGCGATCGCGTTGCGCACGTGAGCGGCGTCGTGGATCGGTTCTTTGCGCTCCCTTGCGAAAGCGAAGTTTTCGTCGGCGATATGATCGCGCCTAGCTTCAGTGATCTTGGACATGCTTCTCGATAAGCAAACGAAGGACCTATTTACTCGCGCCACCGCAGGAACGCACCGAGTCCACCGATCGAAGCTGTGACGCTCGGCGGAACCCGGCGCCCAAGTCCTGGCCAGAGCTTTGAATTCGCGATGAAGAAATGGCCCCGCGTCGGGTGTGCGTCCGTGCTGATCCGGCTGTGTGTTCAGGTAGACGCTCAACACCGGCAACGTGGTGGGCTCGAAAGCCACGAGCCGCGCGAGAGGCTCATCCATAGTGGTCGCAAGTGGCTCTGTGATCGTGGACGACGTGGCACAGCATGAGCACGCCGCGGGCCACATAGACGGGGATGAGGTTCTCGCGCGATACCAAGCTCAGCCGCGCCGCCGCGACCATGTGCTTCCAGATTCCTTCGCGAACGATGCGCGAAACGAGTCGGTCGGCCGCAACTCCCCACGACCTGCCCGGAGTTCCAAAGAACGGATGCGCCTGTAGCTATTTTATTTCAATCTTGAGCAGGGAATCTGAATGTTCGTGGCGCCAGTTCCAGTAATTCTGTTGATCGTCGTCTTTGAGCTTGGAAAACTCGCCGTTTGTGCGGTGGTTTTGCTTTGCATAGATACGGTACGCCTTAGCTTCTTGGCCGTTCCATGCATGGTCGTCATTGTGTTGTTTGTCGTGATACGTGCGAGCGGCCTTCTGATCTTCGGCTCG
>Ga0182027_10004222_pt1 | contig 22372 bp, 25 predicted proteins | sample 712E1DmetaG_FD_121300 | JGI IMG/M metagenome (GOLD analysis project Ga0182027, IMG submission 121300) | Permafrost microbial communities from Stordalen Mire, Sweden - 712E1D metaG (Illumina Assembly) | ecosystem: Environmental > Terrestrial > Soil > Wetlands > Permafrost | place: Sweden... | reverse complement strand
CGGTCGGCGAACGGTGGATCTTTCCCGCCAGCGTCTGCTCCAGCCTCGGATCGAGGGTGACCGCCTTGATGAAGCCGGGGCGGGACTCATACTCCGGCACGAAATAGAGGCTCAGGCGCCGGCGCACGAGTTCGGAGAGATCGTCGGGGTTTTTCGACAGCGACGCGAAATCGGCGATGCCTTCGAGGATCAGGGGGAGATTGAGGACCGCGACATTCTCGCGCAGGAGGTTCTGCAGGACGCGCTGGATGACGCCGATGCTGACCAGATCGGGCAGGAGTTCGGCGATCAACGCCGGGTGCGTCTGCTTGAGATGATCGATCAGCGCCTGCACGTCCTGCCGGCCGAGCAGGAGAAAAGCATGGGTCTTGAGCGTCTCGGAAAGATGAGTGACGAGGACCGAAGCCGGATCGACCACGGTGAAACCGTTCATCTCAGCGGTCTTCTTCTCGGCATCGTCGATCCAGACCGCCTCGATGTTGAAGACGGGCTCGCGGGTCGGAATCCCGTGGAGCTTCCGATCGCTCCCCGTGACGTTCATGGCGAGCCAGCGGCCGGGCACCAGGCGCCCGCGCGCGACCGTCTTGCCGCGCAGCAGAAAACGATATTCTTGCGACTCCAACTCCAGGTTGTCGCGCACTGAAATCGGCGGCACGACGATGCCCTTCTCCCGCGCCAGGGTCTTGCGCACCCCGGTGACGCGCCCGAGCAAATCGCCGCCGGCCTTGGCGTCGGCGAGGCTGAGCAACCCGTAGCCGATTTCGATCGCAAAGACATCGACATCGACCAGCTTGCGCACGTCCTCGTTCGCCGGCGTGCCCGTCGTGGTCCCCGCCGCCGGTGTTGTGTCCGTCCCTCTGGCGCCACCCGGCCGGCCCGCGGCCCGCGCATTCGCGGGCGTGGCGGCGTTCGGGGCAGTCTCGATCCCCTTAAGCGTCCGGGCCAGGAAACCGGCTCCGGCGGCCAGCGCGAGGAACGGCACGGCCGGCATGCCCGGCATGAGGCCGAACACGGCAAGGCAGGCGGCCGCGAGTCCCAAGGCGCGCGGATAGCGCAGCAACTGGCCGGCGATCTGCGTGCCGAGGTTGGCGTTCTCCGAGGCGCGGGTCACCAGGATACCGGCGCCGACGGAGACGATCAGCGCAGGGATCTGCGATACCAGACCGTCGCCGATGGAGAGCAGCGTGAATTTCTGCAGCGATTCGGCCAGCGACAGACCCATCTGGAAGACGCCAATGGCGAAACCGCCAATGACGTTGACCAGCATGATCAGGATGCCGGCGATCGCGTCGCCCCGGACGAACTTCGACGCGCCGTCCATCGCCCCGTAAAAGTCCGCCTCCTTCTGCACCTTCACGCGGCGGGCGGTGGCTGCGGCCTCGTCAATAATGCCGGAATTGAGCTCGGCATCGATGGCCATCTGCTTGCCTGGCAGGGCGTCGAGGGTGAAGCGGGCGGACACCTCCGCGATGCGGCCCGCGCCCTTCGTGATCACCACGAAGTTGATCACCACCAGGATCAGGAAGACGACAGCTCCGACGATGTAATTGCCCTGGATGACGAAGTGGCCGAACGAGTCGATGATGTGACCGGCGTAGCCCCGGATCAGGATCTGGCGCGTCGAGCTGATGTTCAGTGCCAGCCGGAAAAGAGTGAGGCCGAGCAGGATCGTGGGAAAACCGGAGAATTCCGGGGGATCCTTGACATAAATGATGCCGAGCAGAACGAGCAGCGACAGGCCGATGTTGAGCGCGAGCAGGCCGTCGAGCATGAACGGCGGCACGGGCAGCACCAGGAGCAGGATCGTGCCGAACAGCGCGAACGTCAGGATCAGGTCGGCGCGCTGCAGCAAACGGTTGATGGGGCTGGAAGAGGAAACCGGCATGGATCAGGCGGCCCCCTCCAGACGGCGGGCTTTGAGGCGGTGGAAGTAATAGCGGTGCGTGCGATAGACCACGCTGAGAATCTCGGCCACGGCCTGGTAGAGCTCGGGCGGAATCGCCTCCCCCACCCGGCCGAGCGCGAACAGCAGGCGGGCGACCGGCTTGTTCTCGACCGTCGGTACGCCGTGCTCCTCCGCGATCGCGCGGAGCCGCCGCGCAAACCGGTTCTCGCCCTTCGCCAGCACGACCGGGGCCCGGTCCGTGCCGCGTTCGTATTTGAGCGCCACGGCGTAGTGGGTCGGGTTGGTGACCACCACGTCCGCCGTCGCCACCGCGGAGAGCATCTGCTTCTGCAGCAAGCGGCGGGCGAGCCGCCGCTGGGTGGACTTGATCAGCGCGTCACCCTCGGAGTTGCGGCGTTCCTGCTTGATCTCGTCGCGCGACATCATCAGCTCGCGCGAGTTCTTGAATTTCTCGTAGGCGTAGCTGATCGCGGCGATCAGCCCGAGGGCAAACAGCAGGCGCCCAAAGAATTCCTGCGCGGCGCGGTTGAGGAACTGGGCGAGATAGGCGGATTCAACCGGGGCGGTGAAGAGCGGGTCGGTCAGCAGCGTGCGCGCGCCCAAGTAGAGAGCGAAACCGATAGCGAACAACTTGAGTAAATCGAGGCCGGTGTGGACCCACAAAGACTTGGAAAACACGCGGCCAAAACCCGCGGCGATATCGAGCCGATCAAACCGCACTTCAAAGGCCTTCGGCGTAAGCTGGAAGCCGCTTTGGAAACCCCCAGCCAGCAGGGCCGCGCCCACGCAGGCCAGCAGGACCGGCAGCACCGCCTTGCCGACCGTCAGAAACGCAGCGCCAAGCAATCCCGGGATCGTGGTCAACTCGACCGCAGTGGTCGCAAAACGGTCGAAGATGGAGATGGCGTACTCGGCGACGCCCTGCGCGCTGGACTGTGCGGTAAAAGCGAGCGCCCCCAGCGCCGCGGCCAGCAGGATCGTGACCTGCAATTCGGGCGCCTTCGCGAACATGCCGCGCTCCATCGCCTCAGTCAGGTGGCGTTCGGTTGGCTGCTCCGTTTTTTGCTCGTTGTCGCGCTCAGCCATGGGGTTCGCGAGCATTCAAGCAACGCCGATGCCAACGGCCGCCATCGTTCCGCTAGTGATGAAACGCCAATGAATTAAACATATTATCCCGGATTCCCCGTCGAAACCGGAGCCAACCTGGCGCCACGTACTGAATCCGAAGGAAAAAATTGCCGGCAGGCGGCGGGATTCCCTCAGGGGTCAACGCGTTGTCAGCAACTGCAGAGCCCGAAAGGGCAGGTCTGAGAACTCGGCAAAGAGATACCGCCCCAACAACGCCCCCGCGCCGCTCAACAACGCGATGCCGCCGAGTACGCGCGCCGAAAAACTCAAGACGAACACACCCGTCCTCGGCACGGCGCGCCCGAGGGCCGAAAAGGCCAGTGTCACGAGGAAGTTCAGGGCGATGAACGGCGCCGCAATGCGCACCCCGAGTTCGATGGCATGGCTGGTGGTGCGCACCAGCAGGGTCGCCGCGCCTGCGCCCAGCGCCGGGTGACCCGGGGCCGCCAGGCTGAAGCTTCGCGCAAAGGCCCCGATCACCGCCAAGTGGCCGTCAAACAGAAAAAACAGCACAACCGCCAGGGCGGACAAAAAGGCCGCCAGGGGCTCGCTTGCGCTCTGCGGTGCGTCGAAACCCGGCGCCGCCGCCAATCCGACCTCGGAGGAGATCATCCGCCCGGCCATCTCGATCGCCGAGAAAGACAGGCGGACGACATACCCCATGGCCAATCCCAACAGCACCTCACCCCCGGCCGCGAAGACCAAAAGCCAAAGGTCCCCGGGAAGCCGGGCCATGGGCATGACCCCTGCGAGCAGGGTCGCGAGACCCGCGGCGAGCCCCACCCGTATGGTCGTCGGCGGCGATTGGTTCGCCAGACTCGGCAGCAATAGAACCACGCCGAGCCCGCGCAAAAACACCATCATCCACGTGAGCAGGTATTCGATACTCATGCCGGGACGCGCGGCGACCGGGCCCGCTGGCTAATGGGCCAGCCCGGGCATACGGGTGAACGTCGCTATCGTGAACTCCGTCAGCGAGCGCAACAGCCACGGCGTCAGCAGAATCGCCAGGATCGCGAGCGCGACCAGCTTCGGGGTGAACGTCAGCGTCTGCTCCTGGATGCTCGTCACCGACTGTAAAAGACTGGCCAGCAGGCCGACGACCAACATGACGACGAGAAACGGCGCCAGCATATACAAGGCGAAGAGGATCGTGTTTTTGAACAAATCGATGGCGACTTCCGGATTCATCCGAGGAAAGACCGCGGGTCACTGGGTGAAGCTTTGCACCAGGGAACGGACGATGAGGTGCCAGCCGTCGACGAGGACAAACAGCAGCAGTTTGAACGGCAGCGAGACGACGTTGGGCGGCATCATCATCATGCCCAAGGCCATCAGGACGGACGAAACGAGGAAATCGATGACGAGGAACGGCAAGAACAGCAGGAAACCCATCTGAAACGCGGTCTGCAGCTCGCTGATGATGAAAGCCGGGATGACGACGCGCATCGGCAGATCCTTGACCGCGGTCGGTCCAAAGCCGCCCAGTTCGAGGAAATATTCCAGATCGCGGGTCCGCGTCTGCTTCAGCATGAATTGCTCCAGCGGCTGCGAGGCCTGTTCCAACGCCGCGGTGGCGGTGATCCGGCCGTCGAGATACGGCACGAGCGCCTCTTTGTGCATGCGGTCGAAAACCGGACCCATGATGAAAAAGGTCAGGAACAGCGAGAGCCCGATGATGATCTGGTTCGAAGGCGTGCTGGGCACACCGAGGGCGGAGCGCACGAAACCGAGCACGATCACGATCCGGGTGAAGCTCGTCATGAGCAGCACGATCGACGGCGCGAGCGTCAGCAGCGTCATGATCACCACGATCTGCACGGCGACGCTCATCTGGGCGGGACGCTCCGCTCCCTCCAAGCCGATGGTCAGGCGCAGCGGATCGGCCGGTTTGGCCGCCGCCGCGGGGGCCGTGACCGCCGCCGGTGCCGGCAGGGCGTTCGTCTGCGCCGCCGCCGGACAGACCGCCACCGCGGCCGCCAGCACGGCAAAAAGGACACACCAGAGCCACTTCATGGCGTTTTCGGCCGGTCGTCTTCGAGCGACGTCAGCAGGTTGATTCGGCCCGGACACACCCCGAGCAGGAATTTCTTCTCCCCATAGGTGGCCACCACCAGATACTGCCGGCTCCCGAGCGAACGCGTTTCCGCCACGGCCAGCTTGCGGCCCGCCGCCGCGACGCCCGCGCCGGAACGGCGGCGTCCCTGCCAGATCAGCCACCCGCCGACTCCGGCGCAAGCGGCCACCACGAAGACCACGACGGCGCTTGGCGCCGGCCGCGCCTCCTCCGAGGCCCGACCGGGTCCGGCTCCCCGCGGGTAAAGGACCTCCTCCTTCGCCAGCGCCGCCGGTCCCAGGCATCCCAGGACGAGCAGCGCCACCAGCCAGATGCGCCGGTTCCTCATGCGGGCGTGCTGCCAACCAGTTCGGTGATCTTGATGCCGAAGTTGTCCTCGACCACGACGACTTCGCCATAGGCCACCAGTTTGTCGTTGATGTACAGGCCGACGGGATCGCTGGCGTGCTGCATGAGTTGCACGACCGAGCCAGGGGTCAGCTCGAGCACTTCGCGCATCGGCAACTGGCAGGAGCCCAGTTGGACGGTCACCTTCACCTTCACGTCGAGCACGATATCAAGAGTCTTTTCTTCCATCGGATTTGGCATGAGCGCTCTCCTCCTCGGGGGACAAAATCTTCCGGGTCAGCTGCACGGCGACGCGATCGGTATCCAGACCCACCGTGCCAACGAACTTCGGCACGCCGTTGAGCAGTACCTGCGTCCGGTCGAACAAAGCTGACGGCAACTCCAGCACGTCACCGACGCGCAGGCTGGAAATCTCGCGCAGCGAGATCTCGCAAGCCTCCCACTCGGCCCGTACGGGCACCGCGATCTGATCGTAGGTCCTTTGCCAGGCGGCGCGCTTCTCGACCGAGGTGATGACCGTGTCCTTCTGGCGGCGCGCCTGCATTTTCTTCACCAACGGCTCGATCGTGTAGTACGGCAGGCCGATCTGCATCTGCTCGGAACAGTCGCCGAAGCTCACCTCGAGGCTCATCGCCAACACGATGGCATCCTTGGGGGAAGTCTGGAGGAATCGCCCGTTGTTCTCGTGGCCGATGATGTGCGGATGCAGGTCCTGTTCGAGCTTCCACTGGTTGCACCATTCCTCGAGCAGGATGTTGATGATATCCTCGAGCAGGGCGACTTCGATCTCGGTCAGATATCGCTCGGCCTTCACCGAATGGCCGCGGCCGCCCAGCAGGCGGTCGGCGATGGTGAGCGCGAGGCGCGGATTGATGTCGAGGATGCCCACCCCGATGAGGGGCTCGACCTTGAAGAGGCACAGATGCGTAGGACTCGGCAGGCCGTCGGTGAATTTGGCATACGTGACCGTGGTCAGTTTGGCCATTTTCAGCCCGAACTCCATGCGCAGAAACAGGGAGAGCCGCGCGCTGAGATAACGAATGAAGTCCTCGTGAAGCAGGCGCAGGCGGCGCAGCTCCACTTCGGAAAGGAAAACGGGGTTGCGGAAGTCGTAAGCCTCGATCTTCTGCGACGCCTGCAGGTTGACGCGCCGGCCGTCGGACCGGATCAGTTGCTGCCCAGTGCTCTGCCGTTGTTCGACGGTCTGAGCCAGCAGTTTGTCGATCTCGGACTGGTCGAGAAACTCACTTGCGGGTTTGGGGGGCTCGTCAGGCATGCGGAGGCAGGCGCAGAGTCAGGTCACTGGATGACAAAGTCGGAGAAATACACCTGGTCGGCCACGCGGTGGCCCAGCGCCTGGTTGTAGGCGCTGACCAGTTTTTCCCGCAGGACGTTCTTGGCGCCCGGTTCCTCCAGATCGGCCAGAGTGAGCGAGGACAGCACGCTGAGCGTGATATCGGTGAGCCGCGCTTTGTTCGCCTCGAAGGCCGACTTGATGTTGGCATCCGCGCCGGTGACGACGAACGTCGTCTTGAGGTAACGGGTGCCCATGGTGCCGGCGAGGTTGACCACGACGTTGGGGAATTCATAGACAGCGTTGGCGGCTCCGCCCTCCTTGCCGCCATGGGCCTTGTTTTCGCCCCCTTCGCTGGCGGCGGCGGGTGTGGCGGCCGCGGCGGCCTCGGCCGGCGGCGGCGCCGCCAACTTTTTCTGCAGGCGCGGGAGGAGGACGAACTCGGCAACCGCCCAGCTGGCCGCCGGCGCAAGCACGACGGCCATCAGGGCGGGAACCAACGCCAACACATTAAAACGCGATGCGGCCGGAGATGGCGCGTGCGCCTCCTTCTCGGCCGCGGGTGGCTTTTCCGGCGCGGCTGCGGCCGGTGCGGCGGCCGCGGCGGGCTCCTTGGCTCCTGGTTTGGCGGGAGGGGGCATGGCGCGAGGGATGGACCGGGCCGCAGCTTACCGCTGCTTCAGGTTCACGATGTCCTCCAGCACGGTGTCGGACACGGTGATCAGGCGCGAACCCGCCTGGAAGCTGCGCTGGATGGTGATCAGGTCGGAGAATTGCTGGGCCAGATCGACGTTGGACTGTTCGAGCGTCCCGGATTGGACGAGCCCCAGGCCGTTTTTTCCCGGATCATTGGAGCCGTTGGTCACGTCGCCCAGCACAAGCCCGGATGAGCCACTGATGGGTCCTGCCGCTTGCAGGCCGGTGTACAAACTGCTGCCCTGCTTCATCAAAGCGGACGGATCGGAGAAATTCTGGAGCAGCACGCGATTCGTCGCCGCCGTGGTGCCATCCGAGTAGGATTCCAGGACGTTGCCACCGGTATCGATGCTGACCGATTGCAGTTGCAGGCCGGTGGGGATGTTCTGGCCGATCTGGAGGTTGCCCACGGTGCTGGCATCGGTGACCGGTGTCGCTTGCGAGCCGCCGGTGAGCCCCTGCACTTTGTAGCCATCGGAGGTGACAATGTACCCCTTGTCGTCGATGCGAAACTCGCCATCGCGGGTGGCAAACTGGTTACCGGAGCCATCCTTCACGATGAAGAAGCCGTTGCCGGAGATGCCGAGATCGGTGGTGTTGCCCGTACTTGTGAGCGCGCCCTGGGTGAAACTCGCCTTGATGCTGGCGACCTGCACGCCGGTGCCCACCTGCACCGCCGACTGGTCGGAGGTGGTGCCGGTGGACGGCGCCGAGGCGCGCAACGTGTCACTGAACGTATCCGCAAAGCTGACGCTGGAACTTTTGAATCCGGTGGTGTTGACGTTGGCGATGTTGTTGCCGATCACTTCGAGGCCCTTGCTGAAACTGCGCAAAGCGCTGACCCCGGTGGTGAGTGTTGAGATAAGTGGCATAGCGGATGGGAGTTTGAGGTTAAAATCTGCAGAAAGGCGGCGGGCCGGTTGCGGCTAGCCGGCGGCGGGTGCGACCTGCTGCACCATGCTCAAGAGATAGTTCGCGCCGTTGACGACCAGCTGCGGCGCCGAGCCGGAGGTATCGATCGCGCTGACCGTTCCGGTGACGGTTTTGCCGGCCCCGTCAATCAAGGTGACTTGCCGGCCGAGGTAGCTGTTGGCGGCCATTTGCTGCTGGCTGGCCTGCAATTGGGTCATCTGCGTGACCATCTCACTGCTCTGCTGCAGCGAGGAAAACTGGGCCATCTGGGCGATGAACGCCGTGTCCTCCATCGGCTGCATCGGATCCTGGTTCTGCATCTGCGTGGCCAGGAGCTGCATGAAATCCTGGGACGTCAGCGTCTGTTTGGCCGTGCGAGCGGTCGCCGAGTTCGCACCCGAAAGCGTCGCGTACAAAGCGGAGTTATTGGTGGTGGTAGCACTGGTGACTTGCATGGGAATCAGGCAAAAGCGTTAAGGTGGACGGCGCCGTTGAGATTCGGGGCCGGAGAAGAAGCGACCGAAACCGTGCGGGCCTGGGCGCCAGTCCGTCCGGAGTTGCCGGATTCAGTGGCGAGGGGACGCTCGTGGGTCTGCGCGTTGGACTGCTGCCGCGGGGCGTTCTCTCCCGAAAAATGCGAAGTGGTCCCGGACATCGATGCGGTGCCCGGGAGGAATTCCGGGGCCGCCAGACGGAACGCCGAGCCGGTTCCGTGAGAAACGACCGTCTGCCATTCTTGGGCCAGAGCTGTTCGGAGTTCCGCCGAATCCGTGCGGAATTGGGCATGAACTTCGCCCGCCCGTAACTCCACGTGTACCGTAAGGTCAGCCTGTCCAAACCGAAACTGCAGGTTCACGCTTCGCGCCGTCGAGTGGCCACGGGCTTCCTGGGCGTCGAGGAGCGTGAGCACGGTGGCAACCGTCTGCTGGGCGACCGCAGAGGGCGTGCCCGGGGCCGGAGCGTCGGTCGCCGGTTGCGACGCCAATCCCGTCGAGTCCGGCACGGCCAGTGATGGCAAAATCGCGATCGGGGCAGATGCACGGTCATCAAGGGATTCAGAGGACATGCCGGTCACAGACTTAGCAACGCCGGTGCCAACGTTCGACTCTGTGCTCCTAACTGCTTGCAGTGTTGAAGATAGAATTTTTTTTCCAACCCGGATTCCGGCTGGACTGGAACCGCCGCCCGCGATCCCGCGGGACACGGCAGATTTTTCCTGCTCCGTCGCGTGCGGCCCGTTTTTGGCTTCGGTGGGCGGTTGGAAATCTGTCGCGACCAAGACCGGGCGGTCGGCATCGGAGCGCAACACCGTCGTCTCCGTCTCGGTCGTGGATGCATCCGAGGTCGCGATCGCGTTGCCGATCGTCTGGGAGATGGTTTCGGCTGGCAACGACGACGGAATGGCCACCGGAGCACGATTGGCCTCGTCGGCAGTCGCGACCGCGGTATTGCCACCCAAGGCCAGATGGGGCGCCACCGGAGGCCGGTTCGCCCCGCCGGCAATTGGGACCGCAAGATTGGAATCCGCCGACAGTCCTGGCGTCGCCGAAAGCCGATTCTCGTCGCCTGCGCCCGCAATCGCGGCTCGAAGCGGATGCCCGAACTGCGCCGATTGCATCGGACTGCCCTGATCGAACGATCCCGTTTTTGTCGCTGCCGAAGGGGCATGGTCCCAGCGGATGGCGGTCTGCGCTTCGTCGCCGGCCTTGTCCATTTTGCCGCCGTTCAGCGTCGGAATCGCGCTGCCAGCTGCATCGGTCGCTGCGGGTGCGGCGGCACAGAAACCCGGGAGACCCGTCGCCCTCAGGGCCGGAGCATCTTGTGCCCCGTCGGCGTCGGTTGTGGTGGAGGCCAGCCTTGGACCCACTGTCGCAAGGGCGGACGCAAGGGAAGGCGGAGCCTCGTTTTCGTGCTGATCGGGCGTCGTCGCGACCGATCCCGGATTCAAGGTCCGATCGAAGGTCGCTAAGGAACGCAGAATCGATGTCGGCGCGCCCGCGGTCGTTCCGCCGATTCTCCCGAGACCGGGGCTCTCGCCCAGGAGCGACGGTGTTTCAACCTCCGTGGTTGCTTCCCCAGTTGGGGACGGGTCGGTCGGCGTCAGCGGTGGCGTCCACCCCAGAACGCCGGCTCCGGCGATCGTGGGATCGACCCCGGGCGAAGTATCGCCGGCGCGCTTCTGCCATCGCGCCTTGCCGAGTGCCGCCAGAATGCGACTGGCGGGCATCGGGTCGCCCGAGGTCGTCCGGTGGTCCGCCGCGAGTCCAGCCGCAGTCGACATGATCTGCTTGAACCCCGAGGTGGTCGGATCGGCGCCATCGGCACCGGCCGTTCCCGGCAGGGATCCGAGCAGCGCGCTCACCACGGCCGGGGTCAGGGAGGCCTTTTCGCCTCCAGCAGTGAAGTTGGAATCCGAAGGGAGGGAAGGAAGGGAGCAATTCATGGGGGGGGCTTCCATCCTTGGACTGCGAGCCGCGCCCTCCCTGGCGCGACAGGGCGAAAGTGGAGTCAGCTCGAGGATTTCTTGGGACTGCTCAGGCGGAGCTTTTCCGACAGCACGGCCACCCGGCGGGCGAGCGTGCCGTCGGCGCTTTTTGTCCGGCTCATTTCCTCGAAGATCGCTGCGACCGTGTCCGGTTTCATGAGGGAGAGGATCTTGACGACGGTGACATCATCCATCTCCCGAATGACGGTGACCGCCGCGGTTGGAGTGAGGCCGGAATAGGTTTGCGCGAGCGTGCGGAGGTTCTTCGCCTCGGCGGTATCGATCTCGATCACCCGCTCCGCGATCTCCTTGCGCAACGTCTCGAGGTCCTGGCGGACCTTGTCGAGTTCCTGCTGCTCCGTGGCGAGGCGGGCAGCGCGCTGGTCAATCAGCTCAGCCTGCTGGCGCAGGCGGCCCTTCTCCTCCTTCAGTTCCGAGGCCAGATTGTCGATCTCGATGCTCCAAAAGTCCCAATTCCGGGCGGCAGCGGCCGCGGTTTCCGGCTTGTGCCGGGCGGCGGCCACTTGGGCCACGGTGAGATCCGCCGCCCGCCAGAGCGTGGCGGCGCCGATACCGACCCCGGCGAGGACGCCGGCCACCGCGGTCACGAGCGAGAGTTTGGATGGGGCGTTCATGCGAGGACAGGCAGACGGCCGGCCCGCAGGCTGGCGATTTCATCGAGTTCCAGCTGTTCCAGCCGCGCGATTTCCCGGCGGTGGGCGCCACGGGCCTTCTCTTCCAAGCGCGTGACGACCTTCATCTGCCGGTAGGCCTCGAGATATTCGGCGCGGCGGCGCTGCAACTCGGCCCGGGCGGCCACGACTCGCTGTTCGGTCTCGGCGGCGTTGGCACAGGCACGTTGGTAGGCATGCTGAAAAGCCGTCGCCTCCCCCGCGCGGAACCGGTCCCGGCGGCTGGCCACCCCCATGGCCTCCAATTCCCGGAGCCGGGCCACGGTGGCCGCCAGGGCCCGCTCGGCGGCGGCCAGCGCACCGACCGCCACGCCGAAAGCCTCGCGCGTCTGCAGCTCGCGATGGGCCCGCAGCACCGCCACCGGTCGCAGGGAAAAACGAAAGCGTTTCATGGGAAGATGGCTCCGAGATGCGCAAAACTCTCCGCGCGGTCGGTGAGTTCGTTCACCCCCTGGCGCAGGAATCGCCGCAACGGTTCCTGGCGCACGATTGCATCGTCGACCGCGGGGCTGGCGCCCTTCTGATAGGCGCCGACCGAAATGAGATCCTCGTTCTTGCGGAAAAGCGCGAGACACTCCCGGGCCCGCCCCGCCAGCGCGATCTCCGGCGGCGTGCAGATGTCCGGCGACAGCCGGCTGACGCTCTCCAGCACATCGATCGCCGGATAGTGGTTGAAGTTGGCCAGGGTGCGGGACAGCACCAGGTGGCCGTCCAGGATGCCGCGCACCGCGTCGGTCACGGGTTCGTTGAGATCGTCACCCTCCACCAGCACCGTGTAGAGTCCGGTGATGGAGCCGGTTTCGCCCGTGCCGGCCCGCTCGAGCAGCCGCGGCAGCAACGCAAACACCGACGGGGTATAGCCGCGCGTGGCGGGCGGCTCGCCGATGGCCAGGCCGATCTCGCGCTGGGCCATGGCAAAGCGCGTCACCGAGTCCATCATCAACAGAACATGTTTGCCCTCATCCCGATAGGCCTCGGCGATGGCGGTAGCCGTGAACGCCGCGCGCAGCCGCAACGGCGCCGGGGTGTCGGAGGTGGCGACGACGACGACCGAGCGGCGCATGCCCTCGGGGCCCAGGTCCTTTTCTACAAATTCCCTCACCTCGCGTCCGCGTTCACCCACCAACCCCACCACGACGACATCGGCCGCGGCACCGCGGGCGATCATGCCCAGCAGCGTCGACTTGCCCACGCCTGATCCCGCAAACAGACCCAGGCGCTGGCCTCGGCCGACCGGAATGAACGTGTCGATCGCCCGCACCCCCGTCTGCAAGGCCTTGCTGATGCGGTCCCGGCGCAGCGGATGCGGCGGGGTGCTGTTCGGCGTGGCGTTCCGGGAGACCGGGAGCAGACCGCGGCCGTCAAACGGCCGGCCCAAGGCATCGAGCACCCGGCCGAGCAATTCGGGACCGGGGCGCGGCAGCGGCGGCCGCTCGGCGGCGGCCACCTCGCAGCCGACATGCAATCCCGCGGTGTCCCCCAACGGCATCAACAACACCCGGTGTTCGCGAAAACCCACCACCTCGGCCCGGAGGCTGAAACTCGTGCGCGGCGACCGCAATAGACACAGCTCCCCCAAACCGACGTTCGGCCCCTCCGACTCGATGATGAGTCCAGCCACACCCGTGACGGCGCCCACGCGTTGCACGGACGGCAGGTGCCGCACCTGCGTGCGGAGAACTTCGATCATCGGTGCAACAGCAGGTGTCATGGCGAGAAATGGAAGGCAGCCAGCCGTCGGGCCGGCGCCGCGGCGGAACCGCCGGTTTCAATGTCCGAATAACGGAGGGCCACTTCGTCGAGCAGATCGTCATCTCCGCCCGGAGGTTCGGCCCACTCGCCCCCGCCCCGTTGGGCTGGGTTCACGCAGAAAGTGACGTTGACCGTCAGGCCATCGACCTGGGTCCAAGGACCGGCGCGGGGCTCCAGGACGTCGCTGCGAGTTGGCCTGGTCAGGACAGTGTTCATGTGCCGGTGAGGCTGCGCTCCAGGGCCGCGAGCTTGGTTTCCTGGCGGGCGTCGGTGAGTCCGAACCGGCTGCGCACCTGGCAATCGCCCGGGGACAGCGCGGCGTCCGCGCGCATGCGGAGCCCGGGATACCGCTTGAGCCAGTCGGGATTAATGCGGGCCAGCATTTCGGCGTCACGCGGACTGAGGCATAATTCGAGCCCCTCGCGTTCCGGGAAAAGCTGTTCAAGGGCGTCCACACAAAGGCGTTCGACGACCTCGGGCGACGGTTCATAACCGGCGAGAAGCCGGCGGGAGATCTCCACCGCCAAGCCCGGCAGCACTTCGCGCAACTGCGCCACCAGCGCGGGCTCGATCGCGGAGAGCCGTTCGAACAGGTCGCGGCTGAGCCGTTCCATCTCGGCGCGCATCTCCACCCACTGATGCTCCGAGGCGGCGCGGGCCTCATTGGCCCCGCGCTGGTAGGCCTCATGCAACCGGGCCGAAAGCTCGGCCTCGTTGTACATCCGGCCAGGGGCCCCCGGCAGAAAGAAGCCGGCCAGGCGACGGTCGAAAGCGATGAGTTTGTGGAAGGCCATGGCGTCAGCTGACCACCGCCTGGGTTTCGTTTTCCAACGAGATCGAGCCCTCCTCCTCGAGACGGCGGACGGTCTGGATGATGACGTCCTGCGCGCCCTCGACGTCCTTGAGCCGGACCGGCCCCAGCATGTCGATCTCCTCCTTGAGGCTTTCGGCGGCGCGCTTGGAGAGGGAGCCGTAGACCTTGTCCCGCAGGGTCTCGCTGGCGGATTTCATGGCGATCGCCAGGTTGTTGGAATCGACCTCGCGGAGCACGCGCTGCAGATCGACCGCCTGGAGGCGGTTGAGGTCCTCGAAGCTGAACATCTTCTTCCGGATCGCGGCGCCCAAGTTGGCGTTGCGCTCCTCGAGGCGCGCCAGAAGCGTCTTGCTCATGTCCTTCTCGAGCGTGTTGAGCAGGCCGGCGACCGCGCGCACCCCCCCGCTGCGATGGAAGGCGGGCCGGACCTTTTTGTCAAAATGCTTGCCCAGGCTCCGCACGATCTTTCCCACGAGTTCGAGCGAGGTGGACTCGATCGTGCCGAGGCGCTCGATGACCTCTTCGCGCAATTCCGGGCTCAGCAGCGTGAACACCTCGGCCGCCTTAGCGTTGTCCAGATAGGAGAGAACGAACGAGATCGTCTGCGGCTGTTCCGACTTGATCAGGTTGTAGATCTGGCGGCCCTCCATTTCGCTGATATCCTGGACCACCTCGACGGACGTGCCGACGGGACCGACCCGCCCGAGAATGGAGGAAGCTCGGTAATCGCCCTTGGCGATGGAGAGAGCGCGCTGGGCATAGGACATGCCGCCCAACGAGGAGGTGACGCTGGTGGCGACGATGCCGGCGAATTCCTCCAGCGCCTGTTTCTGCACGTTTTCCGACACCATCGAATAGGAGGACATCTCGCGGCAGAGCACCTCGATGTCGTTGTCATCGAACTGGCGGAGTACTTCGGCCGCCGCCTCGGGTCCGATCACGATCAGAAAAATGGCGAGCTTCTGCTGGCGGTTGAGCTTGCTGTAGTCGATGTCAGGCATGGCTGGGCTCCGGGAGGGAGGATCGGGAGCGCGGGGTCGTCATCCGGGTCAGTTCTTCGTGGCACTCATCCAATCGCGCAGGGCGGTGCCGATGTTGGCCGGCTTCTGCCGGATCAATTCGTTGAGCATCTCGGGCGTGATGGAGTCCGAGGACTGCAGGGACCGGGCGGATTCGGCCTTGAGCGTCAGCATCTCGATCGGCACCGGTTCCGGCTTCTGGCGGGCCAGGAGACGCAGGAAAACCAGCAGCACCGCGCCAGCGGCTGCGACGGCGGCCCAACGGGAAGCGGCCTCGATCCAAGTCTGCCAGCGCCCCTCCGTCCGCATCGTTTCGATCTGCTGCAGAGCCGGGGCGGTGGCAAACGGCACCTCCTGCAGGGTCACGAGCGAATCGAGCGATTCGCCCGCGGCCAGCTTCAGGCCGAGCGCGTTGACCACCACCTGGCGCAGGGCGGCGATCTCCTCGGGCGTACGTTTGGTGGCCGGGGTCTCCGCGGCGCCGCGCGCCGCGCCGGCGGCCGGGGGCGCGGAGCGCATCGCGACGAACACCGCGGCGGAGACCTTTTTGATGCTCCCAGGGGTGCGGGTGATGTTGGTCGTCGTGCGGTTGATTTCGTAAGTCGTAGTGCGGTTCTTGCGGTTCTGTTCACTGTTGGACACCGGCCGCGCCGTCTCCGTGTTGGCGGACTTTTCCGGCACATTGGCGCTCACGCCCACTGCGCCACCCACATTGCGGGACTCGCTCGAACTGGTCGTGTCGTCAGTGGTGGTCTGGCTGCGGATCACCTGACCCTCGGGATCGTATTTCTCCTCCGTCAGTGTGGTCGCATCCGTCTCAAGGTCGGCGGACACCCGGACCACGGCGTTGCCCGGGCCGATGACCTGCGCCAGCATCGATTCCACCTTGCGGCTGAGGTAGTCCTCGACCTGCTGGCGGAAGCGCATCTGCGACGAGGCAGTGCCCAGGGTCGGATCCTGTTTCAAATCCTCGGACAAAACGCGGCCGTGGTTGTCCACGACCGCCACCTGGTCCGGCTGCAGGCCCTGCACCGCATTGGCGACCAGATGGCGGATGGCATTGACCTGGTCGATTTCCAGGCGCCCTCCCCCGAGGTCGATGAAAACGGAGGCCGTCGGTTTCACGGCCTGGTCGGTGAGCAGCAGCCGGTTTTCGGGCTGCACGATCATCACCCGGGCTGAGCGCACCCCGGACAATTGCGCGATGGTGCGCGCCAGTTCTCCCTGCACGGCGCGCATGTAATTGGTGCGCTGCACGAAGTCGCTGAGGCCGAATTGTCCCTTGTCGAAGATCTCAAAGCCGACGCCATCACCGCTGGGCAGGCCCTTGCCTGCGAGGTCCATGCGCAGCTTGTAGACCTGGTCGGATGGCACCTGGACGGCGGTTCCGCCGGCCGTGACCTGATGGGGGATGTTTTGCGTCTCCAGATAGCTGATGATGGCCGCCGCGTCCTTGTCGCCCAAACGGGCATAGAGCAGCTGATAGTCGGGGCGCCGCGACCAAACGACCAGCGCAACCATGCCGGCCACGACCGCCAGCGCGGCCACGATCAGGGACACGCGCTGGTTGAGACCAAGTTGCTGCCAGAGGGTGAGGAGCGACTGGGCGAACTTTTTCATCAGGGAAAATCAATCGGGATCAGACCTGCATGTGCATCAACTCCTGGTAGGACTCGACCAGCTTGTTGCGTACTTCGATCATCAGGGAAAACGCGACCGAGGCCTCCTGCATGGCCACGACGCTCTGGTGCAGCTGGCCCGAGTCGCCGAGCAACACCTGGCGCGTGATCTCCCCGGCCTGGGCCTCCTTGGCGTCCACCGTGGCCGCGAGACCATCGAGCATGTGGCCAAAGCTGTCGGCCGCCGTAGCCGGACGGGTGTCGGACGGCTGCGTCGGTCCCGTCAACGGCTTCAACAGCGGCGGGTCGACCCGGCTCAGGGAAAGGGCGTTGAGGGCGGAACCGACGGATCCGATGGGTGACATGGGGCGGGGTGGCCAGGGCCAAGGGTGTTACTTGCCGATCTCGAGTGTCTTGAGCGCGAGGTTGCGCGCATTTTTGACGATCGATAGATTGGCCTCGTAGGCGCGCGAAGCGGTGATGAGATCAACCATCTCATAGGCCAGATTCACGTTGGGCATGGTGACGAGCCCATCGGCGCCGGCATCCGGATGCTGGGGATTGAACACCTGCTGACCGGGGGTCGGATCCGTCGTGATGCCGCTGACCTGCACGCTCTGAAGCGCGCCCCCGCCGTCGACATGGCGCAGCAGTTCGGTTTCAAACGAGACGACTTGGCGCTGATAGGGGCCCCCCTTGGCTGTACGCGTGGTCTGGGCGTTGGCGATGTTCTGGGCGATGATGTCGAGCCGCGTTTTCTGGGCGGCGAGCGCACCCGCGGTAATGTCGATGCCAGCGATGAGATTCATGAGGTGGAGGGCAGGTGCGATCTCCCGGGTCAGGAGGAGCGACCGGTAATGGCCATCTTCAGCTGTTTGATGTCTCGCGAGACGACCTCGGTGAGGAACTCATAGTCCATGGAGTTTTGGTTCATGGTCAGGAGTTCCTTCTCGATCTCGACGGTGTTGCCGTCGGGGCGCAGGCTGCGGGCATGAGCGTCCTCGGCCAGCGTGGGCCGGAGATTCTCCAAGGCGCCGGTGGGCGCGCCGCTCGCGACGCACGCACGCAGCTGCTCCGCGAAATTCGGGGCAAGGTCGACCCGGCGGTAGCCAGGCGTCTCGGCGTTGGCGACATTGGATGCGATCGCCTCCTGTCGCAGAGCCGCCGCATCGAGGAGCTTCCGTGCCAACTGGTAGTTGTCGGACTGGAAGATCGGATCGATCATGCGAGGCTACATAGGGCAAGGTGCGTGCCATGTCTCGGCCGGCGCCCTCAATCTCCTCACTTTCAGTGAAATAAACTTATCGTCGCCGCTTCGAAGGACGTGCGCGGTGCCAGGAGGCGAACGGAAGACCGACCGCAGGGAAAAATTTGCCGCCTGTTAGCGCGGAGACACCGGGCCGAAAAATGTCGGCTTGGCCCTTCATCTGGCGACGCCCGCGCCGATAGGAAAGGACACCTCATGAGGGACAGTGAGTTCGATTTTCTGCGCGCACTCGTTTACGAGCGCAGTCGCATCCAGTTGGGTCCGGACAAACGGGAACTGGTGACCGCGCGCGTCGGCAAGCGGCTGCGCGCCACGAAAATCCCTTCGATCACCGAATACTGCCACCTGCTGAAGTCGCCCGGAGCCGCGGAGGAGCTTTCGCACCTGATCGACGCCATCTCGACCAACCACACGTTCTTTTTTCGCGAGGGCGTGCATTTTGACATCGTGCGTTCGCAGATCGTGCCGGAGATGCTGGCGCGGCTCGCCGCCGAGCGCTGGCCCCGGCTTCAGGCTTGGAGCGCCGCGTGCTCCTCCGGGGAGGAACCCTATTCGCTCGCCATGGTCCTCGACGAGTGCCTGCGCAGCCAACACTGGCCCTGGCATGTCGAGGCCACCGACATCTCCCACCGGGTGCTGGACAAGGCTCGCACCGCGATCTATGGCGGCGACATCGTGGCCAAACTCCCACCGGGTTACGCGCATGCCTATTTCCAGCGCGGGTTCGGACCGCAGGAAGGCAATTACCGCGTCAAGCCCCAACTCCAGGCCGCGGTGACATTCCAGCAACTCAACCTCCTCGAAGGTCAGCCGCCGTTCCGCGATCCCTTTCACCTGATCTTCTGCCGCAACGTCATGATCTATTTCGACCGGCCAACCCAGGAGGAACTCGTCAATAAGCTGGCGCGCCACCTGGTGCCCGGCGGGTTCCTGCTCGTCGGTCACTCCGAAAGCCTGACCGGCATCCGTCACCCCCTGAAAATGGTCCGGCCCGCCGTCTACCGCCTTCCGTCCCCCGCCCGCCTGTGAACTCGCGCAAGATCCGCGTCCTGGTGATCGACGACTCCGCCGTGGTCCGCAAACTCGCGACCGAGGCGCTGAACGTCGATCCTGAAATCGAGGTCGTGGGCACGGCCATCGACCCCTATCTGGCGCACGACAAGATTCTCGAGCTCAAGCCGGATGTGCTGACACTCGACCTCGAGATGCCGCGGATGGACGGGCTTACTTTCCTGCGCCTGCTCATGACGCGACGGCCGATGCCGGTCGTGGTGATGAGTTCGCTGACGCCGCACGGCTCCGAACATGCGCTGGAGGCGCTACGGCTGGGTGCCATCGATGTACTGGCGAAGCCGGGCGGCGCCTATACCTTCGGCGACCTGGGCCCGCAGTTGATCGCCATGGTGAAAACCGCGGCCGGTGCACAGCTCCGCGTGGCGCGGGCTCCGGCCGCCTCGCCGCCTCCGCCCCCGCCAGCGAACACTCCTGCCACCACGCGCGCTCCGTTCACTGCCATCACCACCCGCGCCCCATTCGCCGCAGTGCCGGCCCCTGTGAAGCCGGCCCCGGGCAGCTGGCGGGCACGGGCCCATCCGCGCGCCGTCATCCTCCTCGGCGCCTCCACCGGGGGCACCGAGGCGCTGACCGAGGTTCTCACGCATCTTCCCGCCGGTTTGCCCGGCATCGCCATCGTTCAGCACATTCCCGCCGTCTTTTCCAAGGCTTTCGCCGACCGCCTCAACCGGCTCTGCGCCCTCGAAGTGCGCGAGGCGTTGGACGGCGACCGCCTCGCCCCCGGCACCGCGCTGATCGCACCCGGCAATTTCCACCTCCTGCTCCAGTGGCAGGTGGACCACTACTGCGTGCGGGTCACTTCCGGCCCTCAGGTCTGGCACCAGCGCCCCGCGGTCGACGTTCTCTTCAAATCCGCGGCGGAATGCGGCGCGTCGCCGCATGCCGTGGCAGGCGTTCTCACCGGCATGGGCAAAGACGGCGCCGAAGGCCTGCTGCGACTGCGGGAAGGCGGGGCCGTTACCTTCGCGCAGGACGAGGCCAGCAGCGTCGTCTATGGGATGCCGCGCGTGGCCTGGGAAAACGGAGCCGCCCGGCACCAGCTGCACTTGGACCGCGTCGCCACCTTTCTCGCCGCCCAATTCGAACCAACCCCTCACCCACCGCCCCAGGCCTCCCCCGCCCCCGTCCACGGCCTATCATGAACGATTCCGATTCCGCCGCCCAACCGCCCACCCTCCTCATCGTCGATGACGAGCCGGTGGTGCTCAACATGCTCCGCGACATCCTCGAGCATGAGAAATACCATGTCGCGACTTCTCCCAGTCCGCTCAAGGCGCTCGCGATGCTGGCGGAACATGATTTCTCCGTCATCATCGCCGACCAGAAGATGCCCGAAATGCTGGGGCTGGACTTCCTGGTCGAGAGCCGCCGGCTGCGTCCGAACGCCTCCCGCATCCTCATCACCGCCGTCCTTTCGCTGCCCACGATCATCGATGCGATCAACAAGGGTGAGATCTACCGTTTCGTGGCGAAACCCTGGCTGCGCGAGGAAATGCTGGGGGCGGTGCGCAACGCGATCCAGCGCCACGAACTCATCATGCGCAACGAGGCGCTGCGGGCGCAGACCCTGCAGCTCAACGAACAGCTCACTGCCGCCAACCAGCAGCTCGAGGCCCGCGTGCACGATCTCGAGCACCAGCGCCAGAAACTCGACGTGGCCAACACCGGCCTGGCGGTCCGTTACGAGAATTCGCTCGAACTCTGCCGCCGCATTCTCACCACCTATGATCCCATCCTGGGGGGACAGGCCAAGGCCTTGGTCGAGTATGCCTCCAAGATGGCCGAAACCGAGCATTTCAGCGAAGCCGAGCGCCACGTCCTGCGCTCCGCCGCCTGGCTGTGCGACCTCGGCCTGATCGGCGTGCCCCGTGAGCTGCTGCGCTCGTTCCGCACCCAGCCCCAGACGCTGAGCGAGCGCGAACGCGCGATGCTTCACCATCATCCCTCCTACAGCCAGACTCTCGCGAGCCTGGTTGACCCGCGGGCGGACGTCGGCGAAACCATCCGCGCCCATCACGAGCGGTTCGACGGCTCCGGGTATCCGGATGGAGCGTCCGGGAAAAGCATCCCGTGGCCCGCCCGTTGCCTGGCCGTGGCCGTCGGTTTTGTCGAGTCCGGCCTGCCCAAACAGGCGGCGGTCGATTCGATCCTCACCCGCTCGGGCGACTGGTACGATCCCGAGGCCGTGCGGCTGTTTCTGAAGATCAGCCATCTGGTGAGCGTGCCGCGCCAGGTCCGCGAAATCCTGCTCGAGGAATTGGAGCCGGGCATGATGCTGGCCAGCGGCATCTACAGCCCGCACGGGCTGCTGCTCGTCGGCGAGGGCCAGACGCTCGGTCCCTCCACCATTGCCAAGATCCGCAGCCACGACCAGATCACGCCCATCAACCAGCGGTTGCTCGTCTACATGTGACCGCGCCGGGCGGCGTCGAGACCACCCTCAAGTTTCCGCCGGCGAGGCCGTTATTCTTCTCGATCGCGCTGTCATCCGACGGCGGTCGCCACATGTTTTGCTCCACCATTCCGCGGTCGGACCCGGGTCCGACCCGTCCTTTCGTCCGCTGCTGAGCCATGGCCGACGTCTCATCCGTCCTTTCCATGTTCGCCCAGCGCGTCGTCATCGGGGTGGGCGACATGGCGGTGTCCAACAGCACCGGGGTCGTGCTCAGCACCTATGCGCTCGGATCCTGCATCGGTCTCGTCGCCTATGATCCGGTGGTCAAAGTCGGCGGTATTCTCCACCTGATGCTGCCGGAGTCACGCATTTCGCCCCAGAAAGCCGCCGTCCAGCCAGCCATGTTCGCCGACACCGGCCTGCCTCTGTTCTTCCAGCAACTGGCCGGATTCAGGGCGCAGGCGTCGCGCACCCGCCTGTTCGTGGCCGGCGGGGCCAGCGTGCTGAGCGGGACTGATCCCTTCGCCATCGGTGAACGCAACACCCGCGCCACGCTCGAATTCCTCACCCGCAATGGCTTGACCGCCCGGCGAACCGAGGTGGGCGGATCGATCAACCGCACCATCCATCTCGAGATGGCGTCAGGCTCCCTCTCGCTCAAGACTCCCGCGGGCAACGTCCAGCTCTCGCTCGCCGCTTAGGAACCTGCCGACGAAGTCCGGTCGATTCCTGACCAACGGCTCCCACCATTACCCCGGATTTTTCACACTCCCAGATCCGCACCGACACACCCCGCCCTGTCGGGCACCCCTCTCCAGAGGGGATTTCGCCTGCGGCGCTCCGAGTCCCCTCTCCCGAGAGGGGTGGCGCGAAGCGACGGGGTGTGTGCATCGG
>Ga0182027_10004221_pt1 | contig 22372 bp, 22 predicted proteins | sample 712E1DmetaG_FD_121300 | JGI IMG/M metagenome (GOLD analysis project Ga0182027, IMG submission 121300) | Permafrost microbial communities from Stordalen Mire, Sweden - 712E1D metaG (Illumina Assembly) | ecosystem: Environmental > Terrestrial > Soil > Wetlands > Permafrost | place: Sweden... | reverse complement strand
TCTTCCAGTTCACTTATGGTATAAATACTTTTGCTCCGATGTTGTTTTGAATTTCGTGTGAATAACAAAATTCTATCTCAACTTCGGAGCTTTCTCCAAAATACCTACCCTTATAAGACCCCAGCCCTCCCCAAATCCGACGAGAAAAATTTTAGATGAAGATTCGGAGGCGGGATCGTCGGTATTTAGGGAGGGAGTTAAAGCCCTACCCTCGGTCCCTCCCCAAATGCGGAAAGGAACCGCATTTAGGGAGGGAGGAAGCCGAACTGCGGAAGTGCTACGCGACCCTCCCCAAATCCCCCAACCATCGGGGATATTTGGGGAGGGAGAATAGATGAAAGACAGGTTACTGCGTAAGGTGAGTTATTGATTCGAATTATGCATATCGAACTTGGTATAATTCCCGCACTTCAACCTGTGGAGAACGAATGAAAAAACTGACCGGTGCGGAAATCCGCCAAACCTACATTGACTTCTTTGTCGAGCACGGACATGCGGCTGTGCCCTCGTCTTCGGTTGTCCCGGGCGGCGACGCCACCCTGCTGTTCACCAATTCCGGCATGGTGCAATTCAAGGATGTATTCCTGGGCACCGACAAGCGTCCGTATAAACGCGCGGTCGATTCGCAGAAGTGTATGCGCGTGGCCGGCAAGCATAACGACCTCGACGATGTGGGGCGCGACGATACGCATCACACCTTCTTTGAAATGCTCGGCAACTGGTCGTTCGGCGATTACTACAAAAAGGAAGCCATCACGTGGGCCTGGCAACTGCTGACCGAGGTTTGGGGACTGGATAAGAAGCGCCTGTATGCCACCGTCTTCAAGGACGACAAGGGCGACATCCCCACCGATGAAGAAGCCGCGAGCAACTGGCTCAAACAACCCGGCTTTGAACCCAGTCATCTTTTTCATATGGGACGCAAGGATAACTTCTGGGAAATGGCGGAGACCGGCCCATGCGGGCCGTGCTCCGAGGTGCACTTCGACCTGCGCCCGGATGAAGAAGAAAAGGTCACTGCAGAAACGCTGGACACCGACCGATTTGTTGAACTGTGGAACCTGGTGTTCATCCAATACAACCGACTCAGCCCCACCCAACTGGACCCGCTGCCCGCCAAACACGTGGATACCGGCATGGGCTTCGAACGGCTGGTCTCGATCCTGCAAGGCGTCGATTCCAACTACAAGACCGACCTGTTCAGCAAATCGTTGAGCGTGCTGCGTTCATTGACGGGCGCGAGCGAAGAAGAAATGCTCAAGGATTTCACGCCCTATCGCGTCGTCTGCGATCACGCACGCACGGCCTCCTTCCTGATCGCGGATGGCGTTGTGCCGGGCAATGTGGGACGCAATTATGTGACGCGCATGATCATCCGGCGGGCGGCGCGCTTCGGTTCGAAGATCGGCCTGCATGAACCCTTCCTGGCCAAAGTGGCAGAGGCGGTGATTGACACATACGGAACGTTCTATCCCGAACTGGAGAAAAGCCGCGGCGCGATCCTCGATAATTTGACGCGGGAGGAAATCCGCTTCGCACGCACCGTCGAAACGGGAACCGCTCAACTGGAGAACCTGCTGACGGAACTTCGCGCACAAAACGCCGCCCTGAGCTCGTCGAAGGGGAAAACCGTACTCGACGGCCAGCGCGCCTTCGATCTTTATGCAACCTTCGGCCTGCCCTTCGAGATCTCGCGCGACATTGCGCGGGAACACGGTCTCGAAGTAGATGAAGCTGGATTCAACGCCGCCAGGAATGAACACAGCAAAGCCTCGGGCGGCGGCAAAGCCATGGGCAAATTGGGCGGGGAGGATGCCGAGTTCTTCGCGGGCATCCTGAAGGATCTGCAAAAGAAAAATAAACTTAACGAACACGGCGTGGAATATGATCCATACACCAGCCCGCGCGTCGAAGGCGAAGTGTTAGCTTTAATCGTAAATGGCGAATCGGTCGACTCGGCTTCGTTCGGCGATGAAGTGGAAGTCATCCTGCCAAAGACCGGCTTTTATATCGAGTCAGGCGGACAGGTAAATGATACGGGCTATATCCGGGCCCTCACCCCTCACCCCTCTCCCAAAAATGGGAGAGGGAAAGGAAGTGAAGGCTGGGAAATCGAAATCAGCTCCGTGCGCCGCGCATCGGCGGGCGTCATCGTTCACATCGGTGAAGTGATCTCCGGCCAGCCTAAAGTGGGCGACTCGTGCATTGCAGAAGTGGATATGGCGCGCCGGCACGATATCATGCGCAATCACACCGCCACGCATCTCATGCACGCCGCCTTGCATCAAGTGCTTGGTCCACATGCCGTGCAGGCCGGTTCGCTGGTCGCGCCGGACCGCCTGCGCTTCGACTTCAACCATCCCGAAGCGATGACGCCCGAGCAAATCGAGCGCGTCGAAAAGATCGTCAATGCAGCCATTGCGGCAGATATGACGGTCACGCCCAAATTGAAATCCCGCACAGATGCGATTGCGGAAGGCGCAATGGCGCTCTTCGGCGAAAAGTACGGCGAGACCGTCCGGACGATCTCCATCATCCCGGCAGACGCCGAGGTGCTGGATGAAGCAGCCATTGAACACCCAACCGCCCTGGCGGAACAACAACCGAAATTTTCGTATGAATTATGCGGCGGGACGCACCTGGAACGAACCTCGGATATCGGCACGTTCATCATCGTCAGCGAAGGTTCCGCGGCGGCTGGAGTGCGCCGCATCGAAGCAGTCACAGGACGCGGCGCGTATGAGTTGATCGCGCGGCGGTTGAAAGCATTGAAACAGGTGGCGGGAATGTTGAAGTCCAGCATCGAGGATGTGCCCGAAAAGGTCACTTCCCTGCAGGATCAACTGGCTGCGGCGGCCAAACAGATTTCCAACCTGCGGGCGGAAATGTCGAAGAACGAATTTAGCGAGTTGGTTTCGATGGCGCAAGGCGTGAAAGACACGACCGTGCTGGCGGCTGAAGTGAAGGAGGCGGACGCGGAGAAATTGCGAATGCTGACCGATGAATTCCGCGCTTTTTATAAAAGCGGAGCCTGCGTGCTAGTTTCTAATATCCAGGGAAAGCCGACCATCGTCGCATCCGTGACCGAAGACTTGATCAAACGCGGCCTGAAAGCCGGCGATCTAATCACTGCCATCGGCGGGCGCGGCGGGGGGCGTCCGAACCTGGCACAAGGCAGTTTGCCGGACACATTGAAAGTGGATGAAGCATTGAAGAAAGTTGCAAAAGCAGTGGAAGAGAAATTGAAGTAAGAATGAACCGCCCAGAATTTAATATTACAGCGCAAGGTTGTTGTCTTCATTCGGGCGAGGAATGATCCCCACCCCCGACCCCTCCCCAACAAGCGGGGAGGGGAGAAGAAGAAGAAAGTTATCTGACATTGCGCTGTAATGTTAATCCCTCAAGCTTTTAGCGATGGATTTGCACGAAAAAAGCCGACCCAGTCAAAAGGTCGGCTTTTCATTAGAGAACACGGATAGAGATATTAAGTTTCGAAGGTTTCAGGGATTAAAGAATCTTACGCAAAGGTGCAACCCTCAAAGAGCGAGGGCAGGCGACTGCAAAGATTGTTTCGAAATAGAACACGGATGGCACGGATAGAGATAAAGGCTTCAGGGATTAAAGAAATTGAACCGCGAAGCCCGCCAAGCGCGCAAAAGATTCCTTTTTTTCTTGGCGTACTTCGCGACCTTCGCGTTGAAAAACGAGAAAATATAGCTCCACCATGAACTTCGAGAAGGCCTTAATCTACTTGTTCACCATTCTTAAAATCATACCGCTTAAGCCGTTCAGTTTTAGTCTGCCAGCGTTGAAGCTATCCTCTCCCGATAATTGAAAAAGACTCTGCAAGCCTTCTTCGGCAAGCTGAAATTCACTTTTCTTTTCCGTGAAATTCAAAACCACGGTGATCTCATCTTTGTCCGTCTGCCTTTTGTAGCCTAATATTCCGCCCGGCAGGTTATCCATCCATATCAAATTTCCCTCGCGCAGCGCCGCCTGCTCTTTTCTAATTTTCAAAATCGAACGAAGGGTATTGAGCAAAGAATTGGCATCCCGGCTTTCCTTCTCAACATTGACCGCCTTATAATTCGGATGCACGGGCAGCCAGGTCTTCCCAGCCGGTGAGAAACCCGCGTTCTTGCCGCCATTCCACTGCATGGGCGTGCGGACTTCATCGCGGTTCATAGTCATGCCGAGCATATCGAACACAAAACGGGGAATGGATTGGAATTTATGCGGGATGGGATCCAGGGCGGTGGCAAAAGGAAGCCTCAAATTAGTCATCCCGATCTCTTCGCCATAATACATGCACGGCACACCGCGTAGAGTGAGTTGAAGCAAGTGCAATAACTTGGCCTTGCGAATATCACCGTCCAGCCGTGAAATACTCCTGGCGCGGTCGTGGTTGCTGAACACATAAACCGGCATGAAGGGAGCGGGAAAATGCTTTTCAATGTCCTGAATCAGGTCACGGAAATAGGAGGCGCTGAATTTAAAGTCCATCATCCCGAAATCAAACACCTGCGTCAGACCATCGTTTTTTTCCGCGCCCATGAATTGGCGGATCACGCTGTGATTGCCGCTGACCTCGCCGAGCAGAAGCTTCTCACAAAATTCAGCGCACACGCCGCGCAGTTCCCTGGCAAAATCGAAGTTCTCGGGCTGATTTAACGTATATTGCGCTTTTTGAAAAAATCCAGAAGGGTTGGCTTCGGTCGGAATGAGGTCAAATGTAAAGGGGTTATTTCGGAACGCGGCATCCTTATAAATGTAATTGAAGATATCCAGACGAAAACCATCCACGCCCTTGGCGAGCCAAAAGCGGACGATATCGAACATGGTCTTTTTGACAACGGGGTTTCGGTAATTCAAGTCAGGCTGGAAAGGAAGAAAACTCGCCCAATAGAATTGATCCCGTTCCGGGGCATAATGCCAGCCGCTGCCGCCGGTTACGCTTTGCCAATTGTTGGGAACCTGACCCCCAGTCGCCTCCGGCGTGCTTCGCGACCCTCTCCTTCCAGGAGAGGATCGCGGGTCTTTCCAGAGATACCAATCCGCCTTGGGATTATTCCGAGAGGAGCGCGATTCCTTGAACCAGGGATGCTCCGATGAAGTATGGTTCATCACCATATCGAAAACGATCTTCAGGCCGCGCTGATGGACCGCGGCGATCAATTGCAGCGCATCGTCCAGAGCGCCATATTCGGGAGAGATGTCGGTGTAGTTGGAGATGTCGTAGCCGAAGTCCGCCTGTGGAGAAGCAAAAAACGGCGAGCACCAAATCGTTTCGAGCCCCAAGTCTTTAATGTAATCCAGTTTTTGGATGATCCCCTGAATGTCGCCGATGCCATCCTGGTTACCGTCGTAAAACGAACGCGGGTAAATCTGATAAATGGATGTGCAATGATACCAGGGCAATGCGGGCATGGAGGCCTCCGGGGATGTAAGGGAGTGGATAGAATAGTAGGCTGATTATTTACTCAACACGGAGATCACAGAGAAAAATAAAAGGAAAAAACGTATCTTCTCAATAATCGGTGGTTGAGCGATGCCCTGAGTTTATCGAAGGGTAGGCGGTGGTTCTATCCCGCCGCCGTAACGCCCTGCGCCCTTTCAGGGTCGAAACCACCATCAACAACAATTCCCCCGAAACATTGAGATGATACGAAAAAACTCTGTATTCTGTGCGTTCCGTGATGAATGATTAAGAAGCCTACGAAATGAGCCACTTCCGGATGGAATTCTTAGTATTTTATCAGAAAGGCAGGCAATAGTACGATTGGCCCATTCTTCAAATCCGCAATACCCGTATAATTACCCCATACCCAAAGGAGAAAGTTATGTCACGCCTCTTTAAATTTACCCTACTATCCGTATTGATCCTGTTTTCCTTTGCCTGCGGTTTGATCACGAACCCGCTCAACCAGGCAAAGGGGCTTGCATCCACCGCCGAAGCGATTGCGACAGCCAATCCGGTATCGGTATCCACGCTCGAAGCACTGCCATCCTCGATGCCCAATGTCAGCCAATATTTCAATCCCACAGGAAAGCCGGTGAGCAATTGGAACAATATCCCGATCATGACCCAGGCCACGGCGGGACAGGAATTCAATAAGAACACCTACAGCTTCAAGGCCGATGCCACCCCCACAGATGTCCAAACCTTCTATGCGGATCAGCTCAAGGGACTCGGTTGGTCCTCCACATTCAGCGCCCAGGGCGGCGGACAGGGAGGCGTCATGCTCTTTACAAAAGACAGCAACATACTCACAATCACGATTACAGCGAGCGACAAAGGCGTAGTGGTTCTGTTGAACCTTGAATAGATTGCGTGGTAACGATTAAAATCGTCGCTACAATTTATAGACAAGAGGCTGTCCAACGTTGGGCAGCCTCTTGTCTATAATCTCAAAAAAACATCATTGAACAATGATCTGGATATAAATTAGGTCGCCAAACGCATCGCCGCCCGGTCCGAAGGCCTGCCACGTGCTTTTATATGTTCCCGTGTCCGACGGCGCGGTAAAAAGGATACGAAGCGCGGCTTGAGCGCCGGCACGCGCCGGATAAAGCGCTTGTTCCGCCGCGCCCATGGCAGGGCCATCAATCAATTTCAGGCGATCACGCGAATCCCAATCGCAAGTACCGCTGTTCATGACAAGCCATTGCTTATCAATGGATTGTCCCGGGCCAAAGGGCGTATTATCGGAAACCGTTAGATCTTTAACAAAAGTCAAGCCATTGGTGCATGAAGTCGGTGTGGGAACGACCGTCACGGTAGGAATGACCGTCGAAGTGGGGATACGGATCACGATCTGGGTTGGGATAATTTCATTGACTGGTGTGGGAGGAAGGAAAAATACCGGCGAGGAACGGGGCGCGCAAGCGGTCAGGGCTAAAAATAATAGAACGGCGACTCGTCCTGGAAGTAAAAGGGGAGATGCGACGTGTGTCAAGCTTAAATGTCTAACCGATATCCAACGCCGCGAACGGTTTTAAGGAATTTTGGTTTGAGGGGATCCACTTCAATCGCGCGCCTAAGCCATGAAATATGAACATCCAGGGTGCGCGTATCGCCGGTGTAATTGGTTTCCCAAACTTTTTTAAAGAGGGTATCCCGTTCGACCACTTCACCCGGTTTTTCCATCAACATTTTAAGCAGGGTGATCAGACGAGGAGTCAACTTGGTGCTTTTTCCAACGCACTTCACGCGCCGGCGTTCGATATCGAGGCGAATAGGCCCCACATGCACCATGTTCTTTCCATCGCCCGGCAAAAGCGGTTTAATGCGGTTCACAAGTTTCTGCGCAGTGAACGGCAGAATCAACACGGTATCCGCCGTATCCTTATCCACCTTGGCTTCCTTGGCGAGGATGAGAATGATCGGATACCTGGCATTCTTATCCTTATCGCGAATGGATTGGCAAATGCGCAGACCCGTGCTTCTTAAGGAAGCGGCATTCACCACAACCAGGCTTGGATTGATTTTTTCAAGACGCGCTACGGCGACGCCCCCGCTGGTGACCGTATGAACTTCAAAACCCTTCTTCTGCAATTCAGATGCAAAAGAAGGGGCGTCTGCGTACCGGCCTTCAACAACAAGTAGAGAAGAAGTGGACATTTGATGATAATCGTTAGAATAAGAAGAGAAACAATAAATACCCGATGGTTAAGTTTTTAAGGTGTTGTACATTATACACCAAATCTTAACAAATGATGTCAACCCAAATGTCAACCCAAAAGTACTACCTTTTTATAAACTTGCACGAAGACGGTTTCATTCAAGCAAATCCATTTTTCGTTAACTTGAATTATACTTTGCCAAAATACCGCAAATAGATGGATGGTGATTATGTCTCTTTCTGCATCGGCTCAAAAGGTTCAGGATCTTTTAACATCACAAGGTTTCCATTGCACGGTGATCGAGTATACGGAAAGCACGCGTACCGCCCAGGAAGCCGCCGAGCGCGCAGGCTGCTTGCTCGGACAGATCATCAAGTCATTGATCTTCAAAGGCAAGACCAGCCAAAAGCCCATCCTGGTTTTAACCAGCGGCGCGAATCGCGTGGACGAACAGCGGATCGGCGCATACGCAGGCGAAGCCATCGTGCGCGCGGAGGCGGATTTCGTGCGCACGGTCACGGGCTTCGCCATCGGAGGCGTGCCTCCGCTCGGACATGCTCAAAAAATGGAAACCTATCTCGATGAAGACCTGCTCCAATATCAAACGGTATGGGGAGCGGCGGGCACGCCGAATGCCATCTTTGAATTGAGGCCGGATGATCTACTCAAAATGACGGGCGGGAAAGTGGCGAGGGTTAAATAATGTCATTGAAAGATATTTACAACTTCCTGCCGCTCACAGACAGGTTATCCAGCAGCGGCATGCCAACCCAGGAACAGTTAATGGATCTTTCAAAGGCCGGCATGGAAGTTGTAATCAACCTCGCCATGCCCACTTCGGGAAAAGCATTGCCGGACAAGCAAGTCGGCCGTCCCGGCATCTATGATTTGGAGATGCGGGGACGCGTGAACGGCGTTGAGAAGTCGCATGGCAATTTCAAAGATATGTATTGGTCGTTCGGAGACCTGATCGCGCGCTCATCTGAAAACGTAATGCTCCTGTCCGGCGATGTGATCGGTTCCGGCACCGTTGGCACCGGATGCCTGCTGGAGCTGACCAAATCACAAGGTCCGTGGTTGAACCAGGGCGATGTCGTTGAAATGGAAATCGAACGAATCGGCGTTCTAAGGAACACGGTCGGAAGAAAAATGCAGAGATGAAAAAGAGCTGGCTTGCCTGGATGATCAGCGCCGGGTTCGCGACACTGGCTTGCAGCCTGTCCATTGCACCGGCGGCTCAAACCTCACCGGTTCCTCCTGCTACGAAGGCGTAAAGCGGGATCCCGTTCTTTGCTTCGCCGGTCAAATTGGAAATACCGAATGGGTTGGCATCCAGCGCCCGCGCCGAAAGCATGGATATAGTAACCGAACAAACCGGCGCCTCGTGGGAAGCGGGGCCGGCCCATTTGCAAATCACCCTGCAAGACTACTCACTGGGCAGCAGTTTCCACGTTCCGCAGATCTTCGTCTATCCGGCTCCAGATTATGCGGCGGAGAATCCGGCAGCCGCAGACAGCCTGAAACGACTGCAAATGATCCTTTCAAATCCGGGCGGACAATACACCAACGATCAATACCCTCACATTCCCTTCTTCAACGCCGGCCAAGTGTTCGCCGCACAGGAGAAAACGCTGTCATTCAATGGCGGTTCGGGAATCCGCTTTGTAACACAGTATGCACAGGATGTCTCGCCCATCAACAACGGCGGGGTGTTTTATCACTTTGAAGGATTGAGCAGCGACGGGAAATATTACATGATTGCCATCCTGCCGGTCAATCTGCCCTTCCTGCCCGCCGATAACAACCCGGATTCACCTGTCCCATCAGGCGGAATTGCTTTTCCACAGAACAACGCACCCGGCCCGGATTTCGACAACTATTTCAAGCAAGTCACAGGTATGATCAACACGGCCCCTTCCGGGCAATTCAGCCCGCCTTTGAATGCCTTGGACGCGCTGATCCAATCCATTTCCATACAGTAGGAGAACATGCACAAGTTTCGGAAAGTCGTTTTTGTTTTGGTCATAGCCGGTTTCATCCTGGCCTGCGATATCACATCTGCTGCCACCGCTACACCCAATCCGCAAAGCGTCGCCACCATTGTGGCTGGTACGATCCAAGCAATCACAGCCGCCGCGCCGACCAATACCGCCGCCCCGCAAGGTCTGCCGGTTTCTTTTGCGAACACCCATCTTGTAATTCCGAACGGACTGGCAAACGGCGTCTCTGGCACAAACACAACTGAAGTCGAACTGCCATATATTAATCCATCCTTGGGCGACATGCCTCAGCACATTGTTCTTGAATTGCATGGATATCCTTTATCCAACGCGGCGAAGTTGATGATATTCCATGCATCCGATTATGCACAATATTCAGACCTGACTCAAAAACTGATCAGCGCCCTGAAAAGTTTTGGTTACTCGCCGGGCCAGCCGCTCCCTCAGGATTTTCCGGTGGGAGACGCGTTTTATGTGCAGGCTAATACAGTTTCATTCCAGGACGGTCAAGGCCTCCGCTACCTAACGCAATTTGATCTAGCGGTCTCGCCTATCAATAACAACGAGTTGTTTTATTATTTTCATGGGCTGACCAAAGATGGCAAGTATTATGTCTCTGCCATCTTGCCGGTCAACGTGTCCTTCCTCCCAGCCAACGGCAATTCCGATGAACCCACGCCGCTTAACGGCGTGCCTTTTGATGGAACCAACTCCGCCACGTACCTTCAGTATATGACCGCCATCACACAAAAATTAAATTCAGCGCGGCCCGAAGATTTCAATCCACCTCTGACGACGCTGGACGCACTGATTCAATCCATTACGGTTAACCCTTAAACCCATTTATTGTTTGAAAAGGAGATCGAATGCCTTTCTATCATAAGCTTGGCGAGGTACCGCACAAGCGGCATACACAATTCAAGAAACCCGATGGAAAACTTTATCGCGAAGAGTTAATGGGATTGGAGGGATTCTCATCCATCCAATCCATTCTCTATCATTACTTCCTGCCGCCGCGCGTCATGAGGCAAGCTGGCTGGAGGGGAATGGTGAATGAGGCGCAATTTTCGACCCGGGGATGCTGGACCTGTTCTTCAGGAAAGTTATAAGGTTGGAAGGTCTAAAAAGTCTGAAAGGTCGAAGGTTGGAAGTTGGAAGGTTCGCAGCAACGGACTCTGGCGAGCGAGCGGGATAAATCCCTGCCTCAGTTCATGAAAGTCGGACACCTGCACTTGCGTCAGGTGCAAGTGTGAATCCGACTCCGTGAGAGAGCGGTGCGCTCTAAGTTCGTAAACGATTTACGGCTTGGTAACCATTGGCAAAAATCATACCGAATATTTGAGGAAAAATTATAAGGTTTGAGCGCTCCCAGTCCCGCGACTCCCAGGTTATCTCAACGTTGTTTAAGGTAAAATGATATAAAAGCACGCAAAAATAATGCAAAATCATTTTGCTTACTGTGAGCGATTAACCTTATGCTCATTCGCTTGCGAAGCAACTTTTGCAGATCAATGAGCAAGAATCGAGGAACAGGAATGAAAAAACTCTGGATAGGGGTTTGCATATTGGCACTCGCGGCGCTGGCCTGCAACATCAATGTCGCAACGCCGTCATCGCAAGCGGGACTCGCCACCATCGTTGCACAAACGATGCAGGCGGTCATGAGTGAGACCACGAGTCCGCCGCCGCTCAATACACCTGTGGAGGCGTCCACTCCATCCGCGACACAGACCGCCGTCAAGGCAATCCTGACCATCCACCAAAATACAAATTGCAGAAGCGGCCCTGGCTCAAACTCCAATATCATCACCGCTTTTACACCGGGCACCACATTGGAAATCGTTGGCAAAGATACAGCAGATGATTTCTGGCTGGTCAAGGTCCCAAATACATCAGACACTTGCTGGGCCTCCGGTCAATATGCGACGCCAAGCGGAGGTTATGCCAGCCTGCCTGAAGTCACGCCGACAGCTTCCACACCACAGGGCGTGCCCGATGCACCAGGGTTTCTCATAAATAACGGCTGGACGTTTTTCTGTTATGGTACCGGACAAACGGATATAACTTTAAATTGGGATGACCGGGCCAATAACGAAACAGGATACCGTATCTATCGAAACGGAAACGTGGTGGCGGAATTACCCGCAAATTCCACAAGTTATGCTGAAACAATTACCTTGCTTTCCGGTCAAAGCGTGAGTTATCAAATCGAGGCTTTTAATCCCAGTGGTGCAGCTAGAAGCGGCGTTGCAACCATGACATGTCCTTAAGCAAACCTACATATAAAAATCACATTTATTTTCACAAGTGGAGTATATTAAACCTAGGAGGAAGAATATAGTATCCATAAGGAAGAGAAATGACTACGGTAAAAATACTTCTCGCTCTATTCTGTGTTCTTGCGCTTGCGACTCTGGCATGTAGTATCTCTGTGGATTTGGGGACTTCGCCAGCCAGCGCGCCAACGAATACGCCCGCCGGTATGGCCCAGATTTCAAGCATGGTGGCGCAAACCCTGCAAGCTTTGACACAGGAGGCGCTCTCGGCCACTCCCATCAATACCCCCACAGCTCCCGCCACACCCACCCCGACCAATACAGCCTTACCGCCCACTTTGAGCGTCAGCGTGGCCCCAAACTGCTATGCCGGTCCCAATACCAACTACGGTTTTGTGATCACGATCCATCCCGGGATCAGCGTGGCCGTGATCGGAAAAGATATCGCAGATAATTACTGGATCATTGATGTCCCCAATTATCCGGGAACCATCTGCTGGCTTTCAGGACAATATGCAAGCGTCAATGGCGATACCAACAACCTCTCCGCACCGGCTACACCGGCAGTTTCAATATACACCCTGGATGAACCGACCAACTTGCGCGTGTCTTCCTGCACGAGCCAGCCTTTTTCGGGCACGCCCGGACCCCGGTGGCATAACGCCGCTCGATGGAACGTGGTGATCCGTTGGCGGAACATGGATGATGAGCAAACTGTGGTAAGGGTCTACAGGGACGGCTACCGCATTAGCACCCTGGGAGGCCATGCCACATCCTTTTCCGACAGCTTTTTTCATCACGATTGGCACGATGATGTTACCTATGGAGTGCAGGCAGTCAATGGTTACGCGGTCTCCAGCATCGTGACCGTCGAAGTCGATCATTGCAATTAATTAACTGATGTTACGCACCGTCCCGAAGGTTGGTGCAAAAAACCAGCTCGAATCACAAAAACCTTCGGGACGTTTTGCGCAGGGCAAGTGATTAAAGAAAAAACCGGATTTCGCCTTGAAATCCGGTCCGTTTTTTATTCTTCCAATAATTCTTTGGCTTTTTTCGTTTGCTTGCCGCGCTCTGATGTATCGAGGATGCGCTTGCGGATGCGATACGAAAGCGGCGTCACTTCGAGCAGTTCATCATCCGTCAAATATTCAACCGCTTCGTCGAGGCTCATTTGCCGCGGAGGCGTGAGGCGGATCTCCATATCGCCATGCGACGAACGGACATTGGTCAGATGTTTCTTGCGGCAGACGTTGATCGGAATATCCTGCCCGCGGCTGTTCTCGCCCACCACCATGCCTCCATAGACTGCAACGCCGGGGCCATAAAATAAGGTGCCGCGATCCTCGGCAGACTTCAACGCATAAGCCGTGGTATCACCCGCTTCCATGGCAACAATAGAGCCGGTCGTGCGGGTCGACATCGGCCCGGCCATCTCATCATATCCATTAAAAACCGTGTGCATCACACCCGCGCCGCGCGTGGAGGTAAGAAATTGATAACGGAATCCGAGCAGACCGCGCGTCGGTGCGATGTAGACCATGCGCGTCGTGTTCTGACCTGTGTCGTGCATCTCCGTCATTTGTCCGCGCCGCGCCCCAAGCATTTCCACCACCACACCGACGGTTTCATTGCTGGTCTCGATGTGAACTTCTTCATAAGGTTCCAGCAGCGAACCATCGTCGGCTTTATGAAAAATCACTTCGGGACGCGACACCATAAACTCATAGCCTTCGCGGCGCATCGTTTCAATCAGAATGCCCAAATGCAGCTCACCGCGGCCTGAAACCAAAAACGTTTCCGCTGATTCTGTTTCTTCGACGCGTAAGGCAACATTGGTACGCAGTTCATCGAAAAGACGTTCGCGCAGTTTACGCGAGGTGCTCCACTTGCCTTCCCGGCCGGAGAACGGCGATGTGTTGACACCGAACGTCATGCGCACGGTCGGTTCTTCCACTTTGATAGTTGGCAATGCAACAGGGTTGGCCGGATCAGCCAGCGTCTCGCCGATGGCAATGCCTTCTAGACCGGCCAGTGAAACGATCTCTCCCGCGCTGGCTTCCTGCACTTCCACTTTGTTCAAACCCTGGAAGGTATAAAGGTAGCGCACCGACTCTGGAAGATTTGTTCCATCCACCTTGAGACGTACAAGTTTTTGTCCGGCCGTGATCTTGCCCGCAAAGACGCGTCCAACGGCAGTGACGCCGCGATAGTCGTCATAACCGAGAGTCGTCACCAGCATTTGCAAAGGCGCATCGGGGTCAACTTTTGGGGCGGGAATTTCCCGCAGGATGGCATCGAATAAGGGCTGCAAATCCGGCCCGAGGTCCGGAGTGAGGCCGGCGCGACCGGCGGTAGCCTGGGCATAGATCACCGGGAAGTCCGCCTGACGATCTGTTGCGCCGAGTTCGATAAACAGGTCGAAGGTTTCGTTGAGCACGCGCGCCGGTTCGGCATCCTTGCGATCCACTTTGTTGATGACCACAATGGCTTTGTGTCCCATCTGAAGGGCTTTTTTCAACACGAAGCGCGTCTGCGGCATGGGGCCTTCGGCGGCATCCACCAGCAGAAGAACGCCATCCACCATGTTCATGACACGCTCGACCTCGCCGCCGAAATCGGCGTGGCCGGGTGTATCCACAATATTGATCTTGACGGGTTGTTCCGTTTGCGGATCAACGATGTTGATGGCGGTGTTCTTGGCAAGGATGGTGATGCCGCGTTCGCGTTCGAGATCGTTGGAATCCATGACGCGCTCGGCAACCTGCTGGTTCTCGCGGAAGGTATGAGCCTGGCGCAGTAGAAAATCCACGAGCGTGGTCTTGCCGTGGTCCACGTGCGCAATGATGGCGATATTACGGAGGTCGGTTCGTTCGATTAACATAGATACTCGGTATTCGGTATTCGGCATTCTGGTTTGGACGATGGACGGTAGACCGAAGACCGTGTTTTGATTACCATCTATCGTCCGCCGTCCACGGTCTAAGACACACAAAAACCCCCGACGGGGAGGCCGAGGGTTTCCAAATGCTTCGAAGTGTCGGCGTGCGGGTCGTATTGTATCAGACTTTCAAAGACTTCGGAAGTCTTGCATTTATTTCAGGGTGGCCGTCAATATTTTGGGAGCCGGTTGTGAAAATCGCCACAAGATATCACTTTCCCTTTTTGTTTGCAATTTCGGGCACAGCCACCGTTCTATTTGGCTGGATCACCAAGACTCACGAAGAACCGGACTGATTTTTGGTTTCAAAAACGCATTCGATTGACAAAAATCAGGTCTTTAATGACTAGACCACAGCCGATAAACGAATTTCCAAAAAACTGACGCCCACCCTTTATTTCAAGTATGGTTTTATTAAGATCGAAGAACGAACTGCGAAGCACGCAAAGCTCGCAAAGATTTTTTCGAAATAGAACGCGGATGACACGGATTTGACGGATTGGTGCGGATGAGGAAAAGAAAAACCGCACGCAAAGCCGCAAAGTCCGCAAAGATTTTTTCTGGCGCACCGCACGCCATCTTGCAGGTACCGGCCCTTCGACTTCGGCTTGTGCCTCCGCTCAGGGGGATGGGGGTGCTTTTCGATGGCGGACAACCAGGAACAAGAACATTCGAGTATTTTTTCCATGAGACAAATTGCAGGTCAAAATAAAGACCCCGCGGCTCTTCGGCCGCGAGGCTTTTGTATTGCAGCGAGTCAGTTATTTTTGTTTGACATTGTAATTCGTGCCGCCTTTGGGATCGGGCGTGAAGGTGACCTCGAAAACGGTATCTTTGCCACAGACATTCACGGACCAATCCTCGACCCACACGCCGCTGGAGTCAGGCTGTTGCGCCACATCAATGGCGGTGCTGGTCACGTTCGCGCAACCATGCTGGCTCTCCGCTTTGATGATCGAGACCCAGAAATCGGTTTTCAAGATGGGATCGCTCAGGCCGCTATCTACCGGCCCGACCGAGGGAGCACCCCCGCTATCAGGGCTGGCCGTCGGGGAGGAATTCAGGTTGTTCAATCCGCTCGAGGCGCTGTTCAAAGATTTGAGGTGTCACCGCAGTTAAGGGTGGTTAGTTTGCCCATTGTTGGATCCGTTGAAGTGTAGCGGCAGAAGGCCTGCCGCGTTGAACGGCGGTTTCCAACGCGGCGGAGGCACTTTGAATGCAAATAGCTCGGCGGGTGTCCAGAGATGATCCGTGAGACCTGCGGCATGAGCGCGGCATTGATGTCGGGACGCGAAACTTCGCGCATGGTCATTGGTCAGATGGACGGCACGGAAGTGATCTTGATGACCGCGCCCAGTGGAGTGGACAGTGAGCGGTTATCGGTTGGCAGTAATCAGTTGACAGTTGACGGTAATCAATTACCAATTACTAATTACCAATCGCCAACAACTAATCACCAATTGCCAACGACAATTTTGAAAGCCGCTGGCTCTGGTCGTGAAATTACCTTGAACGCCATTGACAAACCCACCGTGCTGATTTTCCACACGCAGGAAACCGCCGAAGCCGCCGCGAAAATCAATGAGACAATTCGCGCCGAAAGCAACTATGCCAATTGCGACTCTATGCTCATCGCCAACATCGTCGACTTACATTCGATACCAAAATTATTTCGCGGCTTCGCAGAGAAAGCCATGAAAGAATCCTACGACAAAGCTGCCGCGTCTCTTGCCAAAGGACTCGCACCGCAGGATTACATCGTCATCATCCCCGATTGGGATGGCAGCGTGACCAAATCTTTTGGCTTCAAGAACACCAACAAGATTGCCGCTTTCGCCGCGTTGGATGCACAAGGCAATATAATTGGAACGTATCAGGGCAGTGAGCCAGAGTCAAATGCGCTGGCGCTGTTGCAGAAGACGATGGAATGAATTTCATGACATCGAACACTTCGTTGGAAAACTTTATTTCTAGGAAGGGATAGATAAACCAGAATGCCATCCAACCGGATGGCATTCGTGGCGCGCTGTGGCTTCCTTCTTATTACTTGAGGAGGGATGCCACAGCGCTGGGTTTCACACTACTTTCCATATTGGACATCACCTCCTCCTTTCTATAAGGATGGCAATTGATGTGTTCCCCCCAGCAGTGTTTAGAGTATTACATACCTTTAATCGGATGTCAATAGGCTGAATTGAACTCTCATTTGATTCTATGCGTTCTTGTTCACATTTTTCCGGGGAAGGCTTGTTTCTGCTCGCCCAGCACGGCTTTGATCTGTTGTATTCCCTTTCGGATGTTCTCGATGGAATTGGCATACGATAAGCGCAGATAGCCTTCGCCATATTCACCGAAGGAAGAGCCGGGCAGCAGCGCCACGCCTGCCTTTTCCAAAAGCAGGTTGGCCAGCTCGCCGGATTTCATCCCCGTGCCTTTGATATTTGGGAATGCGTAGAAAGCGCCTTGAGGCTTCTGACAGATAAAACCGGAAACTTGATTTAGCCCTTGAACGATCACATCGCGCCTGCGTTCGTAGTCCGCCACCATCAAATCCACTTTATCCTGTGGCCCGCTAATGGCTTCCAATCCGGCAAATTGCGTGAAGTGTGCGGTCGAACCCACGGAATGTGTCAATAACAGGTCGACCCGCTCAGCCAGTTCGCGCGGCATGATGCCATAGCCGAGCCGCCAGCCGGTCATGGAATAGGTTTTGGAGAACCCATCCACGATGATGGTGTGTTCCTTCATATTGGGCAGGGATGCAATGGATTCGACTTTCAACCCATCATATACAAGGCGCGCATAAATCTCATCGGTCATCACCCAGCAGTTGAATTCCTGCGCTTTTTTTGCAATGTGTTCCAGGTCTGCGCGCGGGATGACCCCGCCGGTCGGGTTACTGGGGGAATTCAAGATGATTAACTTGGTACGCTTGCTGACCAGTCGGTCGAAGGCCTCCAGGTCGAATGAAAAATTGCTTTCTTCCAGAAGCGGCACCGCCATCGGCACGCCGCCCGCCAGGCGGATCATGGCTTCGTACGTTGGAAAGCCTGGATCGGGATAGACGACTTCGTCTCCAGGCTCGACCAGCGCCAGAGTGGGGAAGAACAGGTTGGGTTTCCCGCCGGGGCTAATCACAACTTCATCGGGCTGAATGTGAATGCCTCGCCGCCGCCCACTGTCCTCCGCGATCGCTTCGCGCAGAGAGGGCATTCCTGCCGGTGGGGTGTAACGTGTATGACCGGCGCGGATGGCCGCGATGCCGGCCTCGCTCACGTTTTCGAAGGTCGCATAATCCGGCTGGCCGATTTCGAGGTGGATGATCTCCCTCCCCTCGGCTTCCAATTGGTTGGCGCGCGCCAAAACCTGGTAGGCGCCTTCCGGCTTGAGATGGCTGATTCGCGTGGCGTAAGACATGGATTTCCTTATGAGGGCTCAGGAGCTTCGAAGAGCTTGATGCAAATCTTTATGATGACAGGAACTACGCGGTACGGATGTTTACATCCGGCGCTTGGTGGAAGTCGCTGGTGACATGTCGAAGGTGGATGGCGCCTTCCGCATTGTTCCGCCTGCCGGTACGATTGATGGGGAATGATATATCCGTTGTTCTAACTCTTCGCAAAGAACAGCAGCAGATCCAATTTTGTCTATAAAATCTCTGATATCCTGAAATTTAACAAAACAACCGGCATTCACGAAGACTTCCGAATTCTTCGCCTGGCATCCCGCAGGGGAGGGGATTCGGAAGTATGTCTTTGAAATTGCTTTGGCTTTACTGGCTTTGCTTTTCCGGGATGATGAGTGCCATGACGAGATAGCCCACGACGACCACGGGGCCTGTCAGGAAGATCAAAATCACGGCGATTAAGCGCACGATGGTTGGATCGATGTTTGCGAATTCGCCCATGCCTGCACAAATTCCGGAGATCATGCGGTTGGTGGTACTGCGTGTTAATTGCTTATAAGATGTGTTCATCGAATGACTCCTTGAGTTTCTATCCTACATACGAAGTTTATTCGAAGAAGTTGCGTTCATGCACTTCGTTCTCATGCCTTCCTTTGCAGGCCAGCGAATCATCCACCAGCGCGGCATCTTCGGAACACAGCGCGCGTTGGCAATGTTTGCAAATTCCCACCGCCGGCCGGTCGGGATGATAAAAGCAGTTCATGTCAATCTCCAATGATTTGCAGGATCACTTCTCTTTGTCTTGGGCGGTTATCGAAGTCAATAAAGATGATTTGTTGCCATGTGCCCAGGGTCAGGCGGCCATTCACGAAAGGCACGCTCAACGAGGCTCCCAGCAGGGCGGAGCGAATATGGCTGTGACCGTTCCCGTCGTCCCAGCGGGCATTATGGGCATAATCTTGATCCACCGGAATGATCTCATCGAACAGGCGGCGAAGATCATTAAGCGCGCCGCCCTCGTACTCGATCGTGGTCAAGGCGCTGGTGGAGGATGGCGTGAAGACGGTCACCGCACCGTTCTTCACGCCGCTTTCCGCAACGGTGCGGCGGATCTGTTCTGTAACATCCAGGATGTCCGCATTGCCGCGTGTGCTGAGATGCAAGCTTGCAGTTTTTACCGTCATATTCACTTGGCTTTTTCAATAGGGTGCCGCAGGATCGTCTTGAGTTTCTCCGGCTTGGCGCGGCGCGGATCACCCATATAGATTTCGTGATGCTTGCCGCCCGATCCGACACGGTCGCGGTAACCGTTTTCTGTTGCGAAGGCCTTCATGCGCTCGACGGTGGCCGGCTCGCTTGCGTATGGCCCGATGTGCATGGTCTGCATCGTAAGTCCCTCGGCAAATTTCTCCAGGCGCAGTTTGGCCAATGCCGGACTGTCACCGCGTTTCTTGCGCAATTGCTCCAAAGCCTCCTTGAACAACTTCTGCGTGATGAAATCAGGCTGCAGGATCATCACCGTATAAAGCCAGTTATCCGGCTTGCGGATATCGAACTCGCCGTTCTCGATCCACCACAAGCCCTCCAGTGCCATCACGGGATAATCGATTGGCTGGTCCTTGCGCAGTTTGCACATGAACTTGAGCGTGTACGAGATGCCGTAGAGCGCCCCCAGGTCTTCGGTGAATTGCGGCGAACTCGATGGGCCTTGCCCCTTCTCGATCATGCCGTCGATCATGGCGAATTGAAAGCGCGGCACTTTTACCGCTTCCACCTTTTTGGCAGACGGGGCATATAGATACTTTAACTCTTTGCGAAGATCAAGTTTGGTCATGCTGCCCTCCTGTTTTATTATACGTCTGATTCAATCTTCCTCACCGCGCTGGATCACCTTGTCGCCATACTTTTCCTTGAGCGCATCCACCGCCTCCTGCAAACGCCGTGACTTCTCTGACCCGGCATCCCACAAGGATAATTGGCGGACTGGCGGACCGAGTCCGCTCACACCGACGCCGATCAATCGCACTGCCTGTCCGGGCTTTCGAACGGATCTCATTAAATTGAGCGCGATCTTCTGTATATCCTCCCCCTGGTCGGTCGGTTGCGATAACGTGGTCTGCCGTGTCAATGTAGTAAAATCCGGCCAGCGCATCTTCAATTTGATGGTTGTCCCGGCCAGGTTATTTTTTCGCAACTGCCGCGCAACTTCGGCGGCCTGTTCCCGCAGCGTCTTTTCGAGCGACTTATCATCGCGCACATCCCGTGCGAATGTGATTTCCTGGCTGATGGATTTGGTTTCCCGTTCCGTGGTGATGGGGCGCTCATCCATGCCCCTGGCATGGAGTGATAGCTCGCGGCCGTTCTCACCGAACAAGCGTGTCATTTCGGCTTCCGGCCATTTGGCAATATCGCCGATCGTATGGATCCCCAACTCGTTCAAGCGCGCCGAGGTCTTCGGCCCCACACCCCACAGCATCTCGGCGGGCAGGGGACTCAGAAAGGCGGCTTCTTCCCCCATCGGGACGATCGTTAATGCCATGGGCGGGTCTCCGCCTTTGGCGGCTTTCTTCCCGACCTCGGTGGCAATCTTCGCCACCAGTTTGTTGGACGCGATCCCAATCGAGCAGGGCAGGCCCAGTTCATCGCGAATGCGCGCCTGGAGTCCGCGCCCGGTGCGTTCAGGAGATTCCTTGATATCCGATATATCGAGAAAAGCCTCGTCAATCGAGATTTGTTCCAGAAGCGGGGTCAATTGTTCAAGCCGTTCCATGACTTGTTGTGAGCTTTCGCTGTAGACCCGGTGCCTCGAGGACAGAATGATCAACTGCGGGCAAAGCCGCAAGGCGCGCACCATCGGCATGGCTGATCTGACACCCAGCTTGCGGGCGGGATAGGAACAGGAGGCCACCACGCCGCGCTCCTCCGGCCTGCCTCCGACTGCAAAGGCTTTACCGCGCAGGGCTGGATCCCGCGTTTCCTCAACCGCACAGAAGAAGGCGTCCAGGTCGAGATGGAGAATGATGCGAGGCATAACCCAATTATATGGAAAATGGCCTGAATATGCACACCGAGAATGGGACAAATCGGCTGCTCAAATGGTCAAGATAAGTATTGAATAATCGCTCGAGTAAAGTTATACTTGGGACGGGTCGTTAATGGGAACTTTGCTGCAATTATTTTGTCATTTCCCTAGGACCGCTCAGGAGGCTCTTATGAAACACCGCTTGACTCTGACTTCACTGATGCTGTTGGTGGCGTTGGTCTTCTCCTTCATGCCTGTGAATGGGTTGTCGCTCGAACGCGCTGCCGCAACCTCATCGTGTAACTGGTCCCAGTTCGTCACGGATGTAACCATCCCTGATGGCACGTACCTCGCTCCCGGCACAACCTTTACCAAAACGTGGCGGCTGAAAAACATCGGCAACTGCACATGGACCACCTCCTATGCCCTGGTGTTTGCCTCGGGCAGTGCGCTGGGCGCGCCTGCGGCTGTAAATTTTCCTTCCAATGTCGCGCCGGGACAAACGGTTGATCTTTCCATACAGTTGACCGCGCCGGGTACTCCCGGCCAGTATATCGGTTATTGGAAACTGCGCGACGGCTCGGGAAATATTTTTGGCATCGGCTTTAATGCGGATAAATCATTTTGGGTCGAGATCAATGTTTCAACGGCCTCGAACGTCGGTTATGACTTTGCCGCCAATGCCTGCCAGGCTGCGTGGTCTACTGGGGATGGGAGCTTGCCTTGTCCCGGCACCGATGGCTCTCCCAGTGGTTTCGTTCTGAAAGTGAACAATCCTCAGTTGGAAGACGGTTCGACCAGGAACGGCCCGGGATTGATTACGTTCCCGGAGAATGTGTATAACGGTGAAATCCAGGGTACTTACCCTGCCTTCCTCGTTCAATCTGGCGATCACTTCCAAAGCGTGGTGAACTGTGCCTACGGCGCCACGGGTTGCTCGGTGACATTCAGGCTCGATTATCAGATTGGCAACGGGCCGGTCTACACGTTTTGGTCGTTCCGTGAAAAATATGAAGGCTTGTATTACCAGGCCAACATTGATTTGAGTCCTCTGGCCGGGCAAAATGTTAAATTCATTCTCACGGTACTGGCGTTCGGTCCCGC
>Ga0182027_10004220_pt1 | contig 22384 bp, 22 predicted proteins | sample 712E1DmetaG_FD_121300 | JGI IMG/M metagenome (GOLD analysis project Ga0182027, IMG submission 121300) | Permafrost microbial communities from Stordalen Mire, Sweden - 712E1D metaG (Illumina Assembly) | ecosystem: Environmental > Terrestrial > Soil > Wetlands > Permafrost | place: Sweden... | reverse complement strand
CGGTCATTTTTTTATCTTCCCAGAATAAATAAATTCTATTATGAGCGCGAGCTTTCAAAAGACGAAGAAAGATTATATAATCATAGATATAAGGCAGTTCAGAAATTATTGCCGATGATAGAAAAATATGCTTGACCCAAAAATAATTAGAGAAAATCCAAAGATGGTAGAAAAAAAATCTTTGGAAAAAGGAATAAGAATCAATATAGACCACATTAGCGAACTCGACGCAAGAGTTAGGGAAATTGATACGCTTGTTCAAAAATTAAGGGAAGAAAGAAATAGATTGGCTAAAAATATCTCCTCAGCATCCAATAAAGAAGAGGCAATTAATAAAGGAAGAGAGATAAGGGAAAGGCTTGAAAAAGAAGAAAAAGCTTTGAATGAATTAAGGCAAGAATATCAAAAAGCCTTAATGACGATTCCAAACTTAATTAAAGATGACGTAAAGATCGGCAAAGATGAATCGGAAAATGAAGTACTCCGTAAATATGGAACTCCTAGAGAATTTGATTTTAAACCCAAAGATCATTTGGAATTAGGTGAAGCGCTTGACATAATTGACGTTAAGACAGCCGCTAAAGTTTCCGGTCCGCGTTTTGATTATCTTAAGAATGATGGGGTGCTTTTGGAATTTGCGCTTAAGCAATTTGCGTTTGACACTTTAATAAAAGAAGGGTTTGCTCCAATTATTCCGCCGGTTTTAATTAGGAAAGAAATAATGGAGGGATTAGGATATACGCAAATGGGAGAAGGAGAAAATATTTTTGCACTGGATAAAGATGATTTTTATTTGGTTGCTACCGCAGAACAATCAATAGTCCCGATGTTTAAAGACGAAGTCTTAAATAAAAAAGATTTGCCCAAAAGATTTGTCGGCTTTTCAACTTGTTTTAGGCGGGAAGCAGGCAGTTATGGAAAAGATACCAGGGGAATTTTTAGGGTCCATCAGTTTGATAAAGTAGAGATGGTTTCGTTTGTTGAAGAGGGCAAAGATGATGAGGAACATGAATACTTATTGTCGCTTGAGGAAAACTTTTTTAAAGCTTTAGAAATTCCTTATCAGGTCGTTAAGATGTGTAGTGGTGATTTAGGGTTTCCGGCGGCCAGAAAATATGACATAGAAGCATGGATCCCATCGCAAGAAAGATACCGCGAGGTTACTTCGGTTTCAACTGTTACTGATTTTCAGTCAAGACGACTAAATATGAAATATCAGGACGGGGCAGAAAAGAAATATTTAAATGTACTTAATGGAACAGCGTATTCAATGAATAGACCGATCATTGCGATTTTGGAAAATTTTCAACAAAAAGATGGAAGTGTTTTAATTCCTGAAGTTTTACAAAAATATATCAATAAAAAAGTAATAAAATAGTAAAAATACCCTCATTTTTTTTGGCCGCTAAATCAATCTAAACGCATCATTTTAAAGCTAGTAAAAAACCTTGACAATAGCTAAAAAATATAACAAGATAAATGTAATTGCCGTTCATCTTTATTAAGTATTTTCTAAAGGGTGCGGAAATTATAAGGAGGTGATCTGTCCATGGCAGCAAAGAAAAAAGTAAAGGCTAAGAAAAAGAAATAATTGGTAAACAATTTGGAGTATTACCAATTGATCAGTTGGTATCCCCCTTTTCTAACAGAAAGGGGGATTTTTTATGTCTTAGTGTGGTAAAATTAAAACATGTTAAATATCTTAAGTAAATTTTTTGATTCTAACGAAAAAGAAATACATAAACTTTCTCCGGTTGTTGAAAAAATAAATTCTTTGGAGGAGCAAGCGAAAAAATTAAAAGATACAGGCTTCCCTAAAAAAACCAAAGAGTTTAAAGAACGGATAGAAGAAGGAGAACCACTGGAAAATATTTTACCCGAAGCATTTGCATTAGTCCGTGAAGCGGCAAGAAGGACCATTGGGCAAAGACATTTTGATGTCCAGCTGATGGCGGCAATCGCGCTTTCGGAGGGAAAAATTGCCGAGCAAAAAACCGGAGAGGGTAAAACACTATCGGCAACTCCGGCATTATATCTTCATGCTTTAACCGGTAAGGGTGTTCATTTGGTTACGGTAAATGATTATTTGGCTAGACGTGATGCCGGATGGATGGGGCCGATTTTCCATTTTCTGGGGTTAACCACAGCGTCTTTAATAAGCGAGGAATCTTTTGTTTACGACCCGGAATTTACGAATAAAGAAACGCATGACCCAAGACTTATTCATTTAAAACCGATTTCAAGACAAGAAGCATACAAAAAAGATATTGTTTATGGAATTAACTCGGAGTTTGGTTTTGATTACCTACGTGATAATATGGCCCAGGACGCCCCTATGCTGACCCAGCGTGGTTTTTATTATGCGATAGTTGATGAAGTTGACTCTGTATTAATTGATGAAGCGAGAACTCCACATATTATTTCTGCCCCGGATGAAGCCCCAACCCAAAAATATTACGAATACGCAAAATTAGTTGATAAGTTAAATCCGGAAATTGATTACAAAATTGATGAAAAATTAAGGACAGCCCACTTAACAGAACATGGCATTGGAAAGATTGAAAAAATTTATGGAGTTGCCAATATATATGAAAAAGATTTTGATACTGTTTACCATTTAGAAGCGGCGCTTAAAGCCAGGACACTTTTCCGTAAAGAAAAAGATTATATTGTTAAAGATAACGAAGTAATCTTAGTTGATGAATTTACGGGAAGATTGATGGTTGGTAGGCGTTTGTCCGAAGGGCTACATCAAGCGATTGAAGCCAAAGAGGGTGTTACCATCCAAAAAGAATCAAAAACCTTAGCAACTGTTTCACTGCAAAATTATTTTAGAATGTATGAGCGCTTAGCCGGTATGACTGGTACGGCTGTAACGGAAGCGGAAGAGTTTCACAAAATTTATAAATTAGACGTTGTGGTAATTCCGACTCATAGGTCAATGATTAGAAAAGATTTGTCTGACGCAATTTATAAAACCTCAAGGGCAAAATATTCGGCGGTTGCCGCAGAAATTGAAACGGCGCACGCTAAGGGACAGCCGGTTTTAGTTGGTACAACTTCGATTGAAAAAAATGAAATCGTTTCGGAGCTTTTAAAAAGAAAAGGTATAAAACATGAAGTACTAAATGCAAAAAATCATCTTAGAGAAGCGGAAATTATTGCTAAGGCCGGCGAAAAAGGTGCGGTTACGGTTGCTACCAATATGGCAGGAAGAGGTGTTGATATTATTTTAGGCGGAGAACCGCCAACGGACGAAAAAGAATTAAAGGCTTGGGAGAAAAAACATCAGGAAGTTTTGGATATCGGGGGTTTATATGTTATTGGTACGGAAAGACATGAATCAAGAAGAATAGATAACCAGTTAAGGGGACGTTCGGGAAGACAGGGTGATCCCGGTAAATCACAGTTTTTTGTTGGACTGGATGATGAGATTATGCGGCTTTTCGGCGGTGATACAATTTCGGGGCTGATGACGCGCTTTAACATGCCGGAAAATGTTCCCTTACAGCATCCTTTGGTGTCTCGGGCAATCGAGCAGGCGCAGATAAAAGTTGAGGGATACAATTTCGATATTAGAAAACATTTGGTCGACTACGACGATGTTTTAAATAAGCAAAGGGAAATAATTTATGGGAGAAGGAAAAAAGTTTTGGAAGCCTCAAGTGCAGAAAAAACAGACAGTCTTAAAGAAGATATCTTGGAAAAAGTAAGTTCGACAGTTGCCGCGATAGTTAGTTTACAGGAGACAAATTATACGGATGGGTCACCTTCGGAGCATATTGCTATGGATTTGGGAACCATTATTCCTTTTGACGAAAATTCCACAAAACAAATTGCAATGCAGATGGAACAAATTCCCTCATTGGAAGAAAAAATAAATTTCTTAAATAATTTAGTCAGGGATATTTATGAGTCAAAAGAAAAACAAATGGGAGAAGCATTAATGCGCCAAGTAGAAAGGTTTGTGGAGCTTTCGGTAATTGATAATTTATGGATGGATCATTTGGACGCAATTGATAATTTAAGGCAGGGAATAGGCCTTAGGGGTTATGGACAAAAAGATCCGTTGGTTGAATATAAAAACGAAGCGTTTATTATGTTTGAAAAACTCATCAATGCAATTGACGATGAAATTGTGCACAGGATTTACAAAATTCAAGTCCAGGAACCGCCAGAAGTCCATGCTCAGCATATGGTAGCTCAAGCTGCCGGTGGCAATTCAAATGCGGAAGTTTCATCAACTGCTTCAACCGCTGCAAGTTCATCAACAACCTCTTCTTCTTCTGCGTCGTCATCTTTATCGGGACATAAGCCCGGACGTAATGACCCGTGTTGGTGTGGTTCAGGTAAAAAATATAAAAAGTGCCATTATCCGAATTAGTTTTCCCTATTGACCAAAGGTTTGCTTTTTGGTAAATTTACTCCTTAGAACTAAGTTCTGACTTTTATGACAAAGAAAATGCTCATTACTGAAATTTTGATCTAGACAAACGCCTGGGGGGCGTTTTTTTTTAAGCAAAATATGATTGGGAAATTAATTTTAGAAGATAAAACAGAAATTAAGGGCATAAGTTTTGGAGCCGAAATGCCAATGGCAGGTGAGGTGGTTTTTGCAACCGGCATGATGGGTTATCCGGAGAGCTTAACGGACCCATCTTATAAAGGACAGATTCTAATTCTTACATATCCATTAATTGGCAATTATGGAGTTCCCGATAAAAAATTTTGGGAATCGGAAAAAATTATGGTTTCAGGTCTTATTGTCAGTACCTATAACGAAACTCCCTCACATTTTCAAAGTAAGCAAACCTTAGCGCAGTGGTTTAAAAAAGAGAATGTCCCGCTTTTGGAAATTAAAGATACGCGTTTTTTAACCCAAAAAATCCGCGAAAAAGGGACAATGCTTGGGAAAATAGTCTTTAATAAGGATATCCCGTTTTACGATCCGAATAAAGATAATTTGGTGACCCAAGTTTCAACTCGAAAAAATAATTTTATAAATAATTCCGGTACAAAAACTGTTCTGTTAATTAATTGTGGCGCAAAAAGAAATATTGAGAATTGTCTTACGAAAAGAAAGGTTAATGTTTTGACTGTTCCTTGGGATTTTGATCCGTTTGAAAATATTATACAAAAGTTTGACGGAATCCTAATTTCAAACGGTCCGGGGGATCCAAAAATGGCAACCAAGACAATTCAGACTATTAAAAAAGCTCTTGATAAGAAAATCCCAATCTTAGGAATTTGTTTGGGCAATCAGATTTTGGCATTAGCTGCCGGCGGAGACACTCAAAAAATTAAATACGGGCATCGAAGCCAAAACCAGCCATGCAAGATGGATGATTCCGACCGCTGCTTTATTACAACTCAAAATCACGGTTTTGCGGTTTCCAAAATTCCCTTAGGTTTTAAACCGTGGTTTACAAACGCTAACGACTTAACTAATGAGGGAATAATTCATAAAACATTACCTTTTATGTCTGTTCAATTCCATCCGGAAGCAACCCCGGGACCAAAAGACACGGAATGGGTTTTTGATTACTTTTTAGAAAAAATATGAAACAAATAAAAAAAGTTTTAGTATTGGGGTCGGGCGCGTTAAAAATCGGAGAAGCCGGGGAATTTGATTATTCAGGTTCGCAAGCGATAAAAGCTTTAAAAGAAGAGGGTATAAAAACTGTTTTGGTAAATCCGAATATCGCCACTATTCAAACCTCCGATTATCTGGCTGATACGGTTTATTTTTTTCCAATCAACGAATTCTTTGTAGAGAAGATTATTGCTAAGGAAAAACCCGATGGAATTTTACTTTCTTTCGGCGGACAAACGGCTTTAAATTGCGGCGTGTCTTTGTACAAAAAAGGAATACTTAAAAAACATAACGTTGAAATCTTAGGCAGTCCTATTTCAACCATTATTTTAGCTGAAGATAGGCAGGAATTTGCCGACCGTTTAAGGGCGCTTAATATTTCAATTCCGCAAAGTAAAACCGCCACAAGTCAAAAACAAGCCTTGGCGGTTGCGAAAAAATTAGGTTTTCCCGTAATGATCAGGTCGGGGTTTGCTTTAGGAGGGCAAGGTTCAGGAATTGCCCAAAACGAGCAAGAGCTAAAGGAGATTACCGATGTATCATTTTCTTTTGTTTCGCAAGTACTGGTTGAAAAATATTTGCATCACTACAAGGAGGTTGAATACGAAGTTGTTAGGGATAAATTTGACAACTGCATTACGGTTTGTAACATGGAAAACATGGATCCTTTGGGAATTCATACGGGAGAGTCGGTAGTTATTGCGCCAAGTCAAACCCTCACCGATTATGAATATCATGCCTTACGTTCAATTTCGATCAGGATTGCCAGAAGCTTAAATGTAATCGGAGAATGTAATGTTCAGTTTGCTCTAAACCCAAATCCCAAAAATGGAGAGTTGGAGTATTTTGTTATTGAGTTAAACCCGAGGCTTTCTCGAAGTTCGGCGTTGGCCAGTAAGGCAACGGGTTATCCGCTGGCTTACGTTGCGGCTAAACTGGCTTTGGGCAAGGCGCTTACAAGTTTAGAAAATAAAGTTACTAAAGTTACCCAATCTTGTTTTGAGCCGGCGCTCGATTATGTAACAGTCAAAATCCCAAGATGGGATATGAATAAATTTAAAGGAGCAGAGGATTCAATAGGAAGCAGCATGAAGTCGGTTGGAGAGGTAATGGGAATCGGCAGAAATTTTGAAGAGGCTTATCAAAAAGCAATCCGCATGTTGGATCTGGATTTTGAAGGAGCTGTTGATGAAAAGATCTTTAAAAACGGCAATGGTAAAAAAAATACAAAAACATTACTGTCAAAGCCTACTCAAAATAGAATGTTTGCCATAGCCAGGGGCTTTTATGAAAATTTTTCAGTCGAAGAAATTTATTCTTTAACCGGAATTGATCCTTGGTTTTTGTACCGCATTAAAAATATCGTGACCCATGAGAAAGAATTACTTAAAACAAAAAAAGTAACTAAAGAGAGTTTGCTGCAATTAAAAATTCTTGGCTTCTCCGATAAACGTATTGGCTTTTTAATTGGCAAAAGAGGACTTGAAATAAGAGCGCTTAGAAAAAAATATAATATTCTTCCATCGGTTTTTTCGATAGATACATTAGCCGGAGAGTTTCCGGCAAAAACAAATTATTTATACATGACTTATGGTGGAAGTCATAACGACGTTGAAAAATTTTCTGACGATGGAGTAATAGTTTTAGGTTCCGGTCCTTATAGAATCGGCTCATCGGTTGAGTTTGATTGGACTTGTGTAAATACGGTTATTGCCGTTAAAGAAAATAAAAAGAAAACAATTGTTATTAATTGTAATCCCGAAACGGTTTCGACAGACTATGATATTTCCGACAGACTTTATTTTGAGGAGTTAACTTTTGAAAGAATTACCGATATTTATGAATTTGAAAATCCGTATGGCGTGATCGTTTCGGTTGGCGGACAAACACCGAATAACCGGGCAAAAGCATTACACGATTATGGGTGTAAAATTTTGGGAACAGATCCAAACGATATTGATAAAGCCGAGGACCGACGTACTTTTTCAGCGCTTCTAGACTTACTTTCAATTGCTCAACCGGCTTGGAGCAGGTTTACGAAATTATCGGAGCTATTTGGTTTTTCGGAAAAAGTTGGTTTTCCGGTTTTAATCCGGCCATCATATGTTTTGTCAGGCAGTAATATGAAAATTTGCAGAAACGAAGATGATCTAAGAAATTACCTGGATTTAGTAGATATTTCGGAAGAACATCCCGTAACGGTTTCCAAGTTTATCGAAAACGCTAAGGAAATTGAAGTCGATGCAGTTTCTGAAAAAGGAGAAATAAAAACTTTTGTAATTTCCGAGCACGTGGAAAACGCCGGAGTGCATTCGGGAGACGCATCAATTGTTTTTCCGCCGCAAAAACTTTATGGCGAAACACAGCGTAAATTAAAAGATATTACAGTAAGCCTAGCCCATGCCCTCAATATTACCGGGCCATTTAATATGCAGTGCTTAGCTCGCGATAATGATGTATCGGTGATTGAAGTTAATCTTAGATCATCAAGAACTTTTCCGTTTATATCTAAAGTAACAGGTGTAAATTTAATAAAAATGGCCACAGACGCAATGTTCAATAGGCAAATAAAGCCGGTGAATATTAATGCATTGGATTATGATTTTGTGGTTGCCAAGGTGGCTCAGTTTTCTTTTGCCAGACTTTTTGGCGCAGATCCTGTTTTGGATGTTGAAATGGCTTCAACCGGAGAAGTGGCTTGTTTTGGCCAGGACGTTGAGGAAGCTTTTCTATTGGCCGAGCTAAGTGTCGGCGGAAGAATTCCTAAAAAAGGAATATTTGTAAGTCTTTCCGGTGATGAAAATAAAGTTAAATTTTTAGAAAGCGCAAGACTTCTTCTGCATCTTAATTTACCACTTTATGCAACGGAGCATACCTCAATTTATCTACAAAAAAACGGGGTAAATGTTAAAAAACTTTATAAAATACACGAGAAAAAATCACCAAACATTTTGGAATTTTTTCAAAAAGGGAAAATTGATATGGCAATTAACATCGTTGACACTAATGTGAAAAAAGACATTGATGATGATTATTACATTCGAAGATTTGCGGTTGATCAAAATATTCCATTGTTCACGAATTTGCAAAAAGCCGAATTATTTGCAAAGGCGATTGTCGAAAAGGATTTAAATAAAATTGCCATTAAATCTTGGGCCGATTTTACGAAGTAAAATATCTATTTTTGAGAAAAATCGTTTATTTTGATTTCTTCTTTCGGCTTTTCGGCTATCTTTGCTTTTTTTCGGCGTTTCCAGTAAATAAAGTTGCCAGTGCCTCCGGCTACAACAATAAATAAAAGAATAAATATCAGCATTTGAGTTTTTGAAACTCCCGCAGTGGAAGTGGGTATGGGCGTAGGTATTGCAGTTGGTTGGGCAATTTCTTCGGGAGTCGGGGTGGGCGTATCTGTAGGAGTACTATCAGTCTGGTTGTTTGACGATGTATCGGCTGAAGTTGCGGGAGCAGCAACGACTCCGCCGGTAGTTATAGCAGAAACTTCATTAGAAAAACTTCCCGGAGTACAACCGTTAACCGCTTTTACTGCAAAATAATAAGTTGTACCTTTTGCCAAATTACCGACCGTATAAGAGGTTGTTCCTTGTCCGCCAATGTTAGGGTTTCCATAAATATATTGTCCTGATGCAATTCCGTAGGAAAGAAGATAAGAGCTAACAGGATCGTTTGCGTCTGTCCAGGTTAGAGTTATCTGATTGGTGCTGTTTGCGACAGCCGAAGTTAACTGTGGTGTGCCCGGCGTGCTGTCTGAACAAGCAGGGGTTGGCGTAGGATTTCCTACGGCAATAAAAGTGATTTGCCCAAGATTACTTAATGTGGTATTTGTTGTGGTATCGGTAACAGAGATATTATCGGTTTCCGGACTTGTTGAGGTGACGGTATAAGTTGCCTGGCCCGAAGAGTTAAGGGTTGTAGAGCTTGGGCTAAAAACAGCATTATTATTGCTTGGATCCGAAAGGCTAACGGTATCTCCGGAGAGAGTGTTTCCTGAGCTATCCTGTAAAGTGATAGTAATACTTATAGTTGATTGACCATCTGCCGGTGCTTGATTTGATGCGGAAAGATTGGAATGACCGGAGTCAGGCGGATTGCCTGCAAATGCCGGAAAAGTACAAAAAATAGAAGACAAAAAAAGAATACAGATAAATACAAGGACCCAATTTTTTATTTGGCGCATATCTTTGGGATATAAGAAAATACTATCATATTTTTTCTGAGAAGTTGCTTAAGGTGAGACAGGTTATGTTCTAATTGCAAAATTGACAATCTGCTCCGCTTTTGAAATGATTAAGACGTGATAGAAAAACTTAAAGCATCCCACCCTAAAATATATAAGCATTTTTTTACCGTAACCACTTTTTCAAAAATCGTCGCCTTAAGCCTATTTATAATTCTTCCTTTTGTTGGATTTTATTTGGGAATGAAATATCAGCAATTATTATCCGCAAATCTTCCTATCAGATAATTTAATAGGACTCAGGCGATATGGCGAAATAAATCCTAAGATTGTTTACTTAAGTTAGCTTATGATACTATTTTTATATGCCCACAGTCAGGAATAATTCACATTATAAATATTTAGCTCAAAAATGGACGGATCGCCACAGAGAACTCCAGGGTAAAATCTTCACGGAGCACTCGGAAGCTTTTAAATGGCTGCAACAGAATTCTAAGCAATTTATTGTTGGTTCATTAGCCGGAATTATGTTGTTAACCTCGCCTGTTTTAGATAAAGTACCTCAGGCTTTTTCTTCAGCATCGGCACAAATAGCAACTGTTGATAAAAAAGTGTTTTTAATTTATGACCTAAAAAAAGTATTGCCAAGTGAAGTTAGGGCGTTAACTCCGGATGAAGAAAAAGATGTTTTGGATGTTTTAAGAAGAAACTTTGGGTTTGGTATTCAAGCGGAGCTTGAGGGAAAAAGATTAAATACAACTTACGGGATAATCGGCGAAGAGCAGCATTTGGCGAGATTTCCAGGAGATAACATGTTTGCGCATTTCCAAAATCCTGACGATGCTCAAAAATATTGGTCGTCGGGAATGGCACCTGGACTTGGTGCATGGCGGTACTTTGCGCAGTCATCAGGTACTTTAACGCAACAAGATATTGACCGGGAAAAATATTATATTGCAGTGCAAACTTTTTTGGCGCCGGGCTTTGACAGTAATAAAAAAGAATACACGGATTTTTTCAAATACCGCAAAATGCTGGTGGTAAATCCTCAGAATGGAAAAGCGATTGTTGCCGATATTGCCGATGCCGGGCCATCTCCATGGACGGGAAAACAGTTAGGCGGATCGCCGGAGGTAATGAGTTATTTGGAGCGGCTTGACGGCTCGCAAAAAGGCGCTGTTTTATATTTTTTTATTGATGATCCCAGTGATACAATTCCTTTAGGGCCAATTAATTTATGAAAAATAAATTCTTTTATAATCAGATAATTGAGACAACGGATATTTCGATAAAACTTACGGAACTAGATTTAACCAAAGATGAGCAAAATCATTTAGTCTCGCTTTTAGATGCAAATATTCACAGTACCATTGTCCACAATGTTTTATCCGAACTTTCCGAAGAAGATAAAAAAGTATTCTTAGAAAATTTAGTTTCCGATAATCATAAAGTAACACTGGATCATTTAAAAATAAAAATCGACAGATTGGAAGACAAAATAAAAAATTCCGTAGAAGATTTGAAGAAGGAATTATTGGAAGATTTACTGACAGCTAAAAAATTAGCGGAGGAAAATAACCCTTAGATAAATTTCTAAATTCAATGGTAGTTTAAATAAAGATTTCTTTAAATCAACAGTTTCGGAATTTAAAAACTGAACTCTCTCATCGATTAATTTTTGTTTTTGCGCTCTTTTTCCGCCAAAAGCGTATCCGTTGGCAAATGTTCCGTCGGATTTAACCACTCTATGGCATGGAACTTTTTTTGGGTTTTTGTTTTTATTTAGCGCAAAACCAATCACTCTGATATCTTTAATTCCTGCAATTTCGGCAATTTTTTTATATGTAATAACCTTGCCCTCTGGCACAAAAGAGACAAGTTTATAAACTTTTTCAAAGGGTGTCATGATTTTAATTATCTGATTACTATTAGATAGAATAGAATAGAGGCAACTATTCTGTATGCTCCAAATAAAATGAAATTATTTCTCTGCACATATTTTAAAAACAGTTTAACAGAAATTAGAGCGACAATAAAAGCGCCAAAAAATCCAACTGCCAGCATTAACCATTCACCGGGAGAATACGCGAATTTAGTTTTTACCAAATCTAATCCGGTTGCGGCCAACATAGTCGGGACTGCCAGAATAAAGGAAAATTCCGCTGCGGCTTTTCTTTTTGTTCCTAAAAACATTGCTCCAATAATAGTTGCCGCGGATCTGGAAACGCCGGGTATAATCGCAATTGATTGAAAAAGTCCGATTGCAAAAGCTTTAGGGAAACTTAATTTTGAGACATCTTCCAAGTGGTGCTCTTTTTCTTTATAAATTAGTTCAAGAATAATCAAAACTACACCGCCGATAAAAAGTGAAATTAAAGTTACATATAAATTCCCCAGTAAATAATTCTTTACAATTTTAAAGAAAATTAAGCCGATAATTCCGGTTGGAATAAAAGCAATAATAATTCTTTTCCAAACCTCAACGCTCTTAAAAAGACTGTTCCAGTACAAAACTACAATGGCTAAAATGGCGCCTAACTGAATAATAATCTCAAAATCTTTGACAAAATTAGTTTGGGCGATTTTTAAAATATCGGCTGCCAAGATCATGTGACCGGTTGAAGAGATTGGTAAAAATTCCGATATTCCCTCAACGATAGAGAGTATTAATGACTGTAAAAGATTCATATACTAAATAATTATATCATCAAAAAAGATTGCAAAACACCCCCGAAGTAATCTACAATAACTGCATGAAAGCGTTCGAAGAAAAGCCGGAGTGGGACAAGAAAAAAATCATATTGTTTTTATTTGGCGTAATTCTCTTATTGGTAATGGGACTCGTGGTTAAACAAATGATGTTTGCGGGTGCCGAAAATACAAATCCTAAATCAAATATAACTAGCGTTAAGGGCGCGGAAACTCAAATCGCAAACCCCGTATCCGATATTAGAAGCAATATTCAAAACCAAATAGATAATTTAAAAACTGAAGCGCAAAATATTAATGTTGTTGATATGGCAACATCTTCGCCTCAGGTACAAAAAGTAATTAATGATTTAAAAGCAGTACAGGATTATCCGAAAAATCAGTTACGCCAAACCTGCGAAAAAATTTGCGGCGGGTTATAATGCAAAATTATGGATGATATTAAAATACGAATAGAAAAAGCGTTAGAAAAGTTTAATGTAGACCGTAAGCGTCAGGAGATAAGAGAAATTGAAGCGGAAAGCGTGCACCCTGATTTTTGGAAAGACCATAAGAATGCTTCGGCAAAAATGAAACAACTGTCAGTTATTCAGGAAGAAGTGCAAAACGCAGAAAAACTGGCGGAGTTGGCAAAAACCGGGAGTGTTGAGGAAGCGGAAGCGATTCTAAATGATTTTGAAACATTATTATATTTTTCAGGGCCTTATGATATGTCTTCTGCGATTTTAGCATTGCATTCCGGTCAAGGTGGGGTTGAAGCAATGGACTGGACAAATATGCTTTACAGGATGTACTGCCGATATTTTGAAAGAAAAGGTTGGAATTATCAAACGCTCGAAGAAACTCCGGGAGAAGAAGCCGGTTTAAAAAGCGTAATTATTGAAGTAAATGGGGAATACGCCTATGGATTTTTAAAACACGAAGCGGGAACGCATAGGTTGGTAAGGCAATCCCCTTTTAATGCCGATAATTTAAGGCAAACTTCATTTGCTTTAGTCGAGGTGATGCCAAACATTGAAGAAAATGCCGATATTGTCATAAAAGATGAGGATTTGGAATGGGATTTTTTCCGAAGCGGCGGACATGGCGGGCAAAATGTTAATAAAGTTTCAACAGCAGTTAGATTGACGCATAAACCATCCGGCATTATTATCACAGCTTCCGGCCAAAGGTATCAAGGGCAAAACCGTGAATACGCTCTAAAGATGCTCCGCGCAAAATTATGGCTTTTGCAGGAGGAAAACCGCAAAAAGGAAGAAGCAGTGCTTAAAGGCGGATATAAAACACCCGGTTGGGGAAATCAAATCCGCTCTTACGTATTACATCCATATAAAATGGTCAAAGATCTCCGCACAAACTATGAAACCGGCAATGCGGATGCAGTATTAGATGGAAATTTAGACGAATTTATCGATGAAGAGTTAAGAAAGTTGTAGGCTGAAGACGGAGTCTGAAGTGGTTGCCAAACGAAGCAGAATATGGTTTACTTAATAAAGGAGGTGAATTTATAATGGACAAGAAAGTCTCAGAAAAAGAAACGATGCAAAATCAACCGTTGGTCCACGATTTCAATAAAAAGGACAGTGTTAAAACAGCTTTTACGCCTAAGGTAATTACTCTACTTTTAGTTATAGTTTTACTTGGTGTTGTTAGCGGGTTTTTGTTTTCTAGCAAAAAAAGTGTTTCATCGACCGGAGGATCTACGACAACAAATGGGGTTTCAAATTCATCCTCAGTTGCAAAAGGAACAATAGTAGGTTCAAATGATACGGCTACGTTTAAAGATACAGCGGAGGGGACTCTAAAGGTGGGGGGGGTCGATGGTGAAGGAGCTTTTCATCTCGAAAGGCCGGGCGGAGATAGTCAAAACGTTTACATGACCTCTGGAACAGTAGATTTATCGAAGTTTGTAGATAAAAAAATTAAAGTTTGGGGACAAACTCAAAAAGCCCAGCATGCCGGATGGCTTATGGATGTTGGTAGGATTGAGGTTTTGTAATGATAAAGCTTGATAAAGTTTCTAAGAAATTTGGAACAGGTACGTTTGGTCTTTTGGATGTGTCTTTGGTTGTAGAAAAGGGCGAATTCGTTTTTTTGGTGGGATCAACAGGCGCCGGTAAAACAACCATTTTTAGAATTTTAATAAGAGATGTTTTGCCAACGGAGGGAACAGTAGTGGTAAATGATTGGGATGTTGTGCATCTTCCCAAAAATAAAATCTCCAGTTTAAGAAAAAAGGTCGGGTTTGTATTCCAGGATTTAAAGCTTCTTTTAGACAGAACTATCTTTGAGAATGTCGCGTTGCCTTTGGAAGTTACAGGGGTAAAAATAGAAGAAACCGCAAAAACCGTGGAAGATGTTTTAGCCCAAGTCGGGCTTTTGGAACATAAAGATAAGTTTCCGGTACAGCTTTCGGGAGGAGAATTGCAAAGAGCAGCGATAGCAAGGGCTTTAGTGTTATCTCCCGACATACTTTTGGCAGATGAGCCAACGGGAAATTTAGATGCCGCAACTTCATGGGAAATCGTAAAACTTTTGTCGGATATTAATAAAAAAGGAACAACTGTAGTTATGGCAACTCACAATGCGGATATTGTGAAAAGCTTAGGGAAAAGAGTAATTCACTTGGAAAAAGGGAAAATTGTTGACGATCAAGTTCATCATTCTCACGCTAACCCGCATAAAGATCAAAATTCAGAAGAGCATGAGGAAAAATCAGAAGAGAAGAAATTGAGCGAAGCGAAATCCAGCTCAGCTGGAGAGAAAAAAGAAGAAAAGTCCAGCTCAACCGGGGAGGATAAAAAAGAATGAGTTTTACAAAAACAGCTTGGAAAAATATCAGACGGTCTCCATATCAAGCGTTAGCCGCGATTTCAATTATGACGCTAACATTTTTGGCGATCTCATTTTTCACTTTTCTTTTAGCCGGCTCATCAAAAGTAATTGATTATTTTGAATCGAAACCCCAAGTTACAGCCTTTTTCAAAAACGAAGCAAAGCCGGAAGACATAACTGCTTTGCAAAGCCAATTACAAGCAACCGGTAAAGTTGCATCGGTAAAATTTGTTTCCAAAGAAGACGCGCTAAAAATCTATAGGGAGCAAAATAAAGACGACCCGTTACTTTTGGATTTGGTAACAGCTGATGTTTTGCCCTCATCATTTGAAATATCTACGATTAAAATAGAGGATTTAAGCAATATTTCCAATACTTTAACCAAATCACCCTTGGTGTCTGAAGTCGTTTATCAAAAGGATGTTGTTTCAACGCTTTCTGCTTGGACGAGCGCAATTAGAAAAATCGGTATAACCTTAATAGTTCTTTTATCTTTGGTTTCGATGTTTATTATGGTAACAATAATCGGTATAAAAATTTCCCAGAAAAAAGAAGACATCGAGATTATGAAATTAATCGGGGCGACCAACTGGTATATCCGCTGGCCGTTTTTGTTTGAAGGAATTGTTTATGGAATAGTTGGGGCAGTTATCGGTTGGGCAATTGCCACAGCCGGCCTTTTATACGCGACTCCATTTTTGGAAACTTTCTTAAAAGGGATTCCGGTTTTACCCGTGTCATATCTTCAGCTCTTAATATTGCTTGGATTAGAAGCATTGCTTGCAGCAATCTTAGGGATTGTGTCAAGTTACCTGGCGGTACTTAGATATTTAAAATAGTATTTATTTAATTCAAAAATGTATGATTTATGAAGTTTGGAATAAAAAAAATAATTCTTTTGTTTTTTGCACTTGTTATTTTCCTAGGTTTGCTTGGTAGAAATTTAGTTTATGGTGATGACACCCCAACGCCGACTCCTGCTCCGGATACTTCACAACAGCAGCAAGATTTGCAAAATAAAATAAGTGCTTTGCAAGGACAAAAACAGACATTGTCGTCGGAAATAGAGTTAATAGATAATCAAATAAAACTAACAGAATATAGAATAGAAGCAACGCAGGAACAAATTACCAGTTTAACTTTAGATATAGATACGGCAGTTAAAAAAATTACTAATTTGCAAAGCGCCTTGCAAACCTCAATAGCGGTTCTCTTAAATAGAATAGTTGCGACTTATGAGGTTGGAACAATTCAGCCGGTGGAAATCTTACTGACTTCAAATAATGCTTCGGATTTTTTCACAAGACTTAGCTATTTGCGGCTTGCTCAGGCGCATGACAAGCAAATAATTTATGATACACAGCAGGCAAAAGTGGATTATACAAATCAAAAGGATATTCTTGAGGGAGAGAAAGCGCAAGTAGAATTACTAAAAAAACAACTGCAAGTTCAGACGGACCAGCTGAATCAGGAAAATCAAGTAAAACAGCAATTGTTGCAGACCGATGAGGCACAGATCGCTCAATATCAAGCGCAATTATCCGCTTTGCAGAATTTTGCGCAATCCAGAGTGGGTCCCGGAGGTCAAAGCATTCCTCATCAAGATTTATCAGATGGGTGGGGAAGGTATTATAATCAGCGAGATGCAAATTGGGGGAACAATTTTATAGGCTTATCAAATATGCAGATATGGGATGTTGGATGTCTAATGACTTCTTATGCAATGGTGGTAACTCATTATGGTGGTTCGGTAACGCCGGCAGATGTTGCCGCTAATATAGGTAATTTTTCAGGTGGTACAGCATATTTCAATTTGCCCGGGCCTTCGGCAAATGGGCATTCGGCTAGCGATGTCTCAATGCCATCCTTGGACGATTTACGAAATGATTTAAAATCCGGAGAATCTGTAATTGCGGGATTATCTTATGACGGCGGCCCGATTGCCGATCATTGGGTGGTATTAAGATCAGCAAATGACGATGGCACATTTATGATAAACGATCCTTTGTATGCAGGAGCAATGAACGTAAATATTAATGACCATTATTCTGGACTAAAAATTGTTGAAGCAAGAATTTATAATTAACTAAGATAAAAAGATTTGCCCTAATTATTTATCTTTTTTTGTTTTTTGGCCTGCTTTGCCCGGGAGAGGTGTCTGCGGTCACTCAATCCTTATCTACGGATAATGTTCCCCTAAATATTGATCAGTCGCAGGAGTTTGATGTTAATGTAAATTTTTCCTGCCCAAGTTGTTCAACCGATTCGTATTTGCGCGGCGTTTTTTATCCAAGCGGGACGAGCTATTTTGGGTATACAGAGGATAATAATGGAAATTGGAGTAATGCTGCCGGCGGAAATTGCACGACTTATTTTAAAGTTGCTCAAGCAGATTTAAGCCATGAAGGAACCTGGAGCGGAACTTTAAAAGTTAAATTAGATACTGCCAGTACCTATTATGCCGGACCGGGTGAGTATCTGTTTAAGGTAGGACGTTACACGCCAAGCTGTAGCTCGGCATCGGTTTGGTCAACGGAGGCAACGATTGCCGTTACGGGGCCTACTCCGACTCCAACTGCTTCTCCAACTAATACTTCGACGCCAACCCCTGCTCCAGCGAACACGCCAACATTAAAGCCAACCGTTACTCCAAAACCAACTCAAAAGCCAACGATAGCTTTTTCAAAAAACTTAATGGCAACAAACTCGGAAGTTTTGGGGGACAGTAGCGAAAGTGCAGAACCAACCGAAAAACCACAAAAAACAGAAGTGCTTTCTTCCAAAAGCCATAATTTTCTCCCAATAATTCTAATTCTTGTAGGATTAATTTTCCTTATTGCATGCGTGGCAGTATTTTTCTATCCTTATATAGCCAAATTCATAAATGAAAAACGGAATAAATGAAGAGTACATAACCGGTTCTTTTGAAGAAACACAAGCTTTGGGTGAAAATTTTGCAAAAAAACTTAAAGGCGGGGATTTTGTGGCATTTTACGGTGATTTAGGCAGCGGCAAAACCACTTTTATTCAAGGGTTGGCAAAAGGTTTAGGAATAAAAAGAAGAATTATTTCGCCGACATTTATTATTGTCCGCCATTATGAAATATCAGGTGGTAGTTTTTACCACGTTGATTTATACAGAACGGCAAGTAAACATGATTTACTGGGAGTTGGCTTAGATCAAATAATGCAGGATAAAAATAGTATTATTGCTTTGGAATGGGCGGAAAAGATGAATGATATGCTGCCTGCAAAAAGAATCGACGTCCATTGTGAATATCTTCGGGAAAATGATAGGAGAAAAATAATTATTTCAAAATATGAATAATCAAATCGATCAAGCTGTTAAAATTTTAAATCAGGGCGGAATTGTAATTTTTCCAACCGATACCGCTTTTGGAATTGGCTGCCGTATAGATAACGAAGACGCTGTCCAAAAACTATTTAAAATAAGAAAAAGACCTGAGTTTCAGGCAGTTCCCGTTCTCGTATCCGGCCTTAAGATGGCAAAGGAGTACGTCCAGGAATTTACGGAAAAAGTGGTTCACGATTTAGTTAATCCTTATTGGCCGGGCGCTTTGACAATTGTGCTAAATGCCAAAAAAGACAAGGTTCCAAGTCTTGTTAGGGGTGGTGGGGAAACAATTGGAGTGAGAATGCCAAACCATCAGGTTATTTTGGAAATTATAAAAAAAGTGGGAGTTCCTATTTTAGGACCGTCGGCTAATTTTCATGGTGAAAATACTCCTTACGAATTTAAAGATCTTAATCTGGACTTAATTTCGTTGGTAGATCTTGTTGCTCAAGGAGAATGTTCTACGAAAAACGCATCGACCGTAATTGATTGCACCCAAGATCCATGGAGAATTTTGCGTCAAGGAGCAATAACAGTTAATATTTAACTATGGCAAAGATTTTAACCATTGATACATCAAGCAATAAGCAAATTTCAGTTGGTCTTGAAAATGATGGTAAAAAAAGTGAGATTACGGAAGATGCTACGGTGCTCCGGTCTGAGGCAGCCCTACCGGTTATCGAAAAGCTTCTTAAAAAAAATAATTTAAAAATAGACCAACTTGATGAAGTTAAAGTAAGCAAGGGGCCGGGGTCGTACACCGGTTTAAGAGTGGGAATTGCCATAGCTAACGCCTTGGGGTTTCTATTAAAAATTACGGTAAATGGTAAAAAAATTGGAGAATTGGAAGAACCAGTATATAATGAATAAAGAGGTATGAAGAATTTTCTGCACCATTTATTTTTGCCAAAGGAAAGTAATAATTACAGGCCAAGACTCCTTTCGCATAAATTCTTATTAGCGCTTACATTATTCTTTTTTTCCGCCGGTTTACTATTTTCATTTGTTAAAACTAATTATCCATCGGTTCTTGGTATTTTTTCCGATATCTCAAATCAACAGCTTTTAATTCTTACTAACCAACAGCGGCAAAATAATAATTTAGGTGCTTTGACAGATAACCAGGAACTAGACCAGGCCGCAGCAAATAAAGCGTCGGACATGTTTAGTAAGGATTATTGGGCGCATAATGCGCCGGATGGAACAACCCCTTGGGCTTTTATTAAAGGGGCGGGATACAGTTATGTTTATGCGGGTGAAAATTTGGCCCGGGGTTTTACTAATGCCCAAGATGTTATTACCGCTTGGATGAATAGTCCTGAGCACCGGAAAAATATTTTGTCACCGAATTATCAAAATGTTGGTTTTGCAGTGGCAACGGGAAAACTTAACGGAGAAGATACGGTTTTAGTTGTAGAAATGCTTGGCAGTATGAGTTATGCGCCGGCACCGATTGCCACGCAAGTAAAAAAGCCGGCTCCTGTAGCGATTGCAACCGGGTCTCCCGCAGTTCAAGTGGCAAAGTCTAATGTTCAACCTGCTGTTGTTAAGGCTCAAAATGTAGCGCCTACATTACCAATTGCTTCACAGGCATTATTGGGAGTGAATTCAATAATCAAACCATTTATAAATAGCCAGACGCTTGCGCTTAACTTAATAAAGATTGTTATATTCGGGTTTATACTGGTATTACTTTCGGACATGGTTATTATTGAAAGAAAAAAGATCGTCCGTTTTGTCGGGCATAATATTGATCACGTTATATTTTTTAGCTTAATATTAATTATTGTTTTGATTTTGGTGAGAGGAGTAATAATTTAATGAACGAAAAAATAAGAAAACATGTGGGATATTATATTGCTTTAATCACGATATTATTATTGGGTTTAGTTCTAATTATTCTGACAAGCCAAAATATTGTTTTTCAAGCATTAGCAATCTTTTTAACTGTAGTTTTTTATGTTCTTTGGGGAATACTGCATCACTTGGTAAATCATGAATTAACACTCCGAATTGTGGTAGAATATATTCTCATTGGAGCATTAGGAATATCAATTCTATTCTTTTTGCTGACTGGAGGATTATAAATATGAAAGGAATAATATTAGCCGGTGGAAGAGCAACAAGACTGAGGCCTTTGACAAAAATTACTTCAAAGCAATTACTTCCGGTTTACAACAAACCGATGATTTATTACCCTATTCAAACCCTTGCCCGTGCCGGCGTTACAGAAATCTTGATAATAGTTGCGCCTGAATATTCCGGACAGTTTTTGAATCTTTTAGGTTCCGGAAATGAGATGGGAGTTAGCTTGTCATACGAAGTGCAAGGGGAACCGCGGGGTTTGCCTGATGCGTTTATTGTCGGTGAACATTTTATCGGAAAAGACAATGTGGCAATGATTTTAGGCGATAATATTTTTGATCATGACTTTGCCGAAAGTGTTGCCACTTTTAAATCAGGAGCAAGAATTTTTGCCAAGCAAGTTCCCGATCCGGAAAGATCCGGGGTGGTTGAGTTTGATGAAAACCATAAGGTGCTTTCAATTGTTGAAAAACCAGAACATCCTAAAAGTGATTACGCAATTGTAGGATTTTATATTTATGATAACCGCGTTGTCGAATATGCAAAAAGCTTAAAACCGTCGCTAAGAAACGAATTGGAGATTGTTGATTTACACAATAAATATTTAGAAAAAAGGGAACTGGATGTAAATATCATTGAGGGAATGTGGGAAGATGCGGGGACAATAGATAGCTTACTGCGCGTTAATAATCTGGTTGCAGAAAAAGTAAAACGAGGGGAGCAGATCTAAATGAAACTTCTAGTAACAGGGGGAGCCGGATTTATTGGTTCTAACTTTATACTCTATTGGCTTAAAAATCATCCCGAAGATTCAATAATTAACTTAGACAAATTGACCTACGCCGGAAATTTAGAGAACTTGAAAGATGTCCAAAATAATTCAAATTATAAATTTGTTCAGGGAGATATTTGTGAACCAAAAATAGTTGAAGAGACAATGTCCGGAGTAGATACGGTTGTGCACTTTGCAGCGGAAAGCCACGTTGATAGAAGCATTATCGATCCTGGGAGTTTTGTTAAAACTAATGTTTTGGGTACGCAGGTTTTATTGGATGCCGCTTTAAAAAATAATGTAAAGAGATTTCATCATATTTCTACAGATGAGGTGTTCGGGAGCCTCGGTCTTTCAGATAAGAACATATTTAATGAACGAACAAATTATAACCCCAGAAGCCCCTATTCGGCCAGTAAGGCCGGATCGGACCATTTAGTTAGAGCATATTTTCACACTTATGGTTTGCCGATTACAATTTCCAATTGTTCAAATAATTTTGGTCCCTATCAATTTCCCGAAAAACTAATTCCGTTGGCAATTACGAATCTTTTAGAAGATAAAAAGGTTCCTGTTTACGGAGACGGACTTTATGTTAGGGATTGGTTGTATGTTGAAGACCACTGCCGGGCTATAGATTTAATTTTGAAAAAAGGGAAAGTTGGAGAAACATATTGTGTCGGAGGATTAACGGAAGATATTAATAATTTGGAAGTTATCAAAAAAATTATCAAAATATTAGGAAAAGATGAAAGTTCAATTGAGTTTGTAAAAGACAGGCCGGGTCATGACCGAAGATATGCGATTGATTGGTCGAAAATAAAAAACGAGCTGGGTTGG
>Ga0182027_10004219_pt1 | contig 22388 bp, 18 predicted proteins | sample 712E1DmetaG_FD_121300 | JGI IMG/M metagenome (GOLD analysis project Ga0182027, IMG submission 121300) | Permafrost microbial communities from Stordalen Mire, Sweden - 712E1D metaG (Illumina Assembly) | ecosystem: Environmental > Terrestrial > Soil > Wetlands > Permafrost | place: Sweden... | reverse complement strand
TGGTTGCCCGAACCGAATGGCGCGCGTTCCGGTCACTGTCGACCGTCAAGACTCGCTGGAATCCTCGCCGGTGTCCTCGCCGGCTTGGCGGGGCAGGGGGTCGCCACGCAGGCGGCGGATGCGGCCGTCGCGGATTTCGATGGTAGTGAAGCGAAAGCCGGCCAGCTCCACGCTGCGGCCGGGGCGCAGCGGCGGACCCAAGTGCGCTTGCACGTAGGCGCCGAGGGTCTCGATGTCGGGTGGCATGGGTGGCAGCTCGACGCCGAGCTCGCGCTCCGCCACGTCGAGGGTCAGTCGACCGTCGACCTCGAAGCGGCCTTCCGTCCCGCGCACGATGGGCTGGATTTCGCCCACATCCTGTTCGTCTTGAATTTCGCCCACGAATTCTTCCAACAAATCTTCCAGGGTCACCACGCCGACGAACTTGTTGCCCGCGCCGAGCACGATGGACATGTGCACACGTCGGCGCTGGAACTCGCGGCGCAGCCATTCGCTCGGCGTTTCCTCGGAGCAGTAGATGGGCTCGCGCGCGAGCTCGCGCATGCGCTTGGGTTCCTGTCCCGAGGCCAGGGCGGCCATCATGTCTTTCATGTGGACGTAGCCGATGACCTTGTCGGTGCCGGGTTCGACGAGGGGATAGCGCGTGTACTGGTTGGCCAGCGCAATGTCGATGTTCTCGCGCCAGGTGCGGCCTTCTTCCAGCACGGAAACGTCGCGCCGCAAGGTCATCACGTGGCGGGCGACCCGGTGGGTGTAGTCGAACACACGGTCGATGAGCTTGCGCGCGCCAGGATCGAGCTCGACGTGCTGGAGCACCAGGCGCAGCTCGTCCGACGAATGCAACATCTCGGCGCCGGAAGCGGGATGCAGCCGGAGCGTGCGCAGAAGGAGATTGGCCGCCGCGGTCAGAGCCCAAACGAAGGGGAAGGTGATGAGCGAAAAGACGCGCAGAGGAGCCGCGGCCCACAGCGCAACGGGCTCCGCTTTTTGTAAGGCGATGGCCTTGGGCACGAGCTCGCCCAGCACCGCGTGCAAAAAGGTGATCACCGCGAAACTGCACCCCAGGGCCAGCGACGTCGTGGCGGCCCCGGTCATGCGGCCGAGCCTGGTCATGTAGGGATGAATGAGGTGCGCAAACGCGGGCTCGCCCACCCAGCCCAAGGCCAGCGAGGCCAGCGTGACGCCGAGCTGGTTGGCCGAAAGGTACTTGTCCAGGTGCCGGGTGACGCCGTGGAGAATCGCGGCGCGCCGCCCGCCGCCCGAGGCGAGCTCTTTGACCCGTGTCGGGCGAATCTTCACGATGGCGAACTCGGAGGCCACGAAGAAGGCGTTGGCCACAACCATCAGGGCGGCCAAGAGCAAAGCCGTGCTCGGATTCAACATGCCTTAAGAGTACAGGCAGAAGGTGGGGATCGGCCAATCCGCCGCGCATTCGTGGTATCAAGGGGCATGGGCGCATCCCTCGGGAACGACCTTCGGACCCTCCCAAATATCATCACATTGCTGCGGATCGTTCTCCTTTGGCTTGGTGCGGTGGTGTATTTCTACATGTCCGCTGGCGCCGGCATCGCGCTCACGGTGGTTGCCGGCGTCACCGACTACTTCGACGGCTATCTCGCCCGCCGCCTGAAGCGAGTGACGCGTCTCGGAGAGATCCTCGATCAGTTCTGCGATCTCTGCTTCGAGGCGTTCATCATCATCATCGCCACCATGCAGCGGTTTTTCCCCCCGTACATCATTCTGCTTTATCTTTTTCGCGAGTTCTGGGTGCTGTGTCTGCGTCGATTCATGGCGCAAGCCCGAATGAATATTCCCAGCAGCCTGGCTGGCAAGGCCAAGACCAACCTCATCATGTGGAGCTTTCTGCCCACGTTTCTGTCGCTCGCCAGGATCGTTCCTTCCTGGGAGCCCTATGTTGGTTATGCCGGGCTGGCCATGGTGGGGATCGGATTGGCGGCGGGCTACTTCAGTGCGCTGGGCTACACCAAGGCGTTTGCGCTGGGCTATGCCGAAGCGACAAGCAGGATAGACTGACCGGCCATGCGACGCTATGTCTCGGGCGCGCTGCCCTTGCTGTTCAGCCTGTGTCTGTCCTTTCAAGCTCGGGCGCAAAATCTGTCGCCTGTCCCGGCCTGCCCGGAAGGCAATCTGCTGGCGCACAAGATGCCGGTGACTTGGCAGGAAGTGCGTCGCGACCTCGGCTTGCTGACCGATGAGAGCGTTGCGCCCGAGGGCGCGATGTGGGATTCGCAACCTGCGGTCATCTTCGACACGGCCGCCGCGACGGTGACCTGGGATCTGGGCGCGGTCACCTTGCTGCGCTCGTTTGCCGTGCAAGCGGACGCCAACGACACCTACACCGTGTGGGGCTCGCAGGACGGCAGGGACTTCAAGGTGCTGGGTCAGCTCGATCCCGTCTCCAACCACGGTCTGCGCACGCGCGTGCTCAACGTGGGTGGCATGCCGGCGCGCTTCGTTCGCGTCGGTGAAGGCGTCGGCGATAGTTTCTATTCGATTTCGGAAGTGGCGGCGTATTGCCAGGTGCCCACGCCGTTTCCCCCTGCCATGAAGGTCGTGGACGCGCCGGCCGCCACGCTTCCGCCCAAGCACCTTCTCGACTACTGGGACAACGACGCGAGCGCGCGCTGGCAACTGATTCTCGCCGGGCTTGGGCTAGCGTTTCTGTGGTGGGAACGCAAGCTGAGCGATACGGGGAGAGCGGCAGCAAAACGGCGTCTGCGCACGGCCATCCTCGCTGTGATGGGCGTGCTGGCGTTTCTGACCTATTTCAACTTCGGTTCGTTCCACTTCCCCAACTTTATCCACGGCTGGGACACCTTTCACTATTACATTGGGTCCAAGTACTTCAAAGAGCTGCGCTACGAGCGACTTTACGAGTGCGTGGCCGTCGCCGACAGCGAGGAGCCGGGCTTGCGCCGCCGGGTCGAGCTGCGCAAGATGACCAATCTGAGCAACAACGTCGTGGAGACCACGGCGGATATTTTGGCCCACCCCGATCGTTGCAAGCAGCACTTCACCGAGGCGCGCTGGCAATCGCTCAAGCACGATCTGCGCTACTTCCGCACGCTGGAAAACGCGCGGCGCTGGGACGACGCCCAAACCGACCACGGCTACAACGGCACGCCGGTGTGGAATATCGCCGGCACCTTCCTGGCCAACCTCGCGCCGGCGAGCAGGACGCAGATCCTGATGCTCGATAGCATCGACGTCGGATTGGTGTTCCTGCTGTCGCTCATGATCTGGTGGGCGTTCGGCTGGCGCGTTCTCACCGTCGCGCTGATCGCGTTCGCGACTAATTTTCCGTCGCGGTGGTATTGGACGGGTGGATCGCTTCTGCGCTGGGACTGGCTGTTCTGGATGACAGCTGCGGTTTGCCTGCTCAAGAAGGAACGGTTCTTCTACGCCGGCATGGCGCTCGCGTATTCGACGCTGCTGCGTATTTTTCCCGGCTTCATGTTCGTCGCGCCTGTGATGGCGGCGGTCTACCACTACGTCAAGCACCACGAGATCGAACGGCGGTTTCTGCGTTTCTTCGCGGGTGCGGCGGTTGCCGTGGCCATTCTCGTTCCCCTTAGCGTAGTGGTTGCGGGAGGCGCGGATGCCTATCCGCAATTCGTGCGCAATACCGTTAAGCATTCGGAAACTCCGCTGACCAATTACATGGGACTGCGTACGGTGGTGAACTACCGACCGTCCGAAGTTGGCCGGCTCATGCGCAACGACCAGCTCGTCGATCCGTGGAAACCGTGGAAGGACGCCCGGCTCAAGAGTTTCCGAGAGGCGAGGCCGCTCTTCGTCGCGATCATTATTGCCTACCTGGTGATTGTCGGCTTGGCCGTTCGCGGAGTCGATCCGTGGGTGGCCACCGCCTTGTCGGCGACCTTGATTGCGTTCGGTGCGGAGCTGACTTGTTACTACTATTCGTTCATCCTGGTGGTCGCTCTGCTTTACGCCAAGCATGAGGTGGCGGGTCGATGGGTGCTGGGCATAACGGCGTTCACGCAGTTCATTGGCTGGGCTCCCATCCAGGGGCTTCCGCCGTGGTTGGGAAGGATCCTGCCAGCCTCGATCCGTGGCACGGCCGGCATGCGAAACTTCGGCATGCCAACCGGGCTTGATGAACAGTACACTTGGATGGCCCTGGCATCACTCTTCGGGTTCGTGATGATTGCCTGGACCATGATGGCGGCTCGCCGGGTGGCATTGGCCAATGCGGGCGATCTAGCACAAGGGATGGCGGACATCGACGAGGGGGCCAAGGCCAACATGGAACCCAAGGAAGCGCAGCCGGTATGGCGCGAGCGCCTTGACCGCCGCGTGCACGGCGGGCGAAGAAAGAAGCGGAGGTAGAGAAGGCTGCTCTTTGCAGCCAGTGCCGGGCTGCTGCGAGCTAGCGCCGTTTCTTCTTGGCCGGCTTCTTGGCGACCTTTTTCTTGGCCGGCTTCTTGGCGACCTTTTTCTTGGCGACCTTGCGGACGGCCTTCTTGACGACCTTCTTCTTCCGCTTCTGGCCGCCGACGGCGCGCTTGGCACGAGACACGTCGCCGTCTTTGTCGACGAAATAGATGTAGTTGTTATCCATTTCGACGCCGCCCTCGGCTACCTTCTCTGGCTTGCCCTTGGGCACTCCCGGCTGTTTCCGACGGACCTGCCATACGTCTCCGTCCTTCACATACAACATGAAGTCCTTGTTGCGAGCTATCCCTAGCTTCTTGACTTTCTCGGCCATTACTCCGCCCTCCGTCTGTGTTGTGGCGAAAGAGATCACTCGCATGGTAGCTGGGGGCCTAGTGCTGTCAAGCGGTTTCCGTCGACGATTCCTGCTGACGCCCGTCCGACCTACGGTCATCGTGCGGTCAGTTTGCCCCAATTGGCGACCTATTTGGCCACCGCGACGTACACGTGCTCGTCGGCCGCCTCGGGCTCCTCGGCGAGCAGGCGGCCGTCGAAGCTGCCGAAGATTTCAGTCGGGCGGAAGCCGGCGAGCCTCAGCATGCGTTCAACGTCGCTTGGCCAGAACTGGCGGTGGCAGAGCCGAAGCACGCGCTCCTGACCGGCTGGCCGACCTTTCTCGTCGACGGGCTGGTAATAGAGCCGCATGTGCAAGAGACGCCGATCGGCATCGAAGGTATGGTTGGTGGTGTAAACGAATCGCTGTCTTGTTTTTGGGTGGCGGAGCAGGGTGCGGCCCCACCGGCGGTTGGAATCGCGGCCAAGCCACGACGGATCGGGCGGAAGAACGTCGAATGCCAGCCAGGCGCCCCGCACCATGCTGGCGCGGGTCCGGCGTAGAAAACGGACGAAGTCTTCGTCCTCGGTAAGATGCTGGACGCTGTGGAAGGCAGCGATGGCCAGGGTTGCCTTGCGGTGCACCGCGTAGTCGCGAATGTCCGCGCGCACGAGCGTACAGCGTCGTCTGCGGGCGAGGGCCAGGCGCCGGATTCGGCGTGCCGCTGCCGCAAGCATCTCCGCCGAGCGGTCGATCCCCACCAGCTCGTGGCCGTCGCGGAGCAGGGGCACGAGAAGGCGGCCGCTGCCACAAGCGAGATCCAGAATTGGGCCCGCGCCAAACTCCATGCGGTTGCGGGCGAGGTGCCGGTAGAAGGTGACGTCCGCCCGGCGGCGGCGGTACTCGTAGTCGTAGAGGTCGGCATCGACGAACGGCTCGCGGCCGCCCGCCTCGACATCGGCCTCGACGTCGACCTCTTGGACGGCGCGCGAGAATTGGGCGCCCGAGAACGGATCCTGGCCCTTCGTCATGGGCGCGAGTATGCAATAACTCGGGTCATGCAGACGATCGTGTTGCTTTCCGGCGGGCTCGATTCGGCGACGGTGCTGGCCATGTGCCGCGCCGAGGGCAAGGTGTGCCACGCGCTCAGTTTTCGCTACGGCCAACGCCACGCGATCGAGCTTGCCGCCGCCGCGCGAGTCGCCCAAATGCTGGGCGCGGCTTCGCACAATATCTGTTCCATTGATGTTCAGTGCCTCGCCGGCTCGGCCTTGACCGGTCAGGGCGAGGTGCCCAAGGGTCGCAGCGAGGGCGAGATCGGCGACGGTATCCCATCGACCTATGTGCCCGCCCGCAACACCTTGTTTGTGGCCCACGCACTCGCCCTGGCTGAGTCGATGGGGGCGGGCGAGATTGCGCTTGGGATCAATGCGCTCGACTACTCGGGCTACCCTGACTGTCGTCCTGAATGGGTCGCGGCCATGCAGGAGGTCGCGCGCCTGGGAACCAAGGCAGGAGCCACGGGGCAGCCGGTGAAGCTGGTCGCGCCGCTGGTGTCGATGAGCAAGGCGGACATCATTCGTGCCGGGCTCGCGCTCGGCGTGGACTACGTCATCACGCATTCGTGCTACGACCCCACACCCGAGGGTGCGGCTTGCGGCAGTTGCGACTCGTGCGTTTTGCGCCGCCGCGGCTTCGAGCAAGCGGGCGTCAAGGATCCGACCCGGTACCGGCTCTGATTCGCCTGGGTCGCTCGGTCGCTAGTCGGTGCGCGCGGCCCAGCGACCGCCGAAGGTACCGCGGCCGAGAAAAGCCGGCCTGAGGACAGGCAGAAGCCCCAGCTCCGCAAGGTCGGGGATGGGCGTGCGAACCACCGGGCCGGGCTCCCAAGGGCGAAGACTCTCGGCACGGGCAGCCGGGCCTGTAACCGGCCTCGTCACCTGTCCCGCAGCTGGTCCGCGACCCTCGGCAAGGGCTGGCGCTTCCGGCCGACCTTCCGGCCGACCCTGGCGCCCGCGCCGGCCGTAGCGATCTCGCCGATCGCGGCCGCCATCGCCATCCACATCGACGAGAAGCTCAGGCGGCAGCTCTTCCTCGGGCGCGCTGATCGGCGCGGTCGCCTCGGCTGTCGTTTCAGCCAAGGTTCCGGCCTCAACCGGCGCCCAGCCCTCGGCTCGGGCCACGATGGTGCTGAGCCACAGGGCGTCCTGATAAAACGGACGACCGGCAAGCCGCGACGGCGAACGCTGCGGGCGCGTGGACGGAAGCAGGTAGCGCACGGTAAGAAGAATCTGACGGCACAGCTCGGAATCGCGGCGCGAGGCCTTGAGACGGTCCAGAACCGGCTGCACCGACTGGGTAACGACCTGGCCGACGTTTTTCGTCGGCACACCATCGGGCGCGAGGATGTCGCGCAATGGCGGCAGAAGCAAGGTAGCCAGGATCATGGCATCGGACGGAGGCTCACCCTTGGCAGCGATGGACTCGTCGAGTGCGCGCAGATAGGACCAGAAGCGTTCGATGCGTGTTTTGACCTCGGGGGCGCCATTCTCGTTGCGCCACGCCTGCGCCATCTCGGGCAGCAGGAATTCAAGCAGGCCAGTCTCAACCAGAAGCTCGAACGAACGCCGGGCGGCGCCCGCGCGAAGCAGGCGATAAAACTCCTCGGTGACGCGCGCCTGGGCACACTTGGCCAGCTCCGCCTTGTGCTCCATCATCAGGCGGTAGGTTTCCGGTTCGATGGAAAGGTCGCAACGGGCGGCGAATTTTACCGCGCGCAGAATCCGAACCGGGTCTTCGCGAAATCGGATGTCCGGATCGCCGATGGTACGCACCAGCCGCGCTTCGAGATCGGGAAGCCCGGCCACATGGTCGATGACCTGCGCGGTGTCGACATCGAAAAACAGACCGTTGATGGTAAAATCCCGGCGGCGGGCGTCTTCCTCCGCGGTGCCAAAGACATTGTCGTGCCGGATGAGCAGGTCGGCGTTTTCAGCCTTGATTTCCGGCTTGTTGTCCACATCGATCGAGGCATCACCGGGTTCATCTTCGAGTGTGCGCGGGTTGGCGCGGAAGGTTGCGGTCTCGATGATCTTGCGGCCGAAAAAGACGTGCGCCAACCGGAAGCGTCGGCCGATGATGCGACAGTTGCGAAAGCAGCGGCGGATTTCGTTGGGCGTCGCCGAGGTGGCAACATCGAAGTCCTTCGGCTTGCGACCGAGCAAAAGGTCGCGCACGCAACCACCGACCAAATACGCCTTGTGCTGGTAGCGACGCAAGCGTTGCACGACCCGCAGTGCATCGGGATCGATCTGATCCAAGCGAATTTCCATGTCTGCATGCCGTACCACGTCGGTCAGGTATCGGCAAGCGGAGCCGACCCGCAGAGCGCGCTACCGCTCCGAAGGCACGTCGGCTGCTCCGGCAAAGTGCTGGTGCACCTTCACGGCCGTCACGGTGAGCAGGAAGGTCAGCAACGCCACAGCCAGAACCACAAGGATGTACCGGCCCATGGGATCGCGGGGAAGATCAGCGTCATCGCTATTGTTCTGCGTAGAATCACCCATGTCGCCGCCCGAAACGAATCGACCGCTGTCGGTCCAGCGCCCGATGAACCGCGCCAGCCGACTTTTCTGCGGTCGAGTCGGTCGGCGCGCCGAAATATCCTCGGCGATTTCCGAGACAATGGGCGATGCGACAGCTGCGCGTGATGTCGGGAACGTGGGTGACGGGGGCACGGGCGTTGGCGAGCCTGGCGTTTTGGGCGGCACGAAACCAGCCGGCAATTTCAGGTGAAGATCGTGCCCCATGACCGTGCGCGCAGCCCGTGACTCATCCGAATCCGGGGGGTCTGAGCCGTCGCCAGCGAAGCCAAACCTGGTTTTGGAGCCCGCCATTTCCTCTTTACAGATTACCAGGAGCTGTAATCAGGGGCTACGGGCCTGATGGTAAACAGTTGCGCGCCCGCGCGGGTCAAGCCAATCTGAGCGAGGGTCGCAAGTTGTCTCGCCTGCTCGCGATTCACCAACGCATGCGCGTTCTTTTCGTCGTCAACAGCCCGAAAACCCTCCGTGCCACGTATACGACGGTGTACCTGGCTGCCGCGGCGAAGCGGCGCGGGCACGACGTGGCGTTCATTTCCGTCGACGATTTTGCGCACGAGCATGAGGTCACCGGCCGCGTGGTTCGACCCGGGCTCGATTGTGGACGCGACCCCACTTCATTTCTCGCCTCGCTGGGCTCGTCCGCGGCGCGACACGAGGAGATGCGACTGGCGGATTTCGAGGTCGTACTGCTGCGCAACAACCCCCACGCAGGCGACGGGCGTGGCATCCGCTTCAATCCGGCCATCGAGCTCGGCCGGAGACTCAAGGAAGCCGGCGCCATGGTCTTGAACGACCCTGATGGCTTGCGACGAGCAGGATCGAAAATGTATCTGGCCGGGTTTCCCGCGGCGATTCGACCAAAGACGCTCATCACTTGTTCAGCCAATCGCGTGCGCGCTTTCCTGCGCGAGCTGGACGGCGCGGCGGTCATCAAGCCGCTCTTCGGCTATGGCGGACAGAACGTCTTCTTCGTGGGCCGCGGCGAGACAGCCAACCTTTCGCAGATTATTTCGACGGTGCGAAGTCGTGGCTATTTGATCGTACAGGAATACGTGGCGGCGGCGGCGCGCGGAGACAAGCGCGTGCTGCTGCTTGCCGGTGTTCCGTTGCAGCAAGAGCGAACCATGGCGGTCTACCGCCGCCTGCACGCCGGCGATGACATGCGCAACAACATGCACGCGGGCGCCACGCGCCGCCGTTGCCGGCTGACGCCGGCGGAGCGCGAATTGTGCGATACCATCCGCCCGCGTCTCATCGCCGACGGTCTCTACCTGGTTGGCCTCGATATCGCGGGCGGCAAGATTCTCGAAATCAATGTGTTCGCACCGGGCGGCATCCACAACATGGCCGAGCTTTACGGCGTCGACTTGGCGGATGCGGCAATAGCGGATCTCGAGCGCAAGTTCAAATTGCGCGGGGCTTACCATCATCCGGTGCCGCCGCACGTATTCATGCGCGGATAATTGGGGTGACGCTCGGGCAGAGGCTCGACGAACCCCGGATGTCTACCGTTTGGTTTGGTCGGCCAAGGCAAACTGGAATGCGCCGTTGGCGTCGGTGGTGGTTTCTGCGAGCGGAACGGTGGGGTCGAAGCAGTAAGGCCAGCTCGCCTGGCAGAGGATCTGCAGGGCCGTGCCTGGAATGCCGGTGCTGGTACCGGCGAGCGCGACCTTTCCTGTCCACGCAATGGAGGGCATCAGTCTTTGTGTCACGGTGAATTCGCTGGCTTGCATTGGGCCTGGGCCGACAAAGGTACGCGCGGCCCCGCTGTTGGTCGGCGGCATGGCGAGAACGACGTAGCTTCGCCCAGGGGTCACGCCAAGGGAAAAGCTACCGTCTGCGCTTGCAAGGGTGGAGCTCGAAGCTTCGGGCGAATCGGCGGTTTGGTCATACGCCCTGACAGTCACCGTCGAGAAATCGAGTGCTTTCGGGCCGGCGTCCCCCTGAGGCGCTACCAGCTGTCCATTGATTGTGGCTTTGGCCTGAAGGTGGACTGTCTGCGTGGTTCCTCCCGTGGGGACGGCGACTGCGAGCACGGTGGTGGTGGTGGATCGAGGGCCCAAGGTCGCGGGAACAAGCAGAAGGTCGTAGGTCGAGCCCGCCGGGAGCTTGGCGAAGGTGACGGAACCGGTGGAGGATGTGGTGTCTTCTATCTGAACCTTGCTGAAGATATTCTTCGGCGGCAGCGCACCTCCGGCATTTTGTACGGAGAGGGTTCCGACCTTTTGTGACAACGACGACGTTGCACGCACGCGCGCTCCGCTGACGGGCGTGCCATCGGCATCCACGACAGTTAGGTTGAGATCGGCTGTGCTAGGTGTGTCCCACTGGAAATCGATGGTTGTGCTGCCGTTGATGGTGACGGGGTCCGGAGCGAGTGCCTCCGCGAGGCCGGTGCCTTCGGGAGGCGAGACTGAAACCCAATAGTCGCTCGGTTGGACGTTCAGCTTGTAGGTTCCGTCAGCAAGGCTCTGTCCCACGGACGAGAAGAGCAGCGGGATCGACGGATCGGGTGGTGGCGCGGTTGGATCCTGGCTGGTCAGCACCACGCGAACATCTTTGACCGGACCGGTGGTGGATGTGGCGGTGCCGGTTACCTTGACCCCACCGGCGAGGCCGAACGTGCTTCCGTTGAAATCGGACGCCGCGAGGTTGCGAAACAACTGCGGCGCCGTGGCGTCCACGGTTCCTCCCGGGCTGCCGTCGGTGCCGCTGCCATCCAAGGGAGCCACGAGCACGTCGTATCTGAGAACATTCCCGCCAAGGTTGGTACCGAGCAGCTGGGTACTGAACGCCGCGGCCGCGGGGCCTTGGCCGGTTTGTGCTTGCTCCTCCCCATCAGCGACGAGCTCAAGCTCGTTCGAGCTCTGGTTGAAGTGACTGATGCGTACATAGGATGTTACGATGTTGGACCCAATGCTGGGAGAGATCTGAACCGGTACGCCCGGCAATAGGCCGATGTTCGTCTGGATGGTACCGGAGGACATCGCTCCCAGCTGGACCGAGCCGAGCTGCGCTGGAGTCTTGGCGGCCGGCGGCGGAGTGGCGTTGACCATGGCGAACGACAGCTGTGGGCTGGTGGCCAACACGACATTGGGATCCCCAAATGGCCCGGGCGAAAGTGTGGCCGAACAGGCCTGGGTCGAGTCGGTGGCGGTGAATGTGTACTGCCCTGAGTCGGCGATGACAAACTCGGCTGTGGCTGGATCCTTCTGGCCTAGAGCGGTCGGTGACAACGGGTTACGCACCGACCAAGCCTGCCAAGTCCAGGTGGCGCCTGCGGAGGGACCTCCCGATACGATCTCGGCGCGCAACACGATCTGGGTATTGGGCCCCGCGACCACCGGGTTGCCGGATGTGGGGAGGGACGTTGGCACAACCGGCACGATTTGCGCCTTACAACCCGGTGAGGTGTCGGGCTGCCTGGCGTCGGACGGCGCGGACGCATCCGGTGAGCTGGCATCGGCCGGCCTTGGCCCGTCGGATGGTCTTGGGACATCGGTGGAGGCATCGGCGGGCAATCCCGGGGCGTCCGGGGATGGCACTCCTGCATCTGTGACCGCTCTGCCGCCACTTCCGGCCGTGCCGGTCGATCCGCCGTTCGCTCTCGCACCGCCGGCACTCGGAGCTCCTCCCATGGCCGCCGAACCTCCCGCGCCCAATGCGCCTGCCATGGACGAAGCGCCGCCCGCTGAAGAGACGAATCCTCCCGAGCTAGCCGCTCCTCCGAATGCGATGGCGCCACCGTCGCCCGCCGAGCCACCGCTTCCGCTTGCTCCTCCACCCGCGATGCAGCCAATGCAAGTGTGGGTCTTCCAATCGTACGTGGGAGGATTGTCGGACAGGTTGCCTGTCACCGAACCTGCGTCGGCGGTGATGGAAATGGAACCCCCGAAGCCTGAGGCTCCGCCTGGGCCAATTGAGAATCCGCCCTCGCCGGCTGAGGCACCGCCAGCGCCGGCCGGCGCCTCTGCACCGCCCATGCTGACAGCGGCAGAACAGCCGGTCGCCAACGCGGCCAAGAGCAACGCGCCGGGGAACATGAACGACTTCATGGCTGAAACTGCACATTCCATGTCGTCCACCGCACGCAGGTTGGGTTGTCCGAGGCGTCCTGGCTGGAGCAGCCGGCGGCTTCGCTGGTGTAGCAGGTGGGAGTGTCCTGCGAGCAGAGCGGTCCTGCTAATTTTTGGCCCAGGTAGCATGCCTGCGTTGTTCTGTCCCGGACCTCGACGCGCACCTGCACCGTGTCGCCGGGGCGAACATTGGGGAAGAGATCCTGGCTGATTGTGAACGAGGCTGCACTGGGGTTGGTCTGGGGCACCCACGACGGGTTTGGCTGGGTTGGATCGAAAACGGACCAGACGAATTGAAGCCCGCTGGACGGGCTCGGATAGGAATCACAATCGTCGGCGACGTTGGTAACGCTGAGGATTCGTGGTGGTTGATTCGGTTGATTCCGCGAAACCAGGATGGTTTGAGCGTTCACATCCGGCGTGGTCGCCTGAATGCACGCTGGTCTGTCCACGTCGACCGTGACTGCGAGCGTGGAAGGATCGCTCGTGGTTGTCGTGACGGTGCCGTCGGCTGCCGTGGTGGAGTCAGTGATCGTCAGGCTTACTGTGTACTGGCCAGGCGAGCTCGCGGCGAAACACTGATCGGCGTCGCTTGCGCTACCCGGACAACGAGCGATCTGAAGGTCGTTTCCCGCAGGATCTCTGCCAGTCCAATCGAATTCCAGCTTATCTCCAGCTGGAGAAGTCGGACTCGCGCCGAACACGTGGACGTTGCTGCAAAGCGGATGCGTCGTCTGTCCGGGCGGAAGCGACACATCCGAGAGCGTGGCGACGGGCTTGGGATTGACTGGCGTGACTCGATCGCAAAACTGTGTGGTGGCTCCGTTGTGGTCAATGGCTTGAACGCAAACGCAGACGACATCGAGGGTCTGAATCGCAACGATGTAGGGAACGTCGAGCGACGCTGGCTTGGCGGTGGTCGAGATCCAGACAGTGGGAGCGGTCGCGTAGAGGCAGCTCCCGTTCCCGTCGGGTTGAAACTGGGCCCACTTCAAGTCGATGTTTTCTGGACCGTCTTGGTCATCCGAGACGTCAGCGGAGTAGGTCGCCGTATCGCCTCGGAATGGGGACAATGGACCCGCAATGCTCTTCACCACAGGAGCCTTGTTGATAGGGTCCGCGAAAAGCAGGCACCCGGACAATTCGAGTGCCGCGATGAACGTGAACAACGCCTGTTGCAGCCGACCCACGCTTGGGAAGTTATCACAAATGACATAGTTCGAAGCCCCTCTCGCGCATCCTATCCAGAGTATAGCAAGGCCTGTTCCAGCGCCTGGATCGAGCAAGTCCGACAGCTTGGCTCGCTCGCCGCGCGACCGAATCCCGACAGGAATGTCGCGAGTCTCAGAATTCGGCGATTTGCTGCCCGCGTCCGGACTTCAGTCTCGGCGCCACCGTCCCGCCAGCGCAGCCGGAGGTGAGGCGATACTTTGGAAGCGGGGGACGCGCACTTCGCCACGGCCTTGCGCGGAGACCAAGGGCATCAGGCCCTGCTTGATCAAGGCGTCGACCTTCGATTCGGGCAGCCAGACCTGCGCGCAGGGGGTCTGCACCGTCTCGCCATCGGCCTTGGTCACGTGGACCGGCAGATCGTCGATGGACGAGTCGTCGCCGGGCGCGAAATCCCACCCGCCCGCACTAGCGAACGACTGGCCCAGCAATTGCGCGACGGCCGCGGCGGCCGAGCCCCACAGATAGCGATTGGCGGCGGGGGAAAGCGACTGCTCCGCGAAAGTGAAGCTCTCGATGGGATCCGTGTCCTTGCCGTAGGGCAGACGCAGAAGAATTCCTGGCAGCGCGACCGCGACGGAAGTTGCAGCGGGCAGGTTGCGAAGCGCTGTCCAGGCCTGCTCGTCGTCGAGCGCGGCAAAACCGCCCGACCAGCCTGCCCATTCCATTCCCACGAGCACCGCCGCGTCCACCTGCTGCGCGATGGCGCCCAGGCGGGACAGCAGGGCGGCGTCTTCTTGGCCGCGCCGGCAGGCATGGAGGTCGACTAGCAGGGACCACGGCTCGTCGCCTGCGTGGTCGGCGACGATGCGGTACAAGGCGGAATCGGCCAGCGTGGGCGAGGCGGCCAGATCCTCGACCATCTCCTCGCGACTCGCGTCCAGCACGAACAGCTGCAACGTCTCGTCGAGATCGAGGGCGCGGACCAGTCTGTCGAGACTTCGCCAGGTCGCCTCGACCTCTTGGAAAACCGGATCGTGAAGCACGGCCCGCATCAAGTCGCCGGCCATTCCGTCCACGGCGGCCAACAGATCCGCTTGACGTGGGTCGGGCTTTCCCACGATGTGGGGTGCGACGCTTTCGCGAATCATCGCGTCGACAATCGAAGCGGGACTTGGCGAAGGAGCCACTGGCTTGGCGGCGCTGGATGGTCGCCCGAGCAGTCGGCTCACATCCTCGTCGTCGCTTGTGCCCTGGCCCGTGACCACGCTCGCGGCCGGTGCTGCCGCCATTCCCATCTGTGCCGCCGCCAATGCGAAGGTCTTCGGGTCCTGGATCTGCTGGCGCAACTTCCGTAGCGGGGCAAAAAATTCCAGCGCGGCGAACAGGTGGTCGGGGTGAAAATCATCCAGCTCTTTGATGGCGATGGTAAACGCAGGCTGATCCCCCAATCGAATAGCAATCTGAGCTCCGATCCTGCCGAACAACGAAGGGAAGCTGTCCACGTCCACCCGCAGGGGGCGCAATTCGGCCCCCGGCCGGACCTGGCCCCGGCTCCGATGCGCGCCGAAGTCGCCGAGCACCAACATGCGAAACGGAGCGTCCTCGCTCGGCTCGGGCTTGGGTCGCTTGGTCTTGCCAAAGGCGAAATTCATCTCGATTCCCGCACGCGATCGATCGGCCATGGGCTCCTCCGGGACCAAGGCTAGCCATTCAGCCGCAAACCCTCAAGCTTCACGTCCTGGCCCGAGGTCGATTTTCGTCGCCAATTGGTCGCCGCTTGCCATGCTTGGCGACGAAAGGGGTTGGATTCGAATGCACATCTACTCGTTCCTGCAGGCCGTGCGAGACAAGAGCCCGCTCGTTCACCACATCACCAACTGGGTCACGATTTTCGACTGCGCGCAGGTGGTGAAGTCGTTCGGTGCCTCGCCGGTGATGGCGCACGCACCCGAGGAGGTCGAGGCCATGACGTCCATCGCGTCGGCGCTGGTGCTGAACATCGGCACGCTCACGACGGATGTAGTGGACAGCATGAAGATGGCCGCCGTCGCCGCCAACCGAAAAGGGATTCCGATTGTCCTCGATGTGTGCGGCGCTGGTGCGACTCCTTTTCGCGACGCCAAGTGCATTGAGCTGCTCGACTCGGCGCAGATCGGCATCATCAAGGGCAACAGCTCGGAAATTGCGCGCGTCGCGGGGCTAAAGGTCGCGACCCAAGGGGTCGACGCGGGGCAGGTCTCGGCCGACCTGCGCGAGGTCGCCAAGTCGCTGTCGGAGCGGCGTGCTTGCACGGTGGTGATTACCGGCGCCGAGGACGTGGTGGCGAGCAATGGCAAGTTGTTTCTCATCCACAACGGACACCCGATGATGGCCAAGTTGGTGGGAACCGGGTGCATGGCGACCTCTGTGATCGGAACTTTTGCCGGCGCCACCCCCGACCAAGTTCCCGAGGCCGCCGCCGCGGGCCTTGCCTGCTACGAAATCGCGGCCGAGCTGGCGGTCAAGAAGGCGGAGGGCCCGGCGTCGTTCAAGCAACACCTGTTCGATTGTATCTATCAGTTGGACGAGAAGCAGATACGAGCTTTGCAGCAAGTTGTCTGAGCCACGTCCGATTGAGGCGCCGGATCAAGCGGCATCGACATTCTCGGCCTTGGACTCGGCGAGGATCTTTTCCATGTCCAAGGCTTTCACGCTGTCGACCAGCCGCTGCAGAGCCGAACCTGGCAGGGCGCCTGGCTGCTGGAACAACAACACGCCGTCGCGGAACACCATGAGCGTCGGGATGGCCTGAATGCCGAAGGCCGTGCCGAGCGCTGGCTCTTCCTCGGTGTTGACCTTGGCGAAGGTGACGTCCGGGTTGGCGTCCGCCGTCTTTTCGAAAGTCGGCGCGAAAGCGCGGCAGGGACCGCACCAGGGTGCCCACCAATCCACGAGAACAATGCCTTGAGCGACGATGCCGTTGAAGTTGCCTTGGTTGAGTGCCGTGGTTGCCATGGTGATCGTCCTTTCAAGCCTTTGGAGCCAAGTCGAGCGGAAACGATTCGCCCATAGTCGCCGAGTGGGCGGAATCGCGAATCGGTGAATCCTTTTGCTCCGCCGTGGCTCTGAGTCCACCAGGAGGTCCGAAGTGTCGAAGTACATCATCGTCGGTGGGGTTGCGGGTGGGGCCACGGCCGCGGCACGCTTGCGGCGTCTGGACGAAAAAGCCGAAATCATTCTCCTCGAACGAGGCGAGCACATCAGCTACGCCAACTGCGGCTTGCCCTACTATGTCGGCGGCGCGATCAAGGAGCGATCCAAGCTCTTCGTGATGACGCCGGCGCGCTTCAAGGCCACGCTGGCCGTGGATGTGCGCACCGGACACGAGGCTCTGGCCATCCAGCCCGCGGCCAAGACCATCACGATCGTCGAGCGGGCAAGTGGTCGGACCTACGTCGAGCCCTACGACGCCCTGGTGCTGTCGCCTGGCGCCAAACCCATTCGACCGCCCATCCCCGGGATCGACGATGAGCGAATCTTCACCCTGCGGACGGTTCCCGACATCGACGCCATTAAGCAGCACGTCGACGCCCGCCGCCCCGAGCGCGCCATCGTCGTGGGCGCAGGTTTCATCGGGCTCGAAATGGCCGAAAATCTGCGCGAACGCGGCGTTTTCGTGACCATCGTCGAGGCGCTCGGACAAGCGATGAACGTCATCGATTTCGACATGGCGGCCATCGTCCACCAGCACCTCAAGGACAAGGGCGTGGAGCTCTACTTGAACGACGCTGTCGCGGCCTTCGCGAAGGATGGCGAGCGAATCGTTGCCAAGTTGAGATCTGGCAAGAGCCTGACCGCGGACATGGTGATTCTTTCCATCGGCGTGAAGCCGGAGACCGACCTGGCGCGCGCGGCGGGCCTGGCGCTCGATGAACGCGGCTATCTCGTAACCGACGGTCGCATGCGGACCAGCGACCCGTGGATCTACGCCGTGGGCGACGCGGTCGCGGTCAAAAATCCCATCACTGGCACGCCGTCCGTGGTTCCATTGGCAGGACCGGCGAACAAGCAGGCGCGTATCGCCGCCGACAACATCGCGGGCGCCGGCCCCAGGGAATACCGTGGTGCCATCGGCACTGCCATCGCCAAGGTCTTCGACTTGACCGTGGCCTGCACCGGACTGGCGGAAAAAACCTGCGAAAAGGATAGCCTTCCCCATCGCTCGGTGGTGGTGCATCCATCGAGTCACGCCGGCTACTATCCTGGAGCCAAGCCATTTTCACTCAAGGTGGTTTTCGACCCGGCCAGTGGAAGGCTCCTGGGCGCGCAAGCCGTGGGTTACGAGGGCGTCGACAAACGCATCGACGTGTTGGCCGCATTCATCGCCATGGGTGCGGACGTCCGCGCGCTGAGGGAATTCGAGCATGCCTACGCACCACCGTTCTCCAGTGCCAAGGATCCGGTGAACTACGCCGGCTTCGTGGCGGAGAATCTGATCGAGGGCCGGAGCGAGCAGGTTGGCTGGAAAGAGGTGGAGCCACTTCGCAAGAAAGGCGCCGTCATCCTCGACGCGCGCACGTCGGAAGAATTCGCGCTTGGCCATATCGAGGGTTCGGTCAACATTCCCAACACGGAAATCAGAACGCGCATGGGCGAGCTGCCGCGCGACCGCGTGATCCTCATCTATTGCGGCGTCGGCATTCGTGGTTACCTTGGCGAGCGAATCCTGAGGCAAAACGGCTTCGGCCGCGTCGCAAACCTCGCTGGTGGCTGGAAAACCTACCAGGCCGCTACGGCGGTTCAGAGCAACGAAGGTGTCTACCGATCCAGCGCAAGCGTGATGGTCGGCAGTCATCGCGAACCTGTCGCCTATGCAGAAGGTTCGGGCATGCCGGAAAACATGGTGCCAATCCCGGGCGAGACGATCGCCGTCGACGTCTGCGGCGTGCAATGCCCGGGAGCTATTGTTCGACTCAAATCAGAAACCGACAAGGCGCCTGCTGGTACCCGGATCGTGGTTCGTGCCAGCGACCCTGGCTTCGCGCGCGACGCTGGATCGTGGTGCCATTTGACGGGGAACACGTTGGAAAGCATTGAGAACGAGAACGGAGTCATCGTGGCGACTATCGTGAAGACGAGGCAGGCAGTCCCATCGCCGCGGTCAAACGCGGACGCGGTATCCGGCAACGAAGCGACGCTGATCGTCTTCTCCGACGACTTGGACAAAGCGCTGGCGAGCTTCGTCATTGCCAACGGCGCCGCCGCGGTCGGCAAGAAGGTCACCATGTTCTTTACCTTCTGGGGGCTGTCGGTCATCAAGCGAAGCGAGAACGTCCACGCGCCCAAGGACTTCATGGGCAGGATGTTCAGTTGGATGCTGCCGCGAAATTCTCGGAAGCTTTCCTTGTCCAAGATAAACTGCGGCGGCATGGGAGCGGGCATGATGCGCGGACGGATGAAGGCCAAGCGCATCGACCAGCTTGAAACCATGATGGAAACCGCGGTGCGTGCGGGGATCAAAATGACCGCTTGCCAGATGTCGATGGACATCATGGGTGTCGCCAAGGAGGAGCTTATCGACGGTGTGGAGCTGGGCGGCGTGGCCAGCTACCTCGAAGCGGCGAGCTCTGCCGGCGTGAATCTGTTCATCTAACCGGCAGAGTGTTTGGGTTCGGCTAGTATCTGCGCATGAGTGGACAAGAACTGTCGCCGGGACAGGAAATCGATGGGCTCGAACGCGAACTGCTGCGGGCAGCGCGCGGTGGCGACCGCGAAGCCCTGACCGCCCTGCTCGAACGGCATCAGCAGCGGGTGTTTGGCTTCGGCATGAAGATGTGCGGCGACGCCGAGGATGCCAAGGACGTCGCCCAGGAAACCCTGCTAACGATGGCGCGCACGCTGCGCGATTTTCGCGGCGAGGCTTCGCTTTCCACCTGGCTCTACACGGTCGCACGCAGCTTCTGCATCAAGAAGCATCGGCGGACCAAGGGCGCGCCGGCGGCGCACGAATCACTCGACGAGATTCCGCAGGCAAGCTCCGACCAGCAGGCGCCGAGCCCCGAGCAGATGCTGCTCGGCCGCGAGGCACGCGAAACCGTTGCGGCGGCGCTCGACCAACTGGAACCCGAGGCGCGCGAGGTGGTGATCCTGCGCGACATTGAAGGCCTGAGCGCGGCCGAGGCCGCCCAAGTGACCGGCCTCAGCGTGGCCGCCGTGAAGAGTCGCCTGCATCGGGCCAGGCAAGCCCTGCGCCTGCATCTGGTCGAAGTCGTCGGAGGCGAAGCGATGGCGGCGGCCAGCCCGAGCTGTCCCGACGTGCTCACCATGCTGTCGCGCAAGCTCGAAGACGAAATCAGCCCCAACGTGTGCGCCGAAATGGAACGTCACGTGGCCGATTGTCCGCACTGCCGCGGCCTGTGCGATTCGCTCAAGCGGACGCTGGCCATGTGCAAGGCGCTGCCCACGCCGGCCGTGCCCATGGACGTGCAGGAGTCCCTGCGCAAGGCTGTCAGCGTTGCGCTGGCCGCGAACGCGCGATGACGGCCGGCGGAGCTCATTCGATCCGAGACGCTGGATCCCTCGGGCCCGACCTCGTGTAGACTGCGCCCGATGGCCAAGAGCGACGACATCCGTGCGCTTGCGGAGAAGATTCGCAAGGGCGGGGCGCAGAAGTATCACGACAGCAACGCCGCGACGGGAAAGCTGTTTTGCCGCGAGCGCATTGCGCGCCTGTGCGACGACGGCGGCAAGGACTTCATCGAAGACGGGCTCTTCGCCAACGCCACGGCCGCCGACCTGCCCGCCGACGGCGTGGTGACTGGCATCGGCACCCTGCACGGCCGCCCGGTGGCCATCATGGCCAATGATCAGACCGTGAAGGCCGGTTCGTGGGGCGCGCGCACCGTCGAGAAAATCCTGCGTGTCCAGGAAACCGCCGGCCGCCTGCGCATGCCGCTCGTGTACCTGGTCGACTCGGCGGGCGCGCGCATCACCGATCAGCTCGACATGTTTCCCGGCCGCCGCCACGCCGGCCGCATCTTTCGCAACCAAGTGCGCCTGTCCGGCTCCATTCCGCAAATTTGTCTGCTCTTCGGTCCCTCCGCCGCCGGCGGTGCCTACATTCCTGCCTTCTGCGACGTCGTGTTCATGGTCGAAGGCAACGCCTCGATGTACCTCGGCTCTCCGCGCATGGCCGAGATGGTGATCGGCGAAAAGACCACCCTCGACGAGATGGGCGGTGCGCGCATGCACTGCGAGGTTTCGGGCTGCGCCGACCTTTTGGCCAAGGACGAGGCGTCGTGCTTGCAAGCCGCGCGCGACTACTTCGCGTTCATGCCCCAGCACGCGGACGCGCGCGTGCCCGACATCGCCAGCCAGGAGCCGGCCAGCCGCCAGCGCATCGACGACATCATCCCCGACAATCAAAACCAGTCGTTCGACATGCTCGCGCTCATCGACACCCTGGTCGATGGCGGCAGCTTTTTCGAGCTCAAGAAGCGCTACGCGCGCGAGCTCATCACCGGCTTCGCGCGCCTCGGCGGCCGCGCCGTGGGCATCGTGGCCAACCAACCCAAGTGGAAGGGCGGCGTGTTGTTCGTAGATTCCGCCGACAAGGCCGCGCGCTTCGTGTGGCTGTGCGATGCCTTCGACATTCCCTTGCTGTTTTTGGCCGACGTGCCCGGCTTCATGATCGGCAGCGCCGTCGAGCGCGCCGGCATCATCCGCCACGGCGCCAAGATGGTGTCCGCCATCTCGGACGCCGTCGTGCCCAAAATCAGCGTGATTCTGCGCAAGGCCTACGGCGCCGGCCTGTACGCCATGTGCGGCCCCGCTTTCGACGCCGACGCGACCTTGGCGTTGCCCCAAGCCAGCATCGCCGTCATGGGCGCCGAAGCCGCCGTCAACGCCGTCTACGCCAACAAGATCGCCGCCAAGCCTGAAGCCGAGCGCGCCGCCTACGTCGAAGAGCTGCGCCGCGCCTACCGCGAGGACGTGGACATCGTCAAGCTCGCCTCCGATCTGCACATCGACGCCCTGGTGTCCGGCGACGACCTGCGCGCCAACCTGATTCGCCGCTTCGCCACCATGACGGCGAAGATCGATCATGGCTACCCGCGCCGGCGCCCAGTCTTGCCGGTGTAGGAGATGACTCGATCCTAGCCGGTTGCTATCCTTGCCACGTGAATCTCTACGACGAGCTTCGTGCGGTGCTGGAGGCGCTCGACCGGGCGAGCGTGGATTATGCGCTGGTCGGTGGCCTGGCTGTCGCCGTGTGGGGCGCGCCGCGCGCGACCAAGGACATCGACCTGCTGGTGCGAAGCGAACGTCTTGCGGCGGCCATGGCCGCGTTACGCCCATGCGGGTTTACGCTGGAGGCCTTGCCGCTCGAATTCAAGGATGGCACCAGCATCCAGCGGGTGAGCAAGGTGGATCAGGCGGGCAATCTCATGACCGTGGACTTCATGCTGGTCGACCGCAACCTGGAGCCGGCCTGGGCCGGCCGGGTGCGCCTGCCCTTTGGCGAACGGACGGTGGGAGTGGTTTCGCGCGAGGCGCTCATCGCCATGAAGGCCTGGGCAGCCCGGCCGCAGGATCTGGCGGACATCCAAAGTCTGAAGGAAGGGGATCGATGAGCGTGGACATGTCCGCCGAGGGCATCGATGCTCGTTTGCGCGAGGTCGGCCGGCTGGTCGGTTCGCTGCGGCCCGAGGCACGACTCGAAACCAAGATCGACAGCAGCGGCCCTGCCGTGGCGGCGCGCCTCAAGGAGGCTTCCGATCTGCTCGACCTGTGCCGCGTGCTGTC